>WNFG01000258.1_pt1 | contig 44898 bp, 51 predicted proteins | sample 5400431 | NCBI WGS metagenome assembly WNFG01 (sample SAMN13153346, study PRJNA577476) | soil metagenome | isolation source: 120 cm saprolite under Douglas fir tree site 2 hole 3 replicate 2 | place: USA:California | collected 2015-04-18
CCAGGTACGGTTTTACCGCCGCGTCCGGTTGTACCGCAGCCCCCCGGGAAAGGGCCGCAACCTCCGGGTATGCCGCAACCGATCAGTCCTGTGCCGCAGCCCCCGGGGCATGGCCAGCATACGCAAGTTGCAAAGATGAGCACAGACAACAGCGATGCACGTTCGCAAGGCCAGGTGGGAGTCCTCGATCGGTCCGAGGTACAGCTTGCGCAGTGTGTCGTCCTGGATGAGTTTCTGGCCCCACAAGAACTGCAGGAGCTCATCAGCTTCACGCTTGCGCACGAAGCCGAATTCCAGGCCAGCGAGGTAATCTCTCCGGCAGGCGGGGTAATCGACTACCAGCACAGGCGCTCTCGATGAAATGGGTTGCTACCGGGAACTCATCCTGGAGCGAATCAAGAGCGTTTTGCCTTCAGTGTTGAGGAAACTCAACATGGAGGAGTTTCCAATCACCCGGACTGAAGTGCAAGTGACGGCGAGCAACGACGGAGACTCATTCGCAGTACACACAGACGATGGTCATGACGAAGTTGCATCGCGATATCTGACTTTCGTCTACTTCTTTCATCGCGAACCGAAGCAATTCACGGGCGGAGAATTACGAATTCACGATTCTCGCTTGTGGGGAAAACAATACGTCAGCGAAGGCAGCTACCAGGCTATTGTGCCGGAGGAGAATCAAATCGTGTTCTTCCCCTGCGCTATGGTGCACGAAATCACCCCCGTGGAGTGTCCGTCAAGGGCCTTTGCGGACAGCCGGTTTACTCTCAACGGATGGATTCACAGATAAAGGACTCGGCGTGGCTTGAATGGATCTCGACCCTTCTGGGTGGGACGTCGCGGCAGGGGTGTGCCGCGACGTTTCCCCCGGACCAATACTGCTGCCTGCTCGATGAATTGCCACTCCACTTGATTCCGGCGGGAACGCCGTCTCCTGCACTCTCTTTGCACCCGCAGCAGAGCCTGGAGCTGCATCTCAATCCGCTGGGTCGTGTACTTCATCGTGGCGTAAAGCCGGAAGAACTTCCCGTCCCGGCAGGGTCTGTGCGGAATTTTGCGCTGCAGGGGACGGTCGCATGGATACAGCAGCCGGTCACTGATTCCTGGTTGCCATTTTGGCTGGGCCCGCGATTGGAGGGCGCGGTAGCTGCTATCGAGAGGGAAGGTCATGTTCCGGCAGGGCTGCCTGACGAGGACCTTGCCCTGCTGATGGCTGCTGATATTGTTTCGGCTGAGGACCAGGCGAAGAGGGATGGTGAACGTTGGCACGAAGCAATCTCAAGGGGCGCAGAGCTGTTCCACCAACGGGACTACGCGCCTGTTCGCAGCCTGATTCACCCTTTCCACGTGGCCGCTTTGCGCCGCTATTTTCGATACCAGGTCCGCACGGGACGGATTCGCTTCGGGGACGAACAGAGTTCGCGGCGTTACGGAGTACACAACGAGAGCGTCGCTCGTTTCTTTCACCAGCAGATGGCCAAAACTGTCAGCCTGATTGTGGGTGAGCCTGTTATTCCATCCTACGTCTATACGGCCTCGTACTTGAGCGGTGCTGTCCTCAAGAAACACATTGATCGAGAACAGTGCGAATTCAGCGTAACGTTGTGCCTGGATTTCTCGCCCGAGCCTCGCGGGGAAACTTCCTGGCCCATTCGTCTGGATACTGGGCGGGGGACGGTTACGGTTTATCAGGCTCTCGGCGACGGACTTGTATATCGTGGACCTCGCGTCCCACACTACCGGGATATTTTGCCCGAAGGTCGGACTTCAACGTCAATCTTTTTTCATTATGTGTCCGAAGGTTTTACTGGACCGTTGGATTAAGATCGTTGGATTAAGGATCGTGCGACAGTTCGCCTAGCGCAGGTCCGAAATCATGTACAGAACTGAGGACACCTGATAGTAGCTATAGACGAACTGTGAAGCTTCGCGGTTCATTACGAGCGGGGCCACATTTACAACGCCGGCTGGTGCCGCGGTGAGCAGTTTCTGCATGTAGGTTTTCTTGCCGGTCGAAGGATTGACCCGATACACAGTTGTCGGGATGTGTCCCGTCCGGTAGCCATAGAGTGCCGAACCATCTTCCGACCATTGGACTAGCGCAAAATCCGGCTCCAATCCTGGAATGGGATGAGGGGAACCTCCATTGATTGGATAGATGGTGGCCTGTGTTGTGGCGTTCGCGCCAAGTACATAGCGGCCGTCGGGGGAGACAACGTGGCAAGGGATTCCCTCAGGAGTAACCGGTTTGGGCTTCCCGCCGTCTAATTTCAGAACATAGCAGCGCAATGAGTGATGGGGTTCATTACCATTGACAATAATCTGCTGACCGTCCGGTAGGAAGCGCGCGGGACTTTGTATGGCTTCCAATCCATTTGCCGCAACGGTACGAGGTTGACCAGCACCAGTCGGAAGCAGTGTGACTCGCGCCGGACTTCCAGGAAAAATTGAAATCGCCCATTTGCTGTCAGGCGACAACCCCCCTGCGGTTCCCTGACCCAGGCTTACCGGCGGTGTTCCGTCCAGCTTGCGAATTGCGACAGCGTAGTTGGGTCCCGCTGCGGCGCTGGCGTCCTCGAACAGCACCCACTGGCCGTCGCGGGAAATATCCTTGGCGACGTTCCAGCTGTGCCAGGAGAGATCTGTTATGCCCTTGCCATTCCGGGTTCCAGCGGCCAACCCCAGACGTTCGGTGTTAACGCTGACCAGGGCTCTGCCATCGGACGCCACGTCCTGCAGGGTCAGTCCGCCGGGCACGTCTAGCAGCGTGCGGACCTGGCCCGAAAGATTGACCGCCTTTAGATCGCGATCATTACCGTTTTCGACGGCAGTGAACCAGATTTCCCCACCGTCGGGACGCCACGCCAGCCCATCCTCAGATCCCCATCCAGAAGACAGGACCCGCACATGGCCGGCCAAATCGATGATGGAGACCGAACCACGATCGTCCCAAAGGGTCGGGTGTTCCATGAAGGCAATCTTGTCGCCCTGTGGAGAAAAACGAATGTGGCTGATCCAGCCTCCACTTTCATAGAGGACATGATTGAGGGGATATTCGAGGCGGCTGCGACCATCAACATGATGGACCACTGCCAGCTCGCCATTTGGATCCCAGTCAGCCCAATGAACGTCGGCCAGCACTTCGCGCGGAGAACCTCCCGCCAAAGGGGCGCGGGCGAGCATTCCGTTCTCTGGTTCAAGGTGAGCCACATGCGCACCCTTGAGAACAACTGCCAGTTCATTGGAATGTGAGACGGCTAGGAGGTCAGCTTCTGTCAGAGCCAACGGCTGAGCCAATAGAGAATTGCCAAGAGTGGAGTACAGCTGTAGCGGCCTGCCATTCCAGGCGGCTCCATAGATGACAGATTGCCCGTCCGGCACAAAACGCGCGGAATAGACTGTGCCTTCTTCGAATGTCAGGCGCTGGAATCTAGGTGAATGCACCTCATGGCGCAATTGCGTTCCCAGCAGAAACAGAACAGCGGCAAGCAGTGCTGTTCCCGCGATTCCCAGCACCGCCTTCAAGGTTTGCGGCCTCAGGTTCCAGTCGAGACCTCCCTGTCCCTCCGATGAGCCCGAAAGAGCTTCCAGCGCAAAGGCTAAATCCTTTCCAGACTGAAATCGGTTTTCCGGTTCCTTTTCCAGACAATGCCGGATGATGTTGCGAAGGGACGGTGGAACGCGGCCCTGACTGACATCCAACTCGGGCGGCTCTTCGCGGAGAACCGCAGTCATGGTATCGACTTCCGTTTCCCCCAGAAAGGCACGACGTCCGGTCAGCATTTCGTAGAGAATCGCTCCCACGCTGAAAACGTCGCTGCGATGGTCCACCGGTTTGCCCCGGAGTTGCTCCGGCGACATGTACGCGACAGTACCGACCACGGCGCCCGATTTGGTCACCGTGGTCATGGCATCAACGGGCTGGTCGGTCTCAGTCAGCGATTGAAGCTTGGCCACTCCGAAATCGAGAATCTTGATGCGGGCATCGCGAGTAATGAACAGATTTTCCGGCTTGAGGTCCCGGTGGACGATGCGCCGGTCATGAGCCGCAATCAATCCGAGGATCATCTGGAGGGCGTAGTCAGTGGCTTGGTCGACGGGAATTGGCCCTGCCGACAGACGCCTCCGGAGCGTCTGACCATGCAGGAGCTCAGAGACGATGTAGGGAGAGCCGTTTTGGAGGCCTACGTCGTAAATCGCAACGATGTTGGGGTGGTTCAGCGCGGCGGCGGCTCGCGCTTCCTGGTCGAAGCGCCGCACATGGTCTGGATTGGTACTCGACGAGGGGCGAATGAGCTTGAGGGCTACATCCCGGCCCAATCTTTCGTCACGCGCACGAAAGACCTCACCCATCCCTCCTTCACCAATTTTTTCTAAGACCCGGTAATGTCCCACTAGTTGGCCAGTCATAAAGTGCAGGGGCGCGCCTTGCTTGGCATGTTAGGTGCGGTAGCGCACGCAGTCAAGACCGGCCCCTACCCGGTACAAAATGCCTGCCGAAGGTCAAGCACCCGTAAGGAACGCTTCGGTTTAATTTTGACTTCTCAGGTTGGAGTCCGTGCTTTAGCCCATGCTATAATCTGTGTTCGCCTGCACAGTGTACCGAGGCAATCCTATGATCTCTTCTACGGGCGAATCCTGCGCCATTCAAGATCTTTAGACACGAGGTCGAGCTATGTCTGGCCATTCAAAATGGGCCACAATTAAGCACAAGAAGGGCGCGCTGGACGCTAAGCGCGGCAAGATTTTCACTCGTCTCATTAAGGAAATCAGTATTGCCGCGAAAAACGGCGGAGGCGACCCCGATTCGAACCCGCGTCTGCGCGGCGCGATCGTTGCTGCCAAGGCTGAGAACATGCCTGCGGACAACATCAAGCGGGCCATCCAGCGCGGCACGGGCGAGCTGCCCGGCGCGACCTACGAAGAGTTCTCGCTCGAGGGCTACGGACCGGGCGGGGTGGCAATTCTTCTCGACATCAATACTGACAACCGCAATCGCACGGTGAGCGAAATTCGCCACTGCTTTGGCAAGAACGGTGGAAACATGGCCGAAGCCGGCGCCGTCTCCTGGATGTTCCACAAGAAGGGGGACATCATCATTCCGAAGAGCGCAGCGAAAGAGGACGATCTCATGAATATCGTTCTTGAAGCCGGTGGGGAAGATCTGAATGATGATGGCGATAACTGGGAAATTCTCACCGAGCCCTCTGCCTACGAAGGCGTGCTTGAAGCGGTGAAGAAGGCTGGAATTGAGCCTGCATCGTCCAGCGTCGCCATGATTCCGCAAAACTACATCAAGTTGGAAGGCGCCGCAGCCAACACGATGATCCGATTAATGGAAGCACTTGAAGACCAGGACGATGTGCAGAATGTGCACTCCAACTTCGACATCGATCAGAAATTGTTGGAAGAAGTTGTTGGATAGCTTGACCTCAGAGGAAGAAATCAGCCGCCCGCGCCGGGCGGCTTTATTTTTTAGACGGTACGTTCATGCGGTAAGGGGGAGAGCAGAAAAGTTTTCAACATCCGTCGTGGAAAATTCTGTGGAAAAATAGCAAACTATCTTCGTAAATGGTGCAGCCCACAGATATTTCAGCTCTTTGCACTGGAGCGGGTGCTGGCACCTTTTGGGTACAACCTCTGGGTAAGAGTGCGACGCTTGGTGCGAAGCTCCCTTTGAAACTTAGACTGGACAAACTCCTTGTTGAACGCGGCCTCGCAGCTTCACGTGAGCGTGCTCAAGCCCTCGTCCTCGCGGGCAAGGTGTTAGTCGACGATCAGAAACTTGAGAAGGCCGGCGCCCAGGTCGCGGCTGAAGCGACGATTCGCCTGCTGGGAGAAGATCTCAAATACGTTAGCCGGGGCGGGCTCAAACTCGAACGCGCCCTCGAACACTGGCAGATAAAAGTCGAGGGCAACGTATGTCTCGATGTGGGGGCTTCAACCGGCGGTTTTACCGACTGCCTGCTGCAGCGCGGTGCGGCTCGCGTGATCGCCGTGAACACGGGTTACGGCCAGATGGATTTCAAGCTTCGCCAGGATCAGCGCGTCCGGTTACTCGAGAAATGCAACGCCCGGTATCTGACCCGTGAAGCAATCGGCGCGACCGTGGAGCTCGTTGTCATGGATGTCTCGTTTATTTCTGCGACTCTCGTGCTTCCGGCAGTGGTGCATGCCGCTTTTCCAGAGCCGGTTGCGGAGCGGCGGGGACTGCAGATCGTCGTGCTGGTCAAGCCTCAGTTTGAAGCGGGCAGGGAACACGTGGGCAAGGGAGGAATCGTCCGCGATCACGCTGCGCAGTTGGCTGCAGTGGAGAAGGTGGCGCAGTCGTTACTAAATCTCGGTTGCTTGAACACCGATAAGATTGAGTCGCCAATCCTGGGTGCTGAAGGAAACCGTGAATTCCTTCTTTATGGTGTGTTCTAGAACAGCGCTGCAGTCTGGTGTTCTTCTACGGTCTTCGATTAAAGGTTTCCCCTGGGATTCTGTACAATCTCTCTTTCACCATGGCAAGCCCGCATTTGTCCTCTCATCCGAAAGTAGCAGCGATTATTTCGAGACCCGCCCGTCCCGAGGTCGCGCAAGTTGTTCCGGGACTTATCGAGTGGCTTCAAGAGCACGGCTACCAGGTGATTGTCGATCCGACAACAGCGAAATATGCCGGCGGTCCGGAAGTCGTTCCGCGCGAAGAGATGTCTTTGCGGCCGTTAGACTTGGTCGTAGTACTCGGCGGTGATGGAACGCTGCTGTCGGCTGCGAGAGTTACGGCGGCGGCGGACGTTCCTTTACTCGGCGTGAACCTCGGTTCGCTTGGATTTCTGACAGAGGTTCCCGTCTCCTCGCTCTACCCCATGCTCGAAGCGATTGCGCACGGCCGCGCTGCCGTCGAGCAACGCTCGCTGATGCAATGCGACTTATTGCGGAAAGAAGATGTCCTTGGCAGCTACCTTGTCTTCAACGACGCTGTGGTAAATAAGACGGCGCTCGCCCGTCTCAACCACTACGATCTCTACATCGACAAGGTATTCGTTTCCAGCTACCGCGCCGACGGAATGATCGTCGCCACTCCGACCGGCTCTACTGCGTATTCTCTTTCTGCCGGTGGCCCGGTACTGATGCCGACCGTCAAAGCATTCGTCATCACTCCCGTGGCCCCGCACTCTCTTACTCACCGGCCGCTGGTCGTGCCCGATTCGGTGGAGATTGAGATCCTGCTGCGAAGCGATGAGGAGGTTGCTTACCTTAGTCTTGATGGCCAGCCCGGGCTCGATCTGTCTGACGGAGACCGCGTCCGTTGCCGAAGGTCCGAGCACAACGTTCATCTGTTCCGGAGCGATACCGACTTCTTCCACTTACTGCGCAGCAAGCTGAAATGGGGAGAAAGTTAAAAGGCCCTGGGGCCCGATCCAATCCAAAATGAAGGGCCCAATCAGATCCTAGCGTTCATAGCTCAGCGCGCATCAGATCCGCTATTTTCTCTCGCCGGCGGATAACTTTCACCGACTTCCCCGAAACCAACACTTCTGCTGGACGCGGTCGCGTGTTGTAGTTCGATGCCAGGACCATCCCGTAAGCTCCGGCGTCAAGAATCGCGAGTAAGTCTCCTTCTTCCACGTGAGGCAGTGCGCGGTCGCGCGCGAAGAAATCCCCGGTCTCGCAGACTGGGCCGACCACGTCAACCACTTCCGTCGCACGTTCGCCACTTTGCTTCACAGGAATAATCTCGTGAAATGCACCATAGAGCGCAGGGCGGATCAGATCGTTCATTGCCGCATCCACCACGAGGAAACGCTTGCCATCGTTTGCCTTCCGGTAAACCACTGAGGTAATCAATGCTCCAGCAGGCCCCACGATCGAACGTCCGGGTTCGAGAAACAAGTGGACGTTTAATCCCCGCAAGGGTTTGGAAAGAGACTGCGCGTAGGCCGCGACATAGCGCGAAAACTCGACAGAATTCGGCTTCTCGTAGGAAATTCCCAGCCCGCCCCCGGCGTCGATATAGCGGATGTCATGTCCATCGGCACGCAATGCACGAACCAGGGCCGCGACGCGAGCCACGGCCTCGCCAAAAGGCGCTACATCGGTGATCTGTGATCCGATATGAACGCTCACGCCGGCAACGTTGAGATATCTTGCGCCCGATGCTTTGGCGTAGAGGGCCCTGGCCTCGCGGAGAGGTACACCAAACTTATGTTTGCGCAGTCCGGTCGAGATGTAAGGATGGGTATCGGCGGCAACGTCGGGGTTCACCCGCAACGCAATCGGCGCTTTTGTGCGTAGTCGTGCGGCACATTCCGCCAGCGTCCATAATTCCGATTCGCTTTCCACGTTGAAGAGCAGAATGCCGGCCTTCAGCGCAGCCGTCATTTCCTCGCGCGTTTTTCCTACCCCGGAGAAAACAACTTTCCTGGATACTTTGCGCTCCGCTGCCAGCACACGTTCAAGCTCACCGCCAGAGACCACGTCAAAGCCGCAGCCCTGTTTTGCCAGCAGGCGCAGGATGCTCAAGTTCGAGTTAGCTTTTACGGAATAGCAGATGGTGTGAGGGATTTGGCGAAACGCAGCGTCGAATCCGTCGTATCGCTCCTGGATCATAGAGGCCGAATAGACATAAAGGGGCGTCCCGTATCGCTCGACAAGTGCGGTCAGAGGGACTTGATCGCAATGCAGCACGATATTCCGGCGGAGCAGAATGCCTCGGCTGCGATAGGTGAATGCGGGAGGGCGCACCGGTCCTGGTTTTCCATTGCGGCCTGTCATTTTCGTTTGGGCGCGGCCGCCGAGCCGCTCCTCACTCGTATGGCAACCACGGTCTGGTCATCGAAGGTTTCGACTCCGGCGGAATGTTCGGCTACAGCCTTGAAGAGGGAATCCACGACACAATCGGCGGAACGGTCCGTACACTCGGAAACGGTTTGCTCTACTCGACCTCGACCGAACAACTCACCCTTCCGATTACGGGCGTCAAGGATACCGTCGCTGAAGAAGACGAACATGTCTCCCGGTTTCATACGGAACTCGAACTCGTCATAGTCTGCCTCGTCAAACAGTCCGAGGGGCAGACCGGTGGCTTCGATGACCTCGTTGCTCCCGTTACTGTGCATGTAGATGGGGCGGGGAAGTCCTGAATTGGCGACAGTTAATCTCCGCTGCTCATCGTCCCAGACCGCGTAAATGAGCGAAACAAACTGGGCCTCGATACGTCGTTCCGCGAGCGACATGTTGACGGCAGAAAGCATTTCAGCCGGACCTGGTTCGATGGGGGCATGGGAACGCAGAATGCCGCTCACCAGCGCCGCATAAATAGCTGCCGGCGCGCCTTTGCCGCTGACGTCGCCAATAACAATTCCGAGGCGCGACATGGAGTAGGGAATAAAATCGTACAAGTCTCCGCCAATGGCGCGGGCGGGAACAAACTTGGCCGCGACTTCCAGATGACCGAGCTTGGGGCGGTTTTGCGGCAGCAGGCGTACCTGCAATTCCCGCGCCAGGGCCAGGTCACGTTCCAGTCGTCTCTCCTGTCGTGCGATCTCTTCGTACAGGCGCGCATTCTCGATGGCGATCGCCATTTGTGCCGCCAGCGTCGTGAGGGTACGCTTGTGTTCCTCGGTGAAAAACCCACGCCGCGTATGCTCGAGATCAAGCACTCCGATCACCTTGTCTTTGTAGATAAGCGGGACGGCCATCTCCGATCGCGTTTCCGGATTGAGTTCGACGTACCGCGAGTCCTTGGTTACGTCCGGCACCAGTACTGCCTGTTTGCTCTCCACCGCCGACCCGACCACGCCTCGTCCCAGAGGCACGTCATGCTTCAAATGAATGTTTTCGTGAAAGCGTAGCGAAAACCGATGCTGCAGTGTCTCACCGGTAGCATCGAGCAGCAGGATGCTGAACATCTGGTAGTCGATCAAGCGGCGCAACAATTCTGCAATGCGGGCCAAGAGTTCGTCGAGGTTCAGAATCGACGTCAGCTCACGGGAAATTTCATTCAACAACAGCAGGATTCGGGCCTGCCGGGTGGTCCGGGTGTAGAGCTGCGCATTTTCGATGACGGCCGCCATGCGCGAAGCGATAAGGGTAAGCAAGCGGCTGTGTTCTTCGGTAAAAGATCCGGGCTCACGCGCCTCGAGGTCGATGACGCCAATCACGCGATTCTTGGTGATGAGGGGCACGGCTAGTTCCGCACACACATTGGGAACTCCGGCAATGTATCTTGCGTCTGTCCTCACATCATTGATCAAAACGGTCTGCCGCGATTGCGCCGCCAGGCCTGTAACTCCCTCGCCGACCTTGATCCGGCTGCGCTCGGCAAATTCTGCCGGATAACCCACCTGAAAGCGGAAGCGCAGCTCCTGCGTCTTTTCGTTCAAGAGGAGAATCGCAAAAATCTCGTAGTCGATAACCTTGCGCACGACTTCGGAGACTCCGCGCAGGGTCGTGTCCAGGTCCAGAGACGTAGCCAGAACGTCCGCCACTTCGAGCAGCAGTGGCTCGATCGGTAAAGGTCGCTCAGGTTTTGAAATGACAGAACCCATTCTGAGTTTCTATGATAACAGTCACATTGCCCACAGCGACACGGCGGGAAGTTGAGTACTGGGACTGTCGCGCGGGCGGCTATTCCCGCGGCACTATGCATATGTCCGCGAGGTTCCGATAACGCTCGGCATAGTCTAATCCGTAGCCAACAACAAATTCATCGGGGATCTTGAAGCCGACGTAGTCCCCTTCCAGGGGAAGTTTGCGCCGCGAAGGCTTGTCGAGCAACGCCGCGATCTTTAGGGTTTGCGGTTGATGGGCCAGAAGTACTTTCTTCAGATACGTCAGCGTAAGGCCAGTGTCAAGGATGTCTTCCACAAGAATTACGTTCTTGCCCTGCATGGACTGGTCCACATCTTTGGTCAGCTTCACCTCGCCTGTTGAATCCCAACCCTTGTTGAGCTCCTGGTGCGGGCTGGGGCGATTTCCGTAACTTGAAACTCCGATAAAATCGAATGTCGAGTCGATCTGGACTTGCCTGGCCAGATCGGATAGAAAAATAGCCGCGCCCTTCAGTACGCCGACGAAAATGACCGACTGTCCGGCGAAATCTTTCGTGATCTCGGCGCCTAACTCGCTGACGCGTTTTGCAATCTCTTCCCGGGAAATTAGCACCTTAAGTTCTGCCATGGCGTTTCATATTAAACTAGCGGATGCTGCATCAAAGAAAATTCGAGCCGGGAGATCTTCGGACGAGCATTCGGCACTTCGGTTCTCGGCACACTAATAGGCTAGGAGTGTAGATGAACCTGAACGGAATTAAACTGACATGGTTGGGCCATGCGACCTTCCGCGTCGAAACTCCCGGGGGCAAGACGGTCATCATCGATCCCTGGGTCATGGGCAATCCGATGTGTCCCCAGGCGGATAAAAAAGTCGTCAAGGTCGATGTTCTGCTGTGTACTCACGGCCACGGGGATCACATTGGCGACGCAGTCGAGATAGCCAAGAAGCACAAACCGGTGGTCGTCGGTATCCCCGAGTTGTGCCGGTGGTTGGGTACGAAAGGCGTGGCGCAGCTGGCGGAGATGAACAAGGGCGGCACGCAGTCCGTCGGTGATATCAAGGTCACGATGGTTCACGCCGATCACTCCTGCGGCATCAGTGACGGCGACCAGATGATTTACGGGGGCGAGGCTTGCGGCTACGTGATTGAATTTTCTAACGGTGTGAAAATCTATCACGCCGGGGACACCAACGTTTTTGGCGACATGCAGATCATTCGGGAGCTCTACGCTCCGGAAATTGTCATGCTGCCCATTGGCGATCACTACACCATGAGCCCGCGCGAGGCCGCTTATGCTTGCCGACTGCTGAAGCCGAAGACGGTGATCCCCATGCATTTCGGGACATTTCCGGTGCTGACGGGCACGCCCACGCAATTACAGAAACTGGTGCCGGAGTTCGAAGTAGTGGAGATGAAGCCCGGCGTCACAATCGGAAATTAAAACGATGATTGGCAAAAGGCCAATAGAATGTCGAGGAGAAGCAAGTGGCCAAGGACAGACCCCGCTGGCGTCATGACGGCGTTACCAGCGAACCAGTCGACGATTACCTGTACTCCATGCTGCCCAGGCGAGACGACGTGCTGGCGGAGATGGAAGGCTATGCCACCAAACACAACGTGCCTATCGTGGGACCGGCGGTGGCTCGCGTGCTGCAGCAGTTCGCAATGATGATCAATGCGAAGACCGTTTGCGAGTTGGGTTCTGCGATCGGATATTCAACCATCTGGTGGGCTCGAGCTGTGGGGGAGGGGGGACAGGTCCACTACACCGACGGAGATTCCCGCAATGCCGAGATGGCGCGGGGCTACTTCGGCCGGGCCAAGGTCGCGAAACGGATCACGATCCACACCGGCGATGCGCTCGAATTCCTCTCCGAGCAAAAGCAGGAATTCGACATAATTTTTAACGACATCGACAAAGAGGATTATCCGCGCGTATTGCGCCTGGTTCCGTCACGTCTGCGCAAGGGCGGCCTGTTTATCACAGATAACGCTTTATGGAGCGGTCGCGTCGCTGAGAAGAAAGTGGCTGACGCGCGGACCAAGGCTATCGCCGAATTCAATCGATTGCTGTATAACTCTCCAGACTTCTTTACGACGATTCTCCCCATTCGAGATGGACTCGCCGTGGCCGTGAAGAAATAAGCCCTTTTTGAGAAGTGCCGCAGGATAAAGCGCCATTCCGCGGGCGATTCGCGGTTAAATGGATTTCACGGGAATCGCCAGCAAATCTCCCACCAGGCCAACCTCTTTTTGCAGGAAGGGCTCCGCATACGTGATACCGCCGAGAACGCCGTAGAAGCGCGACATTGCATCCACTCGTGCGCGAATTTCTTCATGGGCAGGGAAGAGCTCTCTGCCGGCTTCCTGGTCGGTGAACTGAGATTTGTACGCCATGATGGAGGCAAACTTCCCGTCGAACTGCGCGCCGATATCGACGACGAAGCTTGGACGGATGTCGTAGTAAAGGGTCGCATAGATAATCTTGAAGGGCCGGTGAGGTGGCAGTGATTTGGCGTCCGAATGGCTGAGCGATAGTTTTGCCAGCCCGGCAAGGAAACAAGCCTCATAACCTAACACTGAACAGGTGTAGTGGTCGGGGTGCCGGCCCTTCCAATAAGGCAGGATCACAACGCGAGGCCGCGTCTCCCGGATTACGGTCGCGACTCTCAGCCGGTTTTCCCACGTGTTCTCGACCCTGCCATCGGGGATGTCGAGGGCCCGACGCCAGCTGACGCCCAGAATCTTCGCTGCGTCTGCAGCCTCGCGCGCCCGGTCTTCCGCCGTGCCGCGCGTGCCCATCTCGCCCTGCGTCAGGTCAAGGATGCCGGTGCGGTGTCCGAGTTGAGCCATCTTGAGCAGCGTGCCGCCGCAAGTCTGCTCAACGTCATCGCGGTGGGCCGCGATGGCCAGGATGTCGAGCGGTTGACTGGAGGAAGGGGAAGACATGTCAGTCGAGATTACCCTGCTCGATGACAACGTTTTCGCGGACAATCAGCCGGTGCGCCGCCATTTCCTTCAGCGTGGGTAGAACACGGGTTACGTGTTCTTCAGCGTCGACAAAGGTGATGACCACCGGCAGCTTGCCGCCGGCCTCGACCATGTGTGCGGTTTTCACGCGATGGCGGCCGAGAAATCCGGCGACGGCATGAAAGGCGGTGGCGGCATATACATTTTCCTCGCGCAGGTAGCGGAGAATCTCCATGTGCAGCGGCCGGTGGTGCCACTGGTCAGCTTCGTTTAAGTAGATTGTGACTTGTACCGCCATCGTCGCCCGCCATTCTAACTGATTCGCCCCAATGCCATGCCGGCAACGGCCGCCCCCAGACACAGAAGATTGTTGCTGAGAATGTTGACGGCCATCAAGCCCCACTGTCCCTGTTCGAAATACGCCATGGTCTCGAAGGCGTAGCTGGAGAACGTAGTGAACGAGCCGCAGAAGCCAATCACTACCAGCAAGCGCCAGCGGGGATCGATCAATACGCGTTCGGTGGTCCAGATGACGAAGAAGCCCACGATGAAGCTGCCGACGACGTTGATGAAAAGCGTTCCGTAGGGAAACACAGGGCCGAATTGGCGGGCGGCGATCCGGCTCAGGAGATAGCGGAGGTTGGCACCGACTATGGCGGCGACGGAGATGGCGAGAAAGTTTTTGAGCAAGGAGATCTCCTACAAATCAGCTTGGAGTTTTGTAGGAGTTATCAGCCGAAGGCACTCTGGCGCATCAGGCGGTTATGGCGAACTCCATCGCCGTAGTTATTTCTTATCACAGAAGCCAGCGTGAAGCTAAATTCCAGCTGCCATTACTTCGCTAGCTACTTCGTTCGTTCCACCAGAAACCGCGCCAGTTCCTTCAGTGTCTCCGCCCGCTCGCCGAAGCTGTTCAATTCTGCAAATGCCGTGCTCACCAGTTCGTCCGCCTTGCGCGCGGATTCCTCGATCCCGAATAGCGCCGGATACGTTGCCTTCTCTGCCGCTGTATCTTTGCCCGCCGTCTTTCCTAGCTGTTCTGAGCTTTGGGTCACATCCAGAACATCATCGACGATCTGGAACGCCAGGCCAACCGATTGGCCGAATGCCCTGAGGCTTGCGACTTCGCGATCCTTCGCCCCGGCATACAGTCCACCACTCACCAGGCTCGCGGTGATCAGTGCGGCAGTTTTTGCTCGATGGATATATTCCAGCATTTCTGCGTTGGGCTTGGCGTGTTCAGCCTCGAGGTCGACCACCTGACCGCCGATCATGCCATCTATTGTTCCGGTGCCGCGCGCAATTTCTTCGATAATTCTTACGCGTGCCTCAGCCGGACAGTTCAGCCGGGAGAGCACTTCATAGGCTTGCGTCTGCAGCGCATCTCCAGCAAGGATCGCGATGGCTTCACCGAAAACTTTGTGGCAGGTCGGACGGCCGCGGCGCAGGTCGTCGTTGTCGAGTGCGGGAAGGTCATCGTGGATCAACGAGTAGGTATGCAGCATCTCCAGAGCTGCCCCTAATTCTTCGATGTCGGCAGGTAGCGATCCTGCGACCATGCATCCGGCTTCGATGCACAGCACGGGGCGCAGGCGTTTGCCACCTGCAAAGACGCTGTGGCGCATGGCCTTGTGTATGGACGTAGGGTGCTGGGTCTCCAGCGGGATCAGGCGGTCGAGCGCCGCATCCGTCAGAGTCCGTCCCTGTTCGAGGGTCTCCTTCAACATGAGGAGTGAGTATAACAAGGCGGCGCTGTCGGAAGCCGTGATAGAGGAATGGTTCGGAAACGCGAAATGGCGGCTAAGCGGGATGCTGAAAGAGCGGTGTTTGCGGGCTGATGCCGCCCTCAGAGGCTAAAGTCGGGCGTTGATTGCTGGCCTTACGGCACCCTTCGCTTGCTCAGGGCGGGCTCAAGGACTAAACGTCGTGCCCTTCCCGATTTCGTTGTCTGCGGAGATTTTTCGGCCGCCCTTAGGCTGAGGATCGGCGGGAGATCATCACGCTTCGTAGAACCGAAGTCAGTACATTGTCCACATCGCTGGCGGCACAAACGTCACTGGCTCCAGCCTGTAGCGCAGCCATCCACATCTCCTCATCAGGAACCCGATGGGTGCAAACGATAGGCAGGGCAGGAAAGTCGTTGTGCAAACTTGCCACATCGGTCAGTCGCGAAGACTCAATGTCGAAAACCACCGCTGCCGGGCGGTTCTGTGCCACCTTGTCGCGCATCTCGTCGCGGGAACAGGTTAGATAGACAGAATGGAAGTGAGAGCGGAATCCGCCGGCCAGGGACTGAGCGGTTTTCGGATCGCTTTCCAGAATAATGACACTTGTATCCACAAATCCCCCTCTCAACCGTTGTCAGCGGCGAATTAGGGCTGCAGGGAAGGGCCGGAAAAACCACGACTCCACAGACATCATGATCGGTAAGTCCCGGCGAGAGAACTGACGCCTATCTGCTAGCTGGCGCTTTTTCTGTCACCGGCTCAAACGGTTCAGCCTGGAGCTTTCCGTTTTTCTTCAGCAGGATCTCGACTTTGCCTTCGGCTTGTTCCAGTTCCTTGCGGCAGGCCGACGAGAGCTGCATGCCCTCTTCGAAGAGTGTTAGGGATTTATCGAGAGGTACTTCTCCCTTCTCCAGTTCCTGAACTATTTTCTCCAGTCGCTGCAAGCACTCTTCAAATTTGGCCAACGGGGATTCGCTCCGTCCTCTATTGTAATGCAACTATCCGAGCGTGGACTCCAGTGTTTTTTGCTGGGAGGCATCGAAAAAACTGAAGCGCTTTCCCAGAGAAGGAATTCAGGCGGAGGCTGCCGGAGTACTCGTTCCCAGCGCCTCGACCACATCGACCGCCAAGTTATAGCGTCCCTGCGGAGCGCTGATCTGCGCCCCCTGGACCGTCTGCCGGGCGGCAATCAGCATTTCCCGTGCAATGGCCACGCCCTCGGCGCGTGCCGCTTCTGGAGTCTGCGCGCGTGCCATGCGCTCGAGGATAGAATCCGGCACGGAGACCCTCAGTTCGTTCTTCATGAATTCCGCGTTGCGGACGCTGACCAGCGGCCAGATTCCTACGACCACAGGAATCCGGCAGTGTTCAATTCGGCGCAGGAAGTTCTCCAGAAGCCGGATGTCGAACACGGGCTGGGTCACGACATACTCGGCGCCCGCTTCGACCTTGTACTCAAAGCGGCGGACTTCTTCGTCCAGATCGGTCAGGCCCGGATTAGCACCCACTCCGATCACGAATCCGGTTCCGTTCCCGATGGGATTTCCGCCAAGGTCAAGGCCCCGGTTCAGGTTGTGAACGATATTCACCAGTCCAATGGCGTCCACATCAAACACCGCAGTAGCGTCGGGATAATTGCCCATCTTGGGGGGATCACCGGTGATGCAGATCAGATTCTTGATCCCCACCGCTGCTGCGCCTAGCAGGTCACTCTGAATGCACAACACATTCCGGTCGCGGCACGTGTAATGCATGATCGCTTGGATGCCAACTTCCTGCTGGATGAGGAGCGAGAGCGCTTGGTTGCTCATTTTCGCGGACGCACGCGGACTGTCCGGAATATTTACCGCGTCTACGCCAACCGATTTGAGAAATCTAGCCCCCTCGACTTCTTTGCGAATGTCGATGCCTTTCGGGGGAACGATCTCTACCATGGTTACGAATTCGCTGCGGGCAAGCTTCGCCCCAACCAGCGACCTGTTTTCTAGAGGCGCGGCTGGAATCGCTGCGGGCGCCGCATGTCCGCCCGCTACCTGAACCGAACTCGTCCGTCCTCTGGCCTCGCCGACCCGCAGCGCGGATTTCATCACGCGAATGTGATCCGGCGTGGTTCCGCAGCAACCGCCCACTATGCGAACCCCGGCGGCAACAAACTTACGCGCGTAGCTCGCCATGTACTCCGGGGAACAGAGATAGATGTTTCTGCCTTCGACCGATCGCGGCATACCGGCATTGGGCTGTGCCGCTAATGGCAGCGAAGTGACGGCACGCACCCGTTCGATAGCGTCCAGCATGGCGACGGGTCCAATACTGCAGTTGCAGCCGATGACGTCCGCGCCCCATTCCGCCAGCTTGGGCGCGAAGGTTTCCGGGTCAGCACCGTCAAGGCAATTACCGTCTTCGTCGATTGTGACCTGCGCGACCAGCGGCAGCGTAGTCACGTCTCTGGCCGCCAGCATTGCCTGGTGGAGTTCCTCTAAATAGCCAAAGGTTTCAAGTATGAGGAGGTCGACGCCACCCGCGACCAGCGCCTTAATCTGATGACGAAATGATTCGCGAGCTTCTTCGAAAGAAGTCTTGCCCAAGGGTTCTATTCGAGTACCGAGCGGGCCAACCGATCCGGCAACCCACACATCGAAGCTCTTAGCAGCCTCCCGCGCCAACCGTGCTCCCGACAGATTGATGTCACGCACCTTGTCCGCAAGGCTGTGTCGAGCCAGGCGGAAGGAATTGGCCCCGAAGGTGTTGGTTTCAATAATTTCGGCCCCGGCCTGCAGGTAATCGTGATGGATGGCACGAATAAGCTCCGGCTGCGACAGGTTCAGCTCATCATACGAACGGTTGATGAAGATGCCCTTGGCGTAGAGCAGCGTCCCCATCGCGCCGTCGCACAATATGGGGAATTGCTTGATTCGGGTAAGAAAGTCAGCCGCCATATGTATTTTGAGGATACAAGATGATTGTTGATTCGTGCACGTCGGAAGATGGCCAGCTCAGGTCGCGACCGAATGCCGCGCAGGCCCAGCGATGAGCAGTTGCCGGTCTGTTATAATCCACGATTTCACATTTAAATCTTCATTTTTCATGTCGTTAGGAGCCTTTCGTTTGAAGAGAACCGTCTTCCCTCTTGTCATTCTCTTGCTAGCCAGTGCTGGTTTCATCTCATGCGGCTCTTCAGGTTCTTCCATCCACAAGCCTCCCAGCGGTCTCAACACTCGCGTTCTGGCTTCGCAGTATGTTTCCTCTACATCGAGTCTGGGCGGTTTGATTATAGTCAACGGGCAAAAAGACATTGTGGCGCGCGCCTCAGAGATCAGTGCTGGAAATACTCCCGGAATGATGACGCTTTCCCCGACCCGTGCGACTTTGTTGGCCTACGATCCCAGCACTGTCTCGGTGCAGGTGATCAACACAACGACGGAAACGAACGCGGGAAGAATTTCACTTCCGGGTCCGGTTTCCAGCATGGTCCTGCCTGCGACTACTTCGATCGGATACGCAGCCGTTCCCACTGCGGTGATTAATGGATATCCTCCCGGAGCGGTTGAGGTCATGAATCTCACGACGGGATCGACCACGACCATCGGGGTTCCAAATGCTCAAACGGTAATCTCAAACGCAAACGGAACCCAACTGCTGGTATTCAGCCCATTCTCCAGTCCGGCTGTCTCCAATTCTGTGTATGTGATCTCTCCGTTGATTGCGGTGCCTCCCGTGGATCAAGGTTGTGACAATCTTGCGGCCAGCAGCGCTTGCAAGGTGGTGCCGGGGTTCGACCAGCCGGTTAACGCAATTATCAACGGAAACACGGCCTATATTTTGAACTGTGGTGCGGAGTGCGGTGGGACACAGGCAAGCGTAATGGTGCTGGACCTCACGAGTCTTACGATCACAAACACGATCCCGGTCAACGGTGCTACCGCCGGTTTTCTCAGCGGTTCGACTCTTTACGTGGCGGGCACGCCAAAGGGTACGGCTTGCCCTTCTTCAACCGCTGCTGCTTTTTGCGGAACGCTCGACATTGTGGATTTGAGCAGCATGACGGATCCGAATTTCACGAATCACAACCCGATCCTCATCACCGACGGATACCACGACCGTATCGACCTGAGCCTCGGTGGCCAGCTCTTCATCGGATCGCATACCTGCACCAACGTAGGCAATGTCAACAATCCCACGGGGGAAGTGCGAGGCTGCCTGTCGATCTACAACACCGCGAGTGGCAAAGTGGTGATCCCTCCCGACAATGGTGACGTTACTGGCTTACAGAGCTTTTCTACCCGGAATGTGGAATACGTAGTGGAAGGCGGGACGCTGCGAATCTACGACACGACGAAAGATGTTCTGCAGAAGATCCAGGTTACCATCGTAGGTCAGGTCATCGACGTAAAGGCCATCGACTTCTTCTAGAGTTGGACGCGAAACAGAGTTAGAGGCGACGCTTACTGTCCAGGCTCAAGTATCAGCCGGTGTGCCTTGGACGCGTCCACCGCCGGGGAAGTGAAGGGCAGCAGGAACGTGGTTCCTTCGTACCAAGCCTTCCATTGATCCATGTAGTAGGGGCTCAGAAAGTTCCCGCTCTGCCCCGTCACGACGTTCAAGGTCGACTGATCTAGGTCCGCAAGGTTCGCGGTGAAACGCTCGGATGGCCCATGATGCCGGCTCACGGCCTTCACCGTGTAGCCGCTACCGGCCTGCTGCCGCAGGCCAGGCCCAGCCCAGTGCTTTATCCCAGGAATTTTCCCGAGTATTGGATGTTGTATCTCGACCGCGTTGAAGTTTCCCCAGATCCAGGAAGACAGATCGTTCGGTGCCTCCGGCAGGTTCACGGCGGCTTCGACGGCGGCCGTCAGCAGTTCGTCATAGTTCGAAAATTTCTCAGGCAGCCATTTCTTAGGGTGATGCAGCAGAATATTTTCTAACCACACCGACCGCATCTCCCAGGAATAGGTTGTCCAATTAAGCGCCGCTTCTTGCGTAGGATTTTTCTTCGCGCTGGCGGGTTCGGGTCCCAAGCGCGATTCGAGCAGCAGGCGCCGCAGTTCTCGTACGGAAACCTCCGCGATAGTGGGAGCCGCGGACGAAGCCAACATGCGTCCATCCCAGTTTCGCATCAGATCGGCAGCCTGCTTGGCCCGCAGCGAGGGCCTGGCCGCGTGATCGACGGCATAAACCAAACGTTCCGCGGCAAACAAGTCGGCTTCCGAGTGAATGTCATTCTGCAACGCCAGCATGTCGGCAGGAGAAAACTTGCGACCCGATTCAAGCACATGGTAGATGCGCGCGGTTCGCCATGGAGCCTCCCACTCCATGCTGACCGAGTAAGGATAGCTGTCAGGCGTGATTCTCCCATTCGCGGTCGCGATTATTCCTGAAGGCGGGTTGTAGATACTCGGCAGTTTCTCGTACGGAGTGCAGCCGCTCCACTCGTGAGCGTTGTCGGCACCGCTCACTGGCAAGCTGCCATCTCCGGCGGCGCGGATCGGGACTTTGCCGGTAGTTTGGTATCCGATGTTTCCGTTCACGTCGGCGTACACCACGTTTTGTCCGGGGGCGTCTAGGAGCGAGAATGCAATCCGGAAATCCTGCCAGTTCTGTGCGATATTCACGTCGAAGAAGGGTATCTGCAACCCGTCATAGAGAGTCCATCGCAACGCCAGTTGCCGGGTCTCCCCTGGCAGCAACTCCGTGATCACGGGGCCGTGCCGCGTGATCTTCACATCGATCGACACATCAGGTTTGCCCTTCACGTGAATCACCTCTGTGCGGTGTTCCGGTTGCATCCAGCCTTGCGGCGTCTGATACGCGCCCTGCTGGTTGAAATGCTCGACGTAGATATCGGTGACTGTAGGCCCAACGTTGGTGAAGCCCCAGGCGATTCGCTGGTTGTGTCCTACGACCACGTAAGGCATTCCGGGCAAGGTTACGCCGGCAACATCCAGACTTCCCGCATGCAAGTGCGCTTCGTACCACAGGTTCGGCATCTGGTGGCCGAGATGCATGTCATTCGAGAGCAGCGGCTTACCGGTGACCGTGTGTGCACCGGAAACCACCCAGTTATTGGATCCGTTTACCGGCGCGTTCTCCGGATGCGAACTTTCTTTGCCTGAACTGCGATCTGAGTTGCGATCCGAACTGGGATATGGATTGCGCAGCCTCGTAACTGCGTTGTCGTCTCCCGCGGAATTATCATTGTCGTCGTCTTCATCTGAGCTGCCAACGTTGTTCGGTGGCTGGTCCAAATCTTCGCGTATGACTGTGGGAGGACGGTCGTGCCAGGAACGGTTCACATACAGGTCTGCCGTCAGTTCCGGCCCCAACTTGGCTAAGATTCTTTCCTTGTTGAGCGCGTCTTCAAAATAGTGATAGTTCAGGTCTTTGACCATCTGATTGGCAATGACGATCGAGTCTTCAGGCTGCCATGGTTTTGGTACATACGTGTGTTGCGCAACTTGCAACATACACGTCCAACAACTGCTCACAGACTTCCATTTGAGAATGCGGAATTCGATCGGCAGCCGGCTTCCGTGTGTGCTGATATAGGCATTAACTCCGCGGGCGTAGGCTTCGAAAAAGGACAGATCACGCGGGCTTGCCATCCCCAGGGATTTCTTTGCCGCCGCGCGAAGGCCAAGAATTCGCTGCTCGCGATCGACTTGCAGCGTATCTTCCCCGAGAATCTCGGAAAGTTCGCCAGAGGCGAAACGCCGCATGACGTCCATCTGCCACAGCCGGTCCTGCGCCGTCACGTATCCCTGCGCGAAAAACACGTCCTGCAGGGTGCCAGCTTCGATCGTCGGCACGCCGTGCGCGTCTCGCGTAACGGTTACGGGAGCCGAAAGGCCGCGGATCTGGAGCTGGCCGTCGAGTTGGGGAAGGGCAGAGCGGGCCGCGAGGTAGGCATACCCGGCCGCGCACGCCAGAATAATAATGACGGCGAAGCCAATCCAAAGCAGAATTCGAAGGCCGGAGAAACGGCGGGACGCCGGCGCGCTGGTAGCGGTAATCGTGCTCATGAGAATCTTTGATTGTATTTCAGAGCGGGGTACGAAGAGTTAGTGAAAATGAATTTCATTTTCAAGATTCCGGATGGTATGCTGACCCTTCGGAGTTTGCGGCCCGCCGTACTGCCGCTCTGTCCCGTACCCCAGGACGACTGCCTGAGACGCCTTTTTCGACAGACTCATGCTGCAAAAACGCATTGATGATCAGCCGACCATCTCACGCCAGATGGTGCGCGAGGCCCAGGAAATTCTGCACCGCCACTTGAAGCGTGTGGGCCTGAAGCAGACCGCTCAGCGCGACACTATTCTTCGCACTTTCCTCGAGACTCGCGACCATCTCTCGACCGACGAGCTTCATCGCCTGGTGCAGAAGAAAGATCAGGGCATTGGATATACCACGGTCTACCGCACTCTGAAGTTACTGACCGAATGCGGCCTAGCCAGTGAAGTTGCTTTCCACGACGGCATCGCGCGCTACGAGCATCAGTATAACCGCCGCAGCCATCACCACATGGTCTGCACCGAGTGCGGCAGTTCGGTCGAGTTTTTTTCGCAGGAGGTGGACCACTTGGAGCAAGACATTGGCCGCAAATATCGCTATCTCACGACTCGCCACACATTTCAGATTTACGGGGTTTGCGAAGACTGCCGCAAGAAGAACGACTCAGCCCGCCCGGTTTGAGCTCAGAGGGAAGATCGATGCCGATTTCATGCCCACATTGCGCCGCGCAGATGCCCGACACTGCTGCCTTTTGTCCGGGCTGCGGACGCGCCATGGAAGTCACTGGCCGGGCTCAGGGTAAGGTCGGAGTTTTCCCTGAAAAAATTGCGGGGGCTCTCGCTTATGTCACCTTCGTTCCAGCCGTCATTTTCCTGCTTCTCGAGCCGTACAATAAGAATCGGTTTGTACGTTTTCATTCTCTGCAATGCCTGTTGTTCTGGGCCGTCGGTATCATCCTCGGAATTGTGCTCAAGTTTGTGAGCCTTATCCTGTTTATCATTCCCGCTCTCGGACCCCTTCTGGTGATGCTGATTGCGATAGTACTTGTGCTTGCCGTTCTTCTGATCTGGCTCGTGCTCGTGGTCAAAGCCCTGCAGGGAGAGGCATTCAAGCTCCCCTGGATCGGCGACTTTGCTGAGCAGCAAGCTGGTTCTGTTTAGACGGAGGCAAGCCATCACTGTGGCGATCTGGGGGAGGAGCGGGCGAACGCCCTATGTTTTTCGGCGCGGGCTGAGATGCTCCACCGCTCTCCGGACCCTACCGGCAGCGACCGACCTTCGCGAAAGCGCGATTAACTTAGAAAATCCTCAATCGAGCCCTTGACTTTCGCCCTCTAAGCTGTCAATCCTATTAACTTTTACCCTGCCCCCGAAATCTGCAATTGGATGCGGCTTTCGGGCCGCGGGGAATTTGCGAGCACTGGGGAACTGATTGCGAGTGAAAGTGTTGTATCACGACAAGTGCTTTGACGGAGCCTGTTCGGCTGCGCTCTTTTCCCGCCTCTACCGCGAGAGAATCCGTGGGGATGCTGACTTTGTGTTTTCCGGCTTATTACACCGTGCAGGAGCACTCTTTGACGAAGTTGAATTCGACGGCGAGGAAAACGCAATCGTCGATTTCAAGTACTCGAGCTCGCCCAAGATCACGTGGTGGTTTGACCACCATGAAAGCGCGTTTCTGTCGCCCGAGGATGCGGCACACTTCGAGCAGGATCAAAGTAACCGCAAGTTTTACGATCCGGATTTCAAATCCTGCACCAGCTTCATCGCGATGATCGCGCAACAGCGTTTTGGTTTCGACCCCGCACCGGTTGCGGAACTTGTGCACTGGGCGGACGTTATCGATGGCGCGCTTTATGCCGACGCGAAAACGGCCGTGGAGATGGCGGCGCCTGCAATGAAATTGACCATGGTGATCGAGTCGGCGCCGGATCAGAAATTCGTGCCCAATCTGATCCCACTCCTGGCAACCAAGTCTCTGGGCCAGATACTGGAAGAGCCTTTCGTTGCCCCGCTTCTGCCGCCGCTTCTGAAGCGACACGAACTCTCCGTTGGAATTCTCGAACAACGCACGGAATGCAAAGACGGCACGATCTTCTTCGATGTCACGGATCAGGATCTTGAGGGTTATAACAAGTTCATTCCGTATTACCTGCACCCCGAGTCGATCTACAGTGTCGGACTCAGCAAGAGCAGTTTTCGCGTGAAAGTGTCGGTGGGGTCAAACCCCTGGGCGCCCGAAGAACCGGTGGTGAATCTGGCAAAGATTTGTGAACGCTATGGCGGAGGCGGACACGCCCGCGTGGGAGCCATATCTTTCAATGTGAATCAGAATGCCGCAGCCATCCAAGCTTCTCGGGAAATAGTCGAGGAGTTGCGCTCCGCTGTCCGCGAGAAAAAGAAATGATCCGGCCGTACTTGCGGCGGTAATGTTCGGCACTCGTGATAACCTGCGCTCAGTCCTTGCCCAGCACAGCATGCGTCACTTCGGAAATCAGCCTGACCCGCACCGTCGCCAGAGACGCGTGCTTCGGACGGTCGCCTTTTTTGAGTTCATTAAAGGGATCTTCGTCCTTCTGATGGGCCTGAGCGCTCTGATGCTTGTCCATCGGGACGTCTGGTTGATTGCTGAGAGTCTGTTGACTGTGCTGCATATCAACTCCGACCGCCACTTCGCCCTGGTCTTTCTGGATTTTGCCGATAACGTGACCGATGCGCGCTTATGGGCAGCGGCCCAGATCGCCTTTGCATACTCCACTCTGCGGTTCACGGAGGCTTACGGGCTATGGAACGAGCGCGCATGGGCCGAGTGGGTCGCGTTCATCTCTGGGACACTGCTCTTGCCCCTCGAAATCCGTGAACTGTTGCGTGTCGTGACCCTGCTCCGCTCGGGTCTCTTTCTCGGCAATCTGGCGATTGTCTTTTATATGATTCATGTTCTCCGCGCCGCCCACCGCGAACGCCGACGTTCCGCTGTCGAGGCTGAAACCCGCGATAGCAGCCCGATGTAGAGTCGAACGACTCTGGTGAATGACCGCTCATTCGCTTCATAATGGACAACAGATTATCAGCTGTAAGGAGGGTTTTATGCGTACCCGTATCTTTAGCTGCTTGCTTCTGCTGGTTGGAGTTTCCGCCGCGCAGGACTCGAACTTCCCGGATGGTCCCCAATACTTGATGAACTACGGCTCACCAATGTTGGCGCGTCCCATCGCTACGCCTTCGTTGTCCCTGGATTCGCCAGTAGTCGCATCCGAGATGACTGCAGCTGGCGCCGTGACCGCGCCCGACAATCAAATCAAGTCTGCTGTTGCGGAATTCCCACCGCAGGCCGATCTGTTTCCGATTTACTATGGCGCACCAGGAGTGAGCGTGATCGGACTGAGTTTTTCAACACCTGGCGAAAAAAGCACCTCACTCCATCCTCTTCCCATCAGCTTTGTCGAGACCGGAGTCGTGGAGCTTACCGATATGCAATCTTTGCGACTCCGTGGTTACGGAGTCACTCTGCCCGAAGCGGCCGCGTACTGGAAGGCTCACCATGTTTCACCGCCTCGCGTGTACACCAACGCCGACACGGAGCGACTAAGAACTCACGATTAGCCACTCCCAACAACAGCGAAGATAGCGGCCTTAATCGATCTGCGACGAAAGAAACGCACGCTCTCGGCTGATGCCGGCAGCCTTGCCCACGCGTGTTAGCCTATCCGAATTACTTTTCTTAAGGATGCTCATGCCCAACGTCACGCGGTCCCTTGATCTGCAGGCAATCGCAAAAGAAGTAATGCTGGCGCACGGTTTCGAGCCTGACTTTCCTCCAGAAGTGCAGCAGCAGCTGACCGAGCTGAAGAAACAACCGCTGCAAGTGGTAGCGACTCCAGTTGTGCGCGATCTCAGGGATCTATTGTGGTCGTCCATCGACAATGACACTTCGCGGGACCTTGATCAGATCGAGGTCGCGCAACGGTTGCCGGACAGCCAAGTCAAAATAATGATAGGCATTGCGGATGTGGACGCTTTCGTTCCAAAGCAATCGCCAATCGACGAGCATGCGGCCCGGGAGACCACTACGGTGTATGCGGGCATCCGGAATTTCCCGATGCTGCCGGAGGAGTTGTCGACGGGCCAGACGTCATTGCTTGAGAACCAGGACCGACTGAGCGTCGTCATTGAGTTTGTCGTCGACGCCACTGGCATCGTCGCTTCGAGCAATGTCTATCGAGCGGTGGTCCGCAACAAAGCGCAACTGCAATACAACTCAGTAGGGAAGTGGCTGGAGGAATTGGCCTCCGCTCCGGCGAAAGTAGCGGCCTCCGGCGATCTGCAGGCGCAGTTAAAGTTGCAGGATGAGATCGCGCAGAAATTAAAGGACCAGCGTTACCGCCACGGAGCTCTGAACCTTCAAACCGACGAAGTGCGTCCTCTCATGCTCAACGAACAGGTTGTGGATGTAGTGAAGCAGCAGAAGAATCGCGCCACGGAATTGATAGAAGACTTCATGGTTGCGGCAAACGGGGTGGTGGCACGTTTTCTGCAGAATGTTTCTTCTTTGCGGCGAATCGTGCGAACCCCAGAGCGTTGGGACCGCATCGTGCAGTTGGCGGCCACAAAAGGATTCAAGCTTCCTTCGGAGCCCGATTCCAAGGCATTGAATGATTTTCTTCTCCACCAAAAGACAGCCGATCCGGACCATTTTGCCGAACTCTCCCTCGCGGTGATCAAACTCATAGGTCCCGGCGAATATGTTCTTGAACGCGCGGGTGAGGAAGCTCCCGGACATTTTGGACTCGCGGTTCAGGACTATACCCACTCAACTGCACCGAACCGGCGTTTCCCTGACGTTGTGACTCAACGGTTGATCAAGACAGTGCTTTCCGGTCAAAGAAATCCGTATTCTGACGATGAACTGACAGCCATTGCAGCGAACTGCACGCAAAAAGAGAATGCCGCCAGAAAAGTCGAGCGAGAGATGGCAAAACGGCTGGCTTCCGTAGCGCTGCAAAACAGAGTCGGCGAAGTCTTTGACGCGATCGTCACCGGTGTTACACCGCACGGCACTTTTGTTCGAGTCCTGCAACCGCACGTTGAAGGACTTCTCGCTCAAGGCGAGCGCGGGCTTGACGTAGGGGACAAGCTGCGCGCAAAGCTGATCCGGACCGATATCGAAAAAGGGTACATCGACTTCGCGCGCGCTTAGCTCGGCAAGCAAGTCCCCAAAATCCAGGCATCTTCCCGCCCCTCGGGTGACCATGCAAGGCAATAGCGGCCCCGTAAATTGCAGCTTAAGCTCACAAGAGGAAGTAGTGCGGGAAGGCGCGGGCATACGTTTGCATAAGTGGCGAAATCTCGTATGTGTCGGGATGATCGCGATTCTTCCTGAGTCGTTGATGGCCGACGATTCGGCTGCTGCGATCCTACACAGCACCGGCGGAGTGCGGCTAAATGGGAATCCCGCTCCTCCCTCTTCGGCGCTATTCCCCGACGATCTCGTGCAGGCCCCATCGCATTCTGAAGCCACGATCAATGCCGCCGGATCCACGGTGATGGTGATTTCGGACACAGTGGTTCAGTTCGAAGGCAGCGAACTTCATCTGGATCACGGCACTTTGCAAGTGAGTACTTCCAGACAGCTGAGGGTACGCGTGGGTTGCCTTACAGTGGTTCCGGTCAACCCAGCATGGACACAGTATGACCTGACCGACGTCGATGGGAGAGTGACGGTTGCGGCGCGCACCAGCGATGTGAACATTGAGGCTCGCGGTAGCGCACTAACGCAGGGGCCAAAGAGTGGACGAACGCAGCGGGTTACTGTGCGGGAAGGTGAGCAGCAAACCCGCGAAGAAAACTGCGCGGTTGCACCGCAAGCGCCAGCGTATGTGGCAGGGAAGGGCGCAATCCTGAATTCGCCCTGGGTGAAGTGGTCAGCCGTCGGTGCGATCGGAGTAGCGGCATGCTGGGTTCTGTGCCGCGGTGACAATCCGATCAGTCCTTCGGATCCCTGAGCAGTCGCTCGCAGTTCTGCGGCTTCGCCTATTCAGTGACCACTGCTTTTACCAGATTACGCGGATGATCCACATCGTATCCCTTGCGGACGGCAACCTGGTAGGCGAACAGTTGCAAGGGAATCACCTCAACAATGGGCAGCAGCAACTCCGGAGCCGCAGGCACGAAAAAGACATCGTCGGCAATGCTGGCGACTTCCTGGTCGCCCTCCGTTGCCACCGTGACTAGAGGACCTCGCCGCGACTTTACCTCCTTCATGACCTCCAGAGTGCGGCGGTAGCGCAACAGCGAGTCCGGATCGCTGTGGTCATAGGTTGCCAGCACAACTACAGGCAGATTTTCGTCCACCAGCGCGTTGGGACCGTGTTTGAGTTCTCCCGCGGGATAGCCTTCGGCATGTGCGTAAGAAATTTCCTTGAGCTTGAGTGCTCCTTCCCGCGCGATGGCGTAGTGCACGCCCCGCCCCAGATACAGAAATTTCTCCGCCTGGAAATGTTTAGCGCTGAATTGTTCCGCGAGCGTGTCCCAGCCGCTTAACTTCTCTTCGATCGCGTCGGGAAGCCGCAAGAGGCGCTGTAAGTACGAGCGCGTAACTTCGGAGGTCATCCGTCCACGCTTGCGCGCCAAAAACAGCGCCATCAAGTACAGAATCGTAACTTGCGTGGTGAAGCTCTTGGTGGCGGGAACCGCCAGCTCAGGGCCGGCGCCGGTGATCAATGCCGCTCCCGCTTCGCGGACAATTGTCGCCTCGGCCACATTGGAAACCGCGATAGTCTTTACACCTCGTGTTAACGCCTCGCGCTGGGCCGCAATGGTGTCCGCTGTTTCCCCGGACTGCGTGATTACCATGACAATCGGATCCACAGCCGCGTGAGTCGAACGGTAGCAATACTCGCTGGCGTATTCCACGTCTACAGCCACACCGGAGAGATCTTCAATCATGATCTCACCCGCAAGCCCCGCATGGCGGCTGGATCCACTCGCGGCAATGATCAACTTCTCGAAGGTCAACAGAGCGCTTTCAATGGCCTGCAATTCGCCGGGGAAAATAATGTCGTTTCGTAAGTGCTTCTCGACCGTCTTTGTAATCGCCTGGGGTTGTTCATAGATCTCCCGCCGCATTGCGTGGGTGTGTGGTTGGCCAACTGCCCGACTGTTGTTGGTTTTCGGAGTCATCGCGGCTGAGGGTAAATCATTCCAGCGCTGCGATCAAATTCACTGGCCCGAATGAAACGAATTGCCCGCCCTACACACTATGGGAGTGAGTGGACGAGAACGGCGCTCTAAGCGCCGGCAACTAGGTCCACCCTAAGTCCCGATCCGAAGCACTTCTCAGCAACCGGGGGGAAGCAAAGAGGTGCTTCAGACCGCCGGAGCCGAAGGGAAGCGGCTCCGGCGTTCTTCGGGATAGGGATTCGGCTTGGTATCGAATGCATTTCGAAACATGAGGACGTAGAAAAGGAAGTTTAGTTTCGGCGGCGGGCTGTCCCGCCCTCACATCTATCGGGAAGCCTTACTCACCGCAGGATCCTCAGCGCCACTACCATGGCCGTTGGCGCCACTCGTTTCGCCCCATCGACTAGTTTGTACAGCCATTCTCCCGCCAAGATCGCGATTTGTTTCGTTCGGATGCGTGCCGTTTCTCGCGGAAACGGTTCTTCCTGGACTCTCGGGCAAGAAAACTGCCTATTTTGAACCCACAATCGAGTGAGCAAAATCATAAAAACCGTCATTGCAGCCCCTTTGCGGCTTCCACATTCTTGAAGCGACGAATGGTTGTGTTCATTGTGCTACCGAGGGTGATAGTGAGATGGAAGGGACATCCGTTACAGGGCACGGGAAGCGGTGCAGATTGAACTGCACCACTCGCAGGCAAGCGATCGCCCAGCTTGTTTGCCTGAGGTGCTAAACTAGCTGCCACTCCAGCGCCCTTGAGGCAAAGCCCTTGCAATTCCAGACCTTTGACGAAGCCTATGTCGAGCGTCTCCGCGAAGGAGATTTCCGCACGCAGGAACATTTCGTCGCCTATTTCAGCGAACTGATTCAGCTCAAGCTGCGCTCCCGTCTGCATTCGCCCCAAGCCATCGAAGATGTCCGCCAGGAAACCTTTGCCAGGGTCTTCGCAGCCTTGCGCAGTGAGGGCAGAATCCGCCAGCCCGAACGTTTGGGTGCCTTCGTGAACTCGCTCTGCAACAACGTGCTGCTGGAGTACTATCGGGCATCCCAGCGCGACACGTCACTCGAAGATGAGGAAGATCAGGATTTTCCTGCCAAAGACGTGGATATTTTTGGCGCGGTGGCGGCCAAGCAAATGGGCGAAAAAGTCCGCGAGATTCTTGAAGAACTTCCGGAACGCGACCGCCGCCTGTTACGCGAGATTTTTATCGAGGAACGGGACAAAGATGACGTTTGCCGGGACTTCGGTGTCGACCGCGATTACCTTCGTGTGCTGTTGCACCGGGCCAAACAGTCCTTTAAGTCACAGTATCTAAAGAGTATAGAGGCGCGCCCGCCGGGCGTCGCTACAGCCGGCAGATTTTGAAACGACTTGAAACGATTTGCCGGGACGATTCACTACTCTATTGAGGGGGAACGACGAATGGACCATGATGAGGCGGTCCGGACGAATGTTACGGAAAGGTATTTACTCAATGAACTCGATCCCGAACTGCGGGATCAGTTCGAAGAGCACCTTTTCGATTGCCAGGATTGTGCGCTTGATGTGCGCTCTGCTGCCATGTTCGTAGAGCAGAGTAAAGCGATACTGTCAGAGCAGCCTGAAACAGTTTCTGGGCGCGTCCCCGCCCCAGTTTCTAAGAGTTCTGGCTGGTTTGCATGGTTGCATCCGGCGTTTGTGGTTCCAGTGTTTGCTTTGCTGCTGGCAGTGGTCGGGTACCAGAATTTTGTGATGGTTCCGCGGCTGGAGCAGGCGGCCAATACGCCACACGTTTTGCCGTGGGCTTCGGTCAACGTAAGCACGCGCGGGTCGACTCCAACAGCGGTTTCGGCACTGCCGGGAGAAGGCTTCAACCTGCTGGTGCGCATCCCCCCGGAGAGCCATTACAGCTCTTACAAATTGGACTTGTATAGTCCGTCGGGAAGGCTAGAATGGTCGCGCACAATACCGGCGTCATCCGCGGAGGAAACGCGCTCGATCTACGTTCCGGGAACCAATCGGACGGAAGGTGTCTACGCGCTGGCAGTACACGGTATCACCGCCACGGGTGAAAGTTCGGACATTGGTCGTTATTCTGTCGAATTACAAATTCAGAAATAAATTAGGGACGAGGGGAGGAAGAATATGGCCGCATTAGCCGAACCACTAACGATGACCAAAGCAAAGCACATCTACCACGCGGACGCATACGTTCTCAGTGCGAATCTGGAACAGCCGATATCAGACGACGTCAAGCGCCAGGCGTATGTCGAGTTGCACGAAGACGGTCATTACCGTTACGAGCCTGCCGAACGCTTCCGTCGCAAGGGGGTTATTTCCTACCAGTCAGGCTACACGCAGGTTGCCGGCCACCGCGACGCCAAACCGGGCCACGGCTTCACCACGCTGGCGACTTCGGTCGTCGAGGGTCTTAACGTTCTCGACGTTGTTACCGCCGATCGCGTGGTCGGGCAAATTTCCACAACGCATCCGGCTTTTGATCCTGACAAGGGTCTGAGCGACCCGGTACCGTCGGTGACGTTTCTGGGAACGCGCTTCGACAATCTCAGAATTAATGGACACAAAGTCGAAGTGGATCGGCATCTGGATATTCTCGGCCCAAAGCCCGCCAACCAAAAATCGTATTTTGACGATTTTGACGATAACGATGTCGATGTGCTCAACCGGCTTGCCAAACAATACGACGACATTCAGCACGTGGTCGGCCTCCCTGCCTGGGCCAAGGAGTCGTATAAATTTGACCGCGCCGCGACGCAACAGCAGGGCAAGGCCGCATGTTCGTTGGTGAGCCGCGTGAAGGGAGCTCCCGACATCTCGTTCGGACATGTGATCGACTTGCCGCATTTCGGAAAAATATTCCTGGGCGAGTTAATCGTGAACCGCGAGAAGGAAAAGCCATCGGCCTCAAAGAGCGAGCCGCCGAAACCGGATAAGTATACATTTCACCTGACCATGATCCGGCTGGAGATGGGATGCCTGGCGCAGGGAACTGCCACGATCGTGGCGCTGGATACGAACGGCACGGGCAGGTAACCCGGGTCCGACACCTCCGCTACCAGGCACTGAAGATCGCACTTGCGACTTTGACCTGCTTAGCCTATGCGATGCGGGGATTCTTCTGGCTTGCCGAGGGTCGAATCCTCGCAATGCGAAGCCGAGGCCGCGCGTCTGCAAGCGCTCGCCGACATGCGCGAGATCAATGCGAGACTTGGAGTGTCAATGCGCTGAAGAGGAGTTGCTCTAAACCTTGCCTACCGCGCAGGAAAATAGCCCGCAAACGTTCCTCTTTTTGTTTTTCCAAGCTAAACTCAAGCGGTCACTGGACCGCTATGCGTCGCGCACGAAAACGCCGAGAGTCCGCTCGACCAGGAGAACGGAGAACCTACTCACCACCCTGCGCGCCAAGAGTGGGTCTGCTGATTCTTGGCGTTGCATGTTTGGCTGGGTGCGTCAGCCACCAAGACCCACAAGTCGCTTTCGACCATGCACAACAAACCTTCCAACACGGCGACTTGGCTCTCGCGCAGAAGGAAGTTGAGAAAGGCTACAGTGACTTTCGCGCGGCTAGCCCCGAGTGGGCGTGGAAGTTCAGGATTCTCGAGGCTGATGTTTTGTATTGGCGAGGGCTGCGGAATCCCGTCCTGGTTCTGCTCGCCTCCGAACCGGCATCTCCTCCCTCGGGTGAACCGGCTATACAGAAGGAAAGACTGGAAGGGTTGGCCTATGCTTCTTTGCACAAATTCGCGGAGGCCGACCAAAAGTTCGGGGAGGCGGAGAGGCTTTGTGCAGTATCCGACTACCCTGCTTGCGGAGACGTGACCAGGGCTCGTGGCAGATTGGAAATGGAGCGCGGTAATTTCGCGAAGGCACAGATTCTTTACGAACGGACTCTAGTCTCGGCCCGTTCGCGCTCCGACCAATTCCTGGAGGCAGTTGCACTGCTGAATCTAAGTTGGTCAGCAGAGGAGCAATCGCACTTTGATGAAGCGCTTGATTGGGCTGATTCCTCCCGTCAGATCTCTGTGACTCGGGACTTTGCAGATGTCGCAGAGGGTGCGCTAGGAAACATGGGGTGGGCATACTACAAACTGGGCGACCCCGAAAAAGCTGAGGCCATGTTCATGGAGGCCGAGCAGCAGTCTGAGAAGCTGGGCGACGTAACCGATCAGGCGAAGTGGCTCACGACCGCCGGGTACATTCACATTGACGCAGGGAGGGTTTCCGTTGCCGAACGATCCTTCCAGCAGGCGCTCAAACTTTCACAACAAGTCAACAGCAGGGAAGACATCATTAATTCTCTGATCGCTCTTGCGTTCGTTTCTGAGCAAGCCGAGAAACCGGAACAGGCGAAACGCTACGCGGACGAGGCGCTGTCCAAGGCGCGTGCGGATGGCAACGGACGTGACGTGGTTTATCCCTTGCTGGTCCAGGGGCGAGTTGCCGCGCAACAGCACGACCCCGCCGCTGCCGAGGGCGCATTCCGCGAGGTCGCGCAGTCTAAAGACAGCCCAGTTTTTTTGAAGTGGGAGGCCGAGCGTTCTCTGGCTCGGTTGTACGAAGATGAAAACCACGCTGATTTGGCCGACCGGGGATATCAGACCGCGCTAAGCACCTTCGAGACAGCCCGCTCTGAACTCCAGCACGAAGACTCGCGGCTTCCGTTTCTGACCAACGCCTCGCGGATCTACGACGACTACATCCATTTTCTCGTGTCGCGCGGCAAGACGAGCCAGGCCTTGCAGGTCGCCGAATACAGCCGCGGACGGACTTTGGCTGAAGGATTGGGTGTGTTGCGAAGAGGGACCTCGTTCAAACCGGATCCGTTGAATGCTGAGCAAATCGCGCGGCGGGCGGGCGGCACAATTTTGTTCTACTGGCTCGGCGAGAAACAATCCTATCTCTGGACGATCACGCCGCGGAAGACCACACTGGTACCGCTTCCGCCAGCGTCGGAAATCGATGCGGCTGTGCAACGCTTTCGCAAAGCTCTTATCGGGCCACAGGATGTCCTCGAAACTTCTAATGATGACGGCACAGGCCTCTACCGCACTTTGGTGGCGCCGGCCAAGGGGTTGCTGGCAAAAAATTCGAAAGTATTTATCATTCCTGACGGTAGCCTGAACAGCCTGAATTTCGAAACCCTGCTGGTCTCCGATCCAAAACCGCACTATTGGATCGAAGACGTGACCATCGCCAACGCCAGTTCGCTTCGCCTGCTGTCCGCATCACACACTGCGACGAGAAAATACGCCAGCAACCTGCTTCTCTTCGGCGACGCTGTCGCTCCCAACAAGGATTATCCGGAGCTGTCCAAAGCCGCACTGGAGATGGAGAGCATCGAAAAGCATTTCCCGTCGGCGCAACAAAAGGTGTTCAATCGCAACCATGCGACTCCGCCTGCTTATCTTGCCAGCCAGCCGGAGCGTTTTTCCTACATTCATTTTGTCGCGCATGGAACCGCAAGCCGATTGAGTCCGCTCGACTCCGCCATTGTGTTGTCCAAGGCCACCGCGGAAGAGGATTCGTTCAAACTCTATGCGCGCGATATTATTCATCACCCGCTTCGCGCCGAGTTGGTCACGATCTCGACATGTTACGGTGCGGGCTCCCGCGCCTACTCAGGCGAGGGCATGGTAGGACTGTCCTGGGCATTCCTTCGTGCTGGCGCGCATAACGTGGTCGGTGCGCTGTGGGAGGTCAGCGATGCCTCCACCGCACAGCTCATGGACCAGCTTTACAGTGAGCTCAGGAAAGGAAAGAGTCCCGATGCCGCTTTGCGCGCGGCGAAACTGTCCATGCTAACGTCAGGCGGAGCCTTCCGCAGACCGTTTTACTGGGCGCCCTTTCAACTTTTCACTGGGTCCTGACCAACGTGTCGACTGCCTCGAGATGCCAAGCTCTGCTCCAACACCGTCTCCGCGTGGCAGTGAAAGAGACATCTCCAAGGCTACTAACTCTTTTTCCGCGGTACCTTTGCGCCTTTTTTCCGGGCTTCTGAAAGACCAATGGCAATGGCCTGTTTACGGCTCTTCACTTTGCCTCCCTTGCCGCCTTTACCTGAGCGAAGCGTACGGCTTTTCTTGCGCCGCATCGCGCTTGCCACGGTCTTGCCCGCAGCCTTGCCGTACTTGCGTCTGCCGGATTTCTTCTTCGCAGCCATTTCTCTCTCTCCTGATTTGTCTGGTGCCGAACGCAACGCACAGGTTGTCGCGACTGCAAGTCGTGGAAACTGTAGTCGGAATCCCACTAAACTAACTCGCGGACCTTGTCGGAAAGTGCAGTCAATTGGGCACGGGTATTCGTGGGAGTGCATGGTCAGTGACGTAAAATGAATCCGGTCTGAATCGTTGGTGGCAGCGTTGAAGGCGATTCGGGCTTTAGTCTTCAAGTCTTTCAGACTGGCTCCGGCTACAGAAATTAGCAAAAGGAGATCTCATTGGCTTTCTGCACGAAGAAGTCAGAACAGTTATATCAACGCACTTTGGGAGTGCTGATTGAGGGCAGCAGTTCGTCGTCGCGAGGCCCGGTCAACTACGGGGAATATCCGATCTTTATGAAGCGCGGCCAGGGATCGCGTCTATACGACGTCGATGGCAACGAGTACATCGACTGGATGATGGGATTCGGAGCCCTCCCCCTGGGACACGCGCACCCGGAGGTTACAGCGGCCATAGCCGAAGCTGCGGCTGACGGAGCGCACTTCGCGACAGCTATTGACATTGAGATCGAAGTCGCAGAACTGATTCAGAAGATGGTGCCGAACGCGGAGCGCGTGCGCTTTGCCAATACCGGGACCGAGGCTATGATGGCTGCGATCAGACTGGCACGCGGCTGTACCGGAAGGCCGAAGATCCTGAAGTTTGAGGGCCATTATCACGGCTGGTACGACGACGTGCTGACCAGTTCGAATGTGCTGCCGGTGACTGCGCTGGGATTGCGCAGCGATCCCATCAAAATGGCGGATAGTTCTGGGCTGAACCGGCACGCGCTAGAGGACACGATCGTGGTGCCCTGGAACGATTTGCCCTTGCTGGAGCGAGCAATCGGGAACAATCCCGGGCAGATTGCGGCCATCATCACTGAGGGCGTGATGGCCAACATGGGCGTGATTCCTCCCGCCGAAGGCTACTTGCTGCGAGTGCAGAAACTCGCCCGCCAGCATGGAATCCTGTTCATTCTGGACGAAACGGTGACGGGCTTCCGCATCGCGCCGGGCGGATGCCAGGAGTTCTATCAGCTCGATCCCGATATTGTGACTTTTGGAAAGGCTCTGGGTTGCGGGCTACCGGTGGCGGCATTCGCGGGCCGCAAAGATGTGATGGGCGCGCTGGAGTGGGGAGGAGTGCTGCACTACGGTACGCATAATGGCTCACGCATCGGAATGCATGCCGCGCGGGCGTGCTTGCAGGTCTTGACGCGGGACGGCAATGCAGCATTCCGGCATACGTGGAAAGTGGCAGACCAGCTCTGTGCGGGACTGGATCAGATATTCCGCAGTAAGGGCAGGCCGGTAATCATCCAGCGTGTGGGCCCTATGTTCCAGATCATGTTCACCGGGCAATCTGCTATTCGCAACTCTCGCGAATACTGCCAGCATGTGGATCGCGCCGCCTATCGGGAATTCGTGCATAAGCTTTTCGAATTCGGCGTTTACACCACGCCGTCCGCGGCGCTTCATTCCATTGTCACGCTCGCACACACAGAGCAGGATGTGGATCTGACGCTTGCGTCTGTGAGCAAGGCTCTGGACGCCTTGTCGGGAAAGCGCGCATGAACCTAGCGGAGCGGGCGCGTCAGTTGCTCTCGTTAGAAGGAAAAGTTGCGATGGTGACCGGAGCAGCGTCGGGGATTGGCCGCGGTATCGCGATTCGTCTGGCCGAAATGGGAGCCTCTGTGGCGGTGCTCGACGTGAACGAAGAGGGTGGGCTCGAAACCGTTGCAAGCGTGACTGCGGGAAAGGGAAAAGGAATTTTTGTGAAATGTGATGTTAGCAACGGCGCCGAGTGTCGTAATGCCGTAGGCCGCACGATCGTAAGTTTCGGCAAAATCGACATCCTCTGCAACAACGCAGGGATTGTTATCAGGAAAGATGTGGTTGAATTGGCTGAGGAAGAATGGGTCCGCGCCGTCGACGTGACCTTGAAGAGCATCTATCTTCTCTCGCACGAAGTGATCCCTAACATGATCAAGAACGGCGGAGGAAGCATCATCAACACCGGCTCCGGATGGGCGTTGAAGGGGGGCGCGCGCGCCGCTTCGTACTGCGCGGCCAAAGGCGGCGCGCTCAATCTCACGCGAGCAATGGCCATCGACCATGGCAAGCACAACATTCGTGTGAATTGCGTATGTCCGGGCGATGTTCAAACGCCGATGCTTCTGAGTGAATGTGCGCAACTCGGTCAGGATGTCGACGAGTTCATGCAGGCGGCAGCAGATCGTCCGTTAGGACGCGTGGGTACACCTGATGACGTTGCCAATGCCGTGCTCTTTCTCGCCAGCGACATGTCCAGTTGGGTAACAGGCACTCATCTGGTCGTCGATGGAGGTGGCTTAGCTTGAGAGGAGAGAGATTTTTACCAGATCGCGTTGCTAGTGGAAGAAAATCGTCCCAGCCGTTTTAACAGTCAACCGAACATTTAAAAACGCCAAACACCGCTCCTTCCATGAATGGTCGGTGCGGTAAACTGAAGCAGGCTTGAGCCGTCAAAACAAAAGGCCCCGTAGCTCAGATGGATAGAGCAGCGGTTTCCTAATGGGCACGTCTCTTCTGGAGGTCCCTGTTATCATAGGGTTAGACGCGGGTCCTCGTGGATTTGCATGGGCCAGTATGGGACGTTTCATGGGGATAGCGAAGGGGACAGGGGACAAGAAAGGGGACAACCATGCCACAACTCGCTAATGCGACTCCTGAACGCATCGCCGACCATTTTGTCAATTATCTTTTCGCTAAATATCCCGACGACAGGCACGTGAGACGAGTTGCGTCTTGGGTCGGCCTCCTCGTGTTGGGCATTGAAAAGTTGACGGGCCACCGCTACGTCCCCCGCAACCGTCAGCTTCGTTTCGAATATGGCGGGCGGTCCTTTAAGGCAAAGTTCAATCACAGGGCCGGGGCGCGCGGCGGTATTGATATTGTCGAAATAGTTGATGGCAGAGGGTCCCCGGAAGGGCAAACGCTTTGCTCAATTACGAATCTGGAAGAGGCCGCTACCTTTTACAATGACCCCGTAGCACAAATGGATAGTGCACCAGTTTCCTAAACTGGCTATTCCGGTTCAATTCCGGACGGGGTCTCCAATTTCACCCGCTGGCGAACGTACCGAGCGTGCGGGGTCTTATTCCTCGCTGGCGACGAACTCGCGTCCGTCAAGTGATAATCCGTGCCATGTCAACATCACGTCGAACCGCTTGAAGAATTCAAGGAACTCTTCCGTCGTCATTTTTAGCGAGACCTCGCGGACCGGGATTGGGCCTTTGATTGAAGCGAGTTGCTCTTTGACCGACTCGAAGTTCGGTCCCTTTTCAAAGACGAACGCCCTCAAGTAAGGCGAATCGTAGCTGTGTTCTCCCACATACATAGTCGCCGCGAGGAGAAACTCCTCTTCCTTCATCAGCCCGTTTTGTCTTAGGTGCTCTTGCAGCGAGTGCGGCTGGTCATCCGCTGCTGCTGTCCCCGCCCAATCGCCGTACTGCGTAGACGCTTTGAATCGTTCCAAATGTTCACCTCCGGCAAACTCTTGAGAATCAAGCCAGTCAAATCGTAATCGTCAGGACGACGTTGGTGACTAAGTCGTGGATGAATTCTTCCGCCTGCAGGTACGTGATGACGGTCGTGGATGGATGGGCAGCGCTGTTGCGTCGGCCAATTTGGCGGTCGAGAGCGTTGAATTGCTCTTTCGTGATGATGTTCGCCGAGCGGCAAATCTCGATGACTTCCGACTCTTTCAGATCCGAGGCGAAATCGTCGTATGTGGTTATCGTCGGAGCCTTGGCCTTTTTATGGATGCCCGGATGCCTCGTCGGATACCCCGCGTTGAAGTCAGTCAGCTTGTGCGTCAGGACGTGGTGGCAGAGATGGAAGTAGGTCAGGTTCCACGTCATCACAATGGAGGCGCGAAAGGCCTTGTTGCGGAAGCAAGTCAATGCCTCACTGAGGAAATCACGCTCGGCGGCGTCTGGAATTTTTCCGGGTAAATCCGCCAGTAACTTCTCGATCTTCACCGTGCTGTCGCGGTGACCATACTTCGAGTCGTACACGGCGCGCACGGAACCTTCCATGTAAAGACCTCGGCCATCGCGGAGTAACAGTGGGGGCTTTCGCTCGACCATTTCCTTTAGATATTGGCTGACGTTGGGCCGTGGATAGTGAAGCTGGTCGAAACAAGAGGTGATGTCAGCCGTCGAGAAGCGCTCACTTTTCTTGACGGCGTGCTGGAACCACGCGAACAGTTTGATTTTGTCCGCGTGGCCCCAACTAGCGAAGCCATCGATGCCCTCGGTCAGCGCCTTCAGTTCAGCATCCGTGGCCACCGCTACTCGGTGCCCATTTTTGCGACTGCGCTGGTGCCATTCCAGTTGATTTTGTAGCCCCCGCGCTTGTCGCCCTTGTCCAAAAAGTTCTTGTTGCGTAGGTCAACCAAGGGCTGATTCGGATAGCCGGGAACCTGTGCCTTCCAGCCAAGATGGTCGTATGCGGTGAAAATGTGGTCCTGCGTGATTTCGGGGAGCTGCATATACTCCTTAAACCACTCCGCAATGACGAGGTATTTATCCAGCGTGCTTGTCGGATTCCCCTTTGTGGCCATGAAGTCTACGAGCTTTACCGATGCGGTGGTCAGGTTCAACTCGGATAGGAACTTCGGGGCGCGCGGAGCCGGACGCGGCTTCTTCTTTCCGTTATCGCCGGAAACCTCTTCCAGTTCGGTGTCGGTTTCAACGGCATCAACGTCTTCTGTGTTTTCCTTAGTTTCTTCCGCCTGCTCGCCTTCGGCAACCACCGCAGCCGCAGCCTTCGTTTTGGAGGACGACGGCAATGCTGGGCGTGCGGGCGGCGTCATAACTACCGGACTCTTCGAAAGAGCCGTCGTGAGGGCCTTGATGCCTTCGGCCAAAGTGTCGTTGCCACCATCAATTTCAAATTCGATGACCCGGAACTTGATGTGACCCGCTCCGTTGCCATTTGTTGTTTCGTCTTTACGGCGCATAGATACCTCTACGTCCAGAGAGTCATCCAAATGTCTCGTGGGAAAAATAGGAACATACCAGTTTACCACGCTAAACTCGCTGCTCCGAATACAAACCAGTGAACACTGAAGCGGTCTCAGCGATTGGTGGGCCAGCGTTCGTCAATCGCTTTCAGAAGTTCCTCGGCCCACCGCACGGCATCTGCAATCGCACAGATCGTGGCGGGCACTCGCTTGCCTCCGTCGAAGTTCGCTAGCTTTCTCGCGGCCAGAATCGCGGCAGCGATGAGCAGAACGCGCTTCCGGCCCTCATCCATCGAAGCATAGTACACTCTTTCGCCTGTTGTTCGCTATGTGGATTTCCGGGTAATCTTTCCGTCCGGCTCTCTCTCCCGCGATGAATAGCTGAAGGCTGTTCGCCAACGCCATCGAGTTACCTTTTGGCTGTTGACTTACTGCAACTCTAGAGCGAACGTTTGGCTATGACGATGATCCAAATCTCTGCCGAAAACCACGCCCGGCTTCGCGCGAAGGCGATGTACCCGTGGAAGGAAACAGCGAAACGTCTTCCTGACGGGCGCTATTCGATTGAAGTCGATGACGACGTTCTGGAACGGCTGCTTGCCATCAGCCCTGACATGGATGTTGCTCTCGACGCGCTTCTCGGACAGGGGGTCGCATGACCTACGACGATGACAAACCGCAGGAACCTACCTGCTGGGGTGAATCGGGGGCGCACGATATTAGCGACGAGGCTGTGTGCTGCCCTTGCCCGAAGTGCTGCGAAGCTAACCCGGACAAATTGGTCTGGCAAGCCGATGACGAAACGGTCGTGTGCCAGACGTGCGGCCTTTCCTACAAGCCGGACGAGGGATGATGCGGGAGTACGAATTATTCCTTCGCTTGCTAGCGGAACGCGTTTACACCGCGCGGCTCTCCACCGGGCGGCTCAGGGATGCCAGCGACTTCCATGCTTGGCTGTTGGAGTGTGCGGATAAGGCGGCGGCGTCCAGCACGGTCGAAGAGTTCTTTTCCAAGGTTGGAGAGTAAATAAGAATGGAGGTGCTGTGAAGAGCGAATATCAGAAACGGAAAGCCGCAGGGCAATGCGTTCGAACGGGCTGCAACCGGAAACCGAAACTCGGCAAGGACGGCAAACCACGTTCTTACTGTCAGGTCCATAATGAACAGAACCGCAAAAACACCGAGGCATTTTTGAAACGGAAAGCTGCCAAGAAGAAGTCAATCAAAAGGCCTACGGTGATTCGCCCCAAAGTTCCGGCTGTCATACTGCCACAGACGGCCTAGCGTCCTCCCCGATCATGCGGTCCTGCCCGTCGCGGCGGGGCCTTTTTCATTGCAACGCCGGGCCACAGGTCACTTCAGGCGCAATAAGCAAGGCAGGCTGGGGCCTCCGATACCACCGGAACCGCTGGGGCGGATAAGGCCGCCTTCTTCCTCTGCCGAGCGCGGTCTGCGAACTGCTTGAAATAGACTCGGCAGTCCTCGCATAGCTTTCTCCCCGGATTGGGCATTAGTCCACAAGCCGTGCAAAGACCAGCAGCGCGCCGTTGGGCACGCAGTTCATTCAGAGAAACCCTCGGCCCGAGTACCCTTTTTACCTTTGCGAAATGAGCCTTGCATCCCGCAGCAAGGCTGGCCTTCGCTTGCTGCTTGGCGGCCTGCAGTCTAAGGCGCGCGCCTGCCTTCTCCGTTCGTGCCCGATTCTCTTCGGCTCGACGCGCGGCTTGTTCTTCCGCGATGCGAGCATAGTGCGCGCGACGGCGGGAGGACGACCAACCGTCTCCTTCGGGAATTTCGCGTGGCGCTTGAGACTGGCGAATGTGATGGTGCTTGCACCGCTCACACATGAACGCTTCGCATGTGTAGCCTCGGTCGAGCGAATATTCTTTCGCAGCCGTGTCCGCATCAGCTAACGTCCGAAACTGGGTTGCGCCCTTCGGGACTCGGGCTTTGGAAATCTGGCGTAGGCCGTCTCGCTCATCCACCCACTGGTTCAGGCTCCAGTAGCAGGTATCGAAAAATTGGATTGTGATTCGAAGCTTTTTGGAGGGCATCGAAATGACCGACAAATGTTACGAGCAGTTTTGGGCAGGCAACGTTTACCAGACGTTCCTGCCCACGAGCGCTTCTTGTGAGGCCGTGCGCGCTACTCGGCATCCGAACAACCAGTCCTTAGACTGTCGCCTTCGGCGGGGCGATGACCCCAGCTTGCGCTGGAGAGCTTAATTGAATTTCCGGACGATAATATCTCGCTCCGATTGCGAAAGAGGGCGACCCTTGACGTGGGCGACGTCTCGGAGTTCGTCGATGCATTCGGGCGACAGCGACTTTCTGTTCCGAATGTCGGTGTTCGGCCCAAGCCAGCGATCCGGAGCGTTCCTGTAGTCAGTGCGCGGCTCGGGTTCTCCCGATACACGACCCGGATGCTTGACAGGTCCGGGATTCGGGTCCACTGCGGAAAAGATTTCGATGCTGGTGCTCATGATTTTCTCCTTCTCTGATTAAGTCCGTTCATTTCCTCTCCGCGAATCGCTTCATCACTTGGGCGCGGTTTTCCTCGACCAAGCGATTTGCCTCAATCCATTTATGAAGCTCAGCAGTCAACGGCGCGACAGCGGCGCGTAGGTCGGCCAGCTCTTTTCGAACAGCGGCCAGTAGTACTTCGGAGTCTGGTCCGGCTGGGCCGCGTTCGCCACGGTCGCCCCTGACGCTTTCACCGGGTCGCCCTTGCGGTCCCGGAATCGTCGAAGGCTCTCCGCGTTCACCCTTTTCTCCGCGCGGACCAGCGGGTCCAGTGATGCTGACAGCATCACGACCGGGCTTTCCCTCTCTTAGCTGGATGGAATTCAAATCGCGGCGCAGTTCGGTCACCGCGTTTTCAAGCAACCCAAGCCTGCCATGCACTGCGTACTTGTTGGGAGTCGTTCCGGGCATTTTATTCGCGGCCTTTCTGCTGTCGGGCGAGCGTAATCTCCACGCGGTCCTCGTGAGTCATGCCGTTCCAGTCGTCAACGGTCATGGCTCTACAGACATAGGCACCTGCTGGCCGTTCAATGGGCGGGGCAACAACTGTTAATCCCGCTGAGACAAAAAGCAGAGAGGCGTCTTGTATCACGGCGACGTCGTGCCCGGCTTGTGTATGTGGAGTCGTTTCCATTGTTATCTGCGGCCTCTCTGTTGTCGGGCGCGAACGTCTCCAGCAGCCCATTCCCAGTCCTGACCGAACCAGTGGTGAAGTACACGCTTGATGAAAAAGAAGACAATCACGTTAGTTCACTTCCCACGGGAAAACTTCTGCTCTCATCACGGCGATGTCGCGCGCCATTCGCTCGGCATCTTCCTTTTGCTTTTCTTCTTTCGCTGCGAAATCGGCTTGAGTCCGCAACGCTATCTGAACGGTCTTCTGCCAATCCAGTTCGGAAATGAAGTGGGCCGGGCGTTGGCGAACGACAGGCGTCGCCGACGACCGACGACTCGTGAACGTACTTCTCACTGGGCGGGTCGTGAAGGTCGGGCGCGCGCGTCTCACCTCGCGACCTGTTTGTTCGAAGAACAGTTGTTCCAAGCTCTTCTCGGTTGCGAAAGATTCAATTTTCAGTTGCTCAAGTGTCATCTTCATAAAAGTGTTCCTTCCGTTAATCCAGCGCCCCCATACTTTCCGAACCCTGTGACTGGTCCTTACAGCGGTTTCGCGGTCCTCATTTTGATACGACCCGCTGCCCTGTCTTTGCGGTCTTGCGCGGCCTGCGCGAGCTTCGCTGATTCGATTGCGTAGTGGTTCGCCTCGGGGTTGACGGCGGATGCGTCCAAAAATTGCTGCACGATGCTTGCAGGACAATCCTGTGGCGGCCCGTCGAAAAATAAAACTTCGCCGCGAGCTCTTTTGATGACGTGGACTTGCCCTGATTTTTGCGTTTGCACTCCCCACTCGACGTTTTGTCCGCCAACGGGAGTGTCGTACTGGGAAGGCGGACCAGCCAAGCGGGATTGCTCCAGCCGAGCTTCGAGCCACGCGTTTCCTTTGCTCCCGCGTTGCGGCATGGCGACGGCTTCAGCAAAGCCAGCGGCGCAGAGCGTAGCACCAACATCGTTTCTCACATGCTCTTCGAGGGGGAACTTCGGGGACGACGGCAGGTAACGGATTTTCATAAATGCTCCTTTAAAAACAGACTGACGTTCTCGGCGCAACGTTCACGCGCCCACAATCTCCAAACTGTGTGACGGCCTACCCTCGTCGTGCAACGCCTCGAATCGTCGGCGTGGTCACG
>WNFG01000251.1_pt1 | contig 44857 bp, 46 predicted proteins | sample 5400431 | NCBI WGS metagenome assembly WNFG01 (sample SAMN13153346, study PRJNA577476) | soil metagenome | isolation source: 120 cm saprolite under Douglas fir tree site 2 hole 3 replicate 2 | place: USA:California | collected 2015-04-18
CGAATGGATCGGCCCCGCCAAGCACACCGATTTGGGCAAGATCGGTCTTGAGGCGTGGGATGAGTCGGCCGTGGACGAACTCCACATACGCAGGAGGCTGGAAGTCGATTTTCAAGTCGACTTCTGTAGCGGAGGCTTTCGCGCCGAAGCCATCGGCTAGCCGCATCGCGACGCCGCGATAGATCACCAAACTCCCGCGGATCGCCGACTTGAGTGGCGCGGCGCGCATGCCCACGCCGAAGCCGTTCAACGCCACGTTGCCACCCCTCTCATCAACGGTCAGGTAGGCAGACTCACCAGGCGGGAGCCCAACCGTCTGGATCGTAATCGCAATCCAGCGGTTTTCGCCCGGCTGTACGCCGCGGACGACGATTGTCTGGCCCGGGGCGACCGTCTCCTGGCGGCCCTCGGTGTCTAAGCCGCGCACCGAGGCGCTGCGCACATACCGCTTAGAGATTCCGGACACATCGATCTGCAGCGGAATGTCGCGCCCGAACAGCGCGCCGTTGTGGATTATCGCGTAGTCGCTCACCGACGCGCCCTTGCCCCCGCCCCCACCTGGGTGTGCCGGCGTGGTTGAGAGATGCATATTGCGTTGCGCCTTGTGGTTGTCATTTAAAATGCGTAGGTCTGTAGTTGGCCAGCCCGGCGTTTGGCCGACCAAGCTCGGAGGGATGTACGGACTCCCAGGAGCCGAGATCTCAACCGCGAGGCAAAGGTGGTTCCCGGCGATTGCGTTGAGATGCCAATTATAGGGCGCCGACATCCACGGTCCCGTTCCAGAATCAGTCATAATGACGGGATCGGGACCAGGGAACGAGACGTCGGGATCACCGGTGGTCGAGTCCACGTAGTTGCTTCCGGTGCCGAACTTGGATACCAGGAAATGAGCAGTGACCGCTGTCGGGGCACCGGTTACATTGCGCCGCACCCGCGTGAATGCCCAATTCTTGCCGTGAGCGCCCGGCCCGTTCCCCGCGTCTTCGTTGGTTGGCTGGTCGTTTGGGAATGGCCCCGGCGACGTGCTGCGGCGGTTCCACACATCGCTGGTCGCGTAGAACACAGGATTGGTCGACGGTTCAACGCCGGTGTCGGCGTGCGTTGCGTCGTTTGTCCAATCACGCACGTAGAAGTCGTGATCCGGAGCAAGCGCATCAACTTCGAAAAAGTACGGGTCGATGGAGATCGGGACTTCACTCGTGTGGGCCGCATCTGCGTAAAGCTTGTGGGTGCCCCAATCGGCGTAGCGCTGGAACTGCACACCAGGGAGGAAGGTCGAGGTGTCAGGATAGTTGCTCGCCGAGAACATGCCGAAAAAGTTTTTGCCGGCGGCAACAAGCGATGCGTAATCACCAACATAGACGCTGCTGGCGATGGTGTTCGCTGGCTTCGTCGCATCAGTATTGGCGAGCAGAACGCCTGGATCGTCGAAAACAGTGGCATCTGCATCCGTAGTTCGATCGAGGTGAGTTTCCCAGTGGCTTGAAACGACACGCTGATAGAGGACGCCCACTGTGCCAAGCGAGTTGATGGCGATCTCAGGATTCATGGCGTTGGTAACAGTCAGGAGGTCCGCTGCAGACCAAGTGGTCCCTCGGTTGATTGACCGGCGCACGTGAATAGTCTCGCTATTGAAGCCATTGCTGTCGCCCCAGGCCACGTAGACACGATCGCTATCGCGGGGATCAACCGCGATGCTCACGTTGCTGGCGCCCAGCCGTTCCTGTCCCATATTCCCGGACTGAATCGTGAGCGTTCCTGTAACGAAGCGGCCAGCGGCAACGTCGCTCGGATCGGTAAGCGCGGCGAAGGGAGACACACTCGTCGCCCACGCATCGTCCCGCACCACCACGAGGCGTGGAGTGCCGCTCCAGTCATGGATGAATGCCGCGTAGACAGTGCCGTCGAGATGCGGCGCTGGAACTTGAGCGAACCCGTCTTGGCAAGCGGAATTGCGCGCATCAATGACGTCAAGACTAAATGTCGGCGCAGCTATCGATGCACTTTGGGAGACGTCGATTGTCGAGCTTCGGCCATTCGGTGCAACCGGCGGCGGACAGGGGAAATTCCCAAAACCGTTGTTGAATCCAACAAAGAGCTTGTCCTGACTGGTTCCCGCCCCTCCGATTGCACTCAGAGCTCGCGTGTGCGGCTGATCGACATTTCCGGTCCGCGTGTCGAGCGTCGTCATGAGCGTGGCGAGGTCGAAGGGGTCCTGGGCCCGAAGGACGGTCATCGGGAAGGCCGTTGTGGTCGCGCTCAATGTCCCAGCGTAGAGCCAGCTAGTTTCGTGGAGAGGGGCCCCGCTCAAGGTTGAGCCGAAAGTCAGGTTGATATCGCCCGTCGGGAACCCCGAGCCGATCCGGCTCGGGACGATATAGGCCAGAGTCCACGTCACGCCGCGATCCGAGGAAACATAAATCGGTGCGGTGGCCGTAACCATGGGGCTCTGCGTGAGGTTGTCCCAAGTGAATGCCGAGCCTGCCATCCGGGAGTAGTTGTAGGGGTCGAGTGTGAGGGTTGGTTCGGAGTCCTGGTTCTGCTCGCCGCTACGGTTCTGCGGGATCATATTCACGAGGCGGTTTTGTGCGACGGAGGCGGGCACGGCTGCTACCGTCAGCACCAAAGCTGTCGCCGCCACTGCATGGCACCACACGCGTGCGCTCATCACTGCACCTCCTTCTGAACCAGCGTAGACAGGCGCTTTTCGTCCGACGCCGGCAAGACATCAAATGGCTGACTCACCACAACGGCTCGCTGCTCCTCCACGAGGCGCATGACGGGACTGTTGCGCAGAAGCTGCACTTCATCCTCCCGCGGCCGATGCGCAAGGATGAGTACGTCGTCGCCTGGGTGGAGCTTTGGCGAGTTGAACCAAATGATGTCGCGGCTCGCTGGGAAAACGACCGGGACGACTGCGCCGCTCCCGGCGCCGCGAATGGGCGATGTAACGCGCACCATCGCGATCTGCCATTCCGGGTCGTGCTCCTGGCGTAACTCATTCTCCTTGGTACCTTCGGGCGCACGCACGCTCTCGACCGTCCCACGAAAGACCATGCTGGCCAACGCTAGACGCGCACGGACCGGGGCATCACGACGCGCCTGCATTCCCTGTGCTAGTTCGGCGGGCACTACGCCCGCTTCGATCCGTGGCGCCGGGAGTTCGCCCAAGTCAGCGATGGTTATCGTTTTTCCGATGAAACGTGGATTACCGAAGAAAAGAAGCTCGCTGCCCACCTTAGCGTCGCCTGGTTTGCTGAGGATCACCGTGGCGGTGTGCCCCGCTTGATCGCCCGCGAACTCACTGCCGGCAAACATCTGGCGGATCTTGATGACCGCCGTCAAGGAAGTCGGAGCGACAAGTGGCTCCTCGCTGGCCGCCTCTCGAGTGACCGTGCCGAGCACGATGATCGATGAGCGGGATGCGAGCGCGGCCATCGACTCGGTGGCTTGCGCTCTGGTTGGGACACAACCGAAGGCTACCGCGATGGCGAAGACGGCTAACCGTGCGGCAAGTTGCAAGCCCACACCACGGTCTTCGTTCACTTCCTCGTTCCCGGTTGCCTCGAGTGGTCTTTGGTATCTCACGTCGGACTCCTTGAACATCGATGGCGCGGCCTGTTTGCGGTGGTCTACGAATTCGGTTGGGTTAATTTTACGGCGTTGTTAGTATTCTACATCTAATATCGTTGGAGGATCTCTTTCAAGGTGTTAGCACAGGAGAGCCTCACTTCGCCAGCTTGACCAAGTCGAGAGCATCGGCTGCATCTGCAACTGTATGGCATGTTTTCTCCTTCCGCTTGGGCTGAATCTCTCGTGCGGAGTTGTACGACATCCCCTTTTGTCCGGGGGAGCGAGTCTCCGGTGTGACTATCGTGACAGGCTAGATAGCAGCGTAGGTCGCAAACAAGCCAAGCTTGATCTTTGAGAATTCCTCCTCGAATGTGGCTTTCACGCGTGGCTCGAGATCATATCCTTGGCTGATCTTGCCCAGTATGAACTGGCCAAATCTTTCGCATTCCAGATAAAAATGAACCTTGGTGTTCGGATGGAGAACAGAGTACTCAGAGAGCAACGGACCGAGTCTCGGTCCCATCGCTCGGCAAAACACAGGCAAGTTCAGCGCCAGAGGCGCCAAGCGGTTGGCGCGATACAACATGCAGTTAAGTGCCATTCCCTTGTGATTGACCATGGCCACGATGCGTTCGTATTCGCGGCAGGAGAGATCGTACCGTTGTCGAAGTTGGCATGGATTCGCGCGGATTTGCCGGCAAAAGTCCGGTGCCGCAACCAGGTCGGCCAAGGCTTGTTGAAATTCAACTAACATGGCTGCTGTGCTCCCGAGGTCACTGTCTCCGCAAGCTCGTGCATCCTCTCCAATTCAGCAGCAATGCCGTTCAGACCGAGCTTCTCGAAGTATGACTCGTGAAACTCGAACACGATCGCCCTCAGGTTCTTGAAGCGCGGCGCAAACTCATAGGCCCATGACCATACGTCCCTGGGCGTCAGGCCCGAATGAGAATCGGTATAGAAGCCAGCGAGTTCATCTCCGCCAGCGAGGTGGATCTCGCGGACACAATCGGGATTGAGCTGTTCAAGATACTCGCGGGGAGATAAGACTCCATTAAGCATCCCGACGTACAGGTTATGAAGATCAAGCAAAGTACCGCAATCGAGTTCCGCATGGAGACGATTCAAAAACTCGGGTTCGCTGAAGTCGGTATCGGGAACGGGCGTGAAAACAGTGCTGTTTTCTAAGAGTAGGTCGCAGGCCAAAGCGCGCTTCAAGACCTCCAACTTACGACTTATGATGTCGAAACTTTCTTGGTCATAAGCTACGGGCAGGCCCAGACCGGCCTGGCTATTGGGTACGCTGCCGTGGGATACCAAGAACATGCTCAGGTGCTCGCTATACCACTCGAAATTTAACTCCTTCGCAAGCGACGCCACCTCAGCAACCATGGCCATATCCAACGGAATCGCACTGGGAAGAGACAATCCGATTCCGTGCCCCCCAAGGACTCTTCCCTTGGAGCACTGTTTGAGTTCTTCAATCGCACCGACAACGCGGTGAAAACGCCCCCCGATGGCCTCGCCGTGTTCGAAGTCGTACCACAATCGGTCCGGTATGACATCGATATACTCGACGAGGTCGGGGGAATACTTGATAATCGATGGAACTACCGGATTATTGAGCAGTCCGACGAGCGCTTTGCCGTGGTGCATGGGTCACCTCGCCTGGGTTGCTCCAAGATCCACTTGGACTGCCTCTTGAAACACACTTTCGATCAACACATTGATCGTGCCTGACAGACAGGTACAACCCGTGTGTCTGGAAATAATGTTTTTGACAATTCCTTCGTTAATCAATTTGGATAGTTCCGGCTCGGTGATCTTATGAGGGAGGGTTACCCTCACAAATGTAGGGTGTTCGTTATTGTTCAGGTGTATGGTCGCCATTCGCTTCTGTTCTACTGTCATAGAGAAAGCTCCTTTCTGGTTTCTGGTCGAATCTCGTCTTAGTCTTCCACGTCACCTTCTGGGGATGCCCGGCAACTATTCAGTTCTGGCCGTCCCACGGTAAAAGCAATAAACACCTAGCTTTCCTCCGTGACAACGGCCTCAATGCGCCAGGATGTCGTAGATCAACCCGCACGGAACCACGAGTACGGCAGGCTAAACTCGAGCTAGTAATTCTTCAAGAATTTAAACTGAGCAATATGGAGAATTCCTAAACACTTTTGGCGGGTTTTGTCTGAAGGAAGGGACTCTGATCAGATCCTTTGAGGCCGAGCGTTCTCCGAAGATTGGTTGGTCCCATTCCTGAGGTACGAAGGATGAATCGATACAGTGCCTGAACCGTGGTGTAACCCAAGCTAGAGGCAACCTGCTTGAGAGGCATCTCGGGTCTTTCGCTTAGAAGCGAACATGCCCGTGCATACAGATACTCGCCCCGAAGGTCTCGAAAGGACTTTTTCGATCTGAGTCGGACAACCTTTTCAATGGTGTGACGCTCAACTGCTAGCTGGCGGGAAATCTCAAAAAGCGTGGTGCGGGGATTCTTACCTAGGAGAGAGTCGACTTCATCAAACAACCGATGTAGGTCGTATGCCATCAGAATAGCCGTCTTCTGTCCTGATCTTGGGTAAAGTTGGCGAGCGAACGCTCTTACGACGAATTAGACAAGATTGACTAACCGATGTGTATTTCTTCTCGCTTCTGCTTGCTATAGCAAGCGGCAAGACTTTGTTTGATTCCGTCTCAAATTAGTTGCGGCACAGGTCAACGACGGCAGGGTACTGCCGGTCCCATGAGTCAATTGATTGTTTGCCGAAGCAGGGAACTCTCCCCAAAACCACAGATAGGAGAAACACGCGATGCGCTGTCCATATTGCGGAGGCAGACGAACAGAAGTGCTCAAGACCGTGTACCGAGGTCATAGCTCCTATCGCCACCGGAGATGCCTCTACTGCGGGTCTCGCTTCAGTACCCAAGAGCGGCCTGTACGTTGGAGCCGCGTGGAGCGGAAGTGGCCTTGTGGATGTCTTGGGCGCGAAGGCGGTTCTTAGGGCCGTCCTTCATAAAGCCGCCGCTGGCGTCGATCATGAAAACGCCCTTGCGGGCATGGGCGTTCTGTTTGTCTATGACGACGATGCAGGCAGGGATGCTCGTGCCGTAAAAAAGGTTGGGGGGCAGACCGATGATGCCTTTGATGTAGCCCTTGCGGATGAGGCTTCGGCGGATGTCCGCCTCGGCATTGCCACGAAACAATACGCCATGCGGCAAGATGCATGTACCTTTGCCAGTGCTCTTGAGAGAACGGACGATGTGAAGCAGGTAAGCATAGTCGCCTTTCTTGGCGGGCGGCACGCCGAATGACCTGAAACGCTCGAAAGGGTCGTTGAGCGGATCGAGACCCGTGCTCCAGCGTTTGTCTGAAAAAGGCGGATTGGCGACGACGTAGTCAAAGGTCTTGAGCGTGTCGCCGTCCTTGAACTTGGGGTCGGCAATCGTATTGCCCTGCACGATGAGCGCGGTCGGGTTGTTGTGCAGAATCATGTTCATGCGAGCAAGACCGCTGGTGGCAGCGTCCTTCTCCTGCCCGTAGAGGGTGACTTTGGTAACAGCCGCATCGCCCACCTTGAGCAGTAGGGAGCCGGACCCGCAAGTCGGATCGTAGACGGTAGTGGAACTCGTGGTAGCCGCTTCATGGATGCCTGAGATCTGCGCAATGATTCGGCTGACCTCAGCAGGCGTGTAAAACTGGCCCTTGCTCTTGCCGCTCTCCGTGGCGAAGTGCCGCATGAGATATTCGTAGGCATCGCCCAGAATGTCGTCGCCTTCCGCTCGGTTCTTTGAAAAGTCCAGCGCCTTATTCTCGAAGATCGCGATGAGGTTGGTGAGCCGTTCCACCATCTCCTTGCCGCTGCCGAGTTTGGACACCTCATTAAAGTCTGGCATTTCTGACAGCTTGTTGGCGTTGGCCAGCGGCGCAATGATCTTCTTATTGATCTGGTCGCCGATGTCTGGCTTGCCCTTGAGCGCGACCATGTCCTTGAAACTCGCACCCTTCGGGATGGTGATCGGGGCAAAGGGGTGCCCTGCGTACTTGTCGCTGACGTATTTGATGAACAGCAGGACGAGGACATAATCCTTATATTGGCTGGCATCCATACCGCCGCGCAGTTCGTCGCAACTGCTCCAGAGCGAACTATAGAGCTGTGACTTCTTGAGAGCCATTTGCTTTCAGTCCTGTTCTGCTACGACCAGCCGCGTTTCGGCTCGAAGGCGAGCTTTGCACAATTCTTCGCGGTATCCGTCATGGTTTTCATGCACTTCCCGAGAAGGCTCTCGCTCCCAGCACTTATCCGCAAGCGAACAGAGGAACAGGTCGCAGGGACAGGCGGCATTATATGCGAACTTCCAAAGCGTTGGACTGCCGCCGATTATCGTCGTTGCCGTTGACTTACTTGGACTGTGTGACTAGTTTACCTGGGATGAGTCTCATATGGACTAGCGGTGGTTCCAAGGACCATGGCGCAGCAAGCCGCGGTGACTTAGAAATAGCATCAATAATCCAGAGCTACCGAAGGGACTGGTACGAGGTCAGGATCAGCACTGATCAGGAGCAGGTGCTCACACGTTTTGGTATTCGTCATCAATGATAATTTGACTTTACCTCACGTTTCTCGGGGAGGCTCCCCTGGTCCAGGTGGTCTTTCCCCGGCAATTCTCATCGTTACTCCAGTCAGCCTGCCGACAATTTCAGCCTGAGAAGGGTAGCCAAATCGGCGAACATCTTGGTGGGCGTGAGGGTGAGGAATTGCCATCAACTGTACCCGATCCACCTGGCACCAACTGCGAACGTAGCCGCTTCGGAGCTCCACGAAGTAGATCGGACGGTCGAATTCTGTCTTCCATTTCTCACCACCGAGCTTACTTTCGATTGCATCAATCTGAACAAGAAAGCGGGACAAAAAGAGAGGTGCGCGAAAAGGAAACGCTGACCCGCGTTCTTATCGCGGTTCTGCTTGCTACACCAAGCAGACCGCTCAACAGATGGCATTTCGCGTGCACGAAATCTCTCAGATCGTTTCTGGATTTTCCCCGATGTCATCCCCGGACCGGGCTGACCGATAGTAAGTCTAGCGTTTCACGCGTGGTCGGCAGGAAAAGCGCGTGCAACTCAAAACGTACAGCGGAAGAAGTTCTTCCAGTCTGGCACTTCTGGGAACTTCCTTTCACGTAAAGCGACCCTTTTTCGGTCATGGTTCAACCTGTGGAGGTAAACCTAATGGACGGGCAAGCCATAAAGAAACAGGAAGTCGCGCCTATCAAATCGACCTCTGGCGACCCTTATGACAAAACGGTTGAGGAGCCAAAATTGAATCCAAGCGCCAGGCAAGATTGCCGGAAATTCGAAGTGCGCTGTCATGCAGGAAATGCGGGACATCTTGAAGTCGCAGGGGACGCGGTGTCTGTAAAGATTGGGCAGCAGATTCGCAGAGAAGGGAAAGAAGAATTCTGGGGCTCTTTGCTCGTTGAGTGTAAGGAGCAGGATGACGGATCGTTAGCCGTTGAAGTCGTGGTTTTCCATCCAGATTGGGAAGAGCCTTTGAGAGTTGCATCCATTCAATCCAATCCTTCTGACAAAAACGCGACCGAACCAACTCTTCGCTGCGACTTCGAACAAAAGCATTTGTGAACTGTGACGCGCCACCTCAGAACGTGGGAAGAGACAGACTAGTACCCATTCAATAGCCCAATCGGCGATGCCATAGCTCTATTTTCTGAATACACTTTTCGACAACATTGAAAGGGAAACGCAAAAAGCTTCTAAGCAAAATGATAGTGTTGGACTATGCGGCTTGTCGGCGTTCTCCTAATCTTAGTTTCGTTGATGGCTTTTGCCAAAGCTCAGGGACCGCAAACAGCCCGCCCGGCCAACCCTCAGAAGCTTGTGCCACCTTCCGCCTACCGCAGCATTCCTGCTACTGTTCGCGCCGAACTCGAAAAGCACGGTTGCCATCTTCCTGAAACCCAATCTCTGGACAATGGCTCGGAACCGATTAACGTGGTGTCAGGATTTTTTGTTCGTAAAGACCAGCTTAATTGGGCGGCAGTGTGCGTGATTGATGATCGGCCTGAAATCCTCTTGTTGTGGGACAATGCGCCGCTAGCCTGTTCTGCGGAAATCACTTCAGGTTGGCCGTTAAAGCAAAAATTCTCCGAAGAGGGAGAGGGCGGCATCTTCCTGCGCAAGGCGTCTCAGCGGATGCTTCTCAATTATCGCCGGAGATTCCCCGAAGGAAAGCAGCCTCCAATCACACACGATGGCCTTGAGGTTGGGAACGAGCAGGCATCGCTAGTTTATTATTGTGATGCCGGCAAGTGGCTGGAACTGCGCGGCAACGATTAACCTATTGGGCAGAAAAGCAGGACGAAGTAGCCGGCCTGCTTTCTCTGCGCTCACCATTCACTGACAAGGGGTCGGCTGAATCGCTTGAGAGCCTCTTATCGGTGTTCCCGTCTTCGTTCTTCCAGTCAAGAGTAAAGAAGTGTCCGCGCACTGGACGCCAATCAGTTTGCTGCGGAATTGAACGACCAAGTCTGGAAATCCATCGTTATTGACATCCTCCAAGTTCACATTGCCGTTTGAACCAGGGCTGCCCGGACCGAAAACTGTCGCATTGCCCGGTCCCAGAAGCAGGGAAGAGATGTCGACCGTACTTGCGTCGAACGTGCTTGAGCCAAGGATCGCGACGGGGGTCACCCCTCTGTCGCCTATGTTCATGGGCACAGGTGGTGCGGCAGGCGGTTTGATAGAAATGTTGACCGAAATGAAGTTCACTGGCCCTGACGTAGTCCCGGTGACGCCACGTTGTAGAAATGTACCTTTCAGACCGCACACGGTGCTGAACTGTTCCGCATCGGCCTCGCTGGTCTGCGGTGGTATGGGCGAATAACCATGAACGTAATACTTAACCGGACCGGGCGGCTTTGGACTTGTGAAAGAGAATCCTGTCATGCTGGTCCCCGGCTGCACCGGAAATGCTGACGGCGGAACCTGCCCTTGATCCTGGACACCTGGAGGAAAAGGAGCCGCGACATCAGCAGACCATCGGACAGTCGAGCCGGTAAACATCAGCCCATGATCCCAACCGTTAGGATCCGCGATGTTGCTGATGGAATTTTCAAAACTAACAGCGAAAGAAACTATATCCTGCACACTGCTTTGGTCGCTCGCCAAAGTATAGGTATACGTGTAAAGCTGGCTCGTTGAGTCGAACGATACACTTGCTGTAACCGTCACAGTCACCTGGTTTGGCGGAGGCGGACAAGGGGTTTGCGCATTGGCCACCAAAAATGAACAAAAGAACATCACGGAAAGTCCGATCAGTCGTTTCATCGATTTCTCCTCTCTAAGGAAGTCCAACCAAATGCCAATGATTAGAAGTGGAATCGGCAAAATCTTCGCCGGCAACCGGATCGTCCATCGCCGCATCGATGACCGCGTCGTGCAGCATGATTCTGAATGGAGCCGGAATAGCGAACCTTGGGTTTGTAATCCTCATATCTCCCTCTACACCGACCCGATGATCATGGTGTGGTGGATTCCAGTCGCCTCCAATATCAAACAGGCCGCCCGCCTGCAGGTTCATGGCGCTCATATTGGGAACGGGGCCTGTTACAGACGTGGGACAATTAAGAGCCGTGATTGGATCTGGGGCTGTCTTGATGCACTGCGCGACCAGGCGAAAGCGGAAGTCGATAGCCATGAATTGCAGTTGGTTTGAAAAGGTGGTCGTCGAATAGATGTTGTTATTGTCATGAAAGGTTGAACTGGAATCGATGGTGAGAAGCCCGCCAGCCAAACTTGTTGGATTCGCAATCAGACCGTCAATTTCAACGCCGATCTTTGCCGTGACCGGAACAATCGGATTCCCGTTCGAATCTGTGCCCGTCAGGGTGGCATCTGTTATGCCGGATGCATCTGGGGCCGTATACATGAATTGCAGGGGATTATTAGGATCCGTGGTCGTCACCCCGGTATCGTGGTCCAACGTCCCTTCGGGACGCGTAGCGACGTGATTAATATGACCGCCGCTTCCTTCTTCAGCATGAACCGTGAGCTGTACAGTGCAGACCTGAAGAATGAAAGTAATTGGATCAAAGCAGAACGCGAAGAGCGGCATTGTTGAATCACCGAGCAAGGGAACGCCGGGCCGGTCATCCGCGCTATGGAAGCTTGGCGGCATGACGAAATCCGCGCCGAAGACTCCCGGGTCGGGGAGAGGGTTGTGGGAGAAGACTGGGGCGCGGCTCAGTACAACCTGCAATTGCGCTGACGCGGTTGGGATGAACAGGAATCCTACCAACGCCGCAAAAAGAAGGGCCGAGATTTTCTTCATCATGATCTCCTAGCTTGCGGCTTTGACTCCGCAGGCATATTTGCAAGAAAACGCGCTGCTTGCCCTTGTTACGACACTGCCTCCACACGGAGAAGCGGCGACGTCCTGCGCGACTGCGTTGAAGCTAGATCGCGAAATCGTCAAAACCGAAAAAGTTACGGTAAATTTCTCCGTGAAAAACACGGATAGTCGCACAGAGACTTCGGTTAAACGGCACACCACCTCGAAGAAGAAGCCTCCAAGACGAATGTCTCGCTTGGTCTCTCATATCACATGAATGTGTTTGGATTTGGGAGCATTTGTGCTTTTGCTTGCTAAACCAAACGGAGCTCCCTCTTGCCATATTACCTTTCAGGATTCGCAGCCATGCGGATTTTTCCATGGGTGGGTCTGAACGACGGCGTGGACCAACTCACGTTTAACAAGGGAGCGGGCAACAAGCCCCTGTCCCGAGTCATGAGCAAGCTTTGGTGCGGGCGTCTTCACGCCTGCGCGGCACGCATTTTTACCTCAGTCTGTCGGGCAGCAGTTTATGCCGGTCCTTTAGTTGCAGTTTGCTGAGGATATTGGACACGTGAAATTTTACAGTGCGTTCCGAAATTCCGGTTAAAGCAGCAATCTCCTTATTAGATAAACCGCGTATCACTAGCTTAAGAACTTGCTGCTCTCGCGCGGTCAGAGAGTGGCGGGTCTGAAGGTGGGTATCTAACAGGGTTTGCTCGTGTCTCGCAAACAATTCGAAAACTTCCCGTGACACCCAGAGTTGCCCCTGCAGAATTCTGTCTACTGCCCGGGGGAGCTCTGCCTGCCATGCTTCATGGAGATCCACAAATCCGTCTATGCCCCAGCTGTAAAGGTGGATTTTTTCGCTGAAGTTGCCTGCAGCTGGAGGAAGCAGAACCAGAAACCTGCTTCCAGGGCGATGGCTACGACATCGCCTCACCAATGAAGCCAGATCAATGCGCGGAGAGCACCCATCCAGAATGAAGAACCACAATGCCTTAGCGTGCAAATCGATCGGTGCGTCGCCGCGGTAGGGAGGCATGAGTTCAAAAGAGAAGCCTTCCGACTTAAAACATATCTTTTGGATGGCATGAATGAGGACAGGGTGAGAATTCATCAACTGGATCGCGACGTCCACGGTCGCCAGCCTCGCGCGTAAGGGGAGAACTGTGCACGTGAATTTGTTGGTGGCCAGGAAGGACCTGTGCTTGCTCAAGCCCGGAGGGGGCGAAACAAATCCCACACGCGCCCAAATTGTACGATGGCAGCCTAGCGCGCGTTGCGTGAATGCAAGGCACTTTCTCAAGTAGACATGGAGAAGCGCACCGGCCTCTTCCGTTATTACATCTCCCGCGTAGAGAATGGGCATACGATCCCGACGCTTGAAACACTCGCAAGATTTGCCCGGGCGCTTGAAGTGCCTGTATTTCACCTCATTTATGAAGAAGACGGTGCTTACCAGCCGCCCGTTCTTCCCGGAAGCACAAGCTCCCCAGAGACTTCCGTAAGTTTGTCAAAAAGAGATCTGCACCTCCTGGATCAGTTCAACCATCTGTTCAGCAAATTGTCTGACCGGGATAGGCAACTGCTCATGGGTTTGGTCCGCAGAATGATTCAAGCGAGAGGCTCGCGGGTCTCCGTCGAGGATGAGCTAAAGTCAAAAAGCAAGGCACGATCTCTCAGATCCCACCGTTGACTTCGAGGTTGCTTGTCGCGAAAGCGTACTCGGTAAGAGCGGAACCTCTAAACCAACTCACCACGGCGAAAGGTCGGGTCTCGGTGGCCTGCTTGTTTTAGCAAACGCATATCCCTTCGGAATGGAGGCTTTGCAACACCAACCTCTTCTCAGCGAATTGTCTTGGTTCTCATAACAAGCATCCTTCATTTGAAGTAATCGAACCGACATTTCTATCTGTCTTTTTGTGCTCCTATAGCTCGGACTGGGCTGCTTGACAGCTCAGATTTTCGTCCTTAGGAGGACACAATGAACTCACAGAAACTGAGCAGTTTGCTTCTCGGGCTATTTATATCAATCGTTCTGATCGCACCGTCACTGTCTTCGACGGACCGGACCCGGCATAGCGGGCAATCGGTGGCTGCTCCACTGCCGTCTCAAGTTGCAGATGGAAGTGGCCCGGTTCCTCCCCTTCCTCCGCTTCCACCGGGTCAATTGGCGGCAGACGGGTCGGGTCCGGTTCCTCCTCTTCCTCCATCCCCAAAGCCGCCGGTGTCCTACTTGATGGCCGATGGCTCAGGGCCAGTGCCCCCCCTTCCGCCACTTCCACCGAATCCCTCCAGTGCTAGCCTCTTTCCTGTCTGAGTGGAATGGCAAGCAAGAGGAAGGCGCAAAGCGCCTTCCTCTTGTTCCCGTGTTAAGATTCGCTCTATTTAGATTTGCAAATGCATATGGGTACCAGCCTCATTTGGTGGATCGGTATTTCGATCGATGTCACCTTATTGCTCCGCGGGATGCGGACAGGTCTCCATCGCAGGTACCCGTTTTTTTATACGTACGTGGCCTGCGTCTTGATAAAGGAAATCATTGGCCTGTTGTCGTACCAGCCTGCTCCTACTTTCTACGAGAAGTCGTATTGGCCGGCTGAGCTTGCAACGGTCGTGGCGAGTTACGCCGTAATTATCGAGATTTTCAGACAAACTCTAAGACACAATCCAGGCGTATCACGCCTTGCTCACAAAATATTACTGGTGGTGTTCGTTATTTCGGTGAGCTATGCAGCTTCCGACTTACTGCATGGTGGCTTTAGTTCCTCGTCGCGCGCTATTGCCGAATTAGGTCGTGATCTTCGCTATGTCGAAGGCGCCCTCCTTTTCGTCATGTTGTGGCTCTTTGTGCGATACCGAATTTTGATTGGACGCAATCTGCTGGGTCTGATTCTCGGCTATTCGTTTTGGGTGGGGCTGAACGTAATGAACTTAGCTCTTTGGTTCCTTCCCGGCAAAGGCATCTCGATTGGATTGCGACAAATGTTTCCAATAACCTACGACGTTACCCTCGTTATTTGGTGCGTAAGCCTTTGGTCTTTGCAACCCGAAACCTTGCAACCGTCAGAGAGTTTAATCGATCGAGACTACGACCGTATCGCAGCGAAGACTCGGGCCGCGCTCGCTCACCTGTCGACGCGTGTCGGAAGGACATTACGGCCGTGAGCGGGCTGATTCCAATTGTACTCCTCGGCACACTTATCCTGATCTTTGGCGGCCGCCTGCTTGTGCAGTTCGGCAGGCGAAGCCACGCGCAGGTGGTAACCATTGAAGATTACTCCCAGGCCCGCGCGGCGCTTGATTCTGTGTTTGCGGAGACGGCGGCCATTAAGAGAATCTTTTCCAATGAAGACATGGAATTCGTTTCCCAAGCGGGGACAGGCGACGTCCAACGCTTCTTTCTGAGGGAGCGGAAGAATCTTGCAATACAATGGGTGCGTATGACTCAGAAGCAGGTCGCACATCTCATGGACCTTCACCTCAAATTGGCCAGCTACACCTATGAGCCAAGCCCAAAATTCGAGTTCAAGTTCACCATTAACTATGTGTCCTTCATTCTCGTATCCAATGTCCTCCTCGTTTTCCTGTGGATGTGCGGACCCTTTCAGGCTGTCAGGATTGTGGCCTATACACTCCGCGTGGCCGAGTATTTCTGTTCCGCCTTCAGCCTTAGGATTGAGAACATTGATCCTGTGAAGCTCAGTTCGGTACGCCAACCTCACACGACATAACACTCTCAGTCTTTCGACGCGCCACCCTCATCTGTCAGAGTCTGGGCCCGTTGCGCGGGCAACTGCTCGTTAGAGCAAGCAAAACGCGCAGAGTACGGCGTGTCTGTCGTTACATATTGCAGACTTCGATGGTGAGTGGCATGACCGGCAAACCCTTAAGTACTATCGACATTGTACAAAAGAGTAACTACAATCCGTAAAGTCATTGGCGCATATTGAGATCGCCTTCCAGCCAGGCGTGTGGAGGTATATCGCGGACACACCGGGAGTATTTGTTTCTCTCGGCTTTGCCGACACACAGACGGCCCTCGGCGGTTTCGGCACCGTGCGACTCAATGAAACGAATTTGCCCGGAGAAGCACTATTCTTGGGTAAATTTGACCAGTTTGAGTCTAACAACGGCGATGAGCTAGTAGGAACCTCATGGACTCTGGAGCACGCCTCAAGGACATTCGTACCAGACTAGGAATCACTACGCGCGAATTTGCTGTCTTCAGCAAAACCATAGCCGATGCTGAAGGAAATGAAGAATTTCTGATCTCCAGTCCGTGGTTGACACAAATCGAAAACGAAAGAGCGGCGCTGCCCAGCATCTACAAATTGTTTACGCTCGCGAGTATCTATGGTTTGAGTTACGCCGAAGTCCTCGCACTTTACGGCGTGGACACAAAGAAGGTAAAGAAATATCACGCCGAACTGCCGATTGCGAAAACCCACCTGGCACAATACGATTCGGCGGAAGAGGCACCCGCGTTACTCGAGGTTCCCGTTCGTTTTGACGCAGGCTTGAATCTCAGTCATACGAATTTGCTTTCACGCATGATCGAAACGTGGGGCAAAGTTCCCATCGAGTTTGTTCAGCACTTCGACCTGCGCCATCGGCTGTACGGTTTCATTGGCCTTAAGGACTACACCCTCTACCCGCTGATCAGGCCTGGGTCCTTCGTTGAGATCGATCCCGATGTGAAGAAGCCACGACATGGAGTGGCCCGATCTGAATTTGACCGCCCGATCTATTTTGTTGACCTCCGGAACGAGTACGCCTGCGCATGGTGCGAACTCGTTGAGGATAAGTTGGTTCTCCTCGCCCATCCTCTCTCCCCGGTCAAGACCCGTATTTTTGTATTCCAGCAAGAAGCGGAAATTATCGGCCAGGTGACAGGCGTGGCAATGCGGATTGTGCTTTCACTAGCTGAACCTGGCGACGAGATTTCAAAAGGGCCATCGCAACCTTAATGTTTGACATAAACAGCGCAGCGGTTAGCCGATCACAGCGACGGGGCTCCGTCAGGCGGTACACCTCAAGAGTCTCCCAGGAATCCACAGTCTTTTGCAGATCCTGACGAGCTGAACGCATGAAGCGCTCGACCTGGGGAACAAATAATTTCAGTGGGCAAGTCGCGAGGTGGTAGAAAAGTTCCTTGTGGCACTCAGCAAGCGCCTCACCTGCGGCAAATTCAGAAAAGGAACGTGCAAGTCCGTGATGATGGTATTCTCCTGTGCTGTAATCCCTCACTGAAGCTAAGTAAAGAAGCCTACCAAAGTCATACCCTATCGGCCCCAAGGAGCGGGTTCTCAGGTCCTCCTTTGCAGCTTCTACATCCATTCTTATGAGCTGGGGCTGCATAGGAGCGAATGTTACGTCAGAAAAGGCCATTTGGGAAGTCGGATAAACGCACGGAGTTTGGCCAGAGGTACGAGAAACAGTGGTTGCCGCGACTGGTGAGTTGTAATGGGTACGCCATCGAGGTGGCCGCAAATTCCATGGATTCTTCCTTTCAAGTAGAGAGTCAATGTTTATTCGTGTCTAGCTGAAAGCCGCCCCTCCTGCATACCATGTTCGAGTCGGAATCGGCTACTTTTTTGCGGATTCTGCGTGGCTTTCTCGATTGACTGTGCCGTTGCCTGAGCGCAGTATCGCCACGAATTCTAGAAGTAAATTGGGAGCAACTATCACCGCGCGAGCAAACGCGCGGCCTCCACCCTTTGGGAGGGGGACGGTCTTCATGTTTAGTGCCGGTCTCGAGGACGATCTAACGCAGATGCGAACTTGCCATGAGAAGCTGGGCATTCATCATCGCTTTTCTCGCTCTAGCGGGCATATCCCGCGCCCAAATTCCATCCCGTGAAGTGAGGATAGAAGGTTTGGTCCAAGATACTTCTGGGGCTGCGATTCCCGATGCACAGGTGATCTTGAGACACGACAACGGTGCAGAGTGGGGACAAGTTTTAACCACGCCCGCGGGGATATTTCATTTTGTTGCCGTCCAGCCTGGTGAATACACAATTACAGTTCAAAAAGCAGGCTTCAGAATGTGGAAGACGCATGCAGTTGTGGGTTCGAAACCCGTTGCGGCCTTAAAAGTTGTTCTTGCGGTCGGCGAGCTTCATGAAGAAGTCACCGTTCGATCTGAATCTGACCCTTGGGACCTAACCATCGAGTCCTCAGATAACCGAAACGAAGTCGTAATGGACGCATCAATGCTCGAGAAACTTCCGATCCTCGATCAGAATTATGTCGCAACCGTATCGAATTTCTTGGACGAGGCCGCGACCGCGACGGGAGGAGTCTCGATTATTGTCGATGGGATGGAAGAGAAAGATGCAGGCGTCTCTCCATCGGCCATCCAGGAAGTCAAAATCAATCAGGACCCGTACGCATCGGAATTCGCTCGCCCGGGAAGGGGTCGGATCGAGATCATCACCAAGCAGGAAGCTTCCAAGTATCACGGCGCGTTTACGTTCGCCTATCGAAACTCGATTTTTAATGGCACCAACCCGTTCGCTTTGATCGTACCTCCAGAAGAACGGAGGAACTATGACGGCTTTCTAAACGGCCCACTCTGGCATCGCAAGAATACCTTTTTCCTCGCATCGATTAATCGCCGCGAGGACGATCTAGAATCAGTTGTTTTTGCGCAAGGTCTATCGGGTCCGATTCGGGAAAACGCAGCGAGCCCGACGCGAACCAATCAGTTTGCCGTTCGGGTCACTCATCATTTCAGCGACCGGCACACAACGTCTATTCAATACAAATACAAAGATTTCAGCGCCCAGAATCAAGGCATAGGTGGGTTGACCCTTCCGGAAGCCGGCACCAATACAAGATATCGAGAGGACGACCTCATCTTTTCAGACAGCCACACGTTTTCGCCGAGAGTAGTGAATCAACTCCAAATCATGTACGAACGAGATCATGAACCGACGGTCAGCATATCAGCCAGTCCGGCAATACTCGTGCTCGGAGCTTTCAAGGGGGGTGGTGCGCAAGCGAACAAGTTATTCACAGAAAACGCGGTCAAAATCAATGATGTGCTTTCCTGGAATCGCGGGAGACATCTTCTGAAGATGGGCATCAATATTCCCAATTGGACTCGCGTCGGTTTCGACGACTACACGGATTTCGCGGGCGAATTCACATTTTCGAGCCTGCCGGATTACGCCAACAACCACCCGCTCTTGTATGCCCTGCAGCGGGGTCAAACCCATTACGTTTTCACGTATAAGGAATTGGCTGGCTTCATTCAGGACCAGATCCGTGTCCAGCCCAAGCTCTCGATCACAGTAGGCTTGCGTTACGATTGGCAGAACTACTTCCACTCGAACTACGGTTTTGCTCCCCGCGCCTCATTTGCTTACGCACTCGGGAACAATCACAAGGCGGTGCTGCGAGGCGGTACGGGCATCTTCAATGATCGCACGGGAATCAGTCCAATCGAAGATCTCGCTCGGTACAGTGAGCCAGCGCTCTTGAACTATCTGGTAACGAACCCCAGCTACCCGAACCCGTTCGCCAACGGCCTACCAAACAACCTACCCCTGAACGTCGTCCGGCTTTCGCCAGATGTGCGTATTCCATACACCCTTCAGTACAGTCTTGGAATCGAGCGAAAAATACTGAAACAGGCTACGTTGGTTGTAGCATACGAGGGGGCGAGGGGATTTGACCTCTTCCGTTCGCTCGACCTCAATGCACCACCCCCTCCTACATATGCAACGCCTCCGAACCCCAGCTATGCCATTTATCGCCAAATTCAGTCGGTCGGTCAACAAACTAGAAACGCCTTTGAAGTCACATTCCGCGGGAACGTTTCTCGGCATTTCAGCGGCATGGCGCAATACATACTGAGCCGGACGTATAACGATACGGGCGGCATCAATCATTTTCCCGCGAACAACTATGATCTGTCGGGCGAATGGGCCGCGGCAGACTTCAACCGAACGCACCGCTTCAATATGTTGGGGATCTTTAATGCGGGTAAGTACTTCACTCTGGGCACCGGTCTTTACGTTTCTTCAGGCAAGCCATACACGATTACCACGGGCGACGACAATTATAACGATGGTCTTGTGAACGCCCGTCCGCCGGGGGTGTCGAGGAACAGTTTGGAAGGGCCTGGCTTTGTACGCCTCGACGTGCGCTGGTCGCATAGTTTTCAATTGACGAAGCCCAAAAAGAAAGAACAAGGCGCAACAGTGAATGTCGCAATTGACGCCTTCAATTCCCTCAACCATGTGAATTATGTGAGCTACGTCGGTGTGATGACCTCTCCGTTCTTCAGACAACCAGTGTCGGCGCTGCCAATGCGCCGGCTTCAGCTGTCCGCTGGGCTTAGGTTCTAGCGAAACTGCACCTGCTCGTAGGTGAGGCCCGGCGCTACTGGATGTCGTCATAAACCGATTGGGGAAACGAGTCGGCAAGGAGGCGGCGAAAAATGCAGAAACTCACAATCATCCCTTGTTTGTTAGCAATGATCTTCGTGCTCAAGGGGCCTGCCGACCTCGCTCAAGAGGATAGTAAGACGTCCGAAATTCTGGTTGCGGACAGAAAGGCGCAGTGTCCAGGCGCCAGCTTTTATTCAATCCAAGAGGCCGTGAACGCAGCGCGTCGCGGGGACACAATTCGCGTCTGTCAAGGCGAATACGCGGAGCAAGTTGTTGTACGAAAGTCTGTCAAACTCGTGGGGGATGAAGGCGCCGTGTTGGTTCCGCAGCACATGGTCAAGAACGCCTCAAGCTTGTCAACCGGAGAACCGCTGGCTGCGGCAATTCTCGTTAGCGACGCAGAGGACGTAGATGTAACGGGCTTCACTGTGGACGCGAGATACAATGGGCTCGTAGGATGTACGCCGAGACTCATCGGGATCCTGTATCAGAACGCTTCAGGCCAAATCGCGAGTAACTCCGTCCGACACGTAAGGCTCGACGGTTCGAGGTCGACGTGCCATAGCGGCAACGCCATCGAAGTCCAAAGCGGTAACGGGGGACATTCGGAGGTGGATATCCACGACAACTCAGTGGATGACTATCAGATGAACGCCATTACAGGCAACGGACAGGGCACCAACGTCGGCATCGATGAAAACGAGATCACAACCAGTGGCCCGATCGAAAGAGTTTCATGGAATGGCATCCAGGTCGCGTTTGGAGCGAGTGGCGTCATTGAGAACAACACCGTTGTTGCCGATTTATCTCCCGATGCGTCGCCATCGCGTTGTGCTTCCAATGCTACTGGGATATTAGTGTTTGAGAGCAAAGGAGTCTATGTTCTTGCGAATTCCATCCAAAGCCTACAGGCGGGTATTCTTGTCGCCGGAAATCGCACAAAAATAAGCGGCAACAATTTTTCCAATTGCTCGCCGGTTCACGGGATCGTAGTACTTGGAGACGAAAACGAAGTGACCCGTAATGAGTTGTCAAATGGCGGCGAGGCCGCGATGTTCATCCGGGGGGAAAAGAATCTGATCCAAATAAATCAGGTCTCGGGAGGTTCGCGTGGAATAATCGAGGTTGCGTATTTCTGGGAGAACCTGATTTCTGACGATGCTTTCATTGTGGAGCCGGCACCCATGACCACTCCCAAACCTACCCCATCAAGATGAGGGCAGGTGCGGAAATACTACAGCATGAATTAGAATTCTGAACTGGCTACGCCGGGAACAGGCCGGTCTAGCGCGGCGGGTCCTGCAGTTCGACCTTGTTGCTCCGGTAGGGCTGAAAGCCACTGCCCCAATCCACGCCGGTTACTTCCATGTCGAGCTTTTCACCGTCCACGCGGACGATCACGAAGTGGTAGGGATTCGATCCCCGCTCGGCACCCGGCTTGACGAGATGTTGCAGCGCGACCTTGTTCGCTTCGTTGGCTTTCAGGTAATCGCCGAGATTGGGCTCCCCTGAATACGCGTAGATCGGCGCTCCGCCGCCGCCGGAGACGACGAGGTCCATGCGATGCGGCCCGTTGGCGTCGGTGTAGTGCTCCACCCAGTGCTCGAATAGATGTTCGTGTCCAGAGAACACGGCCCGCACGTGATGAGTGTTGAAGAGCGGCATGTAGCGTGTCCGCAGCTCCACCGTCGGCTGCTCAACGTTTGGCCCGCCATGCGGACCTGAGGAGAAGGGGGCTTGGTGACAGAACACGATCACGTTGACATAGCGGCTTCGATCAAGGCCTTCGAGTTGGCTCTTCACCCATTGATACTGCTTCTCGTCTCCCGCGATATTGGCATCCAGGGCCAACACAAACGTGTTTCCATAGCCGAACGAGTACGTCGCATAGCCCGGCATACGACGCCGCGATCCTTCTTGCGGAATAAGAGTCGACACGGCATCTAGATAGTTTCGCAAGCCAGCTGGCGTCGTGGTTGCCTCATGGTTTCCCGGCACAAGAAAGTAGGGCACACCGCCTTCCGTCGTCAGGTGACTAATCAGCGGTACGAAGCTGATATTCCACTGTTTAGCATCCTGGCCGTTCACGACAGCATCGCCTGACTGCAAAACAAACCGCACAGGGTACTGCGTGCTTGCCAGCCGTTTAATCTGAGCGAGCATAGAGTCCACGATGACCGAGTGTTCGTATTGGATCGCAAGCCCATCGCGGCGTCCCCTCGTGTCGCCGTACGCGATGAACGAAAATCGCGTTACGTCGCGGGATTGTGCCTCAGGCGGCAGCGGCGTGGGGGGCGGCGCTATGGCGACGACGCGTTCTGCTTCCTGTGCGGGTCCGGCCAGGACATCGAACACTGACACCGAGTTCGCCAGCAACATGACGATCGGGAGTGAGATTTTCATCGGGTGTCGCGGCATAACCGTCGGCTCCTTAACTACGAGTGCCAACAACAACTCAATGTCTGCTCACGACAAGCACGGTGAAAGAGCCGCTCTTCCAGCGGCGCTGAGGAGGTTTCTTGGGATCGGCATCTGGGATGAACTCGAAGTCAGAAGTTGGAAGGTAAATGTTCTTGGTTTTCGGGTCGAAAGCCATCGTTTTTGCCCAAAGTTTGGTGGGAATCGTTTCGATGATTCGGTAGTTGTCCGGGGTCATCTGGCGAATAACGCTGATCACGCCTTCGGAGCACGATTCGAAGACCAGTCTGTCGTCCGTATCGAATCCGCTGGCGTCGACTTCGCGGCACATCAAGCTTGTATGAATGACTTTACCCGTAGTCGCGTCCAGCGCGACAAATCCCTCGCGGCAGCCTACAAACAGTCGCTCATTCTTCCCGTCATACGACAGGCTATGCGGACTCGTGCAATTTTCAATGGGGTAGGTTTTGGTGACCTTCAGCGCTTGCGAATCCACAACGGCCACGGCCTTTTTGTCGGCCAAGTTCACATAGACTGTGCCTTTGCCATCGGCTGCGCCGGCCTCCGGGTCGCCACCGAGGTCGACGGTGCCTGCTACGTCTCCGGTCTGAGCATCGACCACTGTAATCTTCTCGCTCATGGGGAATACGCGCTTTGTGGCTGGATCGTACACAATGGCGTCCGTGCCGCCTTCCAGCTTCACATTCTTGATGGTGGCGAGCGTCTTCATGTCGAATACAGTGACACTCTTATCCTTGCCGTTGCTGGTAAAACCGCGCTGCAGGTCGGGCGCCAAAGCCACTCCGTGTGCGCCTGGCGCGGCGACTTGCCCTAACAGCTTTCCGGAATCAGCATTTAGCACTTGAATCGTGTCTCCGTGGGAGACGTACAATCGACGTGAATCGCTGTCAACGGCGATGTAGTCCCAGCCACCGTCGCCAGCTACCGCGAATTTCTTGGCGACTTTGTAGCCCGTATCCAGAGCGATAGGAACCCCGCTTGATTGAGCGGCCACCGAGGACGGCCACATCGCGAAACTAGCAAGCGCAAAACCGACCGCAACCCTCAACCTAGGTCCGTTGGACTCTCTATGGTGCATGTTATTCCCCTTCTTCCTTAGCTGACTTCTCACCGCGTAAGGCTCAAAGCACACTTTCAGCGGGAGCGTTCCTGTGCAAGTTAAACGAACGACGGGTTAACTGTGTGTCATGACGAAAGGCAGGCCAACCCGCATATTTCGCGGCCTGTACTCGGGTCAAGGACCGGTTCGAGTTGATTCAGGACGCAGTCGTACTTAGTCACGACGAGGAAGCTGGCCTATTTCGAATGTAACGAGGCGATTGCTTGGATTTCTATGTGGGCTCCGTAGTGCATTTCTTTGACAGGGACCACAGCACGTGCCGGAAGCACAGGTACGCCAGCCATGAAGGTTCCGTAGACCTTGTCCACTTCCGCCCAGTGAGTGATGTCACTGACGTAGATTGTGCACTGAACCAAATGTGCGATTGTCCCGCCAGCAGCTTCCACAATGGCTCGAATGTTTGAGAGGGCTTGTTCGGCTTGGGCCGCTACTGTGCCGGTGACAAGACGACTTTCTGAGTCCAGCGGCAACTGCCCGGAAATAAACAAGAGATCTCCGATTCGGACAGCTTGCGAATAGTTGCCTCTCGGCAGCGGCGCAGACCTAGTTTGGATTGCTATTATGCCCATTGGATTTTCTCACCCAAGACTTGCGACCATCTGATGATGACCTCGCAGATTGGAAACCGTGCCCACTACTGGCACAGGAGTTTTGAGTAGACTGCCGCATCGACGTTTCCGCCACTCACGACGCAGCAAACGCTGGTGCCATGAAACTTTTCCGGCTGGGTCAACAAAGCCCCGAAGCCAAGCGCCCCGGTCGGCTCCGCTTTCAGATTTGCAAGCTCATAGAGCAGCCTCACTCCCTCACCGATCTTCTCCTCGGGAACCTCTACAACACCTTTCAGTCCGCTGCGCAGAATGTCCCAGTTACGCTGTCCCAAACTGACCGTCCGCGCGCCGTCGGCGATCGTTTGCGGTTCAACTTCATTGGAGATGATCCTGCCAGCTTGAAGCGAACGCGCCGCATCGTTTCCTAGCAGGGGCTCGGCGCCAACAACATGGATCTTCTTGCCGGACTCAGAGATTCCCTTGATGATCCCAGAGGAAAGCCCGCCTCCACCAACGGGAACAATCACATGATCGAAGTCCCTAGGAAGTGCTGCAAGCTCTCTTCCTAGGCTCGCATTGCCTTCAATCACGAAAGGGTCATCATATGCGCTCGCAATGTAAGCCTCGGGATGCTTTTCCGCCAACTCGGCAACCCGTTCCGCGCGGCTCTTAGACCGCACGTCAACGAACTCAACAGCACCCCCATAGTCCCGGACTGCCCGTACCTTCACGATGGCTGATGTTGCGGGCATTACAATGATGCAACGCTTTTTCAATAGGGAGCACGCGTATGCAAGAGCCTGCCCAAAATTCCCCGACGAAGCGGCGATCAGCACCTCTTGAGGCACGCTCGAAGCGACGCTATAAGCCGCACGGAACTTGAAACTGCCGGTGTGCTGGAAAGTTTCGCTGGCAAGGAAGAGACTTACGCCGAGCCGCTGAGCTAACCGTGGCGCTTCAATGAGCGTAGTTGGGCGAACGACCTCCTCAAGGTCAGCTCGCGTTGGAGTCATGGATTTCACGAGTAAAAGACGGAACCCAGCGGAACAACTAGAGAAGTACGAATCAAACGGAACAGGTGTGTCAAGAAGGCCCGAAGAGTCTAGAGGCAACTCTCCCTAAGCCCTCGGCCGAGGAGGCTATCGTCGCTCCTAGGGATGATTTGGGTCGACGCGCAGGTACGCGAAGAGAAGCGGCTTGCCCGTCGGCTTGAAACTGCCACCTTTTGGCTCGATTGTGACGAATACCGCATCGATCTGCTGAAGCTTCATCGGGTCATCGATCTTCAAGATCCAACGTTTGTTGGTCGAAGAATCCTGGAAAAGAATCCCGAGATTGAGAGCGTTCTCCCGATTGGCCCCCCGCCGCCCCCAAACCTGGAACGCACCTACGTTCCTTACGCCCGGCTGACGGTCCAGATCGAAGCCGTAAAAAATGAGCGATCTGTCTTTTGTGTAGAAGACACGGGCATACGGCTTCTTTGGTCTGCCGTTCTCGTCAGAATCGTATACTTCGGCCACATAGAGCTGTCGCGCACCCATGAGATCTCTGATGTCGCGGTCGTGGGCCAGCAAGTCACGTTGCTGCGCGATCTCTGAGTCCTGTCGGTCAATTTGCTCTCTCTGGTCTCTAACGCTCGCGGACAGTTGCTCAATGCGCCTTTCCAAGTCTGCGGTTCTGAGCGAATCGCCCGTGTGCTCCTGGCGGGAGGAATTGAGCTCACTGCGCAGAGCCGCGACATTAGCCTGCTCGTCCCGAAGGTTCTTGCTCAGGGTCTCCTGAGTTGCCTCCAATTGATGCTTTTCGCCTGCCGCTTTGGATCCGGTTGCTTCCAGTTCGTCAATCCGACGCCGCAGTTGCGCGATCTGGCTCTGCAAGGCGAGCACGCTGGTTGTGCGGTCTTGCAGCTGTGCGCTCAGTGCGTTCCGTTGCTTCGAAAGTTCTTTCGCCTCCTCCCGCGATGCCGTTGCATTGTTCTCCGCGCGACCGGCGTTCAGCCTGATCTCGTCGGCCTGTCTTCGAGGACCGTTCCAATAGAGAGTTAAGCTGAGCCCCAAAGCCAGGAAAAAACCGGCCGCGTAGGGCAAATAGGGCTTGAAACTCCTCACAAATATGATTGACTGCCCAAGCGTGGTACCGTTGCCGCCATGCCCCGGTATCCCGGCCAGCGCATACTCAATCCGTCCCCCAGCCGGCGGATCATCATTCCTTTTGATTTTGGGAAGCCGCCCGAAGAGCCGCTTCTTGGCATCTTCGAAGTCGAACGATTCCGTTGAAGAAGCCTCGGGGGCCCGGTTGGGCGCAAGCTCTTCCATGGCCGCAGCCGCTTTTCGAGGAAACCGTTCCAGGTAGCGCCGACAATCGGAGCATTCAGACACGTGCTCCTCGAGCCGATTGATCTCTTCCTCGGTGAGTGCCCCGGTAGCGAAGAGTGCACACAGTTCCTGAAACTCCGGGTGATCAGCCACTGGGACGCCGGCTCCTCTCAAATGAAAAGCAATGTTCATCGTATAGACTTACCCCTGCGATTAGTCAATGGCTATTTGTCGTTACCATTTACATATTTTCCCAGACGCTTTAGACCGCGGTAATAATGGTTTCTCACGTTCATTAGCGGCTCACCCAGTTCGCCGCTGATTTCGGCAAGCGTATAGCCCTCGTAGTAAAACATCGTCAAAGTCTTCCGCTGTGCCTCCGAAAGCTCCTCAAACGCGCATTCCAGGTATGAATGCCAATAGAGCAACTCGCCGAAATTTCCATCCTTGGAAACGACTCTTGATGCTCGGTCCTCAGCGGGCTCCTGGTTGGTATACCGAGCAACGCGGACTTCAGTTCCAAAGTTATACGACAATCGGGTGATCAAGTAGCGCCGTCGGTCGAAGGCTCGGTGATAGATCACGCGAATGATCCAGTCATGGGCCGACCGCTTTCCGGGAACGAACAAATTGCTCCGCGACCAGAGGAAGAGGAACACATCTTGCACCAAGTCCTCGGCTTCTGTCGGGCTACGTAGTACGCGGTATCCTATGCTGAAGACAAGTCGACAATACCTGTCAAAGAGTTCGGCCAATGCTTCCGGGTCTTGTCGCTGAATGCGTGCCAGCAACTGGTCAGATTCGCGATGCGTCGCGCGAGTATCTTCTCGGCCATCAGACGGTTGCGCGCTTGGAAGGGAGATCTCTCCAGGGTTAGGTGAGTGAACACTGTCGGCCAATGCGGGAGCCACGGCTGAAGAAAACAGAAATAGCTTGCTGGGCAAATTGGCTATTCGTTCGCCGTCAGAGGCCACTTTGCGTCACCCCATGAATGGCCCGTATGAGCAGGAGAGCCCCGACACGCAATTGAGAACTCGCGCGCCTCAAAGAAACAGCCAAAATACCTAAGCCCAAGTGATTGGTTGCGAGGGGGACAGCAACCCCGGTTCCCAGCGTGCTTGTCATACCAAGCAGCCATCCCGCAAGTCAAGCGAAAATTCTTTAACAAAGTGGCCTATGCAGCTTTTCCACAGAAATCCGAAGGCCGCCCTCAGCCTGGCACTGCGATCCTTCATACGACGCTTTCCGCTCTTGGCCGGACATCGAAGGTCAACATCGGGGAATGTGGGTCGTTCGGGCGTGACCGGACGAACATGATTTCCCGCCCCTCGTCCCAGTCAGGATGGAACCCGGTCACGCAAACCCGTATTGCGCCGTCTTCTTCCTGCGCACAGCTCACCACAACCGAATCCCACATCTCCAGGCCTCCGTCTCTTCGTATGCGCTGGCCGACCGTGACGGAAAGCGACTGCGCGAAAAAACGAATATGGCCGGCGCTCCCCGCATCGCACTCTACTTGAAACTTGGATTGTCCGTTCACGGCATTGATCCCCAAATTCTTTTCACATCCGTGGGCTGCTTTGCAAAGCTCAGCTTGGTTGGCGGGTTCGGGGCAGTTACAGAGGATTCAGAAAGGTCATTCTTCTTTTTGAGTGAAGTTTCGAGCGCCCTATCCCAATTTCGCTCGTGACAGATAGATAGTATACTTTGTAGAACTATACGCTGACCCACAGCACTATCGAAGCTGCCCATGGCAGCGTCCCGCAATAGAAACGCACCCAACACCCCAGAAAAGCGGGCTTTCGCTATGGTCCTGACTGAGCTCCGGCAGCGTCGCGGCCTAACCCAAGAGCAGCTAGGTTTCGAAAGCGGATACCATCCTAAGTACATAAGCCTTCTCGAACGGGCTAGGTTTAGCCCATCCCTAACGGCGATCCTCGAGTTGGCCGACACGCTAGGTGTTTCTGGGGCAGAAATAGTCAGGCGTGTGGAGAAGGTGCTCCCTAAAGACCGGGCGCGGCGTCGAGAGATTCGTTCCTTTCGCTGATCCATTTGCATGCGATTTTGCGAGATTTTGTCGAATACTCACACAAAACAACAACGATTCAAAGTATACTTTGTAGAAGTATAGTTTGTAAAGCCCGAAAATCAAGCCGCCGATGCTAAACGATGGCGGCGATCTACCACTTCATCCGCGGGAGCCTGTCTTCCGAGCAGCGTTCGCGCGCGTGCTCTACGAACTCAGGACCGAAGCTGGCATGTCACAAGGGGCCGTCGCTGCGGCAAGCGGTTACACGCTTCAATACATAAGCAATCTAGAGAATCGAGAGTCCACACCGACCCTCACAGCTTTTGGCGAAATTGTGTTAGCAATGAAGGGGTCGCCTGGGCGAGCCATGGATCGAGTGATAGACCTGCTTCCCAAATTTGCCCACCTTGAAGCAAAAAGCGCTGATCCGAAAGCTTAGCCAACCGATACGTCACTCCGCTTCTCAAACATCGCGATTGTGAATATGCTTTAATTCTGCAGAAGCGCCCTGACACAAACGTCAACCTCTCCGCGTTAAACTTCATTTGGATCGAATTTGTCGGCCGCTTCGTAAGTGCTGAACAAAGGGATTAGCTCTTAGACACACCCTTGAGTCGGAGGCGGCGGGACGCAGATTTGCGCTGCTAGTTCTGCCGTTTCAGAAAGCGCTGGTGCTCCTTTGCGGCATGGCGCGCAACTGTGGCAAGTCCACAGATCTCCTTGCGACTCGGAGGGTGTGTGCGCGCACGAATCCTATTCGTTCTGTTTGTTTTTTCTATCTCCTCTACTTCGCAGCTCGTCACCACGACCGTAATCGCCCAGACGACGAACGCGACGCTGAACGGCCAGGTAACTGACACCTCCGGCGCAGTGGTCCCAAACGCAAGGGTCGTCGCCGTGAACGACGCGACGAATGTCAGGTACGAGACAAAAACGAACAACGATGGCATCTACGTAGAACCCAATCTCCCGCCCGGTATCTACCACATCGAAATCACCAAAGAAGGCTTCAAGACGGTAATGCAACCCGGTATCGAACTCCACGTCGAGGACGCCCGCGCCGCCAACTACACCCTCCAGGTCGGCGCCACCTCCGAAACCGTCACCGTCCAAGCCAGCTCCTACATGATCAACACACAAGACGCCACCGTGAGCACCACCATCGACCACAACTTCGCCGAGAATCTACCCCTCAACGGCCGCAGCTTCCAAACTCTTCTTTTGCTTACGCCTGGCACCGTATTGGTGCCAACAAGCGGCGGCAGCACAGACAACGGTGGTACTTTCAGTGTGAATGGCCAGAGGGGGAACGCGAATAGCTTCACCGTGGATGGAGTGAGCGCAAATCTGGGGGGCTTTGTTTTCACAAGCAACCAAGCGCAATTGAACGGTGCAAATCCGAGTTTTACTGTTGCAGGCACCACCCAGGGGATGGTGTCGGTGGACGCTCTCCAAGAATTCAAAATTCAAACATCCACGTATGCCCCGGAGTTTGGCCGACAGCCTGGAGGCCAGGTATCTCTTCTCACTCGGTCCGGTACGAACGCGTTTCACGGCACGGCTTTCGACTACTTGCGAAATACGGTTTTTGACGCGAATGACTGGTTCAGGAATGCCTCCAATATCCCACGGGGAGCGGAACGTCAGAACGACTTTGGCGGCACTCTAGGCGGGCCAATGTTCAAAGATAAAACGTTTTTCTTCTTCTCTTACGAGGGACTCCGGTTGCTGCAGCCGATCTCGCAAATCGTCACAGTTCCGTCTTTGCGTTTGCGTCAAGAAGCGGCGCCAGCATATCAGACGATTTTGAATTCTTGGCCGATTCCAGACGGGCCAGAGTTCGTCCGCAATGGTACGCCCACTGGCGGAGCGCCCTATACTTTCTCGCAGTCATTTCCAACAAACATCGATTCCTATGCCATCAAGATTGACCAGACCTTACGAAGGAACCTGCATATCTTTGGAAGATTTTCGGATACGGGGTCTGACTTCGCGATTCCGAATAGCGCGCCGAACAACACCGAGACAGATAAGGTGACGAGCCGCTCATTGACGCTGGGAACGGATTTTAGTATCCGGCCTAACCTCCAAAATGAGATACGGGCGAACTACTCTGTAAACGTTTCGTCGCGATCGGCAGGTTTGGACTTGGTCGGAGGTGCTACAAAATTCGACACCGCAGTGTTAAGCCCAGCTCCGCTATTACCGGGCGTGGCGGTGCCTTGGATCCTTCGCTTGCCTGGTGTGCCCGGAGTCTTTTCTACGAGTGCAGGAAAGAACGGGAAATACTCCCAACGCCAAATCAACCTGACAGACAACGTTTCCTATTCCATCGGCTCGCACCAGTTAAAGTGGGGAATCGACTATAGGCGACTCTTTCCGATATTGGCTCGCCCGCCCCTAGGGGCCAGCTACCTCATAACGTCAGAAAGCGATATCAAAGCCGGAAACGTTACTTTCGCGTTATCCGGCGCGTCAGAAATTCCGCATCCGATTTTCACGAATTTCTCGGTTTATGCTCAGGACACATGGAGAGCCTCGAATCGCCTCGGCCTAACTTTTGGTCTGCGTTGGGAATTGAATCCCGCGGCTGGGGAGCGGAATGGAATTCAGCCTTTGAATGTAATTGGCCTCAATGATCCGGCGACTGCTACGCTCGCGCCCTTGAACTCTCAGCTTTACAAGACCACATATAACAACTTTGCGCCGAGAATAGGATTGGCCTACCAGATCAGACAGTCTCCTGGCCATGAGACCGTAGTCCGCGGGGGCTTCGGTATTTTCTATGATCTTAACAGCGAAACGGCAATAGCAGGCTTTGGGGGAGCGCCATTTGTCAGCTCTTCCCCGGTCCTTCGGAGTTTGCCTTTCCCTTTTGCCCCCAACGTTTTCCAGGTCCCGTCTTTACCGGGTCCTCTGCCGACGCCGCCCTTCTTTGTGAGCGCAGTCGATCCGAACCTGAAGCTTCCCTACACTATGCAATGGAATGTATCAGTTGAGCAAAGCTTGGGTCCAAACCAAGTGGTTTCGGCTTCATACGTAGCGTCGGCGGGCAACCGTCTCTTGAGATCGGAAAATCTCTTCGACTTTAATCCGACCTTTTCCCAGGTGACGGTTGTCCGAAATGCATCCTCGTCGAACTATCAATCCTTGCAGCTACAATTTAGTCGCCGTCTGTCTAAGGGGCTCCAAGCATTGGTTTCATACACGTATTCTCACTCGATTGACAATGCTTCAGACGGGCAAGTAATACTATCGGCTGCCCTAACAGGCGGGAATTTTCTAAACCCAAACATAGACCGTGGCAACTCGGCGTTCGACCTACGCCACACGTTCCGAGCTGCAGTCACCTATAACGTTCCCACTTGGAATGCGAACTTTCTCTCAAAGGCCGTCCTCGGCGGGTGGTCTGTCGACACGATTGGGATCGCTCAGACAGGTCCTCCTGCAGACCTGGTTGGGGGACAGTACTTCCCGAGTGCGGTCCCCGATGGGTTCTTCAATTTGCGCCCCAACGTGGTTCCTGGACTGCCGCTGTATCTTTACGGATCACAATGCGCCTCTGCTAACGGCGCAACGCCGTGCCCAGGAGGATGGGGTTTCAATCCATCTGCGTTCACTCCGGTGCCGCAAGATGCAAATGGAAATCCCACGCAGTTGCAGGGGACGCTCGGCCGCAACGTGCTGCGCAGCTTTGGCGCTTGGCAGGCGGACTTCGCCCTCCACCGCCAGTTCAATTTTACAGAACGGGTTAATCTTCAGTTTAGGGGCGAGTTTTTTAATATCTTCAACCATCCAAATTTTGTCATTTCGAGCAACTTCGTCGGCACAGGTCAGTTCGGCATATCGGGTAGCATGCTAAGCGGCAACTTCGGCGCCGGCCTGAACAGCCTCTATGTCATTGGTGGCCCGCGTTCGATCCAACTCGCTCTAAAGCTCAGTTTCTAGTGTCAGAACTAGCTTCGGTCGAAGGCAAGACACCAGGACGCCTGCAGAAGGCGAGCGTCCTGGCGCTCGTCTGTTACAAACTACTCGTCGGCTTCATACGCGCTTCCAGAAGTAGACGTCCCTGCGCTATCTGGTGAGGGGATGTCGGTTGCTCCACCAGATTCGAAGAAAGTCGCCTTTTTGGCTGCCTCGTGATTGGCCCCCGAACCGTCGTCAACGACGCCGTGAACGGCAGCCGTGCCGAAGCCAAGAAGAAGAAGCTCAGGTTTTTCGTATGTCATTTGTCGTATACACCCTTCCTCGCCCATTATTTCTGTGGAATACAAATTCTTGTCACCTGTTAGAAGGCGAGTGACCAGGACGCCTGCAGAAGGCGAGCGTCCTGGCGCTCGTCTGTTACAGACTACTCGTCGGCTTCATATGCACTTCCAGAAGTAGACGTCCCAAACTGATCTGTTGTCTGGTCGGTTGTTCCACCAGCTTCGGCGGAAGTCGCCTTTTTGGCTGCCTCGTGATCGGCCCCCGAACCGTCGTCAGTGACGCCGCGAACGGCAGCCGTGCCGAGACCAAGAACAAAAAGATCTGGTTTCTCGTAACTCATGTTTTTCACCTCCTTTCGCTCTTAGAGTCAATGTAATTCGAAGATTTGTCGACGACACTTGAAGGCTCTTGGTGACGACCTCCTCTTTCTCATGCCACGCCCTGAAGTCTTGCCTCCGGAACCGCAGCAGAAGCATCGCTAGTTCCCTGCAACGTTCTCCGCTCGACCAGATTTCCCAGCCACATCTGCAAACTGATAGTTTGCTGGATAGGACCTATCAGATTGGTCTTTCCGGCTAGGATGTCATCGACCGCGTTCCGGAACTGGACCGGATTCACGTATCCGAAGCCACCGAGTGGCTGCGTGAAAAGGTGTCGGATTTCGGTACCAATCAATTGGATTCCAAGCGCCGGCTTCCTTGCGGCGAAGGCTTTTCGTGTCCGATTCAGGATCTCCTGAGGAACGATTCCCGTCAGCGCGCGCCGCATCAGAGACCTGTACTGTCCAGGACGAAGAACCTGCTCACGCGGAATCGCAAGCATGAATTCGAGAAAATCTCGGTCGAGGAAGGGAAATCCCCTGTCGTAGCAATTGTCCTTCGCCCCGCGTCGGTGCAATTTCGCAACATGCGCTAATTGCGAAGATACTCCAACCAGAACTGCCACGTTCGTTCGGAAGCTTGGCAGCCCTTGACGAGGCGCTCGTGCCAAAGGTGATTGGATGAACGTTTCCCGCTGTCGCTCCACGAGACCAGGGTCAATCCAGGGCCACACACATTTGTGCGTCCAGAAGGTCTTGCGCGTCCACGCGGGCTGCAGACTCTTGGCTGTGTTCCATACCAGATCACCCCACGTCCGGTTTTTGGCCAATGCCCAAGCTTTGAGCTGGCTCGCGAGCCGAATGAATCGTCCCTGAGCGAATAGGTCAGCTAGCTCCGAAATACAATACGGCACTCCGCCCGTAACTTCGTCGCCGCCTATCCCACTTAAGATAATTCGGTATTTATTCAACTTCATAAACTTCATGCGTTCTTGAATGGCTTCGGCCGTACCCTGACTAATGCCGGGATGAGCAGAGAAGCAATCTAAATCAAGGGGACGAAGGTGGCGGAGTGAAGCAGATCCCTCGGCTGCGTTCGGGATGACAATTTTGTCTTGGCCGAAGTGGTGGCCGGTGCGGCCCCGCTTCTGCTCGATGATGGTTAGATAGGGCTTGTCGTTGCCGAAGGGCTCTTCTTCGTCGTACCGCGAATAGGTGTCGAGACGCGGGGCTTCGGCTTCGCCTTTGGCTATCAATTCGTCGGCGACGCAGACGATGGCGGAGGAGTCACGCCCGCCGCTGAGGCCCGCGACTACCGGTGAATCGGCGCGGAGGCGGCGCTTGACGGATTGGAAGAAAACGTGGCGGAAGTGCTCTTCGTACTCGGCGTCGTTCTTGTAACGAATGCGCTTGTCGGGGCCGAAGTTCCAGTATTGCACCAGTTTCTTCCGCCCGTTATGGATCTGCGCGTAGTGTCCCGCTAGCAACGCATCAACCCCGATGTACGGAGTCAAATGACTCGCCGGATGAAACGCGAAATATCCGGCGATGTATTCCTCGTTGAGTTCGTAGTGCCGACCGGAAAGAAGGATCAGCGGCTCAAGGCGTGAGCACCACCACACACATGGCCCGCTCGGTGGTTCTGCATCGCCCAACTGAGGATCGCTCCGTGCTCCGCCGCGCGTTCCCTCCGGCAAAATCTCGTAATACAAATAGCGCACGCCGATGAAGTCCTTGGCGAGCGTCAGCGTGCGGCTGTTCGGCTCCCATACCGCCAACGAATAATCCCCAATCAATTTCTTAAAGCACTCCGTTCCCCACGCTTCCCACGCCGCCATCACGATCGCCACATCCGTGTAGCCAACCCCGTCATTTCGCCTGTGACCAGTCTCCAATTCGTACGACAGAGCTCGTATCAAATCCTTGCGATTGTCCAGGCGTCCGTCCCAGGTCATGACATTTCTTACATCCCTAGGGCCATCGCTTCTGGACTGATTGTGATAGGTGACATACGGCTGGTGCTCCAAGCGCGATTCCTTGTTGATGTTGAACGCGCGATGGATCATCGCGAAGTTTCTACTAATGTATTCCGAGCCGCCGTCTGGGCCGTACTGGTCGATGCTGTCGCCCAGCCTTCCGAGGAATTCCCGGTCCACAGGCCTTCCATCAAAATTCCACATTCCCGCCATGCAACTCATACTTTTGTCCCTGTCCTAATATTTAGCTTGTCGTTCCCCTCGCCCTCGGCTCCACATTGGCTTATTCGTCCGCCTCGTACGCGCTGCCCGTGGACGAGGTACACGCGATCATTTCCCCTCCGTCTTGCCCCTGACCTGTGCAGCTTTCATAGAGGAGCGAATGCTTGCCGGCATTGCCTGAGTGACTGTCTCGGTGTCCGGAGTCATGGATTGCAATGGCGGCAGAGCCCAGTACGAAGAAGCACGGCTTCTCGTAGTTCATCTTCGTCGTCCTTCCTTGCGCTCGCTGCGAGTGGCTAACAGCGACAACCCCGCAGTCACTCGCTGCTAGCCACTCAGCAACGCGCAATCTCCGCGTAGAGTTGCGGCATGTCCTGCTTGTCGTTTACCACGTGCCCGTCGAGCTCGACCCAGGCATGCGCTCGAAACGGCAGCTTCTGCGTACCGATCACCATCTGAGCGGGCAAGCCGTAACGCCGCAGCAAGCACGTCAAGACCGCCGATCGTTGCAAGCACTCCGCACGCCGTGGGTAGCACACGCAAGCGTTGTTCAACGCCGAGCAGATTGTCTCCCGTATGGCTTCCGCGTCGACCGCATTCGCGGGAGGTTTTCTGCCCATCGGATACTTCTGTACGCGTCGGTGAATCCCCGGAAAATCATCACGCGCGAGCAATAGGTCATAGAACATCACGAGGAAAAACGCTCTCCAAAACAAGAATCGCATCGCTACACCTCCACACCCAGTTCCTTGCATACGAACGCAATCCGATTGGTCAACGCGTCAATCCGAAAGCTGAGCGGCAGATTCGCGGAATGCCCGCGTTCGGCGCTGTAGTCAAGCAGGATAGGCCGGCCCGAAGACGTTGCAGCTTGCAAGCGCGCCGTCATTTTGCGCGGATGCATCGGATGGACCTTCATGTCGTTGTCGCCGGAGATAAGGAACACGGCTGGATATGCCACTCCGTCTTGGACATGGTGGTACGGTGAATATCGCATCAGCGCCGCAAAATCGTCTGGGTCTTCCGACAACCCATACTCCACTCCCCAGTGTTCACGTCCGTCAAAAAGATGGTAACGAAGCATGTCAAGAAGCGGGGCCATCAGCATCGCGACCCTAAAAAGCTCCGGGCGCTGCGTGAGAGCAGCACCTACGACAATCCCCGAATTGCATCCGCCAAAGATGCAGAGCTTTTCGGACGTCGTGTAGCCGTTTGCGATGAGCCATTCCGCCACTGCGATGAAATCGTCAAACGAGTTTTGCCGATTTCGGCGCCTGCCAGCTTCGTGCCACTCGATGCCGAACTCGCCGCCGCCGCGAATGTTCGCGAGGGCGAACACGCAGCCGCGCTCCATCATGTACGAAGTGAAAATACCGAACTTCGGTAACATTGCGCGCCCGAATCCGCCGTATGCGGTCAGGATCACCGGCAGGGGACTGCGGGGTCTCGAACCGGAACGCAGTGCCTCCTTCTTTTCCACCAAAAACATGTGCACTTTGGTTCCATCCTTCGAGGAACACCAGGCATGATCGGTGGTCAGTTGCGCGCCGTCGAAGGGCACTGGGCGACGTTGCCAGAGTGTGTGCTCGTCGGTGCTAGGCCGGTAACGAAAGATGGCCGGAGGGTGGCGGAACGATTCGATATGAAGGAACAAATCGTTGCTGTCTCTTCCGACAGGAGAAATGTGTGCGGAGCAGGATTTCGGAATGCGTACCTTGCCGATCTTTTTGCCTGCGACGTCGAAAATGTGAATCTGCGTCGAGAGCTTGCGCGTGTAGGTGACAAAGATCTGTCCGCCAGAAAAGATGGCCTTCTGCATGCGGGCATCAGATTCCGGAATGATTTCGCGCCAAGCCGGTTCACCAGCATCGTTCCAAGTGATCTCGACAATGCGCGAATTGGGAGCACCGATGTCGGTTACCGCGAAAAAGCGACCGTCAACCAGGCGCATCCGGAAGCGCCCCTCGATGCCTTTGAGTAGCGGCTTTACGTGAGGCTCGCCGCGGAGTTGGAGCGTGTAAATGTCGGTGAGGTAGTGAGTGGCGTTTTCGTCCCAAGACTGCACCGTAGCGTATCCCATTTGTCCATCGGGTGAGGAGACGATCAAGCGAACCCGAGGCTCGCTCCCAGCGGAGTACACCTTGCGGTCCGTAACAGGGTCGGTGCCCAGCGTGTGCTCAAACAACGCGTGTTCGAGTGGAGGAGGGCTGTCCAAGAATTCATGGATGTAAAAGAAACTCTTCGCGTCCGATGCGAAAAAGAAAACGCGCCTATGACCACGCTGCAATTTGTCCGGCAGGATTTCGCGGCGATCGACATCAAGAATCTCTATGCAGCAGGAGTGTTCGCCTCCGTGCTTGACTTCGTAAGCGAGAAGCTTGCCGCCTTTAGAGATGGCGACAATGTTGACAGCCATAAATTTGTCGCGCGCCGTGGGATCGATTAGCAGAACATCTTCACCAGTGTCGCCTTCCCGCATGTAGATGCAGGGCTGTTCCTGGTTGGCTGCCCGCTTACGAAAGAACTGTCGTTGGCCGGCGATCTTTGGAATCTCGCAGGTTTCGACACTTAGAAGTTCTGTGATCCGCTTCCCAATTCGATCACGCCACGGAGTTCCATCAAGGTAGGCTCGCCAGAGCCGATCCTGCTCGGCGAGCCATTGCCGAGTTTGAGACATATCGCCGTCTTCGAGCCAGCGATAAGGATCGATCACCTCGATGCCGTGATAAAAGTCTGTGACCGGCTCGACCGGCGCAAAACTCGGACCAGCGCCTACTAAGCTAGGCTCGCTTGCGACCACTGATGTTGCCCCGTCTAGCTCGCGGCGCATGCGACCCCCTGTCCCTGCAATTCCCGCGCGCGGGATTGCATCTGGCGCACTAAGCTGCGGTAGTACTTTTCCCGGATCAGGTCGAGGTAACCGCGCCGCCCTTGCCAACCATTTCCACCCGTCGCATGCCAGAGCACGGTGACGAGGCGCGCCAGGCGGAATGCTTCGTCGATGGTTTCAGGCGACACGAACTTCCGCCAATAGGAGGCGTACACGGACCTGAGGTAGTCATGGAATGTATCGAATTGCGAGAAACGCGTGTGCAGGCCGTCCAGGAGATACTGGAAGCAAAGAAACGGATGACCAACGTATGCCTCGGCCAGGTCGATCAATAGGCAGCGATCGCTGGCCACGACATTGCTGCCCGGTGTGAAATCGCCGTGCACAAACGTATCGGGAATGCCAAGCGCAGCAAGGCGCCCACAGGCGTTTTCCAAAATACCGGCTAGGTCGCGCAGTTCTTGCCGCGACAGCTTGGACGGTGGCACTGTTTCCTGTTTTTCCATCAATTCTGTCATGGAATCGATGAACGGGCCGATTTGCTCGGCGATTCGATGCATTCGCCAGTCCTTGCAACGAATGCTGAAGAGGAATTTCGTGTCTCCGGCCACATCTGTCTGCAGACCGGCTAGCGTACGAACTGTTCCCTCCAGCTGAGGGGCCTGCAACGCGCCGTACAGACTGCTGTCAAGCCCCTCATTTAGCCACGCACGCCAATCTGGGCGATGCGCGTACAGCTTCGGAAAATACTTTGGTAAGCGGGTCGCGAGGCCCACACTGATGTTGTATTCGGGCCAATTTTCGTCATTGGCCCCTTTGAGCCAGACGCTTGGCCCGTTGGTCTCAAGCCGAACTAAATTGAAGTTCGCGCTGGCGTTGTGCTGCTGAAAGCCCCCAGTGAAATCGAGACCGTAAGGCTTGAGATAGGGCTGCGCCCAGACAAAAACTTCGTCAAGCCAACCGGGCCGGCCAAACGGACCAACCTTGCGGCCGGAGGCGTAGTCTTCCGCTTGCTTAAGAGCAGTTTGGAGAAATTCGAAGTGCACCTCATCGGCAAAGTCCTCGGATTCGAGCGAATCAAGGGACATCCACTTCATCCCATGGGGAGGAATCCACTCTGGAGTTCGAATCTCAAGAACGGCGGTACGCGGGGGATTGATGAGGTGAAGGTCGTCGCCGTTAGTAGCTTCCGGGGATCGGAGCCAGAACAAACAGATGGAGTTCAGACTGAGTTCTTTCTGAATCTTCCGAGTCAAGCCAATTCCTTTGCGCTCCCACCTGGGAATGGTGATCTTCGGCAGAGAACAGGGGCCCAGAGCGCGCCGTTCGGGATCGTACATCACTACAATTTCGCGGTTTTGCTTCCGCGGAATAATTAGGAAATAGTCTTGCTGTTCCTTCAGGCTTCTCATTTGAATTCTCTCGGAAGCTTAGATGACGTGCCTACGCTGGGCTAGCGGCAGCTGTTCTTTCCTCACGGACAATCAACTTCTGGTCCTCGAGTTTTTGAATGAAAGCGCGAACGTCGTTCTCTACCGTTTCGCGAGGGGCATGGAAGTCGACGCTAATTTGGTCGATAATTTGCTCCGCAGCGGTGCCTTTCTGAAGCAGTTCCCAAACCTTTGCCCCGATCGGATTGAGGGCAAAACTTCCTCCGCTCCTCATATCGCGAAGAACCGCACCCTCGCTGCTCACCATCGCGCGAACGTTCTTTGCAATCCTCATGTTGCGTCTCCCGTCTGGTCATTGGGCCGGCCGTTTGGGAAATCAAGCTTGCTTGCAACTCCATCCATCACGAGCGCCGACAAAAAACTCTGAACTGCGAACGCCCCCGAGGCATCTGGGGCAAGTGTGCGCAGCTCTCCCACTGCATGAGCCTGACCGTCATTCAATGCCCGCAGGGCGGGCACTGCAACTTCCGGGCACTGCCAAGTCTTCCCGAAACACTTGAACGCGAGACCGCCATCCTTTGGAGTCCCAGCGAGGTCGAGGTGTCGGGGTGCCGCGAGTCTTATGCGGCTATTCCTTTCGAGTGCGAGACCATTGGGAGTCGCGGCATATGGGAGTTGGAGTTCCGTCCGGGGCAGGGCACGGCCATCGAGCGAGTTCATGTAGCACTCGACCAAATTGGGCTTCCAAACGTCCTGAAGGGCGCTCCACAAGTCGTTCAGATATGCCGACTGCTCCTCGCGACTCGCGACATGCGGCAAGTCCTTTCTAGCGGCCGTGCTGCTCTTCAGCTGGTCGGCGAGCCAATGCACCAAGCTCACTCCAGTCGGATTAGAAAAGCCAACGGTTAGGTGGAGGCACGGCTCATCCATTGGAAACGCGATGTGCCACCATCCGCGCGGGATGTAGAACAACCCTCCTTCTTCAAACACTCCTTCCCAAATTGGAGGCTCAGTCGGTTTGACCGCTTCTTCAGCGTCCTTCTTGAAGGGATGGAGTCGCGTCGGATTGAAGATCTGCCAGCGTTTGCGACCAGACACCTGGAGGATCATGGTGTCGTGGTCGTCAAAGTGAAGATCGAATCCATTGTTGGTGCGCCAACCGGCGTACACATTGATCTGAATTCGAATCCGGAAAATACGCTCAAGTTCGACAGCAAGTTCGCGCACCGCCGGATCGAGGTCGTCCATTTCGTCGACAATCAGCGTGGCACCTTCGGCGAGAAGGCTCGTCATCTCGGGAGCCTTCAGCCGCGGTTCGCGGCCATCTCGCGTATCTATATAGTCGCTGGCAGGAACTTCCTTCGTGTCCCGAAAGAGGCGAAGCCTTCCGGACCTCAAGCGGTGATACTCAAGAATGCGGTTCAATCGGGACCAAGGAAGGAGATGAGAAAACTTGTCGGATCTCCCTGGAATATGCACGAAACTCTGACCCCAGTAGCGACGCAGAAACTCGTCGCTCGAAAGGGGAGCGAGCAATTCTTCAAAAGAGCTTGTTGCCGTCGGTGTCAGTTGGACAGACGTTGCCATGGCAGCTTCTCCTTCCGAGCTCTTGCAAAGAAGAAAACGCTTCAGCGTTGATGCACTCGTGAGTGACTTGGCTGGTATAGTCCTCCGAACCTTCTAGAGTCAACGAAGAACGCAGCGCACTTTCCGCAAAAAAGTAGCCGATACGGATAAGAATGAAAGGAAGAGCCATTTCCACGCTATGCGTGGAGTGCCTGCGTTGAACGTTCTCCAATGACGGCAGAAACTTCTGGCCTTCCGTGTAGAGCCTTGTACAGACCGGCTTTTCGAATCAACTGCTCGTGCGTCCCTTGTTCCTTGACTATGCCCTGATCCAAAACCACGATTCGGTCGACCCACTCGAGTGCAGATACGCGGTGAGAGATAAACAAAATGGTGTGGCGGCCGAAGTGTCGTCTAAGATTCTGGAAGATCTGCTTTTCCGCTGGCACATCTACGGCGGAGGTGGATTCATCGAGTATAATCAACTCGGGTTTCTGCAGTACGGCCCGAGCGACTGCCAACCGTTGTTTCTCTCCTCCGGATAACTTTCCTCCCCGTGGACCCAATTCCGTATTCCAACCATGTGGTAGAGCGCTCAGTACGTCCGTTAGAAGTGCGACATGAACGGCTTCGCGTAACTCTTCCTCGGTTGCCTCGGGGTTCCCGAGTAACAGATTCTCTTTGAATGACCGGTCAAAGAGAATCGCATCTTGAGGCACGTAACAGACCTTCCTGCGAAGACTATTGAGTTTGATCCGCCGTACCTCTGTTTTGCCGATCCAAACGTTTCCTTCGTCTGCGTCATAGAGACGTGCGATCAACTTTGCGATCGTACTTTTGCCGCTTCCACTCGCTCCGACGATCGCTACTTTTTCACCTTCTCGAATGTTGAGGTCAAGTCCTTGGAGTACGGGCTGCCCGCCGCGATAGCGAAATGAAACATGCCTCAATTGGATAGGTCCGCGAAGCATCTCCGGAAGATAGATGGGATGAGGATGTTCGGGGACAGTGGGGGCCAACTCGCTTATTTCAAGGATGCGGCGAATGCTTGTGCTCACTCGATTCAGGCGAGCATAAATCTCGACGGCGGCATTCATTGGATCAAAGAGCCGGCCCAGATAGCTGTAGAAGGCGACAAACCCTCCGATCGTTAGAGTTCCCGCAAGGACCTGATAGCCGCCGTAGCTCAAGACTGCGATGGTTCCCAGAACGATCACCATCATGCAGCTCATGCTAAAGCCTATTTCCGTCAACTTACGGCCTTTTAGCGCTCTGACTCTTTGTGAGGCAAGACGGACAAACGATCGCGTTTGCGTTAGTTCGCGGTGAAGAAGCTGCACCTGGACCAAGGCGCCGAGATGTTCTTGGAGAAAGCTGCTTTCACGGCTTGATTTCTGCTGTGCTGCATCCGATGCCTCGCGAAGCTTGTCGCGAAAGCGTTTTTTCAGAACCAGGAACAGGGGCATGAGAGGAAGAACCATGCAGGTCAAACGGAAATTCAAAATGAGCATTGTGACAACCACGAAGGCGGTGTTCGACGTCATGCGCAAGACATAAGGGACAAAGTCGGAACCGATATCGGTAACCTGATCTACGTCTCTTTCGACGCGATATAACTTTTCTCCCACTGGAGTGGATTCGTGAAATTCGGCTGACAATCCGTTGATGTGCTTTAAGAGATTCAGGCGCATCCGAAAGACCAGTTTCTGAACCGTCTTGAAATTGATGAGCCCGCCTATCGACGAAAATGCGAGCCTGCACACATAGATGGCGAAAAAGGAGATTCCGCCGAGGACAAGAAGCCGCATGTCCTTCCTTGGAAATACGACGTCGATCATCCACTTGATGATCAGAGGATCGAGGAGAAACATGGCGCTGCTGAGCACGGTGAAGAGGACACTCAATACCTGCGCTCGAAGAAAGGGCCGCATTTGAGCGACCAGCCACCGAATTTCCTTTTTGAAGGTCATTTCCTAATTCCTTTTGTTGTGCGGGTATCTTCGCACCGTCATCAAACTTCACACTCTTCGTGCTAGAGGTGTTGTTGCCTTCGGTACTCTGTTGGTTTGAGTTGGTATTGGAATTTGAATCGGCGGCTAAATGCCTGAGGAATGTTGTATCCCAGGTCTGCCGCAATCACTTTGATGGAGAGATTTGTCTCGGCGAGCTGACTCGCCGCCTTCATGAGCCGCTTGCGTGCGCCATATTCGCGAAAGCCGATGCGGGTGTCCTTTTTGAATAGCTTCGTGGCGTAGTCGGCAGAAATCCCGAGCTCCAATTTGCGGCAAATCTCAGCCATAGCGGGGCCGATCTTGCCGTCTTCGGAATCGAGGAATAAGAGAATTCTCCTGACTCGCCAATCCAGAGATCCTAGGATCTCAACGCTTGTCAATGGAGTCGCAGGCTCTAAATGCGGTTCGCTAGAGTCAGGTCGAACAACAGGGATGACATCGGATTTGGGTCTGGCAGAGGTTGGCTTAGCGTTTGTTTTCTTGGTTTTGCATTCGATTTGACGCACAGTACTTTCCCTCCTCTCACACTCACACGTCTAGCGGGTCGATAGGTCCTCGGTTAGCAAATGACACGTCACGAACCAAATCGCCGGAACACCAGAACGTTTATGTATGGGCTAGGACCGACGTCGGTCGGTGCCAGTAAGGCGTTTGGGAAATTATAAATGTCTAGTTTTGCCTCAGCCCGCTGACGATTGGAGAACCTCCATCGTCAGGAGTCCTTGCTTCGCCAGATTCTGGAGATACTCATCCAGGTCACGCGCCAACTGCTCTTGGGGAACCTCCACTACGCTAGCAATACGGTCTAGCAGCCCCTCGGAAGTAACCCCGTTTGGACTCTCTCGGATCAACTCCCAAATCTTTGATCCGAGAGAGTTGGCACCGTAGAACACGCCCTTTTCAGTATCGAGAAGGACGCACCCATCTCGATCAGATGAAGAACGAGCGGATGCAGCGATTTTCCATCTCGGCATTTGAGTTGTGGGGGGAGATTTCATCTCCTCACCTCCTTGCTAGCGCCTTGTTCCTGCCTCATAAGACCGAATGAAGCAAGACAACATCTTGACCCGGCGGACGAAAATCCACTGAAATCGATGCTGGGGACCAATCAGAAGGCAAAATCGGCCCTGGCCTACCGAGACGCCTTGCGCATCTCTCTTTCTTACACCGTCCGATAATATGTGGCTAACATTTCAGTAAGAATGTTTGAGTAGCAAGCATGAGAGAGCGGACGGATGCCTGACAAGTCTCGGGTCAACTCAGACGGCAGCCGATCATCTTGATTCATCTGGTCTTACGGACGGCTGGTGGTCAAACCACTTGCCTAATGCTATGACTCAGATCACATGTGCGCTGTAACAAGACTTCCATGATAGGTCTTTGTCAAGAGGGCAAAAGCTCTCCCGACGCGCTTCGGAGGAGCGTGGGTACAAAACTCTTTCTGATTCTTCGCCGCGTGTGTTGGCCTCTCAGCCGTGGTTCCTATTGCAGATAGAACCAGACTTCCATTTGCTGTCTCAGACCCACGAGTGGTCTTGCACAGAAGATTGAGTTTGTGTTTTCC
>WNFG01000252.1_pt1 | contig 44827 bp, 45 predicted proteins | sample 5400431 | NCBI WGS metagenome assembly WNFG01 (sample SAMN13153346, study PRJNA577476) | soil metagenome | isolation source: 120 cm saprolite under Douglas fir tree site 2 hole 3 replicate 2 | place: USA:California | collected 2015-04-18
TGTCCTCGCTGAAGTCCTCGTGGCCAGGCGTGTCGAGAAGATTGAGGCAATACCCCTCGTATTCGAACTGCAGAGCCGTCGAGGTGATGGAAATGCCGCGCGTCTGCTCCATCGCCATCCAGTCCGAGGTAGCGTGGCGCTGGCCTTTGCGCGCCCGGACGGCTCCCGCCATTTCGATTGCTCCGCCGTAGAGGAGCAGCTTCTCGGTGAGCGTCGTCTTGCCGGCGTCCGGGTGCGAAATGATGGCGAAGGTGCGGCGGCGCGCCACCTCACGGTTGAGCTCAGTATTCGCGGGATCGGTCGGAAGTGCCGTCATTCGAGCCTCTTAGAACATGCCGGCGATTCGAACATTCCTTTTGGAATATGAGTCTATGCGGCTGAGGTTAGTGGTGATATGAGCGCGATAAGCTCATATCACGATACAGGAGGCTGCGATGACATTTGTTACCCGATCCACCAATCCCCTCAAAGACTTCCGTACGCTTCAGGCCCGTTTCTTCGAGCCCTTTTTCGGCCGCTTCAACTTCCTCGAGGATGAGTTGAAGTCGGGAACCTGGGCGCCGGCTGTCGACGTCGCCGAAGAGAAGGACAAGATTCTGGTGCGCGTCGAAGTGCCCGGGATGAAGGAAAGCGATCTGAAGGTCAGCTTCGAGGATGGCCTGCTCACCGTCAGCGGCGAACGCCAGTTCGAGAAGAAGGAAGACCGCAACTACCACCGCATCGAGCGGACGTATGGCACCTTCACGCGGACGTTCTCGCTGCCGCGTACTGTCGACGCGAACGCCATCGCCGCGCAGTACCGTGACGGCATCCTCGAGATCGAGATCCCGAAGCTCGAGGAAGCGAAGCCGAAGCAGATCCAGATCAATGTCGGCGCGAACGCGAAGACGATCGAGTCGTAAATGATTGCGGCTTCGCCGCGTTGTCGGTTGTCGGTTACCGGTTGTCGGGATAATCCCAACCGAGAACCGGCAACGGGCGAGGCGCATCATTTGCGCATGTTGAGATTACGCCGCCTAAAGAGATTGAGCTCCGTCCGGTAATGGCGTTCTTTCGGCGAGAGCCGGAATGCTTTCTCGTAGTAGCTACGTGCCGCGGCTAGATCGCCGATGGCCTCGGAGACCGCGCCGAGGTTGAAGTAAAGCGGGGCGGAATCGCCATGACGGACCGCCGCGGCCTGCCAGATGGCGCGGGCATCATCGAGGCGCTCGGAGCCGATCATGGAGAACCCTTCATCGAATGAGGGCGCATGTTCGTCGAGCTCGATGGTCTCGCGCACCGTTCGTGGAGTGATCGCATCCGCGGCGATGACCGCGGCGTAGCGCGCGGCCTGTTCGTACGCCACGTCGCGCTCGTCTTCCGTGAGCGCCGTCGATCGCGGTGACGTTCCCTCGCCGCGCACGGTGTAGGAGAACATCCTCTTTCCATCGCCGTTCAATACGTCGACGCGGGCCGAGCAGACCGCGTCGATCCAGTGATGCATCCGCCTCACGCGTTCGCCGTTCTCGAGGTATTCGCTCCCCTCACCGCTCTTCTCGACGCCGGAACAGGTGAAACGATTGATGCCGAGGTAGGCGTCGGCGTGAAGCTCGTGCCGGACCGCGCGCAGAGAGCGCTCATCGACGAAGAGATGGTGATTGTTCTCGACGGCATTGGCGATGCGCAGCACGCCGGCGCGCGACACGAGATCGACAAAGTGCTCGACGAACGGCTCGATCTTGCGGCTGTCACCGATCGCGTAGATCACGGCCAGACGCTCGGCCGGCGCGAGGTTGTGTGCCGGCGCCATCGTTCTTGTGAACGAGAGCCGAGGCGGGCCCGCCAGAGCGGCCGTAGCCTGCAGCAGGAGCGCCGCGGCGAGGAAGCATCGTGATTTCATCGTGACGCTGGAATCTTACTAGCAGTCTGCGCGGCAGAACGATTGAGCGGAGATGGTGGCCGAGCCTTGGGCAACCAACGCCGCCGGCCGTGCCGGCCTAGACCGTGAGAGATACGCACGAGGGTAGTGGTCAGTTTGAGGTGTCGGTTGTAACAGTTTCGCGGGGCGCGCTCGGAGTTGCGCGCGCCCCGCGCCGAACCTAGATTGAACTCGGAGTAAGGCGATGGCAAAGGACGACTGCGGGTGCGGACACTCTCTTCAAAATCACGGACCGACTGGCGGGGGATACACGCACGGCGGCGCATGCGGCTCGTGCAATTGCGGCAAGTTTGAGCGCCCAACCGGCAAAGAGCTGGGAATGATGAACGCGATCGAATACCTAACGCGGTCCATTCAGAACCTTGCCTCCCAGATAGAAGCATCTCGAAAACCGTAGGTGGCGGTCAACTTCCGCGCAGCTGAAGTGCGGCTATCGACGCGAGTTGCTTCGCGATGTCGAGGCGCGCTTCCTTATCCTCCGGCCAACCGAAGACTTCGGCATGCCGTGGCGGACTGTCGTCGCGCTGGACAACTAGATTCTCGGCGAGGACATTCGCCACGTGGAGCAGCGCGAAGCCCTTCGCCCCCTGCGAATCGCGCGATGCGTGCAGTGCGCCCCACTCATGTATTGCTTCCGTTTCGAGGCCGTCCGACACACACACCGAAAGCTTGAGGTCATCATCCGGCGGCATGAATGCATTCGGTCGGAGGATGCGACCTTTCTTGAGGTGGCCGCTGAACAGAAATCGAGCAACATCGGAGTCAGGTCCGACGAATGACGCCTCCGCCTCGACCGTCACAATTCGAATACCCGTCGAATACCAAGGCGGACGCTGTCAGGCAAGCTATCTCCGACGAAAACCTCACGCCCCCGCATCCTGTTGAGTCCAAACATGCCAGCAAAATGCAACTCGCCTCGTTCGTTCACGCTGACCGTAAACGAGCACCGCTCGGAACTTTGCCACTCCAGCAGGACGTCACCGTTCGAGTCAACATAGACGTCATCTACCGCCATCATTGCCGGCACCCTTTTGAGAAGCTTCACCGCGTTGAGAACTGCGCCCTGTTTGAAAGATCGGGCGCCATACCCGTCCCAGTTTTCACTTTGAGCCTCAGTTGCGGCAGCCAGAATCGCGTTGAATCCGCTGCGCAACGCGGCGCCAGTCCATGGCGGAGAAAGCAGCTCGCCGATCATTGCCCGATGCGTCAGCGTCATCGACTGCGCCGCCTCGCTGATGCCGGTGTTGCAGTCGTCAGCGAAACCTGCGTTGGCCCATCCGACGTTAGGTGTCATCATTTGTCAAACTCCTCAACCGCGAAGGGAGTGATGCTTCCGAAGAAGATACGATTCTTCATCCTCCGAAGTTCTTCCAGGGATGACCAGAACGACTCCTCCGTCGGCGCAAATTGCACCTCTCTGAAGCAGTCTATGTCGATGAGTACACTTGTTCCTGATTCGACTGCCTCGGTCGCTTGGGTCACCCGCGAAACGATCTTTGCCGGGCCGGCAAGAACCAAACGTGACAGCGATTGCTTGATTGGCAACGTGTCGATGCCATCAGGGATCGCCGGTGGCGCAGTGAGGTACGTGGCCACGCTGCGCTGCGCCGGTATCACGAACTGGTTTATGTAGCGCACAGCCATTCGATTGATTTGGCTCACCGGAACGACCGATGAATACGTCAGCCAGAAGCGACGCGCTGCGCCGGAGACATCTTCCCAGCTGCTGTACGGGCGCAGCTTGCTGAATACGAAGGCTCCGTCCTGTTGCACTTGTACGGCCTCATTTCGCTCTTCAGACCTGAAGAGAAGCCCCGTGATACCGAGGTCAGAAACAGTCGGTTGGGTGGCTCGTCCCTCCACGAGTTGGATAAAAAACTCGCCCTGTCGCTGATCCTCTACCTGCGGGAAGGCCTCTCCAAAAACCTCTCGAAGCCGGCCAAGGGCTTCGGGGGCGAGTATCCCGGCCGGGGAAGCGCGAATGTCAATCAGCGCTTCGGTGATCGGCGCGTTTTTAAGTAAGCGTCCAGGCGCGTGTTCCATGGTCTGCCGCGTTAACCGTTCGTGAGAGGCTATCACCGCTTCCGGCTGCTTGGTCGCCGTCCCGCCCATTCTGGGATCTCAATTTCGCGCAGCTTTTGGCGAAGGAGTTCCTCCGCGACTTCCGTGCCATTTTTCCCGTAGAGGCCGGTCAGTGCGAGCACATCGAGCCGCGCTACCACCTGCGGGGTGGTTGAGAGATTAAGGTGCGAAGTCTCAACGCGATTCGGACGGCGAGAACGAGTAACCATGACTATTTAGTATCTAACAAGATACTTCTTAGTTTGGCGAGACGCAAACGAAAGCCGTGAGATTCTGGAGTCAGCTACGCCGCTGCCGCAAGCTCCTGATCCGCCGCGAAGAGCATGTCCCGAACCGTAAACATGTGGTCCGTGATCCCCGCCGCCATCGCCGGAGTCTTTTCCGCCGAGCGAGCGATGCTTTTTGATGAGGTTGTACGCGAAGAACGTCATGGCGATGGAGAGACGATGCATCTCAGCGCGCTTGCTGAAGGCGTTCGTGAGCCTCGTGTAACGGCGGTTCGTCATGCGGATCGAGAGGTTCGCGCGCTCGATATACGAGGTGCAGATTTTCGATTCGTCAGGGTCGCCGATGACTGCGCGCTTCTTTGTGGAGACTAACGCACCGGGAGAGTAGCGACACTTAACGCCGACATCGGTTTCGAGCTGATCGAGTTTGCCGGGTCGAACCTGACGCGGCTGCAAGGTGCCATCCCCGGCTATCGACAGGCGTATCTGTTCCCTACTCCCGAGGCATAGGCGACTCCCGAAATTGTTACAATCCGCAGCCCAAACTGACCCACTACCCGCACGAGCCGCCGCGGACGGATGCATGAACGCGCGGGATAGAATGCCGGCCGAATGCGTCTCAACGTGACGAGTGAGATCGGCAGGCTCAAGAGCGTGCTGGTCCACCTGCCAGGGCGGGAGATCGACGTGATGATCCCGCCCATGATGAACCAGCTCCTCTTCGACGACATCCTCTACGGCCAGGTCGCGCGCGAGGAGCACCGCCGGTTCCAGCAGCTCATCCGTTTCATCGCCCCCGAGGTCCTCGATGTGCAGGATCTCCTGGAGGAAGTGCTCGAGGACCCGGAGGTGAAGCGCCGCATCCTCCGCGATCTCGAAACGCGCAGGATCTTCGGCCGAAAACTGGCCGGCGCGCTTCGCGAGCAGCCGGCGGCCTTGCTCGCGCAGACCCTGATCGGCGGGATCCCTCATGAAAAAGATGGCAAGGGGGAGCTTCCGGCGTTCGACCTGTTGCCGGTGCCGAATTACTTCTTCATGCGCGATCCGCAGGTCGTGATTGGCGACGGCGTCGTCATCTGCGGAATGGCCACGCAGGCGCGCCGCCGCGAGTCGCTCCTCTCGCAATACGTTTTCAAGCACCACGCGCTGTTCCGCGAAAGCGGTTGCTGGACGGATTTCATGTCGGGTGAGGAACCGGACCATCGTCGCATTCCGACGATCGAAGGAGGCGACATCCTCGTTCCGTCGGGCGACCTTCTCCTCGTCGGCGTCACCGAGCGAACGAACCGCGCCGGCGTGCGTCAGCTCGCGACGGCGTTGCGCGATTCAGGCAGCCCGGTGAAGACGATCATCGTCGTCGAGCTTCCAAGGCAGCGCTCCTTCATGCATCTCGATACCGTTTTTACGTTCACCAGCCGTACGGAGTGCCTCATCTATCCGCCCGTGATTCTTCCCGGGGGAAGCCAGGCCGCGACCGTCACGACGATCGATCTGACGAAGAGGGGGATTTCCTACGCGCCGCAGAAGTCGCTGCTCGGCGCGCTCAAGAAACGCGGTTTCGACCTGGAACCGATCTACTGCGGAGGCAGGAGCGCGGTCGATCAGCAGCGCGAGCAGTGGACCGACGGCGCCAACGCCTTCACGCTCGCGCCCGGAATCATCCTTCTCTACGAGCGCAATGTCCGTACGGCCGAAGAGCTGTCCGCGCACGGGTATCACATCGTCTATGAGGATGACCTCCTGCTCGGCCGGACGGAGCTGGAGACGTGGACCGATACCAAGTACGCGATCCAGATGGCCGGCCACGAGCTGTCACGCGCGCGCGGCGGACCGCGCTGCATGACCATGCCGCTCGAGCGCGAGGAGCTGTAGGGTGGCCGATCCGAGAAAGCTCGCCGTCGTCGCGTTCGGCGGCAACGCGCTGTTGCGTCCCGAGGACCGCGGTACGCAGGAAGAACAGATTGCCCGCGCCAGGCAGGCCGCGCGCTGGCTGGCCGAGATCGTCCGCCACGGCTACAAACTGATGGTCGTTCACGGCAACGGGCCACAGGTTGGCAACATCCTGGTGCAGGCGGAAGAAGCGTCGACGAAGATCCCGCCGCAATCGCTCGATGTCTGCGTGGCGCAGACCGAAGGGTCAATGGGCTTCTTGCTGCAACAGGCGATTCGCAACCGGCTCGACAGCATCGGCATCGGCGGCGATGTTGCGACGATCCTGACCGAGGTGGAGGTCGATCCGGCGGATCCGGCGTTCAAGCGCCCGACCAAACCGATCGGTCCGTTTTTCACTCGCTATCGCGCCGAAGCGCTCGAGCGCGACCTCGGATGGACGATGCGCGAAGACGCGGGACGCGGCTGGCGCCATGTTGTCCCCTCGCCGCGCCCGCTGCGCATCCTGAACATCGAGACGATCATGCACATGCTCGAAAGCGCCGCGGTGGTGATCGCCGCGGGCGGCGGCGGTATCCCCGTCGTCCGCGGCCGGGACAGCCAATGGCGCGGCGTCGAAGCGGTGATCGACAAGGACTTCTCGTCGTCGCTTCTCGCCTCGGAACTGAAGGCCGAGATGTACGTCGTCCTCACGGGAGTAGCGAAAGTAGCCCTCGATTTCGACAAACCGTCGCAGAGAATGGTCGAGCGCCTCACCGTCGCCGAGGCGCAGCGTTATCTGGCCGAGGGACAGTTTCCAACAGGATCGATGGGCCCGAAGATCGAAGCGGCGATCCAGTTCGTCACTCGCGGCGGCAAGCAGGTGCTGATCACCGACGTCGAGCACCTCCGCGACGCGCTGGCGGGGCGGGAGGGGACGCTGATTCTTCCGTGACTCTCGCGGTTACTCATCGCGAGGTTCAGGAGCGCGCCCTTCAGCGATGAGCTGACGGAGCGCAGCGTTCAGGAGTTCTGAGGAGTAGAAGTAGCGGGCCACGTCTTCATCAATCGTCATACGGATGATTGTCTTGCCGGGCCGGTAGTACTTGCCTCGAACACCTCCGCTGAAATCGTACTCCGCTTCGATGTCGTCCAAGTCGTTGATCATGTCAAAGTCTTTCTTCATATAACGTCGTTTTTCGGAGCGCGTGGCCGCGCGCCGTGCGCTAATGATGCGGATGCGGTCGCCGCGTTCGGCATGCGTGACGACCAGAACCTCACTGAACAACGTCTCGCCGATCGTGACGTAGCGGTCTTCGGCGTCCGAATGGGAACGATCGCGAATCGTAATGTTGAGAGGATCGTCAAAGATGTCCTCAACCTGTGCGAACGCAACTCCGTGCTTTTCTTCGTTATACTTCGCCTTGGCATCGTCCCACTCGAATCGGTCGCTGATCACCGTCCCCGAGGATACCTCGGTGTTCCTTTTCTCCGTACCCAACAGAATTGGCTACACTGACACCCATCGGTGAGAGTTAAGTTCATCTACAACCCGGCCGCGGGACGGGGGCGCGCGTCGCGGCATCATGCGGAGGCGGAGCGGCTTCTGCGCGCGCTGGGTGCCGACGTCGACGTGCACGCCAGCAGCAGCCCTGCTGACCTCACCCGTGCCGCGGCCGAGGCATCGCGAGGCGGTTACGACCGCGTCATCGTCTCCGGAGGAGACGGGACGTTGCACCTTGCAGTCCGCGACTTCGATCTGGCCGCCGGCACGCTTGCGCTCGTTCCGCAGGGTTCCGGCGATGACTTTGCGAAGGTCCTCGGTATTCCTCGCAACCTCGGCGACGCCTGTGGGCTGGCGTTGCGTGGGACCGCGCGCGAAGTCGATGTCGCGGTCGCCAACGGCGTCCGCTACCTCGGTGTCGCCGGACTCGGGTTTGATTCCGAGGTCGCGCGCTATGCGAACGACAACGTCAAGTTCCTGCGCGGCTCGCTCGTCTATCTCTACGCCATCCTGCGCGTCCTGCCTCGGTTCACGCCGCACCGGGTCACCATCGATGGGACCCGCAACGAAGAGATCATGTTCGCGACGGTCGGCAACTCGCGGCAATACGGCGGCGGCATCCGCATCGTGCCGGAGGCGCTGATCGATGATGGCCGTCTCAACCTCTGCGTCGTCCATCGGACGTCACGTTTCCAACTCCTGAAGACCCTGCCCCGGGCCTACACCGGCGCGCATGTGAAGAGCTCGTTTGTCGAGACCGGCCACGGAACGTCATTCACATTTGCGTCCGAGCGACCGATGGACGTCTATGCCGATGGCGAGCGCATCACCGCCACGCCGGTGGAGTTCTCGCTGGCCTATGAACGGCTGCGCATCGTCGCCCCATAGGCGTTGATGCGTCTGAGCAATCTCTACGCTCTGTTGGCGGAGCCTTGGGCAACAAACGCCGCCGGCCGTGCCGGCTGCCGGCCGAAATCCCTACCCAAACGGTCAGGATGCGCCGAGGAATTAGGCGCTAGACTCCGGGCATTGAAGCGGCTCCAGGAGATATAACCGAATGGTCCTAATCCCCATGGTGGTCGAGCAGACGAGTCGCGGCGAGCGCGCCTACGACATCTACTCCCGCCTTTTGAAAGACAACGTGGTTTTTCTCGGTCAGACCATCGACGACACCGTCTCGAACCTGATCATTGCTCAGCTTCTCTTCCTCGAAGCGGAGAACCCGGAGAAGGACATCTCGGTCTACATCAACTCGCCGGGCGGCTCGATCACCGCCGGCCTGGCGATCTACGACACGATGCAGTATGTGAAACCCGACATCCAGACCATCTGCATCGGCCAGGCGGCGTCGATGGCGGCGGTCCTGCTCGCGGCGGGCAAGAAGGGGAAGCGCTTCGCATTACCGAACTCGCGCGTCCTCATCCACCAGCCGCTCATGCATGGGCTCGGTGGGCAGGCGTCGGAGATCGACATCCACGCCAAAGACATCATGAGGATGAAGGCGCGGATGAGTCAGATTCTGGCCAACCACACCGGCCAGCCGTTCGAGAAGGTCGATCGCGACACCGACCGCGACTACATCCTGCAGGCTCCGGAAGCGGTCGAATACGGCCTGGTCGATCAGGTCATCGCAAAACGTGAGTGAGTAAGGCGTGAAATAGGAGTTTGTTACGGAAACTGTAGGAATGCTCTCGCGACGGCTTCACGTTCACGAAAGCGCGGCGTAGAATCTAACGACCTCATAAAGGATCCAAGCTACCCATGTCGAAGAAGGGGAACAGCGGCGACGTCCTCCGTTGCAGCTTCTGCAACAAGAGCCAGCGCGACGTCAAGAAGTTGATCGCGGGCCCGACCGTCTACATCTGTGACGAGTGCGTCGACATCTGCCTCGACATCATTGCTGAAGACCGCAAAGACGAGCCGGGTACGATGGAGGGTTCCGGCCAGTTACCGAAGCCGAAAGAGATCAAAGAGTTCCTTGACCTCTACGTCATCGGCCAGGAACGCGCCAAGAAGAAGCTGGCCGTCGCCGTCTACAACCACTACAAGCGCATCGACTATCACACGCGCAACAACCGGCAGGATGTCGAGCTGCAGAAGTCGAACATTCTCCTCATCGGTCCGACCGGTACCGGCAAGACCCTTCTGGCGCAGACGTTGGCGCGCATGCTCAGCGTTCCTTTCACCATCGTCGATGCCACCACCCTCACCGAGGCCGGCTACGTCGGCGAGGATGTCGAGAACATCATCCTCAAGCTCTACCAGGCCGCGGGCAACGACAAAGACAAGACCCAGCGCGGCATCGTTTACATCGACGAGGTCGACAAGATCTGCCGCAAGGGCGATAACCCCTCGATCACGCGCGACGTGAGCGGCGAGGGCGTCCAGCAGGCGCTGCTCAAGATCCTCGAAGGAACTGTTGCCAACGTTCCGCCGCAGGGTGGACGGAAGCATCCGCACCAGGAATTCATCCAGATCGATACGACGAACATCCTCTTCATCTGCGGCGGCGCATTCGTCGGGCTGGAGAATGTCATCGAGAGGCGGCTGTCATCGACCTCGATGGGTTTCGGCGCGAAGATCGCCACGAAGAAAGAGAAGCGCACCGGCGAGCTGCTGGCGCAGGTTCATCCCGAGGACCTCATCAAGTTCGGCCTCATCCCCGAGTTTGTGGGACGCCTGCCGGTCGTGGCCACGCTCAATGAGCTCGACAAAGGCACGCTCATCGAGATCCTCCGCGAGCCGAAGAACTCGCTCGTTCGTCAGTATCAAACCATCATGGGTTTCGAGAACGTCACGCTGAAGTTCCACGACGACGCCCTCGAAGCCATCGCCGAAGAAGCGCTGAAGCGCAACGTCGGCGCACGCGGCCTCAAGATCATCATCGAAGAGTTGATGCTCGAGATCATGTACACGATCCCGTCGCAGGACGCGATCAGCGAATGTGTCATCACCCGTGAGGTCGTCATCAACCGCAGCCAGCCGATCACGATGTACCGGAAAGCGGGATAGCGGTTCAGGGTTGCTGAGTTTCTCGGTTGCTAGGTTGCTGGGTTTATCGTGCTCAGCCAATCGCTGCCCTACTGAGAAACGCGGCAACGTGGCAACTCAGTAACCTCGAGGATCAAAAAAAGAAAACTCAAATGCCCAAACAACCAGAAACCACCACCCTTCCTCTCGTCCCACTGCGCGACATGGTCGTCTTCCCCTCGATGATGGCGCCATTCGTCGTCGGGCGCCGCGCCTCGATCCTCGCGCTCGAGGCGACGCTCTCCACATCCGAGAAGAAGATCTTCCTCGCCACGCAGAAGGATCCGAAAATCGACGATCCCTCGATCGGCGAGATCTACCCGATCGGCGTCATCGCCACGGTCGTCCAGAACCTCAAGCTTCCAAACCAGAACGTAAAGGTGATGGTCGAAGGTCTCACGCGCGCGGAGATCGTTTCGACCAGCGAGGCTGACGGCTACGTCACCGTCGTCGTCCGCGACATCGAAAGCGGCGTGCCGCTGACATCCGAGGTCGCGCAGTACATGCAGAAGCTCGTCGAGATCTTCGAGACGTACGCCAAGATGTCCCATCACCTCGCCTTCGAAGGGGTGATGTCGACGCTCAAGCTCGACGATCCCGACAAGTTCGCCGATACGCTAGCCTCGCACATCCTGATCACCACACCCGAGAAGCAGCAGCTCCTCGAGACCATCTCGCCGTACGAGCGCCTGCAGAAGCTGCAGGACTTCCTCGAGGTCGAGATCGAGAAGATCAACATCGACAAGCGCATCAACTCCAAGGTCAAGAAACAGATGGAGCGCGCGCAGAAGGAGTACTACCTCAACGAGAAGATCAAGGCGATCCACCACGAGCTGGGCCGCAAAGACGATCGCTCCGATGAGGTGGAAGAGCTCCGCCAGAAGATCGAAGAAGCCGGCATGCCGAAGGAGACGAAGGAAAAGGCTCTGCAGGAGCTGAAACGTCTCGAAGCGATGCCCGGCGTCTCCGCCGAAGCAACCGTTTCGCGCAACTACATCGAATGGCTCGTCTCCGTTCCCTGGAAAAAGACGACGAAAGAGATCAAAGACATCGATCTCGCTGAGCAGATCCTCAACGAAGACCACTACGGTCTCGACAAGATCAAAGAGCGCATCCTCGAGTTCCTGGCCGTGCGTCAGCTCGTCAAAGGACCGAAGGGAACGATCCTATGTTTCGTCGGACCTCCCGGCGTCGGCAAAACCTCCCTGGCGAAGTCCATTGCCCGAGCGACCGGCCGCAAGTTCGTGCGTCTCTCCCTCGGCGGCGTTCGCGATGAGGCGGAAATCCGCGGTCATCGCCGCACCTATATCGGCGCTTTCCCAGGCCAGATCATCCAGCGGATGAAGAAGGCGGGGACGATCAATCCGGTCTTCCTCCTCGACGAGGTCGACAAGATGTCGATGGATTTCCGCGGCGATCCCTCGGCCGCCCTGCTCGAAGTTCTCGATCCGGAGCAGAACAACGCCTTTACCGATCACTATCTCGACGTCGAGTACGACCTCTCGAAGGTCATGTTCATCGCCACCGCCAACGTGACGCACACCATCCCGGCGCCGCTCAAGGACCGGATGGAGATCATCTCCCTCTCCGGCTATACGCACCTCGAAAAGCTGGCCATCGGCAAGCAGTTCCTCGTGCCGAAACAGAAGCAGGAACAGGGCATCGAGGAGAAACAGGTCGATTTTATCGACAACGCTATCGAGGAGCTGATCGACTCGTATACCCGCGAGGCCGGCGTCCGAAGTCTGGAGCGCGAAATCGGCTCCGTGCTTCGCAAAGTTGCACGCCAGGTCGTCAAGCAGGGCCCCGATATCAAGACGACGATGGACCGCCCCAAAGTGCGCGAGCTCCTCGGCAAGGCCAAGTTCCGGTCACAAATGATTCACGACAAGAGCGAGATAGGCCTGGCCACCGGTCTGGCCTGGACTGAAGTCGGCGGCGAGATTCTGTCGACGGAAGTGGCGATTTCACGCGGCAAGGGCAATCTGATCCTCACCGGCAAGCTCGGCGACGTGATGCAGGAGTCGGCCCGCGCCGCGCTCTCCTACGTTCGCTCGCGTGCGGAGCTGTTCGGTCTCGACGCCGACTTCCACGCCAGTATGGACATTCACATTCACGTCCCCGAGGGGGCGATTCCGAAGGACGGTCCCTCGGCCGGTATCACCATGGCCACGGCTCTTCTCTCGGCCGTCACGCGCATTCCGGTGCATCGCGACATCGCCATGACCGGCGAGATCACGCTGCGCGGCAAGGTACTGCCGGTCGGCGGCGTGAAGGACAAGATCCTGGCAGCGGCCCGCGCCGGCATCACGCGCATCATCCTCCCCGCGGAGAATGAGCGTGACCTCGACGAGATCCCCTCGGACGTCCGCGAGAAGATGGAGTTCAATCTCGTCGAGTCGATGGATCAGGTCGTCATTCACGCCCTCGACGGGACGATCGTACCGTTAGCGAAGAAGCTACCCGAGGCAGAGAGCGCGATCGGCTCCGCGCCGCCGATTCACTGAGGCTATGAAGTGTAGTGTTCGCGGGATCCGCGGACACTACACCCGTGCCTTGCGCACCTCGTCGATCACCCGCGCCACGACTTCCTCTGCCGTACCGAGCTGTTTCGCCCGATCCTTGCGGAAGCTCCACTCAATCTGGCCGTTGGCGAGGCTCTTGGCGCCGATGCCGATGCGGAGTGGGAATCCGATCAGGTCAGCGTCCTTGAACTTCACGCCCGGGCGTTCGTCGCGATCATCGAGGAGTGCGTCGATGCCGGCGTCGCGCAACTGCCGGTAGATGTCGTCGGCGGTTGCGCGGACGATCTCTTCCTTCCCGATCTGCGTCACGACGACCTCGAACGGCGCGATCGGCATCGGCCAGATGATGCCATCGTCGTCATGGCTCTGCTCGATGGCGGCTGCGACGGTACGTCCGATGCCGAGGCCGTAGCAGCCCATGATCATCGGCTGACGGGAGCCCTTCTCATCGAGGAACGTGCAATTCATCGGTTCGGAGTACTTCGTCCCGAGCTTGAAAACGTGGCCGACTTCGATGCCGCGGTGGATTTGCAGACTGGTCGCACAGCGCGGGCAGGGATCGCCCGCGAAGACGGTGGTGAAATCGCCATACTCCGGCTCCGGAAAATCGCGGCCGGGATTCGCACCGGACAGGTGCGTGTCGCGCTTGTTGCCGCCGACGACCCAGTTCACCTGCCCCTTGAGCGAAATATCGGCGAGAACGCGCCTGGCCTTCGTGCCGACAGGGCCGCAGTAACCGACCGGACCGCCGGTAGCCTTTTCGAAACGCATATCCGGCATCATCTCCAGGAACTGCGCGCCGAGGTGATTCTTGATCTTGACCTCGTTCCCCTCGCGGTCGCCGCGTACGAGCACCATTACGCAACCGTTGTCCGTATCGAAAACGAGCGTCTTCACGAGGTGCAGCGTCGGCTTGCCGAGGAACTTGCCGACGTCGTCGATCGACTGCGTGCCAGGCGTGTGGATCGGTGCGAGCTCGGTCATCGGAGCTGGTTCGGGCTCGTCGGGAAAGAACTTCGATGTCGCCTTCTCGATGTTCGCGCCATAGCCGCAGTTCGGGCACGACACCACGGCGTCTTCGCCCGACTGCGCCAGCACCATGAACTCGTGCGATGCGGAGCCGCCGATGTTGCCGGTGTCGGCGTCGACCGCGACGTGTTCGAGCGCGCAACGGTTGAAAATCGCGGTGTATGCCACGCGCATCTTCTCGTACGTCTCATCGAGCGACTCGCGTGTGGCGTGGAATGAGTACGCATCCTTCATGACGAACTCGCGCCCGCGCATCAGGCCGAAGCGCGGCCGGACTTCGTCGCGGAACTTCGTCTGGATCTGATAGAGATTAACCGGCAGGAGCCGATAGGAGTTGATGGCGTCGCGGACGGTGTCGGTGATGACTTCCTCCGCGGTCGGAGCGTAGACGAAGTCGCGCTCGTGCCGGTCTTTGACGCGCAGCAACTCCTTGCCATAGCGCTCCCAACGCGTCGATTCCATCCACAGCTCGGCCGGCTGGATCGTTGGCATCGACAACTCGACCGCGCCGGCGCGGCCCATCTCCTCGCGCACGATGGCTTCGAGTTTCTGCATCGAGCGAAGGCCGAGGGGAAGGTAGGTGTAGATGCCGGCCGCGACCTTGCGGATCATGCCGGCGCGCATCATCAGCTTCTGACTGATGACGTCCGCGTCGGCGGGAACTTCGCGCAACGTATTGATGAAGTATTGGCTCCAGCGCATGGGGCGGGGATTGTATTCGAGGTTGCGTGTCGCGGTCGCGGCGTCTCGTGGTGCCGGTTACACGGTTGCAAGGTTGACAACTCCGAGATCTCGCGACCGCGAGACCGCGAAACCTATACTTCACCCATGTCCCGCATCCTGAAATTCGACCGCACGCCGGTGGCGCGGCTGATCTCCTGCGCGGCTTCGTTCGCATCGGCAGCACTGCTGTTCGACTACCTGTCGAAAGGTGAAAAAGAGATCGAGGCGCTGCCGATCATGGCGCTCATCCTTCTTTTTCTCGGCACGCTGGCCGCCGCTGCCGTGCAGTACGGCGATCACATCTACCTCAGCGACGATGGCCTGATGTATGAGAACTGGGTTCTCAAGCAATTCGGCAGGCGCGGCAAATGGATGCGGTGGGAGGACATCGTCGAAGTCCGCGAGATCAAGCGAAAGGTCCTGATCCTTTTCTCCCGCGACGGACGCCGGATGCTGGTCGACGCAATCCTCGGCTACGCCATTGCGAAGAATGAGATCGTCAAACGCGCACCGCAGGCAATTTTTTCGGGAACGTTGGCGCAGGAAGAGTCGTGAAAAGCGGTCGCTAACATCCGCGTGGGTAGTAGCCCACGATCGGAGACCCATGTGCGTCGTAGGCTCGGACCCAGCCGACTGCCACGGTCGCGGGATCCTTGTCTGAACACGGTGTGCGCTCGAGCAACCGCACTTTGAACCACAACGTACCGTTCAGCCGCTTGACGTCGATCATTTCGATGGATCGATCGGTGGCTTTCTTTGGTTTCCATGACTTCCCGTTCGGCGCGCGGAAGAGAGCTCCGTTCCAGTCGTTCGAGAGAAAGCCCATGGCGGCACCCAGATCTTCGTAACGATGAAGCTCGGATCCGGGTTCTCTCCGGATCCAACCGGAGCCTTTGTCAAGCCTGATCCTGACCCATCCGGGCACCATCTCGAGGACGATGAATCCCTTCTCCTCATAGCTGTATTCGTCGACGGGAAGGTCGGACCGAGGACATTCAGCGACGGAACTGTTAGTCGCGGTGTGAACAACTGCCTGGCAATACCCACCGACTGTCGTCCGCCGAAGCTGGGCGACCCGGTGACTATTGGAGGGTGATGCGAATACATCAACAGGATGAATCCTGGCCGCGCAGGGCTGGTATGGGAAGAACCCCGGCGAAGACAAAAGCCCGATGTAATTGCGAAGGTCGCGTTGGTGGTGTGCGTAGTCCAACGGAGGAGAGGGTGGACAAACGGCGTTCGACGTCACGGCGAGCAGGAGAGGAAGGAGAATCGCCATTTTCTGTTACCTGGTCTTTCTTATGATCCAATCACCCTCTCGTAGAACGCCCGATACTTCGGTACGACCCGATTCACGTTGAACTTCCCCTCGGCGAGGTCACGGCCGTTCCGTCCCAGGCGGCGTTGGAGGTCGGGGTTGGATAGGATCTCGATGGCGCGTTCTGCCATCCCTTCGACGTCTTCGACCGGCAAAAGGTAACCGGTTTCTCCTTCGGCGACGACCTCCGGTAATCCGCCGGCGCGGCTGCCGATAACGGGGACTTCCGAGGCCATTGCCTCGAGGGCGGCCATGCCGAACGATTCGGCCTCGGAGGGGAGGAGGAAGACGTCCGCGGCGCCGACGACTTCCTCGAGATTCGGGACGTTGCCGAGAAAAAAGACCTGTTCGCGCAGGTTGTGGTCGCGGCAGAAGGCCTCCGCGAGGGAGCGGTCGGGACCGTCGCCGATCATGACCAGGCGGCTCGGCACCGCGCGCGACACGCGCTCGAAAACCGCAAGCACGTCCATGATCCGCTTCACGGGGCGGAAGTTCGAGACGTGGCAGAGCAGCTTTTCGCCGGATGAAGAAAACAGATTCGAGAGGGGGCTTGTATGTTTGCGAAAGCGCGTGGGGTCGACGAAATTGGGGATGACGTCGATCTCTTTCTTCGTCGCGAAGTTCTTCGCCGTCTCGTCGCGCAGCCACTGCGACACCGCCGTCACGCCGTCGGAGACTTCGATGCCGAACCGCGTGATCGGCAGATAGCTGGGATCGCGTCCAACGAGGGTGATGTCGGTGCCGTGGAGGGTCGTAATGAACCGAAGATCTTTCGACCCGACGATCTCGCGCGCCAGATGGGCGCTGATGGCGTGCGGGATGGCGTAGTGGACATGGAGGATGTCGAGCTTCTCGTAGACGGCCACCTCGGCCATCTTCGTCGCCAGCGCCAGCGTGTACGGCGGATACGGATCGAAGAGCGGATACGGTGTAACGGTAACCTCATGAAAACGAACGCGTTCGTGCAGGACGTTGAGCCGCGACGGCATCGCATAGCTGATGAAATGAACGTCGTCCCCGCCGCGCGCGAGCGCGACACCGAGCTCGGTTGCCACGACGCCGGAGCCGCCGAAGGTGGGGTAGCAGGTGATGCCGATTCTCATGGTTGCTGGGTTGCTAGGTTGCCGAGTTGCATGGTCGCTCAGCAACCCAGCAACTTAGCAACTCAGCAACCTCCCTCAAGGTTCTCTCCCGCTATACGCCGCGATTACATCATCGACCTTCGGCGGCTGTTTGGTCATGAAGGCCTCGCCGTACTCGACGCCGATCAGGGCGCCGAAGTGGCGGCCGCGCGCTTCGATCATCTCCAGGAACTTTTTGTCCGCGATGAACGTCGGCGGCTCTTTCGACTTCGGATCGTAGAACTGCGACTTGAACGCGGCGATGGCGCGCATTTTCGTCTTCCACGTTTTCGTCACGTCGACGACGAAACTAGGTGTAACGAGATAGTTCTGCGGGTAATAGATCGTCGCCTGCGGCCGGTGCGCCGGCAGCCCGGTCTCGAGCGCCCGCAACCCGGCGTAAAACGATGCTTCGGTCACGAGCTTGCTCGTACGGATGTGATCGGGGTGCCGGTCATCGGGCCACATGCTGAAGACGAGATGAGGGCGGCAACGGCGGACGATCTCGATGATCTGCAGCTCCTCCTCGCGGCCCGTGCGCATATTGCCGTCGCCGAAGTCGAGCTGCTCGCGAAAACGCGCCCCGAGGATGCCGGCGGCTTTGAGCGCCTCGCGGCGCCGCACCTTCGGCGTGCCGCGAGTCCCCAGCTCGCCGCGCGTCAGTTCGATGATTCCGACGCGCAGGCCGTCTTTGACCGCCTTCACGATCGTGCCACCGCACGACAGCTCGATGTCATCGGGATGGGCGCCGAAGAAAATCAGGTCGACCGGTTCCAGTTCCGCGATCACAAGCTCACCACCTTGCACACATCCTCATCGTGCTCCGCCTCCTCGATCATGCGATCGACGAGATGTTGTCCATACTCTTGCCAATATCCGAACCAGCCGGTCACGCGATCCTGTGGTGAGCCGTCGGGGACCAGCGTGGAGACGAGCTCGCGGACGGCGGCGTAGCGCTCGCGGTCCTTACGGGCCAATCCGCGGATGGCGCGCGCGGTCAGTTTTTCGAAGTGATATTCGATGTGGCCGATCGAGCGGTTGATGGCGCGCGCCAGCGCATGCTCGGCGGGGAGTGCAATCTCGCCGATGCGGGTGATCTGTTCCGTCAACTCCCGGCGTGCGTGATCGGCAATCGTCTGCACCTCGGCGACGCTTGCCGGCTCGCGCGTCGCCAGCAGCGCGTCGGCTCCGGCGAAGATCTCCTCCGGCCTGATGTCGTAGCGTGCCACGGTACGAACGACGCGCTTCGGCGCGAGCATTTCGTGTGCGCGCAGCGCCACGCGTGGCATGGCAACGCCGAGGAGATCGTGGAGCGGCGCGATCTGCGCGTAATAAGCGACCTCGGACGGACCGCCGACGAAGAGGTCAGGACGGAGCACGAAATCCTGGAGCAGCGGGCGCGTCAGCGCCGAGGTTGACGTTCGTTCCGGAGATGCCAGCGGCCGCGGGGTCTCGATCAGGTGGCGGCGCCCCTGCTCGTCGAGCTCGAAAAGCAGGGTATGCGGTTCGCCCGGTCGGGGAACGACCTGCGGCTCGTAACCGGCGCTCTTCATCGCCGCCGCTCGGAGATCGAGCTGGAGCTGGATGCCGTGCCAGTTCGTGAGGATGCCGTCGAATAGCGGCGCTCCGGCGCGGCGCAGCTCCGGAAGGAGTGCGTCGACCAGGATGAACTTCCCATCCACCGCGGCGGTGATCAACTCCGCGAACGAGTCGCGAAACGTGATCCCCTCACGCAGCCAGTTCGGCCGCGGGATTCCGAGGTATTCGATGAAAGCCTGTGTCAGCTCCTCGGGGATTGGCAGAGCGCCAACGGCCGTCTTCGAGCCGGGACGCCGGTCGCGGAATGTCGTGAGATCGAGCTGTTGCTTCGCCTCGCGTTTCGGCAGTGCCAGCGTGGCCACCTCGGCGTAATCGTGATCTTCCGTGGCCAGCCAGAAGAAAACCGTCGTCGGGATGCCTCGCGCTTCGTTGTCGCGTTTCAGCTTCAGCATGCCCGCCAGCTTGGCCAGGGTGTAAATCGGCCCTCCGGCGAAGCCAACCTGCTGTCCGGCAATGACCGTGAACGTCTCGCCGCGCGACCAGCGGCGCACGTCATCACCGACGTCGCGGCCCCATTGGTGATTCGAGGCGATCAGGGCATCCGCGAGAGCATTGTCACCCGGAGCCGGGCTTAGAGTCCGCGCTTCGTTGTTGCGCGGAAGGAACTGCGTTGCATTGGGATCGCCCGCGATCCAGTCGAGCGTGAATCGGTTCAGGCCGTAGGTTGCGAGCGGAATGCGGAGAGATGGGAGACAGGCGGCCTCGGAGGTGACGCTGGTCATCGTGTCCGGCTCCCGACGAGGATGAGGCGCGGTGAGGCAGCGTCGAACGGTGCACCCTGAAAGTCGCCGAACGCCTGGTCGATCGAAAGGCCGGAAGAGTTGAACATCATCGAGATCTCGTTGAGATCGTATCCGCGAACGCGCTCCAGAAAACGCTTTTGACCGATCGTGATCCGTTTGTTGAACGAACGGTCACGTGGATCGAACCACCGATCGATCTCCACCCGCCCGCGCGGCGTGTCCAGCGACTCGCGCTCCACGAGCCCGTCGAGCTCCCGATCGACGTTGAGGTAGTCGAAGAGGAAGACGCCGCCGGGACGCAGCACACGCGCCATCTCGCGGACGACATCGAGGTTCTCCTCCTCCGTGGCGAAGTAGCCGAAACTCGTGAAGAAGTTGACCAGTCCCCCAAAGCTGTTGCTGCAGAACGGAAGCGCGCGCATGTCGGCGCGCGCGACAGGCAGTGGGCCGTATTCGTCGATGCCGGTCCGGAGAAGCGTAAAGGAAAGATCGCAGCCGACCGCGGTAAACCCTTCGCCGTTCAGCTCCGTGAGGTGACGCCCGGTACCGCAGGCAAGGTCGAGGATGACGCCGCCGACATCGCCAAAGCGCTCGCGGAAGAACCCCACCTGACGCCGGGCCTCTTGCTCGTCGCGATGCGCGTAGAGCTCGAGATACTCCTCGCCGAACCATTCCCGATACCAGGTCATTGGTTCACGCGCTAGCGAACCTTGTACGAATCCGGATAGGTGAAGCTCACCGTCGCGCGGGTGATGCCGCTTGCGAGGGCAATCGCCAGATTCGGAGAGAAGGCGTAGAGCGGACGGAGATCGACGGGGTTGCTGAGGACCGTCGTGCCGGCGAGGCCGCAGCGGTCTCCCATGCTCAGGACTTTCTCGATCGGCTTGCGGATGCGCATGTCCGGGTAGAGCATGGCGATCTCCTGGCGCTCGAAACCGTAGGGCTTCTCCGTGTAGGTCTTCATCATCGAGCTGAGGGCCAGCTCTTCCTTCGTCAAGCGTGCCTCGGCGTCGTAGGTGTAGACGACATTCGCTTCCCAATCGACACGCGGCGATCCCTGAACCACAGTCCCGCTATAGCCGCCGCGCAGTTTCATTCCGATGAGGAGATCGCTCGCGTACATAGGCACGGCCGTCATGGCGATGACGTCGTTGCAGCCGTTGGCATTCTGATAGACGACCTCTTGCTGGGCGATGCGGTTCTGGGCGTCGAACGCGTAGTGCGAGGTGTACTTCTGCCCCTCGATGACCATGTCTTCGCGATCGAGGAGCCAGATGGCGCCGTCAGGCGCACGGTGCGCGGCGAAGAGGAGAACGTCGCCACCGCTCGAGGAGACGATCTTGTCGAGATAGTCAGCGCCCTGAACATAGCGAATCTCGTTCCCCTGCCGGTCGCGCCATGACTGGATGACATCTCCGCTGTACGTCCAGCCCTCGGCTTTGCGCGCCTCCTGCACCTGCCGCTGCCGCGCCGGTGTGTAGCGGAGCGAATCGAGCATCGTGCCGTTGAAGAGACACAGGAGCGAATCATTCTTCGCGAACCGGTTGTCGGCGTAGTACGTCGCCCGCGTCGCGGTCGATCCGTCGGTACACGGGCGCGAATTCCAGGGCGAGGATGAGGTGAGATACGGACCGTGCCAGCAGTGAGGACACCAGATCGCCCCGATCGGCAGACGCCAGCCGCAGAACGGGCAGACGATCTTCGTCTTCATGTCCGACATCTCGCTCTCGATGCCGAGGATGCGCTGGTCGATGGAAGACTTCTCGTTCGCGTCGGGCTCCAGCTCCTCGTAACGATGGAAGCGCTCCGATGCTTTGGTCAGATCGCCAAGCTTCTCGTAGACGACGCCCTGGTTGAAGACGGCGGCCGGATCGGTGGGACGCTGCTGCTCGGCATCCTGAAAAAGCTTCAGTGCGGCGATGAGATCGCCTTTGCCATACAGAAAACGGCCGCGGGTGAAGAGGGCGGTATACACCTCGTCCGTCTGCCGCCTTTTCTGCAGTTCGCTTTCGAACTCCAGGTCGAGCTGCAGCTTGGTGACGAGCGGCTTTTCCGCCCCGGCGGGAAAGAGCTGGTTGTACCGATCGACCTTCGCCTGTGCCTCGGAAAAGCGGCCGGCGCGGGCCAGGAGCACGCCCATGTTGTAGAGCACGCCCGGCACGTCGGGCTGCAGCGCATCCGCCTTCGCGAACTGCTGATAGGCGGCGGCGTAGTCCTTCATGTCGGCGAACTTCTTTCCGAAGTAGACAGCCTTCACGAATTCTTCGCTCGGCGGCATCGCCGCCGAGGCGGCGACAGGTTGCGGAGCCGGTGCGGGGGCCGTCGTCTGTGCCGAAAGGCTGAAGGCGGAAAGCAGAAGGCCGAAGAAAAGGCAGAAGGCAGAGGGCAGAAGGCTGAAGTTAGCCGCGATCACGATTCTCACTTCTGCCTTCCGCCTTCTGCCTTCTGCCTTTTCTTCAGCCTTCATTTCAACAGTCCCTCGATCACGGAGTTCAGCCATAACTGCTGCTGTTCGGTCGGCGACGACGTCGCCAGCAGCGCATAGAGCGCGTGCCGCTTCTGTTGCTCGGAGGAGCGATTGTCCCGCAGCACCTGCTCCGCATCGGTGATACCCGGGTCGAAGATCACGTCGGCGGCATCCTTCGGCGCCCAGTGTGGCGGCATATCGCTGCCGAACAGCTTCGCCACCACAGCCAGCCGCTCATTCTCTTTCCTGGCCATGTTGGCGGCAGCGACCAGGCGGCTCCTCGCGCCGGAGCCGACGATGATCGAGCGAAGATTCGAGAGAAGCTGGATCCGCTGTGTACAGGCGTCGAGGACCTGCGCCTTGACCGACTCGTCGCCGATGCTGCTGCTGACTTTCAGCACATTTTGGATGCGCTGCGATTCGTAGCTGACGAAGGCGTCGGCAACGTCTTCCGGGGAAGGAAGCTCGGGCTCGTCGGCGACGACCGCGACCTGCTCGGTGGGAACCGGCGTGGGCGCTGGTTGCGGTGTTGGCGGCGTTTCGGGCGCCGGTGCGGCTGCCGGCGCTGGCGTCGGCGCGACGGCTTGCGGTACGGGCGCCGCCGGTGTCGCGGCAACAACCTCGGCAGGCGGTGTGAGGCCCGGCAGCGGGATATCGACCAGAGGCAGGTCGAGAGACGTCGTCGATGGCGAGGTCGTGTCGACCGCCTTCGTAATTCGCAGATCGTCCGGCGAATTCGAGGCCGTCGCGACCGCCGCGGGCGGCGGCAACGGGACGAGCTTCGGTCCGCCGATCAGTGGCGTGGTGCTGAGCGGCGGTGTGAGATTGCGAACGACTTCGCTGTCCGGCAGAGCCTTCGCGTCCAGAAGGCGCTCACGAACGCGCTGGCGGATCTCTTCGGCGTCGTGAACCTGCTGCGCCCGGGCCGCGTCGGTCAGCGCATTCGGGCTGGCCCGCTCGATGGTCATGTCGCAATGGCACGGCCCGAATTTATCTGCCTGCCACCAATCACGACGCTGCGTGCGCATGAACTCGACGACGGCCATATTGCGTTTGAACTGGGCGTCGCGGGCTCGTTCGCAGGCTCCCATCGATGCGAACTGGTTGATTCCGTACAGCTCGAGGAGCTCGCGTGTATCCGGCCGGAAAATCTGCACGTGATAGTGGAATGTCTCGCAGGGACGGCCGGCGACGGCGGCCACCGGAGGGCAGACAAGCGGCTGCGCGAGCGCGGGGCTGAGGCTCGCGAACGCGATAGCCGTGGCTGCAAAAATGGGGCGCATAGGAGCGGATCGAGTTACCCCGATTATATGTTCAACGTTCCCTCGGCATCGTCGTAACCTCTTTGTCAACAACAACACAAACAAGGGAGATCCCATGAAGAAGCGCACACTCATTTTCTCGGCGGCGGCGATCCTCATCGTTGTGCTCGCCGTTCCGTTTGCTGTGGCTCAGCACATGCGCGGTGTCGGCTTTGGGCACGGATGTATGCACGGCGACAGCGGCATGATGATGTTCGGTCACATGCGCGGCGCCAAAGCCGCCCTCGGTCTTTCCGACCAGCAGGCTGCCGACCTCAAGAAGATCTTCACCGACCTGCGCGCGCAGAATGCGCCGTCTCGCGCCTCACTTCGTGACGGGCGGCAGGCCATCGCGCAGGCACTGCTTGCCAATCCGAACGACCTCGCTGCGGCGCAGGCCCTGCTCGACAAGCAGACCGACGCCGAGCGGCAGATCAAGGCAAACACGCTCACGGCTGCGTCGAAGGCGCTCAACGTGCTGACGCCCGAGCAGCGGTCCAAGGCGTCAAACTTCCTGCAACAGCGGATGGCTAAGCGCGCCGACAAGTAGGAAGATGATGGACGCCACGTCGATGTTCGAGGGATCCGCCACCGGCTCCCTCGCGCTCGATCGTCTGGTTTTCTCACCAAAGAGGGCGCAGACGAGAAGCGCAACAAACGAAGACCCGATCGAAGCGCGTGCCATCGCCGCCGTCAAAGGCGGCGATGCTGCGTCCTACGACTACCTCGTTTCGAAGTACATGAAGCGGGTCATCTCGATCGCCTGGGGAGTGGTGCGCAATGCCGCCGATGCCGAAGATCTGGCTCAGGAGGCATTCGTCAAGGCCTTCGAGAGCGTCGCGCGGTTCAAGACCGGGGAGCCGTTCGGACCGTGGATCTACCGCATCGTGACGAATCTCGCGCTCGACGTAATGAAACACCGCAAGCGGTTCCGGCACGAGGAGATTACCGACGCCGCTCCGGCGGCGCGGCGCGACCGGGCCGACCTGCCGGCCATCGCCAACGAGCTGGCCCAGCGGATCGACCAAGGCATTGAATCGCTTCCGGAGATGCAGCGGATCGTGGCACGCCTGTATCTGGTCGACGAATTCGGACACTCTGAGATTGCAGGAATGACGGGATTGAGCGAGGGGACGGTGCGCTCGCATCTGTCGCTCGCTCGCGGAAAACTGAAGGAAAAACTGGCAGACCTCCACGGGGGCAGCAATGATTGAGAACGACGACTTTCTGGAACGCCTTCGCCCCGAAGCACGGCAACTCCACTTCGAGCCCGACGAGATGATGGCCACCCGCATCGCCGCCCGTGTCCGCGAGCGGATCGCGGCGGAGTCGCAGGCCGGTATCGCCCAGGTTCTGGCCCGCTGGTTTCGTCCTGTCGTCGTCTCCCTGGCAACCCTCGCCCTCGTGGCAGCGTTGGGCGTACAGTGGCTTGAACAATCCCGCGACATACCGGTCACGTCGCTCGATGCACTCACGAGCACCCAGACTGTCGATATCTCGGTCGGAGGGGACACATTCAGTGTCGAGTAACACCCGCATGGCGGCCGTCGTGGTCGTCGTCGTCGCGTTCATCGCCGGCATCCTCGTCGGGGTGGCCGGCGACCATCTCTACCTGATTCGCAACGGCCGGCTCTTTCCCCGCCGAGATGGGCGCTTTGCCGCCGATCGGATGGCCGACAAGCTCGGCCGCGAGCTGGAACTGACCGCGCAGCAGAAGACCCAGGTGCTGCAGATCATCGAGCGCCACCGGGCCAAGATCGATGCCGTCATGAGCAGTGTCCGCCCCCAGGTGCGCCAGGAGATCGATGCCACGAACAAGGAGATCGAGACGATTCTCACCGCGGAACAGCGCACGAAGTTCGAGGCGCTTCGGATGCGCATGGGAGCAAAGCACCGCGACCGCGGATCAATGCCGCGTCCGTAGCCTTTACAGTTACCGCGCCCCGTCGGGCCGTACCCGCAGGAAGAACGTGCATGCCTTCCCCGTCTTCGATTCCACCCAGACCGATCCGGCGTGCGCGGCGGCGAACTCGCGGACTTTGAACAGGCTCCGGCCTGTCCGCTCCGCTGCCTGCGGATTCCAGGCGAAGCCCGGCTCGAAAATGGCCTGTCGGAGCGGCTCGGGCACGACAGGACCGTTGTCCATCACGAAGAAAAGCAGCAGCGGCTTGCCCTTGTGCTCCATCCAGCGGACGCCGATGACCACCTGACCGCCGGGCGGAACGTAGTGGAGCGAGTTGTCCATCAGCACGCCGAGGGCGTCGGTGAGTTGCTCGTGATTGTGGAACCGCTCTTCCAGCTCGGGCACATCGATCTGCAGATGGATGCTCTTCAGATCCGCGAACGGACCGAAGCGGTTGGCCACCGAGTGAATGAGGTCGACGACTCTCGGAGTCCGTGCCGCCGGCGCCGGCTCTTCGACCTCGGGAGCCATCTCCAGCGACGAGAGAATCTGGTCGATCGTGCCGGCCCAATCTTCGAGCAGCGGATCGCGCTGACGCGTGCGCGACGATGCCAGCACCGACTCGCGCAGCGATCGCAGCGGCGTGAAGACCGTTTCCTTCACGAACGCCACGAATGACGCGTGGGACGGATTCATTGTTTCGGCTTCGCGGAACATCAGCACCGCCCCCATCGCACCGCCTGAGATCGGGACGAGTGTGAAGAGGATGTTGCGATTGCGGATGCGCAGGGCGGTGGAGGTCGGAACCGACAGCTCGCCGATGCGCGCGCCGCTCAGCGCTTCGATCTGTCTGACCGAGGCGAGGTCGGCCTGGGGAACGCCGAAAAGTTTTTTTGCCTCCTCGGTGATGAACTTCACCGTGCGGTCAGTTCCGAGCACGATCGCCGGTGCGCCGGCGGCCATGATGACGTTGGCGACGCTGGTGATGGCAGGCGAGGCCGACTCGACCGGAAACGCCAGCAACGGTGCCTTGGGGAACGGCTCCGGTTCCGGGGCGGGCGCGGTGGCGGCCGCGGTGGCCGGACCGGCGGAACGCCGCGTGGCGGTGTTCTCGCCAACCGGTTTCGGAGGAGGGGGTGCGGGTGGAGCCGGAGGCGCGGCGGGTGGTGGAGCGTCGGTTGCTTTCGCTTCTGCCTTCGGTTTTCTCGGCTTGTCGCACTTCTCGCAGAGGATTCCCCGGTTGATCGCCGCACCACACATGAAGCACTTGGAAGCCATTGGACGGACGATCTTACGCCCGCTTCTCGTGCTGCTGCAACGTGATAGGCTTCGCCGCCGTCTGGAGGGGTCCCCATGAAACAGATCGTCGTGATCGGCGCCGGCACCATGGGCAACGGCATCGCCCACACCGCGGCGGCGTCCGGCTTCGACGTCACCCTCATCGACGTCGCCGAAGCCTTCCTCGAGCGCGGCATGTCGACGATCGCGACGAACCTGCAGCGCGGCGTCGACAAAGGGAAGATGACCGCGGAGGACAAACAGCAGGTCCTCGGGCGGATCCGCCCGACCAGCGACGTCTCTGCCGCGGCAAACGCCGATATCGTGATCGAGGCCATCATCGAGAATCTCGCCGCCAAGACGCAGCTCTTTGCGCGGCTCGACTCGCTGACCGGTGCCGATTGCATCCTGGCCTCGAACACATCGTCGATCTCCATCACGAAAATTGCCGCGGCGACCAGGCGTCCCGACAAAGTGATCGGCATGCACTTCATGAACCCTGTGCCGGTCATGACGCTCGTCGAAGTCATCCGCGGCATTGCCACCAGCGACGAGACCTATGGGCGCGTCGCGGAGCTGTCGGCGCGGATGGGAAAGACCGCCATCGAGGTCAACGACTACCCGGGATTCATCTCCAACCGCGTGTTGATGCCGATGATCAATGAAGCGATCTTCGCGCTGTTCGAGGGCGTGGCCACGCCGGAGTCGATCGACGGCGTGATGAAGCTCGGCATGAACCATCCGATGGGGCCGCTCACGCTCGCCGACTTCATCGGACTCGATGTCTGTCTGGCCATTCTTCGCGTGCTCGAAGAAGGGTTTGGCGATCCGAAATACCGTCCATGTCCGCTCCTGGTGAAGATGGTCGATGCCGGATGGCTTGGCCGCAAGAGCGGACGCGGGTTCTACGACTATCGGAAGCCCTGAAATCTCAGGGATGACGCAGAGCGTCCGTGGTGTTCTAATCGGCCACACATGCTTTGCCAGACCTGCAGTGCGTTGAATGATGACGAGCGCGAGTATTGCTTCCGATGCCAGGCGAAGCTCCTCGTTCTCTCGGGAGTGAGCTCTTTCGAAGAGGACGAAGCCGAAGAGTACGACGAGGAAGGCGACGTTTCGCTCGACGAGCATCTGCTCGAGCGCGTCTCCGGCCTCGAGGAGATCGTCAAGCGCAGCGCCGAGGCCATTCGCAGCGTCGTCGATGCCGTGCAGAAACACGAGCGGGCGATCTTCATCAACCAGACCGGCCTCCTTTCCGTGAAAGAGCTTCTGGAACGGAAGAACGTCGTCTCCTCCGACGAGCTGGTCGAGCTTTGGGAATCGAAGATGGGCGAGCAGATGCTCGCACTCGAAAAGAAGCAGCGCTTCACCGAGCGCAAAGACCGGATCATGTCGCTCTTCCGCGGCGAGCGGCGCGAGCGCTTCCTACAGCTCCTATCCGAGGCCGAATCGGCGATCGATGCCTTCGATCCCGATCGCGGCATCAAGGCGCTCGAAGAAGCCTTCAAACTCGATCGCGACAACTACGAGCTCTCGTTCTTCCTCGGCGAGATGTTCTTCAATGACGGCAATCTCGATCGCGCCAAGCACTATCTCGAGCGCACGCTCGAAGTGCAGCCCGATCATTTCGACGCCGCGGTCTTCTACGGCGTGTTGCTGCATGAACGGCAGGATCTCAAAGGCGCCGAGCGCTGGCTCCGCCGCGCCATCCAGATCTCGCAGGAGTCGTTCCTGCCGTACTTTTCCCTCGGCGCGATCTACGCGCGCAAGGGAAAGCTGCTCCGTGCGCAGAAGTTTCTGGAGAAGGCCATCCAGATCGAGCAGTTGCCGCAGGCGTACTACCTGCTCGGCACGATCTTCTACGACAAGGGCCAGCTCGAGCGCGCCATCAAAGCGTTCCAGTCCGCGCTGAAACTCGATCCGGAGTATGAGGAGGCGATCTACCACCTCGGGCTCTGCTACCTCGACCGCAACTGGAACCGCAAAGCGATCGACTGCTTCCAGGAAGCGCTGGAGCTCAATCCCAACAAGATTGAATACCAGCAGGCGGTGAAGATCTATGAAGGGATCTCCGGCCACATCCCGCTGGAAGGTCCGGCCGCCGAGGAGTTCAAGCACGCCGAGGGTCTGGCGACGAGCGGGAACTACATCGAGGCGCTCGATCACTATCGGCGCGCCTCGGCCGTGGATCCCGACAACATCAGCATCCTGATGCCGTACGCGCTGCTCTGTTCGCATCTCGATATGAACACGGAAGCGATCGCCGCGGCTCGCCGCGTGCTGCGGCAGCGGCCGACCGACGTCGTCGCGGCCGCCGCGTACACGACGCTCGTCGAAGCGCTGCGCGCCGAGGGGAACTTCAAGGACGCCAACCGCGCGCTCGAAGAGATGCTGCACGACTACAACTCGAACTACGCCAAGTCGATCGCCTACTACGAGAAGGCATACAACCTGGCCGAGATGGAAGAGAACCTCGACGAGGCGCTCGAATCCGCGCAGCTCGCGCTCCGTTATTCGCCGAAGGAGCTGAAGCAGTTCCCCCTGGCGGCCCTCGGATGGGTGTACTTCAAGCGCCGCGAGTTCGGCAATGCCGTCGATTTCCTCACGAAGTCAGCCGACCTCGGACCGACCGCCACGAACCTCATGCACCTCGGCATGGCTCTTCTCGAAAGCGGCCAGAAAGAACGCGCCCGCGTCATCTTCCGCAAAGCAAAGAGCTTCAAAGGCAAAGGCGCCGGTCTTGAAGAGAAGATCCTCGAACAGATCCGATCGACGACCAAGCTCATCGACAGACTGCACGCGAAACGGCGGCGGACAGCGAACAAGGCGTAGGTCAAAAGGATGAGCAAACTCCAATTCACCTTCAATCGCGCGAAGTTCATTCAATCGCTCGTGTTCTTTTCGAAGAACGGAGTCACGGATCTCACGAAGTTGAAGGCCGCCAAACTGCTGTACTTTGCTGACAAGGAGCATCTCCTCCGGTACGGACGTCCAATCATCGGCGATACCTACTACGCATTGAACCTCGGTCCCCTGCCTTCGCAGGCGGATGACTTCCTCGACGACGCCGAAGCGGCGCACCTGGCAGGGCCATCCACGCCTGAGCAGGAAGAGTTCTTTCGATTCCTGGATGTCGTCTCCGATTACTGGCCGCGTTTCGTGGCCAGAGGTGAGGAAAACTACCGTGTATTCTCAAAATCCGATCTCGGCATTCTGGCCGAGACTGCCGAGAAATACGGAAGACTGCACTGGAAACGTCTCGTCGATTTGTCGCACGAGGATCCGGCGTACAAGCGAGCTGACGAACAGCGACAAAAGCCGAGTGGCCGCGCTCCGATGCCGTACGAGTCATTCTTTGAAGGCGTTGACGCCGCTATGCTGAAACTCGCCGAAGAGGAGCAGGAACACCGCGATCTGGTGGCGGCTATCCAGTAAGGATCGGCGTGTGTCACTCACTGCCGCGCAGAAGCTCCACCTTATTCAAGGAACACTGAATCGCGGGAGCATCTGTCACTGGCAGCAGCCTTTCGGGCCGCACTTTGCCGTCATTCTCAACAATGTCTGGCCACCAGCGGATGACATCGTGTTCTTTTCGATCATGACGTCAAAGACGTTAAAGTACCCAGCCATCGTCGACAATGAAATCATCCGCACGGGGCCGGAGGAGTACGGTTTCCTGAACGTGCCTACGGTCATCGACTTGCGTGTCGTCCACGCGGTCAGGCTCTCCGTAATCGTCACGCAAAGAGAGTTCTCACCGAAGGGCAAACTCCTGCCGCAGCATCTAACGATGGCCAACGAGATTCTCCGAAGGTCGCTGACGGTAGACCAACAGACCATAGAGCGCGTCATCGTCTAGGAAACGATTGCTCGATGCTCCTCTCCCCCTACTGCTTCGGCGTCGCCAACTTGATCGCGGTGATGTTCTGCGCGGAGATCTGGATGTCGCCTTCTTCCGCGTAGAGCTCGACCCGCTCGCCGCCGCCGTTGATCTTGCCGGTGGCGTGGATGCGCGTTTTGTTGCCGACCTGCTCGCGGCGCACCGTCAGGCCGTTGAAGTCGGTGCTGAATTCGTTCACCTCGGGATCAGTCGTCAGGATCGTGGCATCGATATCCGCTCCAAAGCGCGGACTGACGTTCAGGATGATGTTCCCCTGCAGCGTACGGGCGGTGACCCTCAGCGTTCTCTGATGCGGATCGCCGGTGAGTGTGATGTCGCCCGAGGTCGTCTCCGCGTCCATGGCAGCCGAGACCTGGCGGACGATGATGTCGCCGCCGCCGGAGCGCAGCGTCATCGGTCCGCCGGCGACGATGACGCGAATGAGGCCGCCGTCCGTCGTCACCTGCCCGCCCATCCGTGCCGAGCGCACGATGATGTCGCCGGCGCCGGTGTGCGCGAAGAGCGCACCCATGATGTCGCCGAGGTTGAGGGGACCGCCCAGCGACGTCACATTGCACTGACCGAACACCGCTCCCAGCTCCACCTCACCGGCTCCGGTCTCGATCCGTGCGTTGCCGCGAACTTCACCGACCGTGACGTCGGCGATGGATGCGACCGAGGTGAAGTCACCGATGAAGTAGGGCAGTTGGATAATCTGCTTAGGCTGCAGCATCACGTCGCTGGGCACCGGTTGGTGATTCGCACGGTTCTGACGCATCGACTGCGCCTGACTGGCATTTGAGCCCTTCGCCAGGACAAGCACGCGGCCCATCATCGTCTCGGTGTTGATCGTCGGCCCGCCCTTGCCAATCATGCCGTGGAAAATCGTCCCGGAGAAACGAGGCAGGCGAACGTTGAATGTCGTAAGGATGTCGCCGTTGAGCGTATTCGCCACCCAGGAGACGTTCGAGGCGGGAGGCAGATAGACGTCGATGTCGGCATTCACCGCCTGCATTTGCGCCTTGGAGACAGGCTGCTGCGTGTAGTCGTAAATGATGCGGCCATTGACCATGTTGACCGCGGAGGCTCCGTTGACGCCTTCCATGATAAGCGTCCCGCTGAATCCGTTGACGGTCACGCTGCCGTTGACGTGCGCCACGCGGATGTGCTCAGCCAGTTTCGAACCGATCTTGACGTTCAGGCTGCGAGGAATGCGGACGACGTAGTTGACCGCGACCGTCCAGCGCGCGTTGCGCCCCGGCGGCAGCAGCGTCCGCATGAGGCGGACCTTCGTGTCGCCTTCGAAGCTCAGTCCGATGTTATCCGCTGCCTCTTTCAGCGACGTAACGTCAGGCGCCGTGATCACACGATCGACGGTGACAGAGACCACGTTCCCTTCGCCGCCGATCACATCGACGCTGCCGAAGGGGTTGTCGATCCATACCGATCCGGTTGGATCGATCGGAAACTCACGGACGACGCGGTTGCTCGTGGCGAAGCTGGCGCCGAAGAGCTGCGTCGCGGAGAGCAGCGCCACGGCGGCGAGTGAAATGCGAAGCATCGGTCTCATCGGGATCTCATCGGGGCTGAATGCTGCTCAGTGCCTCCGCCGCCTTGACGCGGACATATACGTTTTCGTCGTTCTGCGACGCTTTCCTGCGGAGCGTGTCGACCATGTCGGGATCGAGTGCCACGCCGCTGCGGGCCAGCTTGGCCAGGGCCTCGACCGCCTTGATGCGGACGGCCGGGTTGGGATCGTTCTTCAGTGCCTCGACGAGCGCATCGCGCGTGCCGTCGGTCATCGTCGACTGCAATGATTGAAGCGTGTCGGCGGCCTTGATGCGCACGCCCTGGTGCTGGTCGTTGCGCAGGACATTCGCCAGCGCCTCGGTGATCTCGGGGTCGGGATTGCCGACGTGCGCATAGGTGGCGCGGACCCAGTCGATGGCCCGGGAACGGGACGGCGATTCGCGATCTTCGTTCTCCAGGACGTAGCGCAGCAGGCGGACCATGCTCTTGTCCGTCGGCCGCCCGGTGACCGTCACGTGCGACGTGATGTCGAAGGAGACGCCGATCTGCTGGTTCAATGGCGACGCGTCGCTGAACTGCACGTTCTGGATGTCGGGCCGCCCTTCGATCTGCGGGCTGATCGATGCGGCCGGCAGGACGCGCGATTCGGCGATCGAGTAATACGGAGCGGCAGGCATGGCCTGCTGGATCGCCGTCACCTGGGCCGGCGTCGGAGTCAATTGCGTGCGCGGCGCGACGCGATGGCCGGCGTAGAACGCGCTGCTTCCGACGATCGCGATGGCCGCGGCCTGCGCCAGCCAGCGCGCCGTATGGCCGCGCCGGAACGGGACGACATTGGTTTTCACCATGGCCGGGGAAATCTCGGCCAGGAAGCGCTCCTTCACCCGCGGCGGTACCGCAACCTCGGGCAGCGTATCGAGAATCCGCCATGTCTCTTTGTACGCGGACCATTCGGCGACGCAGATCGGGCACGTTTCAATGTGCTGATGCGTCAGCTCGCGCTGCACCGGGTCGAGAGACTCGGTCAGCAGCAGCGGCATGTTTTCTCTCATGGCATCGCAGTCAAACATCGGTCACCTCCACGGGAATCGCCGGTGAGCGCTTTCCTCAGCACTTCCATGGCGCGAAACACCCTCGTCTTCACCGCTCCCTCCGAGCAGCCGGCGATCTGTGCGATCTCGGCGTACGACAGCCCCTGATAGCGGGAAAGAACAATCGCTTCGCGCTGGTCGTGTGAGAGCAGCGTCAGCGCTTTTTGAATCCGTTTTTCGTCCTCGCGCCGTTCCAGATGACGCTCCGGTGAGAGCTCGGCCGGCGCCGGAAGAGTAACAAGGACATCCTCACCTTCCTTCGACTTGTTCTCGGACTTCCTCAGGTAATCACGGCAGTGATTGGCCGTGATGGAGAAAAGCCACGTGGACAGTTTGGCCCCGCCATGAAACTGGTTCGCATGTCTGAGCATCTTCACGAAGACTTCCTGCGTCGCGTCTTCAGCCGCCTCGCTGTTTCTCAGGAAGCGGTACGCGAAGTTGTAGATTCGACTCGAATAACGATCGTAAATCTCAGACGCGGGAGTGAAGTCGCCCGCCTGAACGATGCTCATCAACTCCTGATCGCTCAGGTGTTTCATCTCCCGATCTCGTACATTCGACGCAGGCATTCTGGAAAGGTTACGGACCTGTTCCGAGAACAGGCGCCGGGAGAGGTTCATTCGACGGCTGAGGCCGTTCGATGAAGGCAATGACGATGGCGAACACGTCCAGGAGCATCCAGAAGACCTCGGTGTCGCCGAAATTGAACTCGAACAGCCCCGCTGAGGCCAACGCGACCGCGACCGCGACCCCGATCTCGGCGAACTTTGTCGACGGACCGCCCCACGCCCGCGCACACTGACGCAGGAAGAGGAACTGGAGGAAGACGTAGGCTACCAGAGCAAGCACGCCGCGCTCCGCCCAGAGCTGGATGAAGTTATTGTGCAGGTGCGGGATACGGAAGCGCGGAGCATCGTGCTTGCGGTAAAGAGGGTAGATTTCTTTGACGTTGGCCGGCCCCACACCGAACAGCGGATAGTCTTTGATGATCTCGATGCCCGCCTCGGCCATCCGGATGCGGTCGAGGTTGGACGATTGCCGAACGTCAAAGCTGGAGATGACCCTGCTGAAGAACGGCAGCGGCGCGAAGCTGATCACGAGAATCGCCACCGGGACCACCCAGGCCAGCGCCTTCGGCCACTTCAGCGCCAGGAGGACAGCCACCCCCACGATCCAGCCGAGCCACACGCTGCGCGTGAACGTGAGCAGGAGGGCGAAATGGGTCGTCACGACTCCGATCATGAGCAATATATTGCGCATGTCATAAATCCAGAGCACGAGAAACACGAGGGCTACCGGTAGCAGCAGGCCGGAAAGAGTCATCACGTGAGCTGAAGGGCCGGTGATCCGATGCTCGAGATCGTGATGTGACGTCAGAGCAAAATACTGCACAAAGCCATACCCGGATGAGAAGACGCCGAAGATGAGAAACATCCTGATGGCGGCCTCACGGCTTCGCGGGACGTTGCGGAAGAGGATCAGTGCCGCGGGAAAGAGCAGTATTTTCCCCCAGAGCGCACTCTCACCGAACGAGTGAATGTGCCGGCCCGCGACGAACGCCGAGATGGTCGAGTCGAGGCCGTAGAGCGCCAGCGGGATGTAGAGGATGTGAAAGGACGGGGTGAACACGCGCCGGTAGAGGAGATAGCCGACCATGGCGATCGTCGCAACCGCGAAGATCTCAGACGAGGCGACCCAGCCGGAGCAGAAGAGATGGCCGACGTAGAAGAGCATCGCCAGCGCGACCGGCTGGGGCGTCTCTTCAGGAAGGCCGAGACGTCGGGCGAGGAACACGGGGGGGCGTCACGCCTCTTCGAACGCTTCGTCGACGAGCATCACCGGGATGTCGCTGACGATGGGATAGACGCGGTGACACTTCACGCACTGCAAGCCCTCTTCGACGACCAACTCCTCGCCGCGCATCTTGTCGCGGAATTTGTCGCGCACGGTGACGCGTCGCGCTTCCGAAAGGGGTACGGCCCGGACCTCCTCTTTGCAGATCGGACAGGCCAGGATTTCGAGGAGTTGGGGCTGGATTGCCATGGCGGCGCGGAGTGTACCATCGCCGCCGCATGAAGGTTCTTCACCTCGCTGCCGGCAACCGATGGACCGGCGCCGCCGCTCCCGCCTTTGCCGAAACCGAGGCGCTTCGCCAGGCGGGCATCGACGCGCATTACGCCTATGTCGGCGGTTACAAGCTGCAGCAGAAGATCGGGCATCACGACTTCGCGCACCCCATCATCGCCAGGGCGCAGAACCCTTTCTCCTTTGCCCGTACGGTCGACACGCTCGGCCGGCTTATTGACCATCACCGCTTCGACATCGTCCACGCCCATCTCACCTACGACCATTGGCTGGCGCAATTCGCGGTGCGGGGAACGAGGAGCGCGATCGTGCGAACGTTTCACGCGCGGCGCGTGCTGCGCGGCGATCCGGTCACGCGATGGCTGGTCGCCCGCGCGGCCGGCATCTGCGTCGTCAACGACTCGTTCGTCGATGCTTCGCCAATCCGAGCCCGCACGCCGATGTTTACGCCGCCACCGATCGATCAGCGTCAATTCACCCCCTCCGGACGCGATGTCCGCGCCCACTACGGCCTCGGGTCCGACGCCTTGCTGTTGCTGGCCATCGGCAAGCTCTCGAAGGGCCGCGGCTTCGAAGAGGTGCTGCGAACCTACGCCGCCGTACGGCGGGAGATCGCCAACGCACGTCTCATGATCGTCGGCCACGGCGAACATCGCCCGGCACTCGAAGCGCTCGCGCGCGGCCTGGCCATCGACGTGATCTGGGCCGGTTATCACGAGGACGATCTCGCTGACCACTATCGCGCCGCGGACATCCTTCTTTTTACCGCCCGCGGTTCCGATGAGGGACACCGCGCCGTGCTCGAGGCGATGGCCTGCGGCGTCATGCCGGTTACGTTCCCGATCGAGGGGATGCCTGCGCTGCTCGGCGGCCTCGTTCCGTCACTCATCGCGGATGCCGCGAGCCCGGAAGCGGCCGCCTCGAAGGTGATCGCCATCTCGCGCGGTGACATCGTGAGGCTGCGTCGCCTGGCGTACGAACAGTCGGAGCGTTTCGGGTATGAGGCGGCCGCGGAGAGGTTGATGGCCGTCTACGAACAACTGTCAGGACGACGATTTCGAATAAAAAATGACGACATTGACATCCAGGATGACAATTTCGAATGAAAGATGACGATTTCGAATGAAAGAAGACGATTTCGACATCAGGATGACGATCGGCCGTTCCGCCGGATGTGGCGGGCCATTCGATTTCTTCGTGTCACAAAACGAGGACAGCCTCACAACGTCCTTAACACCGCTCGCACCGGGCTGGCGTCGGCGCACCTGATCCGGAGCGGCAGCGCGATCAGCTCGTATTCCCCCTCTTCGACTCCGTCGAGCACGAGTCCTTCGAGCATGGCCATGTTGTTCCGGGCGAAGGCGTGATGCGCTTCGAGGCTCTTGGAGTCGAATAGATCGACCGAGGGGGTGTCGATGCCGATCAGACGGACACCGTGGTGGTAGAGATCGTCGACCAGCTCAGGCGAGAGGCTGGCGAAGTCGTTGTTCCAGCGGTGGTGATCGGGAAACGTACCGGTGTGGAAAAGGACACGCGGGGCGAAGAGTGCCTCGATCTTGTCGGCGACATGATCGGGCATGATCCGCTCGCCGCGGGCGACGTCGACGTGGACCACGACGCAGCGGCCGAGGTAGAGATCGAGGCGTTGCGAGGCGATGTCGGGACCGTCGGTGATGTAGTGGCTCGGCGCATCGGCATGCGCGCCGACGTGCAGGGTGGTGCGGACGTCGCTGAGCGTCAGGTTCGCGCCGGTGTGCATGTCGGTGTTGACCGTTCGCACGAACGGTGTATCGCCCGGCCAGACATTAATGGTGGCGTCGATGAGAGGCGAGATGTCGATGAGGGTCATCGTACAGAGGCGATGATCTTCATCTCGACCGAGATCGGTGTGGGCAGCGAGTCCACACCAACGGTCGTCCGCGTCGGTTGAATCTTCCCCAGGACCTCGGCGTAGACGCGGTTGAACCGCTCGAAGTCGCCCTTCATGTCTGTGAGATAGACAGTCACGTCGAGAATTTTCTCCAGCGAGCTGCCCGAAGCTTCGAGAATCGCCCGGACATTGTCGATCGTGGCCAGGGTCTGGGCCTCGATTCCGGCCGGGATCTCATTTGTGACCGGACGCCGCGGCCCGATGCCGGAAAGGAACAGCAGATCGCCGACACGGCGGGCGTGGGGATAGGCACCGACGGGGGATGCGGCACCTGTCGCCATGATCGGCGCAGGGCGGTCCTCCGGCCACTCTTCCTTTGACGACATCTCGCTGGCGCCGCCGGCATCGGCGACATTGTGGGACTCCAGTCCCGTTCCTGCCTCGACCGGCCCTTCGTCGAATTCCTTCTCGAAGTCGAGCTCTTTGTGCGGGTTGGGGGTCAGCTCGACGAGGGCGTTTCCCGTGCCCCAGACCGGCTGGTAGTCCCAGACCTTACCGTCGTACTTGTTAGTCTCGCCGGCCAGCGCGGCCAGCCACCAGATGGCCTTGAAGCCCATGTCCGCGTTGGCCTCGCGGCCGAACTCGCGAGCCACCTGGGCTACATCCTCGAGCCGCCCTTCGCCGAGCATCTCCAGGATCTTGCGGTTCCACTCGTCGTCCTTCGACGACGAGATGTGGTCGTGCGCGGGATCGATCTCGCCGACCTCATAGCGGTTGGAGAGATTCGAGACCACCACGACGATCGTCTTTTTGCCGTAGCGGTCGATCGCGGTGCGGGCGGCGCGGCCGAGGGCGCGCGTCTCGTCGCGCTCCGCGTAGATGTTGCACGACACCATCGACGCGGGAACCGCATTGCTCGGGTTGAGGAGCTTCAGCGCCACCACGGTACCGGTATCGATCGGGAAGCCGTGATAGTCGACGGTCGCTGTCTGCATGCCCAGGTCCTTGCAGACACCGGCGTAGAGTTTTCCGAACTCGGGATCGACGCGGAACGAGTACGGGATCTCTCCCAGTTCGTACCAGTTCTGGTCGACGAGCGTCCATTGAGGATTCGCGGCAGTCTGGAAAAGATGGCCGATGACGGAGAACCACTGCGTCGAATAAAGCAGGATCAATTCGGCGCCGGAGCGCTCGATTTCCCGGCCGATCGCCTCGTAGCTCTGCTTGAGCGACGCCCAGCCGGGGTTGCGGTCGGGCGCGAGCAGAATGTGCGGTTGCCCCGGAACGAGGTACGCCTTCTGAATCAACGCGCTCACGATCAGTGGACGTAGGCGTCGGACTCGACGTCCGCATTGCGCGACTGCACGATCGACGTTGCCAGCAGGGCACGGCGGCCGATCTCTTCCCACTGCTCGCTCTTCACCAGGTCCGGCACGGCTAGCGACGCGCCGAGGTTCACGGCGATGCAACCGGCATCGAGATAGCTTTCGATGGTGTCGAGCGGCACCGGCCCGCCGGCCAGCATGGCCACATCGCGGATCGGGCCGCGCAGGGTGCGGATGTAGTCGGGCCCGCCGAAGTAGAGCGCGGGAAAGACCTTCACGATGTCGCAGCCGGCTTCCCAGGCTCGAATGATCTCCGTGGCGGTACCGGCGCCGGCGATGCAGAGGAGGTCGTTCTCCGTGGCGTACTCGATCACGCGAACTTCGGTGTGCGGCGAGACGATGATCTGCGCGCCGGCACGGCGCGCCTGCGCGGCATCGTTCCCGTTTCGCACCGTCCCCGCGGCGATGACGACGTCGAGGGCCGCGTACGTCTGCGCGAATCGGGAGATGAGGTCGAAGGCGTCAGGAGTCGTCAACGTCACCTCGAGGATGCGTATCCCATTTCGCGCATACGCCTCGGCGACGGACTCCGCGGCCTCGACGCTTTCTTCGCGCACGACGCCGATGATCTGCTCCATCGACACTTTTTCGAACAGTTCTTTGCGGGACATGGGGGAAAGGATATCGCGGATGGGGTCTCGCGGTTACGGGGTCTCGCGGTTTCGCGGTGTGCGGTTGCTTGGTTGCTTGGTTACTGGGCTGATCGTGCCGGGCTTTGAAGCCGCAGCATCTTTACCAAGCAACTCAGCAACCCAGCAACCTCTCCACCGCGAGACCGCGCAACCCCGAGACCCCGCCGCAACCTCGTAGTAAGCTAACAATCCCCATGGTCCTCATCAACAAGGCGATCAACGAGGTGACGGTCAAGCTCGTTTACTACGGGCCTGGACTCTGCGGCAAGACGACGAATCTGGAGAAGATCTACGGGAATCCGAAGCTCGATAACAAGGGCAAGATGATCTCGATGTCGACGGAGACCGACCGTACGCTCTTCTTCGACTTCATGCCGATGGAGCTCGGTACCATCGGCGGACAGAAAGTGCGCGTGCAGCTCTACACCGTGCCGGGCCAGGTCTTCTATGACGCCACGCGGAAGCTGGTGTTGCGCGGGGCTGACGGCGTCGTATTCGTGGCCGACTCGCAGTCGTCGATGCGCGACTCCAATCTCGACAGCCTGGAGAATCTGAAGACGAATCTCCGCATCAACCGCATCGATCCGCGGAAGGTGGCGCTGGTCTACCAGTACAACAAGCGCGATCTCCCGAACGTCGACTCCGTCGAGGCGATGAACGAGTACCTGAATCCGAACGGTGTACAGACCGTCGCGGCGTCGGCGATCAACGGGACCGGCGTTACGGCCACGCTCCGTGCCGCGGTGGCGCGCATCCTCGACAATCTGAAAAACAACGTCGACACGACGCTGCACGAGGAGCCGGAGCTAGGTGCGCCGGACATGACCGCAAAGTCGGGCGCCACGGCGTCGTCGGCGGGAACCCCGAAGCTGTCGATGAAATCGGCGTTCGACGCCGACGAGACGGTGACAGTGTCGCCATTCGATGTCGAACCGATCGACGTCGCGGTAGCGGAAGAAGAAGATCCGTTCGGCGCGATGGTAGCCGTCGAAGTCGAGCCCGATCACACGGACGATCCCTTCGCTGCGGGTGCGACGGAAATCCACGACGCCGGTGCCGAACGTCTCGAGCTGCAATCGCTGCTGGCGTCCGCGAGCGAAGTCGTCCGCGACCTCGAAAAGGCGCTCGATCGTGCGCGTGCGCACGAAGCGGCATTGCGCGCGAAGATGTAGGTTCAGCCCTCCGAGCACCGCACAGACAAGAGTGTCTGTGCCATGCCACATTGGCCGTCGCTATTGGCAGAAGTGTGGAGTCTTGCCGGATCGAATGTGGCATGGCACAGACACTCTTGGCTGTGCCTCGCTAGGAGTCCGCGCGGAAGAACGATAGAGCGAAGATGGTGGCCGAGCCTTAGGCAACCAGCGCAGCCGGCCGTGCCGGCCTACGCCTCCCCGTACGGTACGCAGTACGGATCATCCGTATCGCAACTGGCGAACTCGAACTGGATCGTCGTATGGGCGATGCCGTACTCGTGCGCCAGCAGCTCGTTGACCTGCGCCAGGACATTGCCTGTCGATCGTACCGGGATGTCGCCGACCATGAGGTGACACGACAACGCCGGCCGGGATGGACCGAGGGCCCAGATGTGAAGGTGATGGACGCCGTCGACGCCTTCGAGCGCCGCAATCGCGCGTGTCACGTCGTCCGGATCGATTCCTGCGGGCGTGCCCTCGAGCAACAGGTTGATCGCTTCGCGCAGAATCCCCCAACTGCTCCAGAGGATCAACACACCGATGGCGATGGAGACGGCCGGATCCCAGAACTGCTTGCCGGTGACTCCGATCAGGATTGCCGCCCCCATGATGCCTACCGAGGAGAGCGCGTCTCCGAGCATATGAAGCACGGCGCCGCGGATGTTGAGATCGTGCCGGCCATGGCCGCGAAGCCAGAGCGTGATCGAGCCGTTGAGAACCAATGCCGCGGCGGCCGTGACGAGCATGGCCTTGCTGTTCACGCCGGCAGGGGCGCGCAGCCGCTCCGCCGCCTCGACGAAAAGAAAGATCGTGAACGCGGCCAGTGCGCCGGCGTTGATGAAGGCGGCGAGCACACCGGCGCGATGCCATCCGTACGATTTCGCACTCGTGGCCGGCCGCCGCTCCACGCGGACCGCAAACAGCGCCAGCAGAAGCGCCAGCGTGTCGGTGACGTTGTGCAGCGCGTCACCGATGAGGGCCAGAGAGTTGGCGCGAATGCCGACGGTCACTTCGACCGCGACGAAGACCGCGGTGGCAGTCGAAGCGATGATCAGTTTGCGCGATACGACCGCGCTGCCGGGCTCGTGACTATGGTGGTGGTCGGACATGAAGAAGTGGATCAGTAGATTAGTGGATTAGTAGATTAGAAGAGAGTCACGGCCAGCCTGATCCACTAATCCACTAATCTACGAATCCACGATCACCTACGGCCTCGTCGACCGCTCGACCTTCTTCGACTTCTGCGCCACCGTTTCCGCCATTGAGACCCGCTGTTCGCGCAACCGCGCCGCGAGGCCCTCATCCGTCAGCGCGATGATCTGCGCCGCGAGAATGCCGGCGTTTCGCGTGCCACCGACGGCGACCGTGGCCACGGGAATCCCCGGTGGCATCTGCACGACAGCAAACAGCGCGTCGATACCCTGCAGCGCCCCTCCGGCCAGCGGTACGCCGATGACCGGTTTCGTGGTGAATGACGCAACCACGCCTGGCAGATGCGCCGCCATTCCGGCGCCGGCGATGAATACTCCGGCGCCGTCGCGCTCGGCGTCAGTGATGATCTGCTTCGTCCGCTCGGGACTCCGGTGCGCGGAGGCGACTTTCATCTCGTACGCCACGCCCATCTCGTCGAGTGCCGCGCACGCCTGCGCCATAACCTCGGCATCGGAATCGCTGCCGATGATGATGCACACCCACATGGCGTGAATGGTAGCAGGGCTCAGCAGACGGGCGCTTCTGCCTCGTCGGCCTGGGGAGGGACGGTAGTACGGGCCGGGCTGTTCAATGGAAGGCAGCTTCGCACCAGCGCGCTCAGGGCGCCGATGTCGAACGGCTTCGGCAGGAAGGCGCAGATGCCTTTGTCGACCGCCGTGGCCACCTCTGGCGCGCGATTGGCGCTGATGATGATGACCGGGATCTTCTTCAGATCGGGCTCGAGCTCGCGAGCCTGGAGTACGTCCCATCCGGAGAGGACGGGCATCATCAGATCGAGCACCACCACGTTCGGGTGCTCGCGCCGCATGAGGTCGAGCGCTTCCTTCCCGTTGGGTGCCTCATGGAAGACGTAGCCGTCTCGCTTGAGTGCCGCCACGATCATGCGGCGGATGCTGGGGTCGTCATCAACAACCAATACACAGTAGGGAGGTTCTTTCGCCACGTCTTCACCGGTTTGGACCACGGAACAGAGCAATGCACAACAGATGCCTTGACGGAATATCACGCTCTCGGCGGGCGCTTCTGGCAAGGCCGTGAAAGTCGCAGTAGCCATGTCGGGCGGGGTCGATTCGTCGACCGCCGCGTACATCCTCAAGTCTGCCGGACACGAGGTCGTCGGTCTGTCCATGCAGATGTACGACAACCTCGCCAACGCCGATACGACCTACGGCGGATGCTGCACGATCGACGACCTTGCCGACGCGCGCCGCGTGGCCTGGAAGCTGGACATTCCCCATTTCACCCTGAACCTCGAGCAGAGTTTTCATGAGAAGGTGATCACGCCGTTCGTGCAATCGTACCTGAGCGGCCTGACCCCGAGCCCCTGCGTCCTCTGCAACACACACGTGAAATTCGACCTTTTTCACGAGAAGGCGCGCGCCATCGGCGCGGAGAAGATCGCCACCGGCCACTACGCCCGCATCACGCGCGATGCCGCCGGCCGCTTCGAGCTGCGCAAGGCGCTGCATCTGGCCAAGGATCAGTCGTACTTTCTCTTCGAGCTGACGCAGGAGCAGCTCGGCGGCGCCCTTTTCCCGCTCGGTGAAATGACCAAGCCGGAGGTGCGTGACGTCGCCGATGAGGCCGGTCTGGTGGTGGCGCGGAAGAAGGAGTCGTACGAGATCTGCTTCGTGCCGCGGAGGGACAGCTACGCCGCCATCGTCGAGCGCGAGGCCGCGATGGCGCCGGGCGACGGGGCCGGGGAGATCGTCGACGTCGACGGGAACGTGATCGGGACGCACGACGGCTACTACCATTTCACGATCGGCCAGCGCCGCGGTCTCGACATCGGCGGAACGGCAGAGCGGATGTACGTGGTCGACGTGAACCCCTTCACGAAGCGCGTCGTGGTCGGCGAGGCGTCCGATCTGGAGCGCGACGAACTGATCGCCGAGCGCGTCCACTGGATCGGCGAGCGGCCGTCCGGCCCGATCGAGATTCAGGCACGCGTCCGCTCCCGCTCGGCCGATGTCGCCGCGACGGTTACGCCGCTTGCCGATGGCCGCGCGCGTGTGCAGTTCGCGCAGAAGCTACGGGCGGTTGCGCCCGGGCAGGCGGTCGTTTTCTATGACGGCGATCTCTGTTTGGGCGGCGGGTGGATTCTGCGCGGCTGACGTCAAATCAATTGCTGCAGTTTCGCGTCGACGTTCACGGCCCACTCCGGCGAGCATTCGGGATGATTTCGCGCCTTCGTCAGCGCATCGCGCGCCCCGGCCGTGTTGCCGGATGCCTTGCGCAAGGTGCCGAGCTTAACGAGCGCGCCGATGGCGTTCGGGCCCGTCGTCTCGATGTCGCATAGCGACTCGTAAAGAACGATGGCCAAATCGCGATCGCCCCGCCGCTCCGCGAACTGCGCCGCGCGCGACAGGAAACGCGGCAGCCGTTCTCTTTGCAGTTCGCGAATGAGATCGATCGCCAGATCGTCGCATTTCTCTTCGATGTCGCGTATCAGCAGGCGTGTTGCGTACCCGTCGCGCGTTCTGTCGTCGGCCGCGGTGTCGACGGCGAGGCGCAACGCGTCGATGTTGCTCGGCTGCTCGGTCAACAGCGCATGGACCGCCGTCCGCGCGCCGTCGATATTTCCGGCATCCTTGGCCGCAACTGCCTGCACCAGACGAGCATCAGCGTTCCACGTCGTTTCCTGCTCGACGACGGGCGCGACGAACTTCTCCTCAAAGCCCACGAATTTGACGATGAGCGCGATGCCCGCGCCGTAAAGGAAGCCGCCGACGTGTGCGGAGAACGCGGTGCCGCCACCGGAGGTCTCGGTCGTTGTAAGGAAAAACTGCTGCGCGAACCAGAGAGGCAGCACGATAAAGGCCGGCATGTGAAAGCGGAAGTTCCACCTCCACCGCAGCAGAAACGGGATGAAGATGAACTCGATCTTTGAGGTGAAGAAACGGACGAGGTACGCTCCCATCACGGCGGCGATTGCCCCCGAGGCGCCGACGAGTGGGACGGTGCTGGCCGGATGGTTTGCGGCGAAAAAGAGTGCTGCAGCCACGCCCCCGCTGAAGTAGAGGAACGTGAAGAGCGGCCGGCCGAAGACATCTTCGACAAACGGCCCGCTGATGAAAAAGAAAAGGAGATTGCCGAAAAGATGCAGGAACCCGGCGTGGATAAACATCGCCGTGAAAATGCGGAGGGCACCTCCCTCGGCGGGAACGTACCCGAAGCGGATGCGCGGTAGTGCGCGGTAGGCGCGCAAGAGCTCTCCGGCCATGCCATCAAACGTCGACTGCTCGCCCGGCACATCGACCGATGCCGCCGGAGGTGTGGCGGAGGCGGTGATTCGCGCTTGCAACGAAGTGG
>WNFG01000254.1_pt1 | contig 44733 bp, 35 predicted proteins | sample 5400431 | NCBI WGS metagenome assembly WNFG01 (sample SAMN13153346, study PRJNA577476) | soil metagenome | isolation source: 120 cm saprolite under Douglas fir tree site 2 hole 3 replicate 2 | place: USA:California | collected 2015-04-18
CGCTCGAGTCGACCGAAGCCACCTTGAGCTATCGGGCGCTCGCGATCCGCTGCAATCAGTACTCGCGCTGGGGACTCGCGGAGGGCCTGCGTCCCGGGGACACGGTCGGCTTGATGATGCCGAATTGCGCAGAATATATGGCAATTTGGCTGGGTCTTACGCGCATCGGCGTCGTTGTCGCCCTGATCAACAACAATCTGGCGGGCGACGCGTTGGTTCATTCGATCAGCATCGTCGCGCCGCGGGCGGTCATCGTCGGCAGCGACTTGGCATCGCGGTTGGCGGCTGTGCGCGCACGCCTGGAGTCGGATCTGTCCTGCTGGGTGTACGGCGACGGCACTCAAGATCTCGCACCTCTGGCGCCTGCGCTCACTCGATTGTCGGGCGACGAATTGCGGGATTCGGAGTACATGCCGCCGCAGCTCGATGCCACCGCGCTCTATATCTACACATCGGGCACCACCGGTCTGCCCAAGGCAGCCAAGGTCAGCCATTACCGCGTGATGCAATGGAGCCATTGGTTCTCGGGCTTGATGGATACTCGATCGACCGATCGCATGTTCAATTGCCTGCCGCTCTACCACAGCGTGGGGGGCGTGGTCGCGACCGGCGCCACCTTGGTGAGCGGAGGCGCGGTGGTGATTCGCGCCCGGTTCTCCGCGTCTGACTTCTGGCGCGACGTGCGCGATGAACGCTGCACCTTGTTCCAGTACATCGGCGAACTATGCCGCTACCTCGTCAACGCGCCGCGTCAGGAAATTGAAACCGCCCACCGGCTCCGCATCGCCTGCGGAAACGGCCTGCGGCCGGAAATCTGGGAGATCTTCCAGAACCGCTTCAAAATCCCGAGAATCCTAGAGTATTACGCTTCCACCGAAGGCAATTTTTCGCTCTACAACTGCGAGGGACGCCCAGGCGCGATCGGCAAGATACCGTCGTTTCTCGCGCATCGCCTGCCCGTGGCGCTGCTGCGGTTCGATGTGGAAAGCGGCGAGCCGTGGCGCAGCGCCGACGGATTCTGTGAGCGTTGCCAACCCAACGAGATCGGTGAAGCGGTTGGTTTGATCCCCGGCGCAGGCAAAGAGCTTGCGGGCCGATTCGAAGGCTATGCGGACCCGGAAGCATCCGCGCGCAAGGTGTTGCGCAATGTCTTCAAGGACGGGGATTCTTGGTATCGCACCGGCGACCTGATGCGCCGCGACGAGCGCGGGTTCTACTACTTCGTGGACCGGGTCGGCGAGACTTACCGCTGGAAGGGCGAGAACGTCTCGACCGCGGAAGTGTTGACCGCGCTCACGGCGAGCCCCGGTGTCCTCGATGGTGTGGTCTACGGTGTTGCCGTGCCCGGCGCGGATGGCCGCGCGGGAACCGCTGCATTGGTGGTGAATGCGGAGTTTGATCTCGCGGCTTTCCGCGCAGACTTGAGGCTGCGCCTCCCCGCGTACGCACGGCCGGTATTCCTGCGGCTGCTGGACAGCATCGAGTCCACGGGCACGTTCAAGCCGCGCAAGCAGGACTTGATCGATGCAGGGTTCGATCCCGCTCGCATCAAGGACAAGCTGTATTTCGACGATCCGCAAGGCCAAGCCTACGTACCTCTCGACGCTTCGCTCTATGCGGCGATTACGGCCGGGGCTATCCGCTTCTGATCAGAAAGCGCGCGGCCTCGTCCAGGCCGAAGGTGCCTCACCAGGCGTTGGGACGCACCAGCTTGCCGGCCGCCGTGAATTCCAAGGCGGGCACGAAGCGCAACATCGCCGGCACCTTGTGGGGCGCGAGGGTTCGACGGCAGGCATCGAGCAGGTCGTTCTTGACGGCATCCGGGGTTTCCGGGCTCGCCGGATCTGCCAGAACCACGTCGGCCACCGCCACCGCGCCGGTGATGGGATTGCGCCGCGCCCGGACCAAGGACATACGCACCCGGGGATCGGCGTTCAGTACCGACTCGACCTCTTCCGGATACACCTTGAGGCCGCCGACGTTGATGACGCCGCCCACCCGGCCCCGGAAATAGTAGCGTCCGTCCTCGAGCTCGACCATGTCGCCGGTATCGACGTAACCGTCGTCGCTGACGAGAACGCCCGGCTCGGCGCCGAGGTAGCGGGCCGCGTTGCGGCGGGAGCGGATTCGCAGCGTGTGATCGACGACTTTGAGCTCGATCTCACCGGAGGGATTGTCCACGAACGCCAGCGGAAATCCGGCGAGGCCATCGTTCACGTCAAAGGCTACTCCCGCTTCGGTCGACGCAAAGGCGTGTGCGATCCGCGCGTTCGGGTAGACGGCGCGAAGATTGTCCAGCACCGCCTGATCGGCGACTTCACCCGACAGTCTGACGTACTCGGGCTTCAGGATGGCGGCGTGGCCGCTCATGAGCGCGCGCCGCCAGTGTGATGGGGTGCCGGAGATATGCGTGACTCCGGCCGCAGCGGCGCGCGCGAGGAAGTCAGGCGTCGGCTCGCCCGAACTCGAGAGCACCAGCGGCGAGCCTGACAACACGGCGCGCAAATAAATCTGCAGGCCGCCGTAGCGGCGAATGTCGTAGAAGGTACTCCAGATCGATCGTGCACCGGACTGCGCCTGCGTCGGCAGAGCGCCGCCGAGACTTTGCAGGGTATGGAGGACGAGCTTCGGCGTACCCGTGGTGCCGGAGGTCAGCAAAATCCACTCCGTCGCGAAGCCCGCGGCCCGCTCGACGGGTCCTGGAACAGGCTGCGGCGTCACTACGTAAGGCGCCAAGGAGTCGAGGGCCGCGGAGCCGGGCGCTCGGGGCGCTTCCAGGACGATGGCGTCGGCTTGCGCCGTTGCCGCGACCCCGGCGAGCTGCTCGGGCGTGAGGTCGGGGGTGCACAGGACCATTCGCCGTGCGACGCCGTCGAGCTCGATCAGCGCGAGCGCCGTCGGCAACTGCTCACGCGTCGCGATGAGCACCGAGCGGCCGCGCAGCGATTCGAGCGCAGATCCGAAGGTCGATCCCGCCCTCAATTGCTCGAGCGCGACCAAGGCGCCGCGGCCGTGGAATTTGCCGCTGACCGCTGCGCCGGACGGCGCTATGAAATCCCACAGAGAGCTCACTTCAGGCTTCTTCCTCATCCCGTTGAAGGCAAAGTCTATGGCAACACGGGGCTCGGGAACAAAGAACTGCGTCATCGATATTGCAAATACGAATCATTCTCGATAGCATTTATACTCGCATTTCGCGCGCGGGCGACGAATTCGCCGGGCGGGACCAATGATTTCGAAGAACGAAGGCTCCACACCATGATTCGCATTTCATCCGCTCGCATCACGACTCCGAAGACGGTGCGAATCGCCGTGCTGATGGCGGCGGCACTGTGCACGGCGGCAACCGCCGCCGCCGCGGACTCCGGCGGCAAGCAATCCAAAGAGCAGCGGCAGATTCAGGCATTGCAGCAGCAGTTGGCGGCGGTGCAGGCGCAGATGAAGCTGCTGGCCGAACAGAATCAGACGCTGCAGCAGAAGGAACTCGATCTCGAGCGGCAAGTGGCGCAGCAAGCCGCTGCCACGCAGGCGGCTGCCGCGCAGGCGTCAGTGGCAAGGGCGCCGGTACCGCAGGCGTCCGCGCCGGTGCCGCTTGCGCAGACGATGTCCGGCGCGGCCCCTGCTTCGGCCGGAGCGGCGTTTTCCAACGTGCGGCTATGGGGTTACGGCGAGATCTACTACACCCGTCCGACCCGCGACCCGGGCAAGGCGCAGGCGGATCTCGCGCGCGCGGTGTTCGGCATCGGCTACGCGTTCGACAGCCGCACGGAGTTCAATTCTGAGTACGAAGTAGAGCATGCGATCGCGTCGTCCACGGACTCGGGCGAGTTCGAGGTCGAGCAGTTCTATGTCGATCGCCGGCTGAACGATGCGGCGACGCTGCGGGCAGGACTCTACCTGATGCCGTTCGGCCTTCTGAACGAGCACCACGAGCCGACGAATTTCTACGGCGTGCAGCGCAACTTCGTCGAGACCTTGATCATCCCGAGCACCTGGCGCGAGGGCGGCTTCAATGTCCACGGCGACATCGCGCAGGGCTTTAGCTGGAATGCCGGGGTCACCACGGGGTTCGACCTGTCGAAGTGGAACTACACCCCGGAGTTTCCGCTGTATACGACGGCGCTCGACATCGTGCGCAGCGGCGCTGCGCCGTTGCAGGCGACGCATCAAGAGCTGCAGCTCGCCAATGCTCACGACTTGAGCCAGTACGTCGCGCTCGGCTACTACGGTGTGCCGGGACTCAACCTCGGCGCGGCGATCAGCAGCGGCAAGGCGGTCAAGGTCCCGGCTCCGCCGAATGCGCCGCTCTTGGGAAGTCAGCGCGTGACTCTCTGGGAAGCGCACGCACGGTGGACGCCGGCGAAGTTCGACCTATCGGCGTTGTACGCCCATGGCTCGATCAGCAACTTAGGGAATGCGAACGCCGCCAATCCGGGATCGCCCAATCCGATTCCCTCGGAATTCTATGGGTATTTCGCGCAGGCGGCGTACGGGCTGTGGGAGCACGGCGACTACCGGCTTGCTCCCTTCGTGCGCTGGGAACGCTACAACATGGGCTCGCGCTATGCCGGCACCGCGGGTCCGGTGGTGCCCACCGGGTTGGTCCCGCTCTCGGCGAGCCCAAGCGACTACGGTTACTGGCCGCGCAATCAAGACCGCGTGTGGACCGTGGGGGCCAACTTCTACACCACGCCTCACGTCGTGTTCAAAGTGGATTACCAGTGGTTCGACCTCAACAGCGATCTCAGCCGCTTCGACTTAGGATTGGGTTTGAATTTCTGAAGGGGAACCTTTCGGTTGAGCCGGCGCCGGCTCAGCGGCTCGCTGCAAGGCGTTGGCCGCGGGGATTCGTACCAGAAGGATGGTGCTGCCCGAGGCCGGACTTCTCACCTCCAGCCGGCCGCCGAGGGCGCGGACGCGGTGGCGCATGGAGGCCAAGCCGTGCGAGCCGATGGCGGTAAGCCGGTTGGCGGGGATGCCTTTGCCGTCGTCCGCAATCCGCATGACGATGGCGTCTCCGTCCAGTCCCAAAGTGAGGTCCACGGACGCCGCCTCCGCATGCTTCAGGATATTCGTGAAGGCCTCTTGCGCAATGCGGAACAAAGCGATGGCTGCCTCGGAGGTGAACTTCGGCTCTTCATCCGGATAGACTTCTGTGCACTCGAGGCCGGCGCTGCCGCAGGTCTCTTTCAATTGCCAGCGCAGCGCGGCGAACAATCCCACGTTGTCCAGCAGCGTCGGCCGCAGTTCCTCGATGATCCGCCGCTTCAGATCTACGCCGGCGGAAAGGCTTTGCTGCACGCGGTGCAGCCGCTGCTTCATGTCGGGATCGTCGCGGGCGAGATGTTGTTCCGCCCATGAAAGATCCATGCGGGCGCCCACCAGCAGGCCGCCGAGTTCATCGTGCAATTCGCGCGCCAGAACGGCCTTTTCGCGCTCCGACACGTTTTGCAGATGGGTCGACAGTTCGACGAGCTCGCGATTCCGCTCCTCCGCCTCGCGTTCGAGCTGCAGCTTCTGATCGCGCAGTTCCGCGGTCTGCAGGGTGCGGCGCCGCAGGTCCAGGTACACCAGACGCGCGGCGATGCCCACCAACAACATGTTGAAAATCGTTCCGGCGACGGTGATCCAACGGCTCAGCGTCAAGGATCTGGACCAGTGATCCTCCGCCACCCGGTGCTCCGCGGATTCACGCTCGCGCAATTGCTCCAGGACATCGTTGACGGCCTCGCCGGTATCCGAGCCGACGCTGGTCTTGACCAGCGCGATCGCAGCCGAGGTGCCCTGAGATTTCTGTATCGCGACCAGCATCGCAAGATCCGCGAGCCGTTTGCCGATCAGCACATGCAGCGTGCGCATGTCGGCGAGATCGGGGTCGGAACCCCTGTACGCCGACTGCAGCCGCTCCAGCCGGGGTTCCACGTCGGCGACGTAGGCGTCGTAGTGCTCGAGGAATTTCTGATCGCCGGTCAGCAGGAAGCTGCGCTGCGCGGCCACCGATCGGGAGACCCCGATCTGCAATTGATCGATGAGGTGTTCGCGCTGCGCGGACTTTTGCAGGCGCTCGCTCGCTTCCTGCAAGCGTTCCTGACCCGCGCCGGTCAGGAAGAACAACGCCGCCAGGAAACCGATGATCAGAAATGGGGGCACCGCGACGTACCACCGGCCGAGTCCGTCGAGGGCTTCGCCTAGAATATTCACGCAATCCACTGTACTAGAATTCGCGGGAAACGCGAATGTCGTGGCGGCGCGTCAGTAGACGCCCAGGCTCACCGTGTCGGCCAGATCTTCGGTCTTGAAATCGACCGGCACCGCTATCACCGGAACCCGCACCCGGCCCTCGAGCCAGGTCTCGAACGCCGCGAGCGGCATGGGTTTCGCGTACAAGTAGCCCTGTGCGATATCGCAGCCGAAATCGCGCAGGCGAACCGCCGCCTCGTCGGTCTCGATGCCTTCGGCGACCACTTGGAGTCCGAGGCCGTGACCCATGTCGATGGCCGCTCGAACCACGGGTGCGAATTCCGGATCGGACTCCAATCCCTGCACGAAGCTGCGATCGATTTTGACTTCGTGGACCGGCAAGCGAACCAGATGGCTGAGCGAGGAATATCCGGTTCCGAAGTCGTCGATGGAGAGACTGACGCCGAGTGCGGCGATGGCGTCGAGAACGCGCAGCGCCCGCGTGGGATCTTCGATGAAGCCGCTCTCGGTGAGCTCCAAAGTCAACAGCGCCGGCGGCAGCTGATGGCGGGTCAGCAGGCTGGCGACGCGAGAATCCAGCCGCACATCGCCGATGTCGTCGACGCTGATGTTCACGGCCAGCACCAGGGCCTTGCCCGCCCGCTGCCACAGTGCGCCTTGTGCGATGGCATGATCCAGCGTCCAGCGGGTCAACCGCCGTATGAATCCGGTTTGCTCGGCGAAGGGGATGAAGTCCGCGGGACAGAGCAGTCCGCGCGTCGGGTGCTGCCAGCGCAGCAGGACCTCGGCGCCGGTCACGCGTCCGGTCTTCAGCTCGATCTTGGGCTGGAAGAACAGGCGCAGCTCATCGTGTTCGACGGCGTGGCGCAGCTCGCCCAACAGCGAGAGCTGGTCCCGAGCCGCCGGTTTCAGCGCCTCCTCGTAGATCGCGAGCGCGCGCTTCTCGCGGCGAGCGTGCTCCAACGCCAGATCGGCGCAGCGCATCAGCTCATCGGCCGAGTTGGATCCTTCGGCGGCGAGCGTCAATCCCAAGGTCGCGGTGATGTCGATGGGCTGCGCTTCGACGAATACCGGGTCGGCGAGCGCCATGACCAGCGAGGTTCCCCAGGCCTGCAGGCTCGCCGCGTTCCGCAATTGAGTGAAGGCGGCGAATTGGTCCGCCGCGAATCGAGCCACCGCTGATTCCACTGACGGCACCGCCGCCAGACGCGCTGCCATCTTGATGAGCACGGCATCGCCCACCGAATATCCCAGATGTTCGTTGATGCGACGAAAGCGGTCCAAATTGATGACGGCGACCGCGATCGGCGCCCCGCCGGCATCCGCCAATGCACGGCTCAAGGCCGCGCCGAATGCGGTGCGATTCATGAGACCCGTCAGCGAATCTTCATAGGCCAGCCGCCTGATCGATTGGTCGCGCGATTGCACCGCGGTCTGCATGAGCTGCAGCCCTTCGGCGAGCACGCCGAGCTCATCGCGCCGCTGCACGTTCAAGGTCGCGTCGTAGGTGCCGGTGCGCATCTGATCGACGGCTTGCGTCAAGTCCTGCAGCGGCCTCGTGATATTGCGCGCGAGCCAAAAGGCGGCCAGGGCGGACGCGACCAAGCTGACTGCGGCGATCAAGAACAGCACCTTGGTCAGACGCTCAAAGGGCGCCCGCGCGTCCGCCAGCGAGCGCGACAGGACCGCGACCACTTCGGCGTTGCCCCACTTGGACATTTCGATGCGCCGGGTAACGACGTCGGATGGGCGCGCGCCGCCGGCCGGCACCGTGCTCGCCACATCCGTCCAATGACCGCCGGAATTCACCGACAGCGTCACCGCGAGGCCCGTGATGTCCGCGAGTTCCCGAGCGGCCTTGTCGTCGAGTTCGAAACCCATGGCGATCCACGCCACCGGCAGGGGGCTGCGCACCGACACGGTGACGAGCTGGAAAATGCGGCCGTTGTCGACCATCAAGCTCGTCGCGCTGTCGGCCATGCTGCCCCTTTGCACGGGCGACAGGGGAAAGGGCGAGCCTGCCGATACATGCAGGCCGGAGGCGGCAATGACGTCGCCGTCGAGCGAGGTCAGCACCACCATGGCGGCGCCGATGCGCTGCCCGCTGTTCTCCAGAACCGAGACCAGCGTGTCGGTGTCGCGGCTCGCGACTGCTTCGCGGAATCCGTAGTCGGAGGCGACCGCTTGCGCCGCCTGGGTCAGCTGGCGACGATTGCTTTCCAACAGGCGTGAGAACACGGAGGCGCCGACGTCGAGCTGCCGCTGCACCTCGCGTTCGGCATTACCGCGATTCGTGGCCGATACCGCGCCCAGTGCCGCGGCCAGCACTGCGGCCAGCAGCAGAAGAAATGTGACCGCAATTCGGGTACCCAGCGCCACGGACGGTTGCTAGAGCCGCGCCGCGACCGTTGAAACCAACACCCGGGAAGTGACACCGCGCATAAGTACTCGATAAAGTCTTAGGTTAAACGCGCTTGGGGTTCAAGGCTGTGCGCTCGGACACAAATATTCCGCAGCCGGCACGGCGCGTCGGCATCTGTGACCCACGTCTCTGTAGCTGGGCTATTGATGCGAAGCCGCTTAACATGGCTCTCATGCCCACCGTTCGCCTCGACAAAGTTACCTTGAGTTTCGGCCTCAAACCGCTGTTGGATGATGCCGATCTGCAAATTCGCAGGGGCGAACGCGTCTGCCTGCTCGGGCGCAACGGCGAGGGCAAGTCTTCGTTGCTGCAGCTCATTACTCGTCAAATCGTCCCGGACAGCGGCGAGGTGTGGGTGCGCCCCGGCACGCGAGTCGCGAGTCTGGCCCAGGAAGTGTCGCCGTCGAGCGATGCCTCGGTGCGCGACGTGGTCATGAGCGGCATCCTGGCCGGCGCGGCCGACTCCGGCGCGATGGTGCAGCGGGCGGCGCCGCACGAGGATTGGCAAGCCGAACTGCAGGTGGAGCAGATCATCTCGCGCCTGCAACTCGATCGCGATGCGGCGATGAGTGCCCTGTCGGGCGGCTGGAGGCGGCGGGTGATGCTCGGACGCGCATTGGTCGCGAAGCCCGACCTCTTGTTGCTGGACGAGCCGACCAATCATCTGGATATCGATGCCATCACGTGGCTCGAAGACATGATGCTGGACTTCGACGGCGCGTTGCTGTTCATCAGCCACGATCGCGCCTTCGTGCGCCGGCTGGCGACGCGGATCGTGGAGCTCGATCGGGGACAGCTGCGTGTCTGGCCGGGCAGCTATGACGAGTACGTTCTGCAGAAGCGCGCGGCGCTCGAGGTCGAGGCCAAGCACGCGGCGCTATTCGACAAGAAGCTGGCTCAGGAAGAGGTTTGGATTCGCCAGGGTGTGGAGGCGCGGCGCACGCGCAACGAAGGCAGGGTACGCGCGCTCAAACAGCTGCGCATCCAGCGCGCCGAACGGCGCGAGCGCATCGGGCAGGTGGAGATTCGGGCGCAGGATGCGGCGCCGTCCGGCAAGCTGGTGTTCGAGGCGGTCCACGTCACTCATACGTTCGGCGGGCCGCCGGTCATCGCGGATTTTTCCGCGCGCATACAGCGCCTCGACCGCATCGGCATCATCGGCCCCAACGGCTGCGGCAAGACGACGCTGATCAAGCTCTTGGTCGGGGATTTGGAACCCACCTCGGGCGAGATCCGCCGCGGCACCAATTTGCTGCCCGCCTACTTCGACCAGCAACGCGAACAGCTGAATCCGGCCGCCTCCATCATGGACAACGTCACCGGCGGCAGCGGCGATACGGTCACCATCGATGGCCAACCGCGGCACGTGTCGGGCTACCTGCGCGATTTCTTGTTTCCGCCGGAGCGGCTGCGTGCGCCGGTCAGCATGCTCTCGGGCGGCGAGCGCAACCGCTTGTTGCTGGCGCGCCTGTTCGCGCGGCCGAGCAATCTCTTGGTGATGGATGAACCGACCAACGATCTGGATGCCGATACTCTGGAGCTATTGGAAGAGATGGTTGCAAACTATGCGGGCACTCTGCTCCTCGTCAGCCACGACCGGGCATTTCTCGACAATGTGGTGACCAGCACGCTGGTGTTCGAAGGCGGCGCCCAGGTCAACGAGTATGTGGGCGGCTACAGCGATTGGCTGCGCCAGCGCAGGGCCGTCGACGCCGCTGCGCCCGCGTCCGCCCGCGCGGCGTCCGCGGCGACCGAGGCCGCGCCGTCCGACGCCGCGCCCGCTCGATCCAGGGCGCGGCGCCTGTCCTACAAGGAACAGCGCGAGCTCGAGGCGCTCCCGGAAAAAATTCAGCTGCTCGAGGCCGAACAACTAGAGCTGCAGGCGGCGATTGCCGATCCGGCACTGTTCCGGGGTCCCGTCGCGCGCGGCACGGCCGCCTTGCAGCGTCTGCAGTCGCTGGCGGCGGAAATCGAGACCGCGTACTCGCGCTGGCATGAACTGGAATCTTGAGGCTCGCTCAAGGCTAGTACCGCCGGGGCGCGCAGCGCACTCACCGGCGCGGGCGACGGCCGATGAGATCGCTGGGATTCGGCAGCGCCCCGCCGGCGGCGTCGGGAATCACCAGGGATGATGCCTGTTCGCGGCGCAGCTCCTGCAATTCCCGCATGGTTTGCTGGACGGCCGTTTCCGCGGCCGCGCCGAATTTTTCGATCGCCGCGTTCAGCGTCGCGGCGTCGAGCTCGAAGCTGATCGGGACGGCGCCCATCGGCGTCATGACCTGTGCCTGTCCGATAAACAGTACCTGCCGCGCGGAATCCTCTCTGCCATCCGCAGCCACCGGCGTCAAGCGGCGGATCGTGCCGACCTTGCGATCGGTGAAAATCTCTTCGCGATAAATCTGTGTCGAGTCCATGGTTGCCTGGCGGCTATCGGTGGTGGAACTCATGCGTGGGCTACCCCTTGTGATCGTTGCAGAAAGCCAAAGCTCAACCCTAGCAGTTTGCAGCGCTGCCTGGGAGGCCCTGCTACGATACCTCGCTTGGCACACCCGAGCACAACTCACAAGGTCCCCGCGTGGACCACCTTGCTAGGCATCGCCCTGTTCGGGCTGGCCTTGTTCTGGCTGCATCACTTGCTGGGTCAATACCGCTGGCGGGACATCCTCGCTCACGTTCACGCGATCTCCTCCGTGAAACTGTTGCGGGCAGGGCTGTTTACGCTCGCCGGCTACGGCTGCCTGACCTTGTACGACGCGCTTGCCGTGCGCTTTGCGGGCGCGCACGTTCCATATCCTCGCATTGCCTTGATCTCGTTCATGGGCTATGCGATCGGCCACAACGTGGGCCTCAACACGCTGAGCGGCGGGGCGGTTCGCTATCGAGCCTATTCGGCTCTCGGCCTCGGCGCGAAACAGATCGCCACCATCATCGCGTTCGGCACGGTCACATTTTTATTGGGCGCCGGATTGCTGCTCGGGCTTTCGCTGCTGACGCAGGCAGGCATGTCGGGTTCGGTGCTGCATGTGCATGCCTCGCTCGCCAAGGTCGCGGGCGGCATGCTGCTCGCGGCGGTCACCGCGTATCTCTGGTTGGTGTGCACACGGGATGGGCCGCTGCGGTATCGGCGCCTCGTGATTCCGATGCCCAAACCGCGCGTCGCGTTCGCGCAGGTCGCCGTGGCGTGCGCCGACCTCTTGTGCGCGGCAAGCGTCTTGTACGTGCTGTTGCCGCCGCAGGCCGAGATCGGGTTCGGGGCGTTCGCCGGCCTCTATCTGATCGCGATTGCCGCCGGCGTGATCAGCAATGTTCCCGGCGGCATCGGCGTATTCGAAGCCATCTTGCTGCTGCTGCTGCCGTCCATGCCGAAGGGCAGCCTGCTGGGCGCCCTGGTCGCCTATCGCGCCATTTACTATTTCGCTCCCTTTGCCGTGGCTCTGGCATTGCTGGGGGCGCACGAAGTCTGGGTGCATCGCGCGCCCGCTGTGCGCTTGGTGCGGCTCGGGCGAACCTTTCTGATTGCCGTCACGCCTCAGGCCATTGCGATTGCCGTGTTCCTGGCGGGCGCCGTGCTGCTGTTCTCGGGCGCTACACCCGGACTCGGCAATCGCCTGGACCTGCTGCGGGATTTCGTGCCGCTGCCCATTCTCGAGTTGTCGCATCTGCTCGGCAGCGCCGTGGGGGTGGGCCTGTTGGTGATTGCCCACGGCCTGTATCGGCGGCTCGACGCTGCATGGTGGCTGACGATCTGGCTGCTGTGCGCCGGAATACTGCTGTCCCTGCTCAAGGGATTCGACTATGAAGAGGCCACGGTTCTAGGTCTGGTTGTCATCGTCCTGGTATTGGCCCGCGGCCGCTTTCTGCGGCGCACGTCCTTGATCGAACAGCACTACTCAGGCCCCTGGATCGTCGCTCTCGTCTTGGTGCTCATCACCGCCGCTTGGCTGGTGGTCTTTGCCAATCGGCATGTGCCGTACGACAACCAACTATGGTGGGAATTCGCGTTCGAGGCCTCGGCGCCGCGGAGCCTCCGCGCCTCGCTGTTCGCGGCCGTGATTGCGGCGGCGTATGGACTGTGGCGCCTGTTGCGGCCGGCGAAGCCGCCGGCGGCGGTGCCGCGCGACGCGGATCTGGAACGCGTCGAGACATTGATCACCGACGTCGACGACAGCACCGCCAATCTTGCGCTGCTCGGCGACAAGACCCTGCTGTTCAACGCGGAGCGCACGGCCTTCATCATGTACCAGGAGGCCGGCCACAGCTGGGTGGCGATGGGGGACCCGGTCGGTCCGATCGAGGCCTGCGAACCTTTGGCTTGGGAGTTTCTGGAGAATTGCGATGTGATGGCGGTCTCGCCGGTGTTCTATCAGGTCAAGCCGCAAAATCTGCCCTTGTACATCGATCTCGGGTTGAACCTCAGCAAACTCGGCGAGGAGGCACGCGTGCCGCTCGACTCGTTTTCGCTGGAGGGTTCCGCCCGCGCCGACCTGCGCCAAGCTCACCGGCGTGCGAACCGCGACGGCGCGGCGTTCGAGATCGTGCCGCGCGCGAATGTCGGCGCGATTCTACCGGAACTGCGCGCGGTGTCCGACGCCTGGCTTGCGGAAAAGAGCACGGCCGAGAAACGCTTTTCCCTGGGATTCTTCGATGACCGCTACATCATGCACTTCGATTGCGGGGTGGTTCGCCGCGGCGGCGCAATCGTCGCCTTCGCCAATATCTGGCGCGGGGCCTCGAATGAACTGTCGGTGGATCTCATGCGCTACAACGACGCCGCGCCGAAAGGCGTCATCGATTATCTGTTGATCGAGTGCATGCTGTGGGGCAAATCCTCAGGCTATCGCTGGTTCAACCTGGGAATGGCCCCGCTCTCGGGATTGGAAGAGCACGCTCTCGCACCGGCCTGGCACAAGATCGGCCGCATGGTGCAGCGCTACGGCGAGATGTTCTATCCCTTCGAGGGCTTGAGAAAATACAAGGAGAAATTCCTGCCGGTTTGGCGCCCCCGATATCTCGCGGCGCCGCACGGCTTGGGGATGGCCGGCGCGCTGCTCGACGTCACTGCGCTCATTTCCGGCGGCGTCGGCAAGGTCCTCAGAAAGTAGCGCGGCAAAGAGTTTGTGACTGGTGAGCGGGTAACGATCGTCTGGCAGGGTGGAAGGCGCTGCAAGGCAACGGGGGGGACAGTTGCCTTGCAGCGCCTTCCACCCTACCAGCCGAACGCTCACACCGCTCAACAGACGCAAGTCGTCGTTGCGCGCGAACGCACACCGGCACCGCGTGGCGGGCCTGGGGGTAGGAAGGGCTAGCAGGCAACTGCGTCCTTCGTTGCCTGCTAGCCCTCCCTATCCCCCAGGCCCTCCTCCTAAACGAATTCGGTTTGAATCTTGTGCGCGACCTCGCGCATCTTCGGCAGGAATTGCTCGACCGCGGTGCGCAGCGGCACTGCGGTCGCGGCGTAGCGAACGGTGACTGTGGCCAGTACTCGATCTCTTACGCGCACCGGTATGGCGAGACTGGTCTCCTCCGACACGCGCCGCGGGCGCTGCGCCATGCCGAAACCCTGCGCCCGAGTCTCATTGAGCAGCCGCTCGACCTCCGCCCGGCTGCGCGCCAGGCGATCTTCCGGCAGCGACGAACGCGACAATAGCTCCAGCAGCGCATCGCGTTCCGGGCCTCCGCAGAACGCCAGGTAGGCGCGCCCCGCCGCGGAGCCCAACATGGGTACGCGCACTCCGGCGCTGTATCGTTCCAAGGCAAGGGGGCTCTCACGGTCCGTGGTCTCGCGGATCATCATGGTTGCGCCGGACGGCGTCGCGATCGCCACGGGCCACACGATCTCGGCGCCGAGCGCGGTGAGATGCGGTTTGGCGATATGTGCCACCATGGCTTCATCGTCGAAGCCCTCCGACAAGGCCCGCACCATGATGGTCGGCCGATAACAGTCATCGTGGGGATCGCGGACGACATATCCTGCCAGGCGCAAGGTTTCCAGTATCCGATAGGTGGTGGTGCGAGGCAGCCGGACCGCGCCGGCCAGAGTGTTGATGGGAGCCCGTTCCAGCCGATTGAGCTGCGTCAGCACCTCGAGCCCACGGTTCAGGGCCCGGATCGGGCGGGTCGATTCACGTTCGATCTCAAGGGCGTCGGGAATCGAGCTGACTTTCGCGTGCATGATCGCCTCTTCCTAAAGGGTTCCAATCCCGTACATAAGTACCTTTTGGAGCGAATCTGGTTGCCTGGGGATCGGCGCCGCAGCCGGCCGGGCATTCAGCTACAATTTGCGACCCTGTTTGTACGTAAAACTCGAGGAACCAGGCTTACCATGTCCGAAAAACCTCCTGCGGCAGAGGCCGCCCCCACGCCGGTCGAGGCAGTCATCATCGGCGCAGGCCCTGTGGGACTGTTTCAGATTTTCGAACTCGGACTTCTCGGAATCAGCACGCACATCATCGATTCGCTGGCGCAGGCCGGCGGCCAGTGCACCGAACTGTACCCGGACAAGCCGATCTACGATATTCCGGCGCTGCCGATCTGCGGGGCTCAGGAATTGATCGACCGGCTCTTGGAACAGGCCAAGCCCTTCCACGCGACATTTCACCTCGGGCAGGAAGTCACCGAGGTGCGGGCGCTGGAGGGCGGCAAGTTCCACGTCGCCACCTCTGCCGGTACCCGGCTCATTGCCGGCGCCGTGGTGATCGCGGCCGGCGTCGGCTCCTTTCAGCCGCGGCGCTTAGGGTTGCCCGGTGTCGAGGAGTTCGAGGGCAGGAGCGTTCACTATCGGGTCAAATCGGCGGCCGATTTTCACGGGCGTGACCTCGTGATCTGCGGCGGCGGCGATTCGGCGCTGGATTGGACGGTCGCGCTGTGCGACAAGGCGCGCTCCCTGACGCTGCTGCATCGTCGCGCGGAATTTCGCGCGGCTCCCGCCACCGTCGCGCGCATGCACGAATTGGTCGGCGCGGGCAAAATGCAGGTGCTGGAGGGCAACGCCACCGGCTTGCGCAGGGACAACGACCGGCTGACGGGGCTCGACGTCCACACGGCCGACGGCCGGGACCTACAGCTGTCCGCCGATCAGATACTCGCGTTCTACGGGCTGCATCCGAAGCTGGGCCCCATCGCGGAATGGGGGATGGCACTGGAAAAGCGCGCGCTCAAGGTGGATACCGAGAAATACCAGACCAGCGTCCCGGGAATCTTCGCCATCGGCGACATCAACACCTATCCCGGCAAGAAAAAGCTCATCTTGAGCGGCTTTCACGAAGCCGCGCTCACCGCATTCGCCATTCAGCATCACCTGTTCCCCGAGAAGCGGCAGTTCTTGCAGTACACCACCACCAGTCCCATCATGCAGAAACGCCTCGGCGTCACCGGATCCGACGCCGGCCATGCCGATTCAACCGGCCACGCCGATTCGATCTAAAGGCGCGGAATGAATCAGCTGCTCGATGATTTGATCAAGGTGATGACGCTCGAACGGCTCGAAATGAACCTGTTTCGCGGTCAGAGCCGCGATATCGGGAGTCCGCAGGTATTCGGCGGACAGGTGCTGGGCCAGGCTCTGGTGGCCGCGACGGCAACGGCGGAAGACCGGGTGGTGCACTCGCTGCATGCGTATTTTCTGCGCCGAGGGGACTTCAATTCCCCCATCGTGTATGAGGTCGACCGGGCATTGGACGGCAAGCACTTCTCCTCGAGGCGAGTCGTCGCCATTCAGCACGGGCGGCAAATTTTCAACATGTCCGCCTCGTTCCAATTGCCCGAAACCGGTATCGATCATCAGATCTCGATTCCGGACGTTCCGGCTCCCGAGTCGCTGCCGGATTTGGAGTCTTACTACCGCGATATGGCGGACAGATTGCCGGCGGCCGCGCGCCGGGTATTGGAGCAGAAGCGTCCCTTCGAGTTTCGTCCGGTGCATGCGCCCGATTTCCTGCGCCGCGAGAAGTCTCCGCCTCACAAGCACATCTGGTTTCGCGCCGTGGACAGGCTTGCCGACGACGAGGCCCTGCACCGCTGCCTGCTTGCCTACGTGTCCGATTTCCACTTGCTCGACACCGCGCTCAAGCCGCATGGCATTTCCATGATTTCTCCCAAACTGGTGATTGCCAGCGTCGACCATGCGATGTGGTTTCATCGCAGCGTGCGCGTCGATGATTGGCTGCTGTATGCTGTGGACAGCCCCAGTGCCTCGGGAGCGCGCGGATTCACCCGCGGCAGCGTATTTGCACGCGACGGACGGCTGGTCGCGAGCGCCGCGCAGGAAGGGTTGATACGAGTTACGTCGTAGCCGCACGCTAAGTTCAAGGGACGGCGTCCCCATGCTCAAGGCAATCATCATCATCGTTCTCGTCGTCGGCGTGCTGGTCGGCGGACTCCTGACGCTGCGCAACAGCGGCCGTGCGGGGCTGCCGGACGACTCAGTCCTGCAGCGAGCCGCCAAGCGCGCCCGCGAACAGGCGGCCGCCGAAGAGGCCGCGAACAGGGACGGGAACGGGCGGCCGCCGAAAAGCGGCGGCCCATAGCGCGCCCTTCACGGGGCGTAATCCACCCGGGTCGCCTCCCAGACCTCGCGCGGCAATACGAAGAGGTGACAGTCCCACCAGCGATTCTTCGCGCGGCGATGCTTGCGGAACACGGCTTCCCAGCGCATGCCGATCTTCTCCAACACCCGGATCGAGGCCCCATTGTTGATGTCGACCGTGGAGATCACGCGATCGGCGTGCAGTTCGAAGAATGCCGCATCGACCAGCGCCAGCGCGATCTCGGTTGCGTATCCTTTACCCCAATTCTCGATACCCAGCATGTATCCCAGGTCGACCACATTGCGCTCGATGAACGACAAGTCGCACGCTCCGATCACGCGCCCGGACGCGATTTCCTCGACGGCGAGCTCGAACCGGGTCCGCGGCCGTTCGAGCTGCGAGGCCAGCAGGCCGTCGAGATAGTCGGCGGTGCTGTCCTCGTCGCGCGGGCCGAAGAAGAGGTATCGGGTGACCCGCGGATCCGACGAGTAGGCATGGACGGCGTGGAAGTCGGTTCTCACGAACTCGCGCAGATTGAGGCGGGCGGTGCGAATGGGAACGGTCAGCGTACGCACAGCACCTTGCCCGGATTCATGATGCCCTTCGGATCGAGCGCGCGTTTCAATTCGCGCATGACGGCGAGTTCCACGGGATCGCCGCGGCGCGCGAACTCGGCTGCCTTCAGGCGCCCGATGCCGTGTTCGGCGCTGATGCTTCCGCCGAGACTCTCGACCAGATCGAACATGGCCTGCTCGAGCACGGGACCCCGCGCCATGAAGCTGTCGACATCCGCTCCGGTTTTTTGGCTCACGTTGAAATGCAGGTTGCCGTCCCCGGCGTGGCCGTAGGACATGACGTCTCCTTCGGGCGCCAGGCGGCGCACCAGCGCCGAGCCCTCGGCGATGAGCGTAGGGATCGCCGAGACCGGCACGGAGACATCGTGCTTGAGGCTTGCGCCATGGTGGCGCTGTGCCTCGGGCACCGATTCGCGCAGCTTCCACATGGCTTGGGCCTGCGCCATGGAAGTCGCGAACATCGCATCCATGATGGTGCCGCCTGCTGCCGCATCCTCGAGAGCCGCGGTCAACAAGGTCATGAGATTCTGCCGCGGATTCGGGGAGGTGAGTTCGATGAGCAGATACCAGGGAGCATTCTGGTCCAACGGATCGGCGACGCCCGGAATGTGCTTCACGGTCAGTTCCACCGCCATGCGCGGCATCAACTCGACAGAGGTCACTTGATCGCCGGCCGCGGTGCGCAGGCGCGCCAGCAGATCCAAGGCATGCTGCGGCGAATCGATGCCCACCAGCGCAGTCGCCGTATCGGCCGGCTGCGGGAAGAGTTTCAAGCATGCCGCGGTAATGACGCCGAGCGTGCCCTCGGCACCCACGAACAGGGATTTCACATCGTAACCGGTGTTGTCCTTGCGCAGGCTCTTGAGACTCTCGAGCACTCGGCCGTCCGCGAGGACCACTTCGAGACCCAGCGTGAGGTCGCGCATCATGCCATAGCGCAGTACCGCGGTGCCTCCGGCATTGGTCGACAGGTTGCCGCCGATCTGTGCCGTACCCTCGGAACCCAAGCTCAACGGGAAAAGGCGGTCGGCCGCTCGCGCGGCCGCCTGCGCTTCGGCCAAGGTGCAGCCCGCCTCGACGATCATCGAGTAGTCGGCGGCATCGATTTGCCGGACGCGATTGATCCGGCGCAGGGACAGCACGATCTGTGACCCTGTTTCATCCGGTGTGGCACCGCCGCAGTAGCCCGTGTTGCCTCCGTGGGGCACGACCGCCACCTCGTCACGATTGCAGATCTGCAGAATCTCCGCGACCTGATCGACGCTTCGCGGCAACAGCACCAGGGGAGTTGCGCCATGGTACAGGCGGCGAAAATCGGTCAGAAAGGGTGCGACCGCGTCCGGCGCCTCGAGCCAGGCCCCGTTGCCGACGGCGGCCTTGAGTTCGCCTAAGGTATTCTGGCCTGGCGGGCGCGGCATGGGCGGTGCATGAAAATCAGAATCGCTTGCCGTTCCCTTCCCGCACCGCCGCGGGTACCGGTTTGAGATCCCAAATCACGCCGACGAACGACATCAGCTTCAACAGGTAGAAGGTGATGTCGAACTCCCACCAATAAAAGCCCTGGCGCACGGACGCGGGGTAGTGATGGTGGTTGTTGTGCCACCCCTCTCCGAGGGTGATGATGGCCAGCCACACGTTATTGCGGCTGGTATCACCGGTCCTGTAGCGCTGGCGTCCGAAGACGTGGGACAGGGAATTGATAGTATAGGTCCCGTGATAAACAGCGACGGTGGAGATGAAGAATCCCCACACCAACATCTGCCAGCCATTGGTGCCCAAACCCGGCGCCACATGCTTCAGCAATACGCCCAGCAAGAATACGCCGACCCCGAGAATCGTCGGCACCGCGATATCGAAACGGTCCAGGAAGCGCAGCTCGGGATACTTGAGAAGATCTTTGACCCGCGAGAGATCCGCGGCGAAGTGCTTGTGAGACATGAACCAGCCCATGTGGCTCCAAAAAAAGCCGTGCTGCACCGGTGAGTGCACGTCCTCCGGTTTATCCGAGTAGACGTGGTGGTGGCGGTGATGTGCCGCCCACCAAATCGGGCCGCGCTGCACCGCCGAGGCACCCAGCAATCCGAAGATGAACTGCCCCACCCGCGAGGTCTTGAAGGTACGGTGCGAGAAATAGCGGTGATAGAAGCCCGTGATGGCGAACATGCGCACCACGTAGAGCGCCGCGGTCACGATGAGCGCGATCCAGCTGAAGCCCACCCAGACGACGGCGAGACAAGCGGCATGCATCAGCAGGAAGGGGATGACCCGCGCCCAGTCGATATGCCTGCCCGAGTCCCGAGGCGCCGCAGTCTCGATTGGCCTGGTCGCAAAGTCGCTGTTGCCGAACCAGCGCGACAGCTCTCTGCCCACGCGTTCCACGGCCGGCGGCACGGCTGGCGGTTCGATCACGATTTCATTTTCTGGAGTCATCAAGTTTTCCTGAAGATGGAGCAAATAGGTGAGTGGGACCGGCGAGCGATTCGCTTACGCCGGCGATTGTAATGCCGCGATGCGTTCGTCGAGCGGGGGATGGCTCATGAACAACCGCATGAAGCCGTGGGCAGCGCCGGTGTTGATTCCGAAGGCCTGCATTTGCGGCGGCATGGGCTCCCCGTGGCTCTGCTTCAATGCCTGCAGCGCCGCAATCATACTGCCGGCGCCGGCGAGATCGGCACCGCCCCGATCGGCTCGAAACTCCCGCCGCCGCGAATACCAACTGACGATCATGCTGGCTAAGATTCCTAGGACGATCTGGGCCACCATCGTAGTCAAGAAGTACCCGATGCCGGACTCTTCCCGGTCGTTCTTGAACAGGGTCCGGTCGATGAGGCTACCGATGATGCGCGCCAGAAATATGACGAATGTATTTAGCACACCTTGCAGCAAAGCGAGGGTAACCATATCACCGTTCGCGACATGAGTTATTTCGTGACCCAAGACCGCTTCGATCTGGGAACGCGACATGCTGCGCAGCAGGCCGCTGCTCACCGCGACCAAGGCCGCGTTGCGGCGCGCGCCGGTCGCGAACGCGTTCATTTCCTCCGCGTCGAAGATGCCGACCTCGGGCATGCCGATCTGCGCTTGATCGGCCAAACGCTTGACCGTGCCGAGCAGCCATCTCTCCACGTCGGACTGGGGTTCGGCGATGACGCGCACGCCCATCATGCGCTTGGCCGTCCACTTCGACAGGGCGAGCGAGATCAGCGCGCCGCCGAAGCCGAAAATCGCCGCAAATACCAGCAGGCCACCGAGTCCGCCCCTGGCCAAACGCACGCCGAAAACCTGCTCGATGATGAAAATACCTAAGCTGAGCAGCGCCAATACGGCCAAGTTCGTCACAAGGAACAGGAAAATGCGCTTCATGAGCCTTTTCTTTGGGGAAACCAACCGCAATATCGGAAAAGCCAACCACAATATGGTAACGCGGCTGAGGTTAGGTCGGGACGTTCCTAGTCAATTTCAAGCTGCAGCGCCGGGCCGGGGAGCCTCGAGCGCGCGGCGCCCGGATGACCGCTGGGCGGATAAGCCCGTAGGTGCTGGTAATATCAGGGGTTAATCTCACAAAGGTAGGGCATGCAATATAAGGATTATTACGAAGTTCTCGGTGTGACCCGCGGCGCCGACGCGGACACGGTGAAGCGAGCCTATCGCAAACTCGCCCGCAAATATCATCCCGATGTCAGCAAGGAAAAGAACGCCGAGAGCAAGTTCAAAGAGCTTCAGGAGGCTTACGAAGTGCTGCGCGACCCGGACAAGCGCGCGGCCTACGACCACCTGGGACGAGACTACCGGACAGGTCAGCAATTCCGGCCGCCGCCCGATTGGTCGCAGCGCTTCGGTCACTCCGGCAGCCAGCGGTTTTCCGATCTCAACGGTTTCAGCGATTTTTTCTCCAGCCTATTCGGCGGTGCGGCAGGAGGTCCGCCGCCCGAGGCGGACGCGGGCTACCTGGATGTCACCGTGGAAGAGGCCTTTGCCGGCACGAAACGCCGCGTCACGCTCAACGAGGATGGCCGCTCGCGCTCCGTCGACGTGCAAATCCCGCCCGGGGTCAGCGAGGGCCAATCGCTGCGCATCGCCGGCACCGGCGGCAATGCGTCCTTGATTTTCCGCATCCGACTGCGCCCGCATGCCCTCTACGTCCCTCAGGGCAGGGATGTGCAGATCGAGCTGCCCCTGGCCCCGTGGGAGGCCGCCCTGGGTGCGAAGGTGGCTGTGCCTACGCTGGGCGGGACCGTCGAATTGACGGTGCCTGCCGGCGCCCAATCAGGGCAGAAACTTCGGTTGCGGGGGCGAGGTTTTCCCGGCACTCCCCGGGGCGACCAAATCGTCAGCATCAAGCTGGTCACACCCGCGGCGGGGTCCCCACAGGAAAAAGCAGCCTACGAGCGGATGAAAAAGGAATTCAGTTTCGATCCGCGGGCCGGCTGGCCGACGCCTTGAGGCTCGCGGCGGGGGCGGGGCCTTGCTGACTTGAAGTAGATGTCGTCTTGAAGAATGGAGCGCAGGCCCCACAACACACAAGGCGTAAAACAACCAAATTGCAAGGCCATGACGACCGAAACACAGCCGCAGATCAAAGAGTTCCAAGCCGAAACCAAGCAAGTATTGCGATTGGTGATCCACTCGATGTATTCGCACAAGGAAATTTTCCTGCGCGAACTGATTTCCAACGCCTCGGACGCCTGCGAGAAGCTGCGCTTCGAGGCGCTCGCCAAGCCCGATCTATTGGGCGCGGACTCTCTCTCGGTCGGGATTGTGCCGGATGCCGCGGCCGGCACCCTGTCCATCAAGGACAATGGCGTCGGCATGAGCGAGGCGGAGGTGATCGACAATCTCGGCACCATCGCGCGCTCCGGGACCAAGAGATTCCTGGAAACCCTGAGCGGGGATTCGGCGAAGGATGCGCAGCTGATCGGCCAGTTCGGCGTGGGCTTCTATTCGGCGTTCATCGTCGCCGACAGGGTCACGGTGCTCACCAAGCGCGCCGACTCTCCCGGAGTCCGGTGGGACTCGGACGGCGAAGGCCAATACGAGATCCAAGCCGACGCCAAGGCAGACCGCGGCACCGAAGTGATCCTGCACCTCCGCGACGACGACAAGGAATTTCTGGAGCCGGCCACCTTGAGGCAATTGGTGCGCAAGTATTCGGATCACCTGAGCATCCCCATCGTCCTCAAAACGGGCGACACCGAAGAGACCGTCAACCAGGCCAAGGCGTTCTGGACGCGCCCCAAACCCGAGCTCAGCGATGAGGAGTATCAGGCGTTCTACAAGCACATTGCCCACGACTCGGAGGATGCGCGCGCGTGGGCGCACAACAAGGTCGAAGGCAACATCGAATATACGTCGCTCTTGTATCTGCCCAAGCGCGCGCCCTTTGATCTATTCGAGCGCGAGCAGAAGGGCGGCATTCAGCTCTACGTCAAGCGCGTGTTCATCATGGACAAGGCGGCGGAATTGCTGCCGCCGTGGTTGCGCTTCATGCGTGGGCTGGTCGACACCGCCGACCTGCCGCTGAACGTATCGCGCGAACTGCTGCAGAACAATCGCACCGTCGAGAAGATCAAGTCCGCGCTGGTCAAGCGCTCGCTGGACCTGCTCGAGGATCTGGCGGCAAACAAGCCGGAGGAATACGCGGAATTCTGGAAGAGCTTCGGCGTGGTGCTGAAGGAAGGCATCATCGAGGATCCGGGCCAGAAAGAGCGCATCGCGAAGCTGCTGCGCTTTCACTCGACCGCCGCGGCCGGCGATGTGCCCGAGGTCACGCTCGAGCAGTATGTCTCGCGCATGAAATCCGACCAGAAGACCATTTACTATCTGACTGCCGATACGCTCGCAGCGGCACGCAACAGTCCGCATCTGGAAGGTTTTCGCGCGAAGGGCATGGAAGTGCTGCTGCTCATCGACCGCATCGACGAATGGGTCGCCGGCCATCTGCACGAGTTCGACGGCAAGACACTCGCGAATGTCGCGAGCAGTGCGGCCGACGTGGCGTCCGCCATCGAGACGCCGGAAAAGGCCGCTGCTGAATCGGCCTTCAAGGACACCGCGGAGCGCCTGGGCAAAATCTTGTCCGGCAAGATTGCGAGTGCCCGGGTGTCCGCGCGGCTGACCGATTCGCCCGCGGTTCTGGTCGCGGGAGAATTCGGCGTGAGCCTGCGCATGGGCCGCATTCTCAAGCAGGCTGGCCAGAACAATCCGTTCGCCACACTGCCGATTCTCGAATTGAATCCCAAACACCCCTTGGTCGAGCGTCTCGGAGGCACTGCCGATGACGCCGCCTTCGCGGATCTGGCCCACGTGCTGTACGACCAGGCAATGCTGGCGGAGGGCGGCGAACTGGACGACCCCGCGACCTTCGTTCGCCGCGTCAACCGGCTCATCGTGGAAGGCCTCGCTGCGCAGCCGAAAATCATTCTGAGCTGAGCATGCTGACACCGCAGTGGGTTGCCGCAGAGAACACAAGCCACGAGTCGTCCGCGGGCGACGACTCCTTGCTCGACGCGTACTCCGGTGCGGTGATCGGCGCGTTGGAGCGGGTGGCGCCCGCGGTCACGTTCATCGAGGTCGAACATGGCGCCGGGGCGGCGGCGGGCCGGCGCGCGCCCAACGGCCGTGCGCCCAGGGGCCGCGGCACGCCCGAAGCGCGCCGTCCCGTGCGCGGCAGCGGTTCCGGATTCCTGTTCACTCCGGACGGCTATCTCTTGACCAACAGCCACGTGGTTCAGGGTTCGGACCAGATCACGGTGCGCTTGAACGACGACACCCGCTTCAGCGCCGATCTGGTCGGAAACGATCCTGATTCGGACCTGGCGGTGCTGCGGATCGGCTCGCCCGGCGCTCTGCCCTATGCGGAGTTCGGCGATTCCGCGGCCCTGAAGGTGGGACAGGTGGCGATCGCCATCGGCAATCCGCTCGGATATTCCAAGACCGTGACGACGGGTGTCATCTCGGCGCTCGGGCGCACGCTGCGGGCCACTTCCGGCAGGCTCATGCACGATGTCATTCAAACGGACGCCGCGCTCAATCCGGGAAATTCCGGGGGACCGCTGGTCGATTCCAAGGGCAGGGTGATCGGCGTCAATACCGCGATGATCCCGCAAGCCCAGGCCATTTGTTTTGCCACGGGAATCAACACGGCAAAATGGGTGATTGGCCAGTTGTTCGCACACGGCCGGGTGCGCCGTGCCTATATCGGGGTTTCCGGAGCCACGGTGCCCATTGCGACGCGCGTGGTGCGGCATTTCGAACTGCAAAGCTCCACGGCCGTGCATGTATTGGAATTGGTGCCGGGCAGTCCGGCCGCCGTCGCGGGCGTCGAGGCGGGCGACCGCATGATTGCGCTCGACGGCGTGCCCGTCGACGGGATCGACGGCCTGCAGCGCCTGCTCGACTCCAGTTGGATCGGCCGCGAGTGCGAGTTGCAGCTGCTGCGCCGATCGAGCGTGATTCGTGTGAAAATCCGGCCCATCGAACTGCCCACGCGCGACGCGTGAGAATCCAGGAGTCGCTTCAATGACTACGCAAACCCATCCGATCACTTTGGCGGTGCCGCCGGAGCCCACCGACCATCTCGAGGGGTCGCAGCACGCGCGGGTGACGCTGGTCGAATATGGCGACTTCGAATGTCCCAGCTGCAAGGTCGCGGTGGCGACGCCGAAGCTGTTGCTCGAGCGATTTCCCAACAAAATCCGCTTCATATTTCGGCACTTTCCGCTGCAGGACGCTCATCCGCACGCGCTGCTGGCGGCCGAGGCCTCGGAAGCGGCGGCGGCGCAGGGGAAGTTCTGGCCGATGCACGATTTGCTGTTCCAGAACCAAGCGCACCTCAAGGACAGGGATTTGCATCGCCATGCGATCGACCTAGGTCTGGATATGGCGCGATACACCGCGGAGATGGACGATCACATCTATCTGCAGAAGGTGCGCGAACATATCGAGGGCGGCCGCCGCAGCCACATTCGTGCCACGCCGACTTTCTTCCTCGACGGGGTCGTGCAGGACATCTCCTTCGGCATGAAGGCGCTGCACGATGCGGTGGCGGGCGCCGTGGGGCACGGCGGCTGAGGGCGGCGGCCGGGGCGGCCGGAGCGGCGAGCGCACGGGCGCCGCCACTGAATGCGCGGCTGCAGACTGATGCTAAAGAGCGGCTTTCTGCGCTGTGACCGCGATTTTCTTGCGTGCAGTCGCCAATTCGGGGCGTTCGTCGCCGACTGCGATTTGCGTGAGCTGGTGGAAGTATTCATTGGCAGCCCGCGCGTTGCCGGCAGCTTCGGCGGCGTTCGCTGCGCCATAGAGGGCGTTGAAGCGGTTGGGCGCGACTTTCAGCACGGCCTGGTATTCCGCTAACGCATCTTGCGGATGATTCTGCAGAGCGAGCGCTTCCGCGAGCATTTCGCGCGCGGGCGTCACCGCGCCGGGCGTGACGGCGTGCTTGTCCATGGTCTCTTCGAGTTCTGCTGCGGAGCGAAGTTGCGCGATTGCGTCAGGGCCGTTGCCGCCGGTTTGCGCGATCCATCCGGCCACTTCGCGGCGCTGAACCTCGACCTGATTCGACCAATAGGTGTTGTTCCGTTTGGCCGTGGCATCGCGCAGTGACGCGAGCGTCTGCTCCGCCCGGCCGGCGAGTTCGAGGTTTCCGGAACGGGCCGCGCCCACGCCGATTGCGGTCCAGGTGATTGCCTGCGTCCACGGGGTGCCTTCCCCCCGGACCCTCAAACCGCTCGCTTCCGTCCAATTGCCGAGCTCGACCGCTAAGCGCGCTGGGGTTGCTGCAATGGCATAGTCACCGGTGAGAGTCAGGCCGGTAAGCGGGGGCAGCGAGCCTATCTGAACGAGCACGGCTTTCGCTTGCTGTATCCGCCCACTCTGCAAATAGGCATATTCCAGGTAATCCATGGCGTGAAGCCGCTGGTCGCGGGCCTCGCCGTTCGTGGAAGTGGCTTCCGCGGCGGCGGCGAGTTGCGCAGACTTCAGGTTGGAGCTGATGGATTCGTCCCAAGAACCGACGCGCGTAAAGAGATGCGAAGGCATGTGATTGGCATGGGCGGAGGCGGGCGCGATTTTCGCGTACATGCGCGCCGCACCGAGGCCTTGCTCGGCGAGAACGGGATTGTCGTAGCAATGAATGATGTAGTGAGCGATGCCCGGATGGCGCGGCTGCTTCTTGAAGATAGGCTCGAGTATTTCGCCGCACTTGCGCTGGTTGGCAAAGGTCTTGTCGGTTTTCGGCGCGGTGATGGCGAGGGTCAGCGCGTGGAAGATGGCGGCTTCGCTGTCGGCGGGGTAGGCCGCTTGCAGTTCACCCATTTTTTGCTCGAAGGCGCGGTCGTGCGATGCGTGGTCTTGATCGTCCTGGCGGTAGATTTCCGCCAATGCATTGATGTAGGCGTGCTCGCGCGCGGTGGTCTTGGGATTTGCACCGGCAAGCTCTTGCGCCCTTTGCAACGCGGTTCGGCCGGCCGCGGTGTCGCCGTTATCCCAGAGGCCGTGATAGTGGCTCATGGCAATGCCCCACTGCGCCATGGCGCACGTCGGGTCGCGCTTCGACACTTCCACGAAGGATGAGCGCGATTGCTCGTACTGGAAAGAATGCAGGAGGGCGACCGCCCGATTGAATTCGGTTTGTGTGGATTTGACGCAGGAAATCGCAAAGTGGATGGAGCCGAGCTCTTCGGCGGAGAGCTTGTGGTCGTGATGTTCGTCCGCACCGGCGACAGAGGCGGACAAGAAAAGCGCACACAAACCGGACATCCAGCGCATAGGGCCTCCGAATGTGAGCCATGCTACGGGGAGTCGAGACATGCAGAACCGCGGCGAGTATGAGCGGTCTCGGTCCGGCGAGTCAAATAGGTACCTATAGTTGACCGCTGGTCTATTCGCACACCGCGCCGGATGACGTCGGCGCCGCGCCCGGCACGGACTCGGCGTGCTCGCGCAGAATCCGATAGACCACATTGAGAGGCACTGCCCGGTCGAATTGTCGGTGGCGGATGGGCAGCAGAGTATCCGCGACGCTGCCGGGGAGCCGCGCACTTTCCACGGTGACGTAGCCGTCGGAGGATCGGCCTCGGGAATCGCGCGCGGCCGTGCCCATGATGGAATAGAAAGGGACGCCGTCAACGATGGGCAAATCGCCGTAGGCCTGCATGAGCGGATTGTGGGGCGAGAGAGACGCCACGCTGGTCATGCGGCCGGAGGTGAACTCGGAGCGAATGTTGGGCTGCAGTTCCTGCGAATCGCGCAGCCCGATTTCGCGGGTGAGATTCACGTAGTCTGCCGGCAGGCGCAAAAGGCTGGCGCTCAGCCGGCCGAGCAGTCCGTCCGCCCTGTCGCTGCCGTGTTGCGGTGTTCCCATGAAAATGATCAGGCCGACGCTTGGCCAGGGCTCGAGAAGGAGCGCGTCCTCGAATGTGCTGCGGACGGCTGCGTCGGCGTGCAGGGCGTCGACGGGCACGCGAAATGTGGTGTCCCAGAGCTTGGTGCCGCTGTCCACGGCAACCGACTTGGCCAGCAGTCCGCCCATGCTGTGACCGATCAAGACCAGCTTCGGGCTCACATGGGGATCGTATTTGACCACGGCGAGAAATTCGGCCAGCTCACGCCGAAAGCGGGTGGCGGTGGCCAAGAAACTCTCGTTGGTCGCGTACGCGTAGTGAATGATCTGGTATCGGCCGCGCAATTCTTCGGATCCCAGGATGTCATTGGTGAGTTCGCGCCACGCCTCGGCGCTCGAGGCAAGCCCGTGAATCAGTATCAGCGGAATCTTGTCTGGATCCCAGGGCGCGCTGATGGTTACACCCAAGCGGCTGCCGGGAACGCTGTTGCCGAACAGGGCGGCGCGGCCCGCGGCGCGCGAATGATCGCGCGTGATCTCCACCGCGTAGGGTGCGGTGAAATCAGCCGCCACGGGCAGGGTTTGCCTGCCGAAGCACACATACTCCGCCAGCCTGGTGTCGGCGAGCCCTACCCGCACGCGTTCCGGCTGGCTCTGTAAATCCGGCGAGTTACTCAAATCGTCGGTGGCGAAGCGCAGGTACACCGTAATGGGTGCGATGTACCCGCCCGCCGGAAAGTATTGCTCCAGCGGGAAACCTTCTTCTCCCGGCGCGCGCCGCGCGACCGAGCGGCGCGCCACCATGGGTATGCCGATGCCGTCCCGCGTATAGCGGTTGCGGAGACCCGTGATGCGATAGCCCCAGGCGAGCGAGAAATTACTGAAAAAATAGGCATATAGGTCGCTGTCGTCATTGTCGAAGGTCACGTTGAACGCTCCGGCGGGAGTGGTTTCCGTGAGATCCCCGGTCCAATTGCGTCCCGAGGCCATCAGCATCAGGAAGTAGCGCCCCGCGGCGAGGCTGTAAAAGCTGGAAGCCAGGCGATACTTCTGATCGAACGGATCGATGTGAATCATCTTGCCGCCGGGGAACAAGAGCCGCGCGGCCTCGCGAGCGGCGACGAGATAGTACTGCCGGGACAGGGCGGGCTCCTTGCCGTCCAAAGCTTGCGCGGCCCGCAGTGCGAGTTCGGAGCGAGCGAATGCGCGGGTGGCAGGATCGATGCGCTCGCTCGCACCCAGGGCGGCCAACTCTGCGGCCGTGGTGCCCGCGACGCCGGCCTCGGGAACGAGATTGAGGGCCTGGCGGGTCGCGAGGCTGAGGCGGCCCGAGCTCAACAGACTATCCGAGTATTCGCGGTAGCCTTCGTGCAGATCCAGGGGTTCCACCGCGACAAAGCTGTGTACGCCGGTGATGCAGCCCTCAGTGGAGCACAACATGCAGAGCACGCAGGCCAGAGCTAATAGACGGCCTCGCCGCGTCGAAGCGGTCCAACGTTGAGACATACCGGCTCATATGGGGTAAACACCATGGAGTTTACGGGAAAACGAAAAGGGCGCCCGGAAGGGCGCCCAAAGAGGGGATCTCGATCGCCGATGCGGCGAGGTCAGACGAGGCTAGCTCAGGTCAACCCGAGGCTAGCTCCAGTCGTCGCCGCCCCCGCCGCCCGACCCGCCGTCATCCCAGCCGGAGCCGGGGTCGTTCACGCCGAAGTCGGAGCCGCCCATGTCGCTATTGCTGAAGCCCGAGTCGCCCGCCTCGGCGGGGGGTATGACACCGCCGCCGCTGCTGCGGCCGCCGTCCAGGAAATGATGGGCGAGTTCTTCGCCGGCAACCACGCCTGCGCCCACGGCCAATCCTGAGGCAAGTCCGCCGGCGATGCCGGAGCCGATTCCACCACCGCCCATCGGGGCGGGACCGTAGCCGCCGGGTCCATATCCGGGAGCTCCGGGTGCGCCGCCCATACCGGGGCCGGCCACGGGATACTGGACGTAGGTATTGCGCCGGCGGAATACCAGCCACAGGATGCCCACCACCCCGGCCAGAATCAGTACCGTGCCCCAGGGAAAGTGAGGCTGGGGTACGGACCGGATCACGGTCGGGTTGATCGCGCCCGCTCTAAGTCCTAGTTGCGCTTTGAGTTCTTGCACCGATCGCGGATTGGCGAAGGGCAGGCCGGGCTTCAATTGTTCGGCAGTGCCGAGTTCCGAGCGCGCGAGCGCGGTCTTGCCTTCCTTCGCGTACAGTTCGGCCTGCACGTAATGCGCTTTGGCGCTGGTCGGATGATCGGCCAGAACCTGGCTGATCATCTGCTGGGCTTGGTCGAGGTGACCGCCCGCCGCCGCGGTGTAGATCTGGTCCATGGTGGGGTCGCTATCCGCGAACGCCGGCGATGCGATTCCGATCGCGAACGTCACGGTCGCGGCAAGGGTCGCAGCAACTAATAGTCTTCGCATAAATGCCCCCGACAGGTCGAATTGACCACTGTGGGTTTAGATATGGGCGCTTCTGCGAAGTTCAACGTCCCCTCGAGGGGAGCCCCGGCGGGCGCCATGGCAGGCGGCGCGGAGCGGGCGGCTCACTATGATGCCACAGCCTTGTCGCGGACGCTGATGGCGGTGCCGAACACATGGTCCCATACCGGCGTGGTTACGCCGAAGTTTCCGCTCTTCGGCGAGTAGTGATGGCGCATGTGCCAGGCGCGAAGATCGTTGAAGTAGGAGGGCGAGGGCGTATTCGCGTGATGATGGATGACATGATGCACGAGCCCGTACCACCAGTATCCGAGCATCACGCCGACGGTGAGGCCGTCCGCGACATTGAATCCCACGCACCACCACGCGGGCACCAAGACAGCGAGGCTGAGGACGGAGACGCTGATCCACGATGGCGTGCCGATGAACGCCAGCGGCGAGGCATGGTGAAGGCCGTGCATGGGCGAAAAGTACGGCATTCTATGCAGTGCAATCCGGTGCAGGGCATACTCGGCCAGTGTCCAGAAGACCAGCCCCGCCATGGTGGCACCGAGCCATTCCGCGCCGCTAGTCCAAGTCACATGATTGATATTGATCGCCGTCAACGCGACGAGTACCAGAGGATAGACGACGAAGTCCGAGTAATAGCTCAATTTGCTGAGTTGCATAGTGGTGCCCCTCGCTGGTATTCGATGCGCTATTTGACCACGAATTATGCAGAATGTTAGCGAAAGAATAAACCACCCGCTTGGTAGAACCCTCTTCGTAGAATTTTCAATGCATGAGCGCCGACCGGCCCGTGTGAGCGGGCCCCACGCTCAGGCCAGCCGTTCGAGTCCGGTCAGCAAGCGGCTCAGCTCATCGCGGGTGTTGTACATGGAGATGCCGGTGCGGAGCAGCCCGCCGCGCTCGGCCAGGCCCAGCAATTGCACCGGACGCGCCGCGTAGAAATCTCCGTCCCAGACGCAGATGCCTTGATTCCCCAGGGCCGTTGCGGCCGCGGCCGCAGTGATTTTGAGGGTGATCGACACGGTCGGTGCGCGCGCGCGGCCGGCGCCAAAGTCGGGCCCCCAGACGCGAACGCCGGGAATGCGGCCCACGGCGTCATGATAGTACTTCGCCAACTCATGCTCGTACGCAGAGATGTGCGTCATGGCGTCGACGATGCGTTCCCGGAGCGAGGCGCCGTTGCCCCAGCTCGCGATGTACTCCACCGCCGCGCGCACGCCGTCGATGGCGGCGTGATTCAGTGTGCCGGTTTCGATGCGATAGGGAGCCGCGGGATTCTGCACGCTCAAACGGTCCGTCGGCAATCGATCGAGTGCGCCCGGCCGTGAATAGAGCACGCCCACATGCGGCCCATAGAATTTATAACCCGAGCAGAGCAGAAAATCCGCGCCGAGCGCCTGAACGTCGATCGGAAAATGCGGCGCATAGTGCACGGCGTCGATCACCAGCAGCGCGCCCACGTTCCGGGTCAGGCGCCGCGCGAGCGCCAGGTCATTCACGGTTCCGAGTGAATTTGCCGATGCGCCGATGGCAAAGAGCTTGGTGCGCGATGTGATCTTGTCCGCCATGTCGGCGGGATCCAATTCACCGGATTCCAGGAGCCGCACTTCGCGCACCACGACGCCGCGTTCCTGCAGGTTGAGCCAGGGTCCGCGATTTCCCTCGTGGTCGAGCTGGGTGATGAGCACCTCGTCGCCCTTCTCCAGCGTGCGTCCGATCGCCGCGCTCAGATTGAAGTTGAGCGTGGTCATGCTTTGCCCGAACGATATGCACGAGCCGCCCTCCGCGCCGAGAAAGGTGGCGACGACGCTGCGCGCGACTTCCATGCGCCGATCCACTTCCCGGGAAGGCGCGAAGTTGCCGTGTGTGTTCACGTTGCAGGAGGCATAGACGTCGGCGATTGCATCGACCACGACGCGGGGCACTTGACTGCCCCCCGGTCCGTCGAGGAACGCAAGGTCAGGATTCTTGATCAATGCCGGGAAATCCTGCCGGCTGCGCAGGCAATGCTCGAGTGTGTAGGCCATTACAGTAGATCGTAGGTGAAGTCGTAGCTCGACGATTTCGCGTCGCGTGGATGCAGTTTCATGCTGCCCTTGGCGCCCGCATACTTGCCGGTGCCGCCGGTGACGGTGAACAACGAATCACCCTCGTCCATGAACGGTCCTTCGACGGTAATCTGGCCTGCCTTCAGCGTCAAAGTCCAAAAGCATTCCCAGCTCTTGCCGACGACGGTGCGCACACAATAGCCCTGATCGGTGCCCACCTGAGTCTTGTTGGCCGAGTCGAATACGCCGTTGGCGAACACCAGCATATCGCCGACCGAATCGCCCTTGGGCGGGAGATCCACGGTGGTTTCGCCCACCGGCCGTTCGACCACTATGATTTGTTCGGCGGCCAAAGCCGGGAATGTCAGAAGCGTCGCTGTGAGCGCCGCAGCGCGGCCGATGGTGATTTTCATGGTGTCCCCTTCAGTTTGCCGAGATTAAGTTGCCGTTTCCTCGACGGCATTCTTTGCGATAATAGCAAGTTGACATCCTCCCCGCCTAAGGACGGGGATTCCCCCAGCCGACGTAAAGGTGCCTCCATGCTGACCAGCGATGTGCTGCCGTTGATTCGTGAAGCGGCGAATCGCGTGTACTCCGTGGCGCACGAAACGCCCTTGGTGCCCCTGCCTCGCAGTGCCCCGGCGCCGCAGTCAGGAACGGCCTACGCCAAGCTCGAACAGCTGCAAGTCACCGGCTCCTTCAAACTTCGCGGCGCGGCCAATAAGCTCATGAGCTTGAGCCCGCAGCAGGCGGCCGCGGGTGTCATCACTTCGTCCACGGGCAATCATGGCCTGGGGGTCGCGGCGGCGGCGAAATTTCTCGGGATCGACGCCGAAGTGTTTTTGAGTGCCCAGGTCACCCAGGCGAAGCAAGAAAAGATCCGCAGCCAGGGCGCGAGAGTCCGTGTCGTGGGCGACGACCCGCTGGCCGCTGAAGTCGCGGCGCGGGAGGCGGCCTTGCAAACCGGGCGCAGCTACGTGTCGCCCTATAACGATCCCTATGTGGTGGCGGGCCAGGGTACCGTCGCCGTGGAACTATTGCGTCAGTTGCCCGACATGGACGCCATCTTCATCGCCAGCGGCGGCGGCGGACTGATGAGCGGCATCGGCACTCTGCTGCACCATACGGCGCCGCGCGCCGAAGTGATCGGCTGCTGGCCGGAAAATTCCGCGGTGTTGTATGAAAGCCTGAAGGCGGGACGGATCATCGAAGCCGCGGAGTCCGCCACCTTGAGCGAGAGCACCGCCGGCGGCGTCGAGGAAGGCTCCATCACCTTCGATCTGTGCCGCGAGGTCATGCATCACGGCGTACTGGTCACCGAGGACGAGATCTTGAGTGCCATGCGCTGGGGCCACGCCCAAGGCTGGGCGATGGAAGGCGCGAGCGGCGTTGCGTTGGCCGCTTATTTCAAGGAGGCGGCGCGCTACGCGGGCCGCAAGGCAGTCGTGCTGATTTGTGGCGGCAATCCGTCGCCGGCGATTCGCGATTTGCTGGGGTGATTCCAAATATCAAGCGAACCTTTGTCTTGCCGAAGCAGAATCCGCTGCTAAAAATCCGATGCGATCGCCTCGATGAGCGTTGGCCCCGCATGATTCAAGGCGGTGCGTATCGCGTCGGTGAGCGCGGCCGGGTCATGCACCCGGTAGCTTTCTGCGCCGCAGGCCTTGCCAAGGGCTACGAAGTCGGGGTTGCGCGCGATCACACCGAGTTCCGGAATGTGCGCGGCAACCATGTCGTCGCGAATTTGCCCCAGGGCAGAGTTGTTCCACACGACGATCGGCAGACTGAGGCCGGCTTCGACTGCGGTCAGAAGCTCGGTTACGGTGAATTGCAGACCGAAGTCGCCCGCGAGCGCAATGACGGCGCGGGCAGGGCTCGAGATCTTGGCGCCGAGCGCCGCCGGCAGCGCGAATCCCAAGGTGCCGTAACCGGACGGGTGGAACCATTGTCCGGGGTTGTCGACCGGATACGCGTAATTTCCGAAATAAGCGATCTGCGTCATGTCGCTGAATACGACGCCGTCCCAGGGCAGCGCGCTCTTGATGGCGCGCAGCGCGCGCCGCTGGGCCTGCGCCTTCGAATCCAGGCTGCTTTCGATCTCAGCATGAAATTTCGCGGACCCGCCTATACTCAAGCGCCATCCGGCGCGGGTTACCGCCTCTTGCGCACGGCCCGCCAATGCTTGATTGATGGAGTGCAGCGCACTGCGCGCATCGGACCAGACGCGGACATCGGCCGAGTATTGGTCGGCGAGCTTCACCGGATCCAAGTCGATGCGGACGAGCAGACCGCCCAGCGGCAGCTTGGTGGTGAAGTACATGTCGGTCTCACCCAGTTCGGTGCCGACGGCAAGCACCACATCCGCATCGGCGATCAAGCGCTGAATGGGAGGGTAGGGCAGCGAGGTGCCGAAGTTCGACGGATGGCTTTCGGGGAGCAGCCCCTTGCCTGCGGCCGTGGTCACCAGAGGGCAATCCAGAGTCTCGACCAGACGGCGCAGCTCCGCGCCGCCCCGGCGCGCGCCGCCGCCTGCAATGACGAGCGGCCGCGCGGCCTGGCTGAGCAGCCGCACCGCCGCGCCGATTTGATCGGGACTCGCCTGCAGGACGAGTGAGCTGTCCTCGAATCGCTGAGCCTCCAGGGTCGTCGTTTCGGCGAGTACGTCGAGCGGAATTTCCAAGTACGCCGGCCGCGGGCGTCCGGTGCGGAACGAGGCCAGACACAGCCGTAGATGTTCGCGCACATCCTCGGCACTGTGCGCCGAGCGCGCAATGCCGAACACGCCGGCGGCAAGCGCGGCCTGGTCGTAGAGCTCGTGCAGCACTCCCCATTGCTTGGTGAAGGAGGCGCGAACCGGCGCGGCTGCCACCACCAACAACGGAACGGAGTCGGAATAGGCCTGGGCGGCGGCGGTCAGGATGTTGGTGAGCCCCGGACCCGAAATCACGAAGGCGGCCGCGGGCCGCCCGCTCAAGCGCGCGAATCCATCGGCCGCGAATCCCGCGCCCTGCTCGTGCCGGACGAGCACGTGCCGCATGTTCGCGGACGTCAGGCCGCGATACAGCTCCAAGTTGTGCACGCCGGGTATGCCGAACACGGTGTCGATGTCATTGGCGACCAAGAGTTCGACGAGATAACCGCCGATATTGCGCGACATATGAACCTTCGTTGAAATTGAACATTAGTTCATGAAGCGCGCTAGGATTGCGCACCGCCAACGGCTAGGCAAGAGAAAAGATGCAATATTCACCTTTGGTCAAGCGAATCGCGGGCGACGGCGCGGACGCCTGGATCATTCACTACGAGGCGCGGGCGGCCCACGAGCGCGGCGAAGACGTCATATGCTTGAGCGTGGGCGATCCCGATCTCGAAACCCCGGCGCCGGTGCTGGAACGGGCCATCGAGAGATTGCGCGCCGGCGACACTCACTACACGCCGGCGACGGGACGGCAGCACTTGCGCGAGGCGATCGCGGCTTCACACCATGCACGGACCGGCCAGCCGGTCGACGCCGCCAACGTCATCTTTCTCGCCGGGGCGCAGAATGCGCTGTTCGTGGCCTCGCTGTGTATTGCGGCACCCGGCGACGAGGTGATTGCGCTCGAGCCCCTGTACCCGAGCTACCCTGCCACGCTCGAGATATCCGGCGCGCGGATGGTGCGGGTCGCGGCGCCGGCGGCGCGAGGTTTCCGCGTGGACCTGGAGAAGCTCGAGGCGGCGATCACGCCGCGCACGCGGGCGCTGTTTTTCGCGACGCCGAACAATCCGAGCGGCGTCATCTTGAGCGCAGCCGAATTGGCGGTGATCGGCGATCTGGCGCGCCGGCATTCGCTGTGGGTGGTGGCGGACGAAGTGTACGCGGGACTGGCGCCGGGCGGCCGAGTTCCGAGCCTGGCCGCGGAATTGCCCGACCAAGTGGTGACCATCAGCAGTCTTTCCAAGACGCATTCCATGCCGGGCTGGCGTGCGGGCTGGCTGGTGGGTCCGCCGCAGATGGTGATTCACGCGGAGGCGATGGCGCAGTGCATGCTGTTCGGCCTGCCGGGTTTCGTGCAGGAGGCGGCCGTCACGGCGTTGAGCGTTTCGAATGCCGCGGAATCCAGGGTCCGGGAATATTGCGCTGCTCGGCACGGTCTACTCCTTGCAGGACTCGACGGCGTCCGCGGACTCAAGTGCTACAGCCCGGACGCCGGCATGTTCATGCTGGTCGATGTGCGGGGCACGGGACTTGCGGGCTACGATTTCATGTGCGGGCTGTATCGGGCCGAGCGCGTGTCGGTGCTGGACGGCGGAGCGTTCGGTCAGGAGACGAGCGGTTTCGTGCGAGTGTGCTTCGCCACCGACGAGGGGCGGTTGCGCGAAGCCATCGTCCGCATACGGCGCTTCGTCGACACTTTAGTGAGGCAGGTATGACGGAACAAACGGGCGACATGGGGGTGGTGGTGCGCACCGCCGGTGGACCCGAGGCGCTGGAGTGGACGCGGCTGGACTCGAGCAAGCCGGGGCGCGGCGAGGTGCGCATCGTACAGCACGCGATCGGCGTCAACTTCATCGACACCTACTTCCGCAGCGGCCTGTACCCCTGGCCGTCGACGCCGCTGATTCCCGGCGCCGAGGCCGCGGGAGTCGTCGCGGAGACCGGCGACGGAGTGGCGGACTTCAAGGTGGGAGATCGGGTCGCATACACCATGCCGCTCGGCGCCTACCGCACTCAGCGCGTCGTTGCCGCCGAGCGGCTGGTCAAGCTGCCCGACGCCATTGCATTCGACGTGGCCGCGTCGGTCATGCTCAAGGGATTGACGGCGCAATTCCTGCTCACCTCGTGTTACCCGGTCAAAGCGGGCGATACCGTCCTGGTGCACGCGGCTGCCGGCGGGGTTGGGCTGCTGCTCGGGCAGTGGTTGAAGGCACTCGGCGCGACCTCGATCGGCACGGCGGGTTCGCCGGAGAAGGTGGCGATGGCCGAAGCCAATGGCTATTCGCACGTGATCAACTATCGGAGCGAGGATTTCGTCGCCCGCGTCCAGGAGATCACCGGCGGGCGGCGCTGCGACGTGGTTTACGATTCGGTGGGCAAGGACACCTGGCGCGGGTCGCTCGAGTGCCTGAGGCTGCGCGGCATGTTCGTCCATTTCGGTCAGTCGTCGGGAATGATCCCGGATTTCAAGTTTTCCGACCTCGCTTCCGGCGGCTCGCTGTTCGCGACGCGGCCCATGTTGTTCGACTACATCAAGAGCCGCGAAGACCTGTCGTCGCGCGCCGCGGATCTCTTCGCCAGACTGTCCTCGGGTGAAGTCAAGGCGCACGTCGGCCAGCGCGTGGCGCTGCGCGATGCCGCCGCTGCGCACCGCGACCTCGCGAGCAGGCGCACGATCGGCGCGACCGTACTGCTCCCCTAGCAGCGCCACGGAAGTGCCGTGACACAGGGACGCATGCTTGCAGGAATTCGCGGGGTGAACGCCTACGCCGCGGCGCTGCTGCGCTTCAGCCGGCTCTCCACCGACTTCTCCGTGCGGGTATTGCGCGCCCTCGCCTGGCCCAGGGTGGAACTCGTCATCAGACTGTGGCTGGCGCAGATCTACTTCGTTTCCGGCGTGCTCAAGCTCACTCATTGGGATACGGCACTGTATTTGGCGACTCACGAATATCCCGTGAGTTGGTTGTCCGCCGGCAGCGCCGCCACGATCGGCGTCTCCATCGAGGTGATCGGCGGAGCGCTTCTGGCGGCGGGATTCATGACCCGCTACGCCGCGGCGCCCATGCTGGCTCTCGCGCTGGTGGCGCAGTTCGCCTACCTGCCCTTCGACAACCAGCTGTTCTGGGCGGCCTTGTTCGGCTGGTACGTGGTGTGCGGCGCGGGTCCGATTTCCGTCGACAGCATGCTGCGCCGAGGACTCGCCGACAGTGCCTTGCCCGTAATCCCCCACATCGTGCATTTCACCGAGTGTGTGCGCAATCGCTGCGGGCCCATTTATCTGTCGGTGGTGCGAGTCTTACTGGGCACCTCACTGTTGTTGGCGGTGCTCCGGCCTGATGCCGCGCACCGCGATTCCGCTGCCGGCTTGGCTGTCTGGCTCCCGGTCATGACGGTATCGCATCTACCCGCCACCCTCGCCCTCGTCGGTGGCGGTCTCTTGGTGCTTGGGTTAGGGACGCGTTATACGGCGGCGGCGCTGATCGTTGCGGTGTCGGTCTGCGGCGTGATGGATCCGCGGATGAGCGATACGGTCTACTTACTCATGCTCGGCGCCATTTTTGTGATCTTCGGCGCCGGACAATTATCGCTCGATACCGTCATTGCGCGGGTGTTTGCCGGCAATCCGCTTCTCGAGGCACGCCGCCGCTACGCAGAGGAGGGGGCGCCGCGGGTGGTGATCGTCGGCGCGGGCTTTGGAGGCATGAGCTGCGCGGCGGCACTGCGCACCGCGCGCGCGTCCGTCACCCTGGTCGATCGTACCAACTATCACCTGTTCCAGCCGCTGCTGTACCAAGTGGCCACGGCCGCGCTATCGCCGGGCGACATAGCGGCGCCCGTGCGGCCCTTGTTTCGCGATTCACTCGACACGCGAATATTGCTGGGCAGGGTGACGGCCGTGAACACGACCACGCAGGTCGTGATGTTGGACGATGCCGAGCTTCCCTATGACTTCCTGGTGCTGGCCACGGGCGCGACCCACAGCTACTTCGGCAAGGATCACTGGGCGCCGTACGCGCCGGGACTGAAGCGTGTCGAAGACGCCATTGAAATCCGCCGCAGAATTCTCACAGCGTTCGAACATGCTGAAGCGAGCGCCGATCGCGCGGAACGGGAGGCACTGCTGACCTTCCTGATCGTGGGCGGAGGCCCCACCGGCGTCGAACTCGCCGGTGCCATCGCCGAACTTGCACGTTTCGGCATGGAGAAGGAATTCCGCAATTTCGATCCGGCCGACGCGCGCGTGATATTGGTGCAATCGGCGCCGCGTTTGCTGCCCGCCTTTCCGGAGTCGCTGGCGGCCGTTGCGCGGCGCGCGCTGGAGAAACTGGGGGTCGAAGTAGAGACCGGCAGCCGCGTCGAGGCCATCGATGCGGACGGCGTCACGGTGAGCGGCAGGCGCATCATCGCCAGGACTGTGTTGTGGGCCGCGGGAGTGACGGCGTCGCCCGCGGCGCAATGGCTGGGCGCGGCGGCCGACAATGCGGGCCGCATCAAAGTCGCCGCCGATCTCAGTGTACCGGGCCATCCGAATGTGTACGCCATCGGCGATACGGCCGCGAGCGATGCCTGGAAGGGCCAGTCCGTGCCCGGCCTTGCGCCGGCCGCCAAGCAGGGGGGCGCTTACGTGGCGCGGCAGATTCGCGCCAGGCTCGAAGGCCGGGCGCCGCCGCCGGCCTTCGCGTACCGGCATCTCGGGAGCCTCGCGACCATCGGCCGCAAAGCCGCGGTGGCGGATTTCGGCTTCGTCAAGCTATGGGGCGCGCCGGCGTGGTGGTTGTGGGGGATGGTTCACATCGGCTTTCTGCTGGGCATTCGTAACCGCGTGGCCACCATGGTCAACTGGTTCTGGGCGTACCTGACCTTTCGCGGTGGAATACGGCTCATCACGGGGGGCGACGCTACAAATTCGCGTCAATGAATGCCGCCAGCTGCGACTTCGATACGGCGCCGATTTTGGTCGCGACCACTTCGCCGTTCTTGAACAGCATCAGGGTGGGGATACCGCGCACGTGATACCGCGAGGGCACCGACTGATTCTCGTCGACGTTGATCTTGGCTATATCCAATCGGCCCGCATAACTCTCGGCCGAGTCATCCAGCGCCGGTGCAATCATCTTGCACGGGCCGCACCACTCGGCCCAATAGTCGACCAGAACGGGGATCGGCGATTCGAGAACCTCGCTGACAAAAGTGGTGTCGGTGACGTGCTTGATCTTGTCGCTCATGAACTTTCCTGGATTGATTAACCAGACTCCACGATATTGTTCAAAAGAGCAGGGTTAAAGTGCGATAATCTGAAATGAGTATTCAGTATTCTGAACAATGCCCATGAACAAACTCCAGGCCATGCAAGTGTTCGTCCGGGTGGTGGAAACCGGTGGGATTACGCGCGCCGCCGACAGCCTGCGGATGCCGAAGGCAACTGCTACCACTCTGATCCAACAACTGGAAGCCGAGCTCGGTGTGAAGCTGCTCAACCGCACCACCCGCAGCGTCAGCGTGACCACCGACGGCGCCGCCTATTACCAGCGCTGTGTCGCCATTCTGGCGGAGGTTCGAGAGACCGAGGAATCCCTCGCGCAGCGGCATGCCGCTCCCCAAGGCCGGCTACGCGTCGAGGTACCGACGCTGATGGCGCGACTGGTCATCGTGCCGGCCTTGCCGGCTTTTTTCGCGCGCTATCCGGACATCGAACTGCAGCTCGGCTGCAGCGAGCGCCGCGCGGATCTGATCGAGGAGGGCATCGACTGCGCGGTGTGGAGCGGCGATCTCGAGGACTCCACACTGATTGCGCGCCGCGTGGGCCAGCTCTATTTCGGCACCTGCGCCTCGCCATCCTATCTTGCCGCCCAGGGGGAGCCGCACCATCCGGACGAACTGACCGCGCACCGCTGCATCAATCACTTCTCGCCGCACACGGGCAAGATCTTCGACTGGGTGTTCGCCAAAAATGGCATTCGCCTTCAGACGTCGCTGCGCGGCTACATCGCTCTCGATGACGAGAACAGCTACGTGGCGGCAGCCGAAGCCGGCTTAGGCGTGGCGCAGATTCCCGCTTTCGTGCTCAAGGAGGCGATGGAGCGCGGCAGCCTGGAATTGCTGCTCGGGGATTGGTTCCCCGAGCCTGCGCCGCTCAACGTCGTGTATCCGGAGAATCGGCACTTGTCGAGCAAGATCCGCGTGTTCGTCGACTGGGTCGCCGAACTCTTCGGCGAACATGACGGGATTCTGCTGCGCTCCACTCTGTCCAAGCACACGTGAACCGGGCGCCTCTAGATTCCCAGCGGGAGCGCCGTGGATTCCTTGATGACCGTGACCGCCACCGATGAATTCACCGACCGCACGCAAGGGATGCGCGACAGATAATCGAGGTAGAACGCTTCGTAGGCCTTGATGTTCTTGGTGACGATTTTCAGCAGGAAATCCCATTCGCCGGTGAGCGTGTAGCACTCCAGCACCTCGGCGCGGTCGCGAATCGCCGCTTCGAATTCGGCGATCGCGTCGCGGCCGGTGGTCGCGAGCTTGACGTGCGCGAAGATGGTCACATCCAACCCCAAGGCATTGCGATCCAACAGCGCAACGCGCGCCTTGATGACCCCGCTCTGCTCGAGCTGTTGAATGCGCCGCCAGCACGTCGTGGTGGAGAGCCGGGTTTGCGCGGCGACCTCGGCAACCGACAGAGCACCCCGCCGCTGTAGAATGTCGAGCAGGCGTAGATCTAGTCGATCGATGGCGGGGCGGGATGAATCTTCCATTAATCGCGAATTTTCGGAATGAACATACCGGATTATCCAGCGCCTCCCGAATGATTGCAACAATTTCGCCCGGGGGACGTAAATTATGAGAATGAACAGACATTCACGCCTGCATCTGCCTCATCCACCGGCCCGGCCCGGTGAGGCCCCTGACTTCAGCTATGTGCAGCTCTCGCCCGCCGGCGCGGTGCCGCGGCCCGACATCAACGCGCGCGCACGCGACATCGAGTCTCTGTCGGTCGATCTGGTGCGCGTGCTCGATGACGACGGCAATCCGGTGGGACCGTGGCATCCGCATCTCGATCCCGCGGAATTGCAAATCGGCCTGCGCCACATGCTGCTCACGCGCTTGTTCGACGATCGCATGCAGCGCAATCAGCGCGCCGGCAAAATCTCGTTCTACATCCGCTCGCTGGGCGAAGAGGCGGTATCAGTGGCGCAATGCATGGCGCTGCGTCCCGGCGACATGCTGTTCCCGTCGTATCGCAATCAGGGCCTGCAGATCGCGCGCGGCATCGCGCTGGTCGATCTCATGTGTCAGCTCCTGTCGAACACACGGGACATGTGCAAAGGCCGCCAACTGCCGGTGATGTACCACTCCAAGGCCGGCAATATCTTCTCCATATCCGGGAATCTGGCCACCCAGTTCCCGCAGGCCGTGGGTTGGGCGATGGCGGCGGCGATCAAGGGTGAAGATCATCTGGCGGCGAGCTGGATCGGGGAGGGCAGCAGCGCCGAGGCTGATTTTCATCACGCCCTGCTGTTTGCGTCGGTGTATCAGGCGCCCGTCATTCTGAATGTGGTCAACAATCAATGGGCGATCTCGACATTTCAGGGTTACGCCGGCGGCGAGCAGCGCTCATTTGCAGCGCGCGGCCCGGGGTACGGGATCCCCGGCATCCGCGTCGACGGCAACGACTTTCTCGCGGTCTATGCCGTGACGCAGTGGGCGGCCGAACGGGCGCGCACCGGCGCCGGTCCTGCGTTGATCGAATTGGTGACGTATCGCGGGGCCGCGCATTCCACCAGCGACGACCCGGCACGTTATCGCGCCAAGAATGATTTCGAACACTGGCCCCTGGGCGATCCCATCCTGCGGCTCAAACAGCATCTGATCCGATTGGGTGAATGGTCCGAGGCGCGTCATCAGGCGTTGACGGCCGAGCTCGAGGCGCTGGTCGCGTCGAGCTGGAAGGAAGCGATCACCTTCGGCACGATGAGTGAGGGCCCGCGGCTCAACGCCGATTTGATGTTCGAGGATGTTTTCAAAGAGGTGCCGGAGCATCTGCAAAAACAGCGGGCCTTGATGCGCGCGGAAAGGAGCCGGTCGCCGGAGGCTCGCTCCGAAGGGACTTAGGCGCCATGGCCAACATGAACATGATTCAAGCCTTGAATTCCGCCATGGACATCATGCTGAAACGGGATCCGTCCGTGGTGCTCATGGGCGAGGACATCGGGTATTTCGGCGGTGTGTTTCGCGCCACGGAGGGGTTGCAGCGCAAGTACGGCGAGCATCGGGTCATCGACACGCCCATCGCCGAGGGCGGCATCGTCGCCACCGCCATCGGCATGAGCGTGAACGGCCTGCGCCCGGTCGCCGAGATTCAATTCGCGGACTACATCTATCCGGGCTTCGATCAAATCGTCAGCGAATTGGCGCGCATCCGCTATCGCAGCGCCGGAGAGTTCTTCGCACCGGTGACCATTCGGACTCCCTGCGGAGGCGGGATCCGCGGCGGTCAGACGCATTCGCAGAGTCCGGAAGGGATTTTCACCCACGTCAGCGGCATCAAAGTGGTGATGCCATCGAATCCGTACGATGCCAAGGGCCTGTTGATCACCTCCATCGAGGACGATGATCCCGTCGTTTTCTTCGAACCCAAGCGGCTCTATAACGGACCCTTCGACGGCGATCCGACCAAACCGGCCGTCCCCTGGAGCTCGCACCCCAAGGGTCAGGTGGACGAGGGCTACTACAAGGTGCCGCTGGGCAAGGCCGATATCGTGCGCGCCGGCACGGAGGTGACCATCCTCACCTACGGCACCATGGTGTTCGTCGCGGCGGCCGCGGCGGCGGCCATGAACGTATCCGCCGAAATCATCGATCTGAGATCGCTGGTGCCGCTCGATGTGGATACTCTTTGCAGCTCCGTGCGAAAGACCGGCCGCTGTATCGTGGCTCACGAGGCTACCCGCTTCTCGGGATTCGGCGCTGAACTGTTGTCCATCGTCCAGGAAGAATGTTTCTGGGACTTGGAGGCGCCGATACAGCGGGTCACCGGCTGGGACACGCCCTACCCGCACGCGTTCGAATGGGAGTACTTTCCCGGCCAGGCACGAGTCGCGATGGCGTTGAAGACAGTCATGGAGTCGGCATGAGTCAGTACGTATTCAAGATGCCTGACTTGGGTGAAGGCACGGTGGATGCGGAAATCGTCGCCTGGCATGCCAAGCCGGGCGATGCCGTGACGGAAGATCAGATCATCGTCGAGGTGATGACCGATAAAGCGGCGGTGGAAGTGCCTGCGCCGGTGAGCGGCCGGGTCGTTTCGATCACCGGCGCGCCGGGCGATAAGGTGGCGGTGGGTTCGCCGCTGATCGTGTTCGATGTGGGCGAGGGTGCCGCGGCGGACGGTGGGGCAGGGAGGCCGGCCAACGTAGGCATCGATGCGCCGAGCCCGGCGGT
>WNFG01000255.1_pt1 | contig 44723 bp, 54 predicted proteins | sample 5400431 | NCBI WGS metagenome assembly WNFG01 (sample SAMN13153346, study PRJNA577476) | soil metagenome | isolation source: 120 cm saprolite under Douglas fir tree site 2 hole 3 replicate 2 | place: USA:California | collected 2015-04-18
GTGATGCAGGGAGAATTTCGCTGGCATCAGCATCCGCGTTCCGATGAGTGTTTCCTGGTCGTGGAAGGCGATCTGGAAATAGATCTCGCGGACGGCCGTACATTTCGTCTGAAGCCTGGAGAGGTATTCACAATCCCAGCGGGTGCGATCCATCGAACGCGCTCGCATGCACGGGCGGTGAATTTGTGCTTCGAGGATCGCAACGCATACACCGACGTGGTTTTCGAAGATTCAGAAAGAGCGAGCAAGTAGTAAGAGGTCGACTCAAAGCACGCTCCTACACCAAAGACAAATCTTGTGCCATCCGTGGGCTAGAATTTCTCGCGAAACCTTTTCAAATGAAACCACTTTCTCAATCAACCCGGCCAGGCTGAAATTCAAAGCGATTTGTTTTACGACTACCGTACCAATGTTGATTCCTATCCCAAGTGGCAGGCATGGATGCGCGATAAACAACCCAAGTTGGTGGTCATCTGGGGCAAATATGAACTCTCCTTTGACCCATCTGAACCGGAGGCCTATCGCCGCGATGTGCCAAATGCTCAGGTGCACATTGTCGCGCTTGACGTTGCTCCGGGTCAGCACCAACGAACCCGACGAGAGTTACTGAGGTAAGACATTTTTTGAATCTCCTTTTTCTTGCCCCATTTTCCTGGGGCACCCAGAAGCGAAGGCTTCTGCTTCCAAAGCGAGCGGCTGCTTTATGGGAGGGAACCCAACGTTCTTAGGGCGGAACCGGGAAAGCAGAAGACGCGAGGCTGCCGGACGCAGGAATTAGCCTGAAGCAGTGCCCAGGAAAATGAGCAGCAGAAAAATGGTGGCGTACGGGACTGAGGAAGCATCGGCGTAAGGAGCATGAGCACGGCAGCATCTACGGCGGGAAAACGGTCGGAAGTAAGAGGCGCCTATGGAATCGGGCCTCAGGCGAAACGAGTGGGACTCGTGTTGCGAGTGGCCTGTTACACTCAACGACTCACGGCGACTAGTCTATGGAATTACAATCATCATCTTATAGCTGCAAAATCAAAGGTCCGGCCGTCGCGAATAACGATCCGAACATTCCGGATGTTGCTTATCGCCTTTAGCGGATCGCCTGCAATCGCGATTAGATCCGCTCGCTTCCCTACTTGAATCGTGCCGATCTCGTCTCCGCGCTTCAACAGCCGAGCGGGCCGGCTCGTAGCCGCCTGGATCGCCTCCATCGGCGACAACCCCGCATCAACAAGTAATTCGAGTTCGCGATGGAGGCTTTCACCGAAGCGCAAATTGCCGAGCGGAGCATCAGTGCCGGCAGTGATCACGACTCCAGCCGCATGAAGATGGCGAACATTGTCGAGAGATCCTTTCGCGAATTCCTCCTGGGTGGCGACAGACGAAAACACCACCAAAGTCGGATCCACAACTATCCCAGCTTGTGCAATCTCCGATATCAGGGATTTCGGAATCGTGGTATAGCCGGCGTGTTCAATCTGAGTGGGGTGGCACGCAACCACCGCGGCCAATTCCTCCACATTCCCCCAATGCACTGTTACCGGTAGTCCCGCGCTACGGGCTTCGACAATGATTGCGGCGAGGGTCTGAGCATTCAACGTGGGGATTCGTTGGGGCCTACTCCGCCGATCACCGCTATCCAGCACTGCCTTAATGACGTCAACGTCGCCGCTCGCAAGCTCCCGGACGACTGCGCGGCCCTCTTCGGGCGTTGTGATCTGACGGGTCCCTGCCGCAATTGCGGGTTTGTTCCCGACTAGCAGTGTCCCGGCCGGATGTCCGCCGGGTGCGGTCAGCATGGGACCTGCGGCAAAGACTCGTGGGCCCACGCGTCGGGCTTCGTCGATGGAGCGACGCAGTTCGATAATCCACGGATATCCGGCACCAAGATCGCGGACGCTGGTTACGCCGTGGCGGAGAAACTCCTGAAGGACGCCATTGATAATCTCATCGGCTTTGGGATTATTCGGGCCTCGAGGAAGAACAAAATTGAGATGGACGTGACTGTCAATCAGGCCAGGGAGGATGGTGAGTCCGGTGAGGTCACGACGTTCGAAGGCATCAGGAATTGTGATCTGCGAGCGTGCTCCTACAGCGCGAATTCGGCCATTTTCAATCAGAATGACGGCATCACGTAGCGGCGGAGCCCCCGTGCCGTCAATCAGGGTCGCGCCGACAAGCGCCAGCGAGTGACTTGGTTGTTGACCGAACACCGGGCCGGCACCTTCCGCGAATCCCAACGCCCCAATGAACAGTAATAGCAAACGCCTCGCAATCATTTACAGCCTCCTCTTGCTCATCTTCAGGTCTCTCCTTGCCTGTGCAACCGCTTCACGACCGGCTCGCCGGTCCATTAGATTACGTATGAAATCCAATGGAGCCAAAAAAAATCAGAAGCTCTTTAGTAGATGGTCTCGAACTGAATCCAGTATCTTCTGCCTTTCCCCAGAATCGGGCAAGATGCGGGCAATTGAGACGGCTCCCGCCATCGCCGTAAAGATCACGTTGTAGCTCCTTTCTCTCTCAGCCGCGGTGCGGCCTGGCATGAACTCCATCAAGCGCTCCCGCCGTGCTTTCATAGCGGCCGCGATTCGCTTCTTTACGGCCGGAGCAGCCCGTGCAATTTCCGGAGACAAGGCAGCAATCGGACAGCCTGTATCAGGATGCTCGCAGTGTTCAGGGGACAAGTACCACTGAACGATCTCTTTCCAGCGATCTGCAGGGGGCACGTTCCTCAGTGAGCCAAAGACTCTTTCGCCAAACTCGGAGAAGCCCTCTTCGATGGCTTCGGCGAGAAGGTCGTCTTTGCTGCGGAAATGCTTGTAGAAGCCGCCAACTGTCAGCCCGGACGCCTTCATCACAGTAGCGACGCCCGGTCCGTTCAGGCCCTCAGCCCGGAATCGACGAGCCGCATTCTTTACGATACGGCGATGAGTCCGCGTCTTGTGGTCAGGTTCGTAACGCATAACATCTAATTGATAGATTATAGATGTAATCTTACGTTGTCAACAGGAGGCCGCGTGCAGCAACCGTGCGGCTGACTCTTCCTTGCGTGCTATGGCAAGTTGCCGCCGGTTGGTCCACTCCGAATGGTCCAGAGCGGTATTCAGAAAAATGCGGCTTCGATATGAGCCCTAACGGCTTCAGTACCGGTCGGGTTCGCCTTCGTTGAGCGCTTCGGCAATGGCCCGATCGTGGCCACGATTTCATCTTGGAGGAGCTATTGTAAGTCTGGTGCTTTTTCGTGCTCGCTCCAAAAGACAAATGTTGCAATGGCAAAGAAAATGACAAACGAGCCGTTGATCCATCCACCGAGTATGATGCCGCCCACTGGTGCAGGTATGTGAGTGAGGGCTGGTCGGAAGACCGTACTGCCGAGAGAAAGGACTGTCGGAATGCATAGGAGTAACCACCGCGGAAAATTACTCGGACCGCGATGAGCTAAGTTGTAGACCAGTAAGGTGCCAAGTGATCGTAGGCACATGGCGACATTCGATAGTGCGCCAAAGAGCAGGCCGATCTGTTCTAGCTAGGAACGTGCTCACGCCAACGCTGCGAGACTAGCGGCCCGCGTCAAGGTTCACGCCTGGGCCCCTCCCTCTGCTGCGGCCTAAACGCGCCGCATGCTCACTTTAGTTCTCTGCTTCGTGTCGGGATTTGCTTCCTTCACCCGAACGTGGGTAAAAATCCGGGGACGGAGAGAACGCCGTGCGAGGGCGTTGCTAGTTAGGGCTGAAGCGGGTGGCAAGGGTTGCGGTGAACAGTGGATGACGGATCTCTCGCCCCGGTTTACCCTTCGAAATAAAATGTCCGGTTCCGTGGGACTCAAACGTTCTAGGGGTTAGGAGACCGAAGATGAATGCGAGTCCGTCACGCGCAGATACCCGCGGGGCGAGGGTGTCTGGCTTGAGCGTCTTTGTCCGCGATGGTGACGGCAGCCATGACCTGTACCTCGCGTGAAAAGGAGCTGGGAGCACCGCCGTCAACGAATGGGTGACAGACAAATCCACGCTCTCGACCGCATCTTTCGCGCGCTTGCCAGCGAGCCCCGGCGCAAGATCTTGCACTTGGCCGCCCGGGAGAGATGCGCTGTCACGCAGTTCGCGACCCAACTCAAGATGAGCCAGCCGGCCGTATCGAAACACATTCGCGTCTTGGTTGATGCGGGGCTACTTTCTAAGACCCCAGAGGGACGACACCGCTGGTGCCGTGTCAACCCCCGCGCCTTTGAACCGGCATGCGCGTCCATTGAGGATCTCAGGGCCGAGTATCCAAGTCCCCGACGCCTCAGGGCGAGATCGCCCAGGGTATGACGAGTCTCCAGCCCGATGTTTGGCCTTTAAAGAAAAATGTCCGCTCCCATTCCGGTCAAACATCTAGAGATCGGAAGGAGCCGTTACGGCAGGAAAAACCGCAGGATGGTTGACGAGCCTGGATCGTCTGCTTGGTGAAAGAAAAATGTCCGGTGCCGTGCCACTCAAACGTCTTGAAAGCGGAACAACAAAACCAGAGGAGGGCCGCTTCGCGTGTCCCGTCGCGGGGTTCGGACACCGCCTCCCAGGAGGAGAAGTCTCCATGTCACTGATACGCATCTGCTTGTTGGGGCTAGCTACCCAGATCGCCGTGAGCGCGTCCGCTATGGCTCAGTCGACGCAGGCCGTCGGCAGCCAGACGCCGCCGCTCATTGACCAGCAAAAAGAGATCGGTTTGGCTCTCAGCGCCTGCCCGCCGACCGTAGCGAGCAGGGCGGCGGTCTATGTCCTCGACAAGACTGGCTACGTCAAGGTCCGGGACAGCCAAAACGGCTTCACAGCGATCGTCCAGCACTCGCTGCCTACTAGCCAGGAGCCACAGTGCATGGATGCGGAGGGCACGCGCACGTTCCTCCCGCGCATGCTGAAGGTGGCCGAGCTGCGCGCTCAGGGAAAGAGCCCCGAAGAGATCAAGCGCTCCGTGGGCGACGCGTTCGCCAAGGGCGTCTTCCCGGCGCCTGCCCGGCCGGGCGTCATTTACATGCTATCGACGGAAAACGTCGTACCCGACGACAAGGGAATTGTCGGACCGTTTCCGCCCCACGTGATGTTCTACGGTACGCACCTGACCAATGCCGACCTCGGCTCGGAAGGCCAAGCTGGCGGAGGGCCGGCCTTCGTTGTCAATGAAGGCGCTCCGCACGCCCTCATCATCGTTCCCGTAGCGGCGCAGACGGGCTCGGGCCACGCTCCCTCGGGCAAAGGCGGTGAGCCGGGAGTAAGCGTTGCAAAATATATGTCCGCCAAGTTTCCGGTCAAACGTTTAGAAAAGTGAAAGCCACAAACGAGGGAGATACACAATGACAGGTCTGCAGGGAAAGTATGCCGTCGTGTTCGGTGCTGGCGGCTCCATTGGCACCGCAGTCGCCAAGGAGTTTGCGGCCGAAGGAGCAGAAGTCTTTCTGTCCGGCCGGACGAAAGCGAACGTAGAAGCGGTGGCGAAGCAAATCACGACAGACGGCGGCCGTGCACATGCGGCAGTGGTGGACGCCGACGATTACACTGCCGTCGAGGAATACGTCGATGGCATCGCAAAGCGGACCGGGAGGATCGATATCGCGTTCAATGCCATTGGCCCTCTTGTGTCAGAGTACGGAAACGGAAAGAACGCGGTGGACCTGCCGATCGAAGAATTCATGGTGCCGTTGACAACAATTGTGAAGTCGCAGTTCATCACTGCCCGCTCGACCGCGCGCCACATGGTGAAGCAACGTTCAGGCGTGATTATTTTCCTGACAGGCAGCCCTGCTCGCGGTCACGTAGAAGGCGCGACAGCCATTGGCACCGCGTTCGGCGCCATTGAGTCTTTCATGGAAAATCTGGCCGTGGAAATCAGTCCAGTCGGCGTCAGATCTGTGTGCCTCCGGACAACCGCTAACACGGATAGCCGGACCATCCAGCAAACGATGGACATCCTGGCGAGCAGGATGAACACCTCAAAAGACCAGATGATCGCCAGGATTGCGAACCTTAACTTTCTGAAGGTCCCTGCCAGTGTCTCCGACACCGCGAAGGCAGCAGCATTTCTCGCATCCGACCGCGCGCGCATGATGACCGGAACGGTCGTCAACTCAACGGCTGGAGCTGCCCTAGACTAGTTCGCCGAATCGACAACAAACCGCACCGCACTCAATCACTGCAGCTCGGAAACAGAAGAGAGACACAATGGCAACCATGAGCAAGTCTCCTGCGCAGTCGAACCCGGCCGTCGAGACAAAGCGTGAGGGACCGACCTACTACAAGACCTTAGTCAGGTCTGGCTATGCTCCAGTGAACGGCCTGCAGATGTATTTCGAGATCCACGGCACGGTCACGACGAGGCCGCTGGTCACGATTCACCCCTTTGCGGGTTTGGCGAACGTGTTTCCCTCGTTGACTAGGAATCGGCAGCTGATTGCGGTCGAGCTGCAAGGGCACGGACGTACGGCTGACATCGATCGCCCGTTGAGTTTCGAGCAAGAGGCCGACGACGTCGGTGCTCTTGTGAAACACCTCCAAATCGAGCAGGCCGACTTCTTCGGCGAGAGCTTTGGTGGGATTGTAGCCGTGCAAATGGCGGTCCGCCATCCCAACCTTGTTCGCCGAGTGGCCACTTACGGATCGGCTTTGGGCAAGTTCGAGGACGTCACCCGGCCGGAATCCTTGGCGGAACTCATGACCCTTACGCCCTATAGCGATAGTGTCCAATTTCAGCGAGAGGACTACGAAAGAGTGGCGCCAGATTCAAAACAATGGGCCACCCTGTTTGCGAAGATCACCAGCATTGCGTGGAAGGGATTTTCGCGCGACGAACTGAAATCGATCAAAGCGCCCGTCCTCATCGCTACCGGCGATCACGACGTTCTGGGCCCCCGTGTCGAGCACCATCTGGAGATGTCCCGGCTCATCCCAAATGCTCAACTTGCCGTTATCCCTGACGCCGGCCACTTCGTACTAAACGAGGATCCCGAAAGGTTGCTGCCGATCATCGCAACCTTTCTCGATCAACACGAATCCACGGTGCCGTTTGCGACAACAAAAAGCGGCTACCACCCCGGCGAAACAAGGTAAAGGAGAACCAGACATGAGCAGTAAACCTGAAACGTTATCCGGAGGCAAAATGACAACCGAATCGAAAACGAAAACTGATTTCAGAGCGCCTACAACTTCCAAGAGGCTGCCTCGCGCGGTGTCCGATATTCTTCACCGCGTTGGCGCTTTATCCTGTTTATTCACCTTGGTTGGTATTGCATTTCTCCCCACCGTCGCGGTCGCTGACGGATTTTCGTCGGATAGAATCACAGTCAACGTCGAAGGTAAGGGAGATGATGTTCTACTCATTTCGGGTCTTGGCTCTTCACCGCGTGTATGGCGTGAGCTGATAAGGGCTGTTCCTGGTCATCGCTATCACCTTGTGCAGATCTCTGGATTCGCAGGGCAACCCAAACGTGGCAATACGGAAGGGTTGGTGGCGGCCCCCGCGGCTGAGGAACTGGCGCGGTACATCGCTACGATGCGCATATCAAAACCGGCCGTGATTGGTCACTCTTTGGGGGGCCTGATCGGCTTGATGCTTGCCGAGAGACATCCCCAAGCCATTGCCAAGCTCATGGTCATCGACGTCCGTCCCTTTATGGGCGCAGCATTCGGCCCGCCCGGCACAACCGCTGAGAGCATTAAACCAGTAGCCGATGCGATACTGGCACAAATGGAAGGCCTCGATCCGGCGGGCCGACAACAACAAGCACAAGTCACAATCGATGGCATGATCAATACGGTGGGTAAGCGAAAAAGTGCCTTGGAAGACTGGATGAAGAGCGACCCTGATGTAGTCGCTCGCGCTTTGCATGAGGGATTCGTCACCGATCTTAGTCCAGATCTCTCGAAGATCGCCGTGCCGACAGTAGTTCTTTATACGACAATGAAAAATAATCAACTTACGGACCTCCAGACAGACAGCGTTTACCAGGCGGCGTACAAACCGCTGAACGGTGTCGTGCTCAAACATATCCCGGATACCGCTCATTTCATCATGTGGGATCAACCCGAGCTCTTTCAGACAGAGGTCGTCGCGTTTCTCCGCTGGAACTTTGGTTTGGAGAGGAAAAATGAATCCAACGAACAAATCACAGAGAACTCCCAAGAGCCGAACGTCCAATAGGTCCGTGGGCCTGACCAAAAACCTCAAGGTGGGGGCACTGGCCGAGGACCTGTTCCGGAGCGTGTCTACCTCTGAGGGGCTCCGGGGTTGGTGGTCGACTGAGATCTCTGGCAGTCACGCGAAGGGTAAGGAACTGAAGTTGGGCTTCCGCGGAGGCCACATCGTGCGCATTAGCCTCGCAAAGGCAATCAGCCCTTCGATCGTCGAATGGAACATCAAGGAACACAAGCCCTTCAACGAGTGGAATGGAACGAGGCTATCCTTCTCTATCGAAGCCGATGGACCCGACCGCTCCATGCTCACGTTCATGCATGTAGGGCTGCTGCAAGAGTGCGAGTGCTACGAAGTCTGCCAAGGCGGGTGGGACTACTACATGGCGAGTTTGAAGTCGTTCGCTGAGAAAGGGAAGGGGACTCCGTAGGGAGGTTCCCTGCCCGGCCGAGCCTAACAATGTGCCGTTTGCGACAACAAAAAGCGGCTACCACCCCGACGAAACAAGGTAAAGGAGAACCAATCATGAGCAGTAAATCTGAGACGTTAGCCGGAGGCAAAATGGCAACCGATCCTAAAATGGCGACCGATTTCAGAACGCCAACCGCTTCGAAATGGAGTGCCCCGCGCGCCGTCGTCGACGCTGCGGCAGGCACGATTATTGCGACTGCAGAGGTTGCTGCTCCGCCCGAGCGCGTCTTCCGCGCGCTCACGACGAACGAAGTCGAGCGCTGGTGGGGACACCCCGACTTCTACCGCCAGACAGGGTGGACCGCAGAGCTGCGCGTCTGCGGCCCTTGGAGCGTCACCGTTGTCTTTGCAGACGGTAGCACCAACGTCGGCAGTGGCGAGTTCGCCGAGATCGATTTGCCGCGCAAGCTTGTGATGACGCGGAAGTTCGAAAAGCATCCGCTGCAGGGCACGCGGGAGACGACCATCACGTACCGCCTCGATCCCATCGCAAGTGGCACGCGCGTGACTGTGCGCGACGAAGGCTTCCTCGGCCGGAGCGAGGCAGCCTACGGAAACGCTGAACACTGGGAGCGCGTCCTCGGTTGGCTCGACGCTTACATGAGGCCTGAGAGCGCGTCGGCCGCCGGCTGACACTGGAGCCTGGCATCGCTGTATTACAAGGTAAAGGAGAACCAAGCATGACCAGTAGACCGTCATCCACAGCAGATCTGGCGACACCTCACCAGGTCGTATCGCACGAGGAGTGGCTCGTTGCACGCAAGCAGCTCTTGGCGGAAGAGAAAGAGTTCACTCGCCTCCGCGATCGTCTGACCCAACGGCGCCGCGATCTGCCGTGGGAAGCGGTGAACAAGGAGTACGTCTTCGAGGGACCGAACGGCCGCCAGACGTTGGCCGATCTCTTCGACGGCCGCAGTCAGCTCATCGTCTACCACGCGATGTTCGACCCGGCTGCGGCGTCGCCGTCGTCCACCTGGACGCGCGACGCGGCGTGCCACGGTTGCTCGTTCTGGGCGGACAACTTCAACGGCATCATCGTCCACCTGAACCACCGCGATGTGACAATGGTCGCGGTCTCGCGCGCCCCCTACTCGAAAATCGCCGCCTATTCGAAGCGCATGGGCTGGACCTTTCCTTGGCTCTCGTCGGGCAATACCGACTTCAATTTCGATTACAAAGTCTCGTTCACTGCCAAAGAGATCGCGGAGAAGAAGGTCGACTACAACTACACGATTCAGGATAAAAGGCTGTCAGAGCTCCCGGGGCTGAGTGTCTTCGCCAAAGACGCTGCGGGGAAGATCTTCCACACGTATTCCGCCTACGCGCGCGGCATCGACTTGATGAACACGGCTTACAACTATCTCGACGTCGTGCCGAAAGGACGCGACGAGGGGAACCGCGGACCGTTCTGGGTGCGCCGTCACGACGAATACAAAGGCTGATCCAGGAGGAAACTTATGTGCCCAGTTTGCATGGCAACGTTCGTCTTGATCGCGGCCGGCGTACCTACTACGGGCGGCCTGGCCGCGCTGGCGGTGAAGAAGCTTCGCGCGAAAGCGGACGTCACAACCAGGGCCGACAGTATTAAGCGGGAGGAAGGACAGAGAAGGAGAGGACAGCAATGTCGCGACGCCCTCGAGTAGAGAAGGTTGTGCTGCCATTCTTTGCGGGGACGCTGGATGTGGGAAGCCTGCAGGCGAAGCACTAGCCGGCGCATCTGCTAGGGGCCGCCTGGCCCCGCTGGGTGCCGGCTGGACTTCGGGGCGCCGACGCACTTTCCTGTGTGAGGAGCGAAACAAGGTTATGCCCAATTCCGTAACGGACAGCATGTGCCTGAATCCAATTGCTCGCACTCGTTGGGTACGCCTGTGCTGCCTATCCGGCTTGCTCGGAAGCTTCCTGTTCCTCAGTGGAGACATGCTGTTCTATGGGACTCTTTCCAGTGGCGCAGCCTTCCATCCCTACCTCGAGATGGCCCACCGACCGCTCGTGCAGCTCGTTATCGGGGGCGCGCTCGGACCCATAGCGGCTCTTTTCTCAGCTATTGGCGTGGGCCTTTTCTATCTGACTTTAGAACCCGGAAGCCGCCCGCTGGCATATGCCGTGGCCGTCTTGCTTGCTGTGATGATGCTGGTCGGGGGCGCTTATCATGCGGTTTACACCGTCTTTGGATTCGCCTCGAAGGTGGCTGATGAAAGTGTGCGTGAGACGCTGATTACGCAGGTCACCAGCTTGCGGGACACTATCTCATATCCCATGTATGCAACCGGGATAGCAGGGACGGCGTTGACATATTTCTTAGGGCTTTGGAAGAAAACACAATTCCCTCGGTGGCTTCTGGTTTTTCTCCCGACAAGTCTGTCTATGGCTAGTTCTGCAGTTCCTGGCTACTTTCTAGCAATTCCGGCTCCTTTTGGCGGAATTATCAGCGGCGGATGGATAAATGGATCGTTTCTCCTGTTCTTCGCCATCGCGACTTGTGTTTTTTGGCATTCCGAGACGTCCGGCGTCCAGAAATCACCTTCTAGCAATTGAATTGGAGTCCTGTTTTCATTCAGGCGAATCTCCCGCCCCGGTTTACTGCGGAAGAAAAATGTCCGCTGCCGTGCCATTCAAACGTCTATAGACTAGAAGCCACGAACCAAGGAGGAGACACAATGAGTGAATTTACATTTCTGTTTCGCGGCAGAGAGACACCCCGGTCTCCCGAGCAAGCGCAGAAACAATTGGACAAATGGGTCGCGTGGTTTAAGGACCTCGGCGCGAAAGGCCACGTCAAGGACTCCGGACATCCACTGGAGGGGACCGGCAAGGTTGTCAAGGGCAAACAAAAGGACGTCAACGACGGTCCGTACGCCGAGGCTAAGGATGTTGTTGGCGGCTACATGCTGATCGAGGCCAAGGATCTCCATCACGCGGCAGAGCTCGCGAAGGGTTGTCCGATCCTTGAGGTCGGAGGTTCTGTGGAAGTACGCCCCATCCAGATTCTGAACATGTAAATGGACCCTAGCGATCATCTCTTTCGGCGCGAGTCGGGACGCATAGTCGCCGCGCTGACGCGGGTCTTCGGAGTCCACAATCTCGCGCTGGCCGAGGATGTCGTACAAGAAGCCTTCTGCCGTGCGATTGAGGTGTGGAGATTCCGCGGAGTTCCGGAAAACCCCTCCGCGTGGCTCATGGCGACCGCGAAGAACTGCGCGCTCGACGTCCTGCGGCGTGAGCGCACAGCACGCACCTTTGCGCCGGAGTTAGGGAGGTTTCTACAGAGCGAATGGACACTTGCTCCTGTCGTGCAGGAACTCTTTGGACCGAACGCGATCAAAGATGACCTGCTGCGCATGATGTTCTCCTGCTGCCATCCGCGGTTGCCCGAGGCGGCGCAGGTCGCGCTTGTGCTCCACATGCTATGCGGTTTCAGCGTGGGCGAGGTTGCCAGCGCGTTCGTTAGCACCCACGCTGCGATGGAGAAACGGATAACGCGAGCGAAGAAAGTGCTCGCAACATCGAAGAAGCTGTTCGACGTCGCGGCCGCCACCGAGTTCTCCGCGCGTCTTCCAGCCGTCCACCGCGCGATCTACTTGCTGTTTAACGAGGGCTACCACGGCGCTTCCCCCGAGACGGCAGTGCGTGTTGAACTTTGCCGCGAGGCGATGCGGCTCACCGCGGTGCTCCTGGAGCACTCGCTTGGAAAAACGCCCACGACTTACGCACTCGCCGCCCTGATGTGTCTCGACGCTGCGCGCCTCCCGGCCCGCGTCGACCCATCAGGCAACTTGAGCTCACTTTTTGAGCAGGATCGATCGCAATGGGATCAAGAGCTCGTGGTCGAAGGGCTGAAGCTCCTGGAGCTGTCCGCCACCGGTTCCGAACTCACCGAGTATCACGTGGAGGCCGCAATCGCGTCGGTTCACACGATGGCGCATCGCGCCGAGGATACTGACTGGGGGCAAATCGTTTCACTTTACGATGCGTTGATGACGATACATCCTTCCCCGATCGTCGCGCTCAATCGCGCCATCGCGGTCGCGCAGAACGATGGTCCCGAGCGCGGGCTCGAAGAGATTCGCACCATTGCCGAGGGCGAACGCCTCGCCAACTATCCTTTTTACCACGCCGCGCTCGGTGAGTTTGAGTTTCGGAGTGGGAAGCATGAGACCGCGCGCGAGCACTTCCGAGCAGCGCTCGCTCTTGCGCGCAACTCAATGGAGTGCCGATTCCTCGATCAGCGCGTTAGCGCGTGCGAACGAGGCGATATGCAGCAGGCTTACTACGAACGATTTTGGGACCGGGTACTCGTTTCTCTCAAAACTCATCTGGAAGGAGAAGGCCATAACTGAGAACCAATCGTTGAGCCAACCTACTCACCTTCAACAGCTGACTCCTCCCTTCACTGCGGCCTGGGCGCGCCGCCTACGGCGTCGCAGGCCTTAGTTCCGGGAGTAGTCAGCGATACTCGAAGCATGCTCTAATGACTTGACCGTCGCGAGAGAACCACCTCAAAAACCAATTCCACTTAACATATAGGTAAGACATTTTTTGAATCTCCTTTTTCTTGCCTGATTTTCCTGGGGCACCCAGAAGCGAGGGCTTCTGCTTCCAAAGCGAGCGGCTGCTTTATGGGAGGGAACCCAACGTCCTTGGGGCGGAACCGGGAAAGCAGAAGCCGCGAAGCTGCCGGACGCAGGAATTAGCCTGAAGCAGTGCCCAGGAAAATGAGCGGCAGAAAAAGGCCACGTACCGGACTCAATAAGAATCGCGCGAGGGCCAGGAGCAAGGGAGCCAAGCTAAAGCGGAGAAAGGTCAGAAGTCGTATGCTCTCTGAAGGCCCACTCGGAGCGAACCTTGGAGCCAGATGAATGCACGATATCGTTGCGATTGGTCAGCGGTTTTCCGATCACTTGTATGGAAAGCCGACTACAGGCCGAGTGGCCGAAGGCTTAGTTTCCGAGAGTAGCCGACGTCGCCCAGAATCTCGTGTTTGAGTTTCCACAACGTCGATTCAGGCCAGCCTACTTCCAAGAAAGTTAGGAGGGCGATTCTGTGAGCAAAAAACACTGGGATTGCGGTCACGAGTTGCACAACTAGCTGGATGCTGTGGATGCGGCCCCCGAGCATATCGAGACGACTTGTCTGGGTCGGTCTCACTTTGCAATTGGTCATCTATACTTCGACGGCAGTTTGGTGGGCTCCTCTGATGGCAAGATTGGTGACCCCGGATTCAGGGATGTCGCTTCATGACTACCATCTGCTCATGAGCACCCACTGGATTCGGCTGGCGCTCATTACCGCGTATGGTATCGCGTCCTTTTACATGCTAATCAAAAGTGCGACAGCGTCGCACTGGAGTACTTCCTGAGGTCCAAGGCGCGAACAACACGAAAAACCAAGCTTGCCGCAACGGACCGCCGCAAGCAACTGGTGTCTATCGCGATGGAGCAGATTGCAACAAAGGGTTTCGAGGGTCTGCGGTTCCAGGAGGTTGCGAAACAGGCGGGCATCAATAACGCTACTCTCTACTATCACTTCCCGACCAAGGAGGCGCTAATTCAAGGAGTGGTTAGCCACCTGATCGGAGAGTTGAAAAAAACCCGGGGGCTTCCGAAAGATGCGCCGGCGACCGCTCGGGAGGAACTACGTCTCGAATTCGAGGATGTTCGAGAACTTTTGCGGACGCAGCCAAAGCTGTTTGTCGTTCTTACCGAACTGTCATTGCGGGGATTACGCGACCCGGTCATCGACAAGATAGGAAAGAGCCGCGATGACTTTTGGCGGATCCACTTGTCTAGCGTCATCAGACGCGGGGTGGAACAGGGCGTATTTCGCCAGAATATTAATGTGGAGGCGACTGTCACGGCCCTGATGGCACAAATCAAGGGAATCGGGTACCACGCAACGCTGGGCAAACGGAAGCGTGGGGAGGTAGACCAAGCGATTGCCGAGATCGCACGGCAGGTGGAACACTGGCTCGCTTGTGAGAGTATATGACATTCGCCAAGATCTTCCTTCTTGCGATGGCTTCGGCAGCCGTTCCTCTCCACGTTGGCGACACGCTGCCCATCGTTACGGGCAACACGATCTCCGGAAAGACGTTGGCGCTCAAGCCTGGTGGCCTAGCGCAGGCGCAACAATCACCAGAGAATCTAATCCATGTCGAAATCAATGGGTTGCGCGGCGACAAGGGGCAGGTTCTGTGTGCGCTCTATTCGTCGGCTGACGGATTTCCAAAGAAGGGCGATAAAGCCGTAGCGCACGCCAAGTCCCCGATCTCCGATGGGCATGCAGTCTGCGAGTTTTCCGGCGTGACCGTCGGCACTTATGCGGTTTCAGTATTCCACGACGAGAATTCCAACGGCAAATTAGACACAAACTTTGTGGGAATTCCCCGCGAAGGTGTGGGGGCATCCAATAATGCAAAAGGCCATTTCGGACCACCCAAGTTCGACGCAGCCGCATTTCGTTTCTCAGGGAGCCGTCTGGAATTGAAAATTACCATAAACTATCTTTGAGGAATCGCGCGCCGCACCCGTCCGCGTAGGCTCTGACAGACTTAAAGCTGTATGGCGCGCTCATAACCCGGGCTCGTTTCCTCATTGCTATTCGTTCCCAACGACAACATGCAGATGATCTCGACCTCCGTTTCGACGTCCAAGACCACAACAAAGAATGCCAAGGCCTGGTTCTCCAGCAGCGCTGTCCGAAGTAGTTCACTCCAAAAACTCCCACGCGTTCGCCTCCTCGATGGCGCCCAGCAAGCGGACGAAAATGACAACCGCGAGATTTGTCGAACGCTGATTCTTGGCTTCGACTTCCATGAGTCCCGAAGCGACAATGACGAAGAGCAGGATCTCAAGGAGAGACACCCTGTATCCTTCCCGTACATCGGAAAGCGAATAGTCATCAATCCCACTTTTTACGAGTTCTGCGAAATAGGATTGTAAGAATGCTTCCCGGTGAGCGATCAGATCTTCGGTGGATAGTCCCATGGCGATAAAATTGGCGATGTCATTTGTCGGCGAGCAAGTTCGATTTACCCGCTGCCAATCGAGTACAAGCAAAGATTTAGCGGCGGACGCACTTGATGGGAAGAAGACATTGTCCACGCGGAAGTCACCATGTCCGAGCGTGAACTGATTTCTCTTAGCTGTGTTCTCAAGAACTGGACGCAGATTCTTCGCCAGAGCCGGACAGAAGGAGCGCGCCGACGGTGTTAAAAGCGCGTCGGCCTGAGCGAGAAAGTTTGGCCAACGCGCCTCGTACATGGCCTGAAGCCGATCGCGCATTTCGGGCGTGCTTTCCCGGAGCCAGGGAAATTGCTTGAGTTTCGGATGATTCCACCAATAGGCATGAAACCGGGCCAGTTCGGCCAGCGCATGCCGTGCCTGAGCTGGAGTGCAACCAGCAAGTTGGTCTCCGAAAGCCCCATCTCTCAAGTCTTCCAGCAAGAGCACGAATGCGCTTCGCTCTTGGTTTACGCCTGCAAAATAACATTGTGGAATCCCAATGCCGGGCCGCTCGCTCAACTCCTGATAGAACGATACCTCGTGAAGATACATACCCGTTCTCAGAGACAATTGGCGGACAGCCGGAATTGCCGAGGGGAACTTGGCGATGAGAGTAGAAGGGGCTCCAGACTCAGCTGCGTCATAACTCAGATGAATTCGAAGCAGCTGGCTGAGAAAGCTGCTTCCTCCGCCAATCGGTTCAACTTCGAAACTCGAAACCTCGGCAGATCGAAGAGACCCGCATCTCTGGAGCGCGTGCGTGAGCCACGCCCTGCTCAATTCGGCTGGCGAAAACGGAGTAGTGGAAATCAAGCGCGCCCCTTCTTTCGAATGAAACTTCGTTCCCGGTCTTATTTCTCTTCGATTTGTTCCACCGACTTGCTGGTTTGCGCTGTGGCTGTCGCGACAGCTGCGCGGGCATTCTTCTTGTTCAGGCGGACGATGACGGAGTGCGCCTCGCCGGAGGGGTCGTTGTACTCGATAGTGAGATAGTGTTTCTTGGAACGGGTCAGGAGGAAAGCCGGCGAGATCACTACCGCCGCCACGTACCGTGGCTGGTTAGTCTTCTCGTATTGCATGGCATGAATCTCATCGTAGTTGATGCTGAAAGCCGGTGTTCCTTTGGGATTCAGGAACTCCACTTTCTTTGAGTACTGGTCGAATATCAGCGTGCCCTTGACTCCGGCCTCGGCTTTCTTTTGGCCGGCTGGCGTCGCCGCGAAGTATTCGGCGCAAGCGAACCTTTCCGCCGCAAACGATTTTGTAGCGAATATAATCAGCAATGCTAATTGTCTTCGAAGGCCCCTGTCGAAGAGACTTGAAGGGGCGAATTTTCGCAGGCGGCTGACGAACTTCACCTCCGGTCCGACCGGATACCGTGATCGCGGCGACTGGCTTGTCAGAGCGTCCAACACCACCTCTGCCACTACGAGAGGCGTGCCACCTTTCGCAATGTTTTGCGAGACCGCTTCGAGGACACGATTGCGGCCGTCGGCGTAAACCTGCAATGGACGGCCGGCGATTTGACTGTTCTGCGCGATGTTCGTGCGCGTAAATCCCGGTTCAATGATCGATACGTGGATGCCAAACTGGCGCACTTCATGGTCTAAGGATTCGGAGTAACCTTCCAACGCGTGTTTGCTCGCGCAGTAGATTCCCTGGTACGGCGCCGGAACGAAACCCACAAGCGATCCGATGTTCACGATGCGACCCGATCGCTGGTCTCGCATAAAGCGGAGCACGGCTTGGGTCATTCGCAAGACTCCGAAAAAGTTGGTATCAAAAAGCTGCTTCGCTTCTTCGATTGTCGTCTCTTCGAGTGAGCCGATGAGGGTGTACCCAGCGTTATTGACCAGGGCGTCAATTCGTCCGGCCCGGTCAAGAACCGTTCGCACACAAGAATCGACCGACTCTTCGTTGCGAACATCGACGTGGACCAGCTCGACATTCTCCAGAGCTCTCTTGGCTCCGCCATTCCCCCTCGCGGTCCCGAAGACTCGGAAACCGTGGCGGGAAAGCAGACCGGCGATGGCTCGGCCGATTCCCGATGAAACTCCCGTAACTAGAGCTACTTTTTCCTGACTCATATCTTTACCTCCCGTATCCTTTATATATAGCCGTCCACAAGGCCCACTCGTGCCGCCTGTTAGTAGATCAGCGTGATCTCCGCGGAGCCGTGGCACAGGCGACGAGGGATCCGGCCAATCCCGCAGCGGTCATCCCCAGCAGCGACCGGCGGCCCATCTTGCTGTCGCTTCTCTCTGGAAAGGAATTCGTTAGCTCTCGATTCATAAATTCGCTCTCGTATCTACGCCGGCCCATGCTCATCCTTCGAGTGCATGCTTGGCATTGCTGGAGACAGTCCTTGAATCGAATCCACTCGAATCGGTGTCCATACGTTTCGCATGTGCGGCGATCGCCCATGCAGAGAGTCCCGTCAGTGCGAGCAGAGCAACGGCGCCAGCAAGGGTCTGAACGTCGGGATGAATTAGCGATTGTTCTCGCAATGCTTGCCATACCAGTAGCAAGACGAGCGCGAGGTAAGAGAATCCAACCGTGGAAATTAGTGCCAACCGCTGAGCGTCTTTGAAACGCGCGAACGCGTTCCTGCGGCGCGCGACGAACCACCCGAAGAAAGGCAAGATCTGCATCGCGTGTATGCCCAAGAAATGGGCAACCCGCAAATCCCCGCCAGCCGTGTTCCAACCGACGACGGGTAGCCCAGGACCGCCGTCGGCAACTCCGACACTGTGCGCGCCGACGATGCGTGGGCCGTGGTTTGCGACCATAGTCACCAGCTGTTCGTGCGTAGGCCGAACCATTAAAAACCCCGAGCCCATGCCAACGAGCGAAACGAGCAGGCCAAGTCGCAGTGACCACGCGAACGGGCGGTTCGGAATCCGTTCGAAGAGGAGAAGGATGGCGAGCAACAAATTCATCGTCCACACAACGACGATGAACGCTCCCATCGTGAGCCACAGGAAGGTATTGAGCGGGGTCGTCACATTGAAATGACTGGTTGTGCCACGCGCCGCTTGTGTGAGAATCACCGTCATTTCGACGATGAAGCTTACGGCGGTCACGTTGGCCGCGAGACGCGCGAGCCGCGGGCGGCTCTCGACAAAGCCGAGCAGCCAAGCAAAAGTGAAGCAGTACACGCTGACGGAGACGGCGAACTTGGCCGGTTTCAGCCATGCCGGTGCACCTGTGATGACGCGATGATCGAGGATGACTCCCGCGAGCGCAGCGAGAAAAACGAGAATCATCGCCACACCGAGCATCGTCAATGGCCAGTTGGTATGCCAGGCGCGCTGCAGAAGGGTCTTGCCTGGCTCTCCCGTTCGTAGTCCAAGTTGCGTCCCGGCGATCGAGGGCTCGTTCCTGTTCACTCTGGCAGCGGAAATCTGCGTGCCGCTTTTGTCTGCTTCGCGCGAACGCGCAACCGCGCGAAGCACAAGGTAGATCAGGAATCCCAACGGCCCGAGCATGAGCGTGAGAAAGAGAACCGGCGCCGTCAGGAGCGGACTGAGGCGCCGCTCCTGACTGTCGAGAAAAATCCAGCGGCCGATGAAGAGGTCAAAGGCCAGGAAGTGAACCCAAGCTATCGTGGCGCCCTCGGGCGAGCCCAGCAGCGTCGCAATCCCGGGGAGTGTCGGTCTCGCGATGGCGGGCCAGATCGCACCCAGTCGCGGGAGCACGAGCGCAGCTTAAAGAAGCGCTGGTGCAGCACTCACGAATGGTGAACGCGTGATGCGCCCTGTCCAACGCCAGCGCGGCAGCAGAATCATCAAGGCCCAGAAGGGCAAGACCAGCGAGTTGCTTAGCCTCAAGAGTAGAGTCATGTTCGCCTCCGTAAAACTCGAACCGCCATCACCGAGCAATCAGCTGGAACACCGTGCGTACGGGTCTGGGCATTTGCGGCGCAAACTCGCGAAATAGGTTCCCCGCAGCGGTGAACCCGAACTGAAGAGTCGCCCGCTGACCTGCATGTGTGGTGTTGTTGAAGCCGGACGGAAGATATGCGTTCCCAACGAATCCCGCGGCTGTCGCACCCACAAAGTTCGAGAAAGCGGGCATCGGACGCCCGGAATCGGATCGATCGACGAAGGTGAACGTCAGCGCGTGAAGGCTTCTCGCGAGTACGTTGTGGCTCGAAGATGGGATATAGCGAGGGTCTTCATGAGTAATGACTCCGGTTGCGAAACGTGCCGTCTGAAACGTTACACGCTGTGTGAAGGCATCGCCGTAGTTCCGCCCGAAAGCCTCAGCGCCCTGTCTCCATTCCGGGGGATACTGCGTAGCCCCTTTGCCCGGAGGGTTCGCCATGCGAATCCCTACACGAAATGCCGGAGCCGTGAAGACGCTCGGATTCAGATACGTCTCGGTGATGTAGTAACGAAACTTGCCCTCGACGCCAGACGATTGGGCATTGCTGCCGAACGCTTGCGTCGTGCCCGCTGCATTCTGGGCCCACGAATGCATCGGTAACAGCAAAACAGCAAAACCTAGGATCGAAAACTTAACTTTCATTTGCATTCTCCTTTTCCGAAAACTTGAATTCCGAACGAAGCCAACTGCGCGCGAGGCGCAATAATTTCCTGGAGTTGACCTACTCGCGAGCCCCCGATTCCGGGACGGTCGCGTGGCAATACACGCAGCTGCGATTGGGGACGTTCAGTGGTGGAGCGTTCTTGAGGTTCGCACCGGGTGCGTACAGAGCCGCGCGCGCATTGAGGTCTGAGGCGGCTATCGTCTCCAAGACATCGCGATACGGCCAAGTGTCATAATTCGCGGCGTACCTTGCGTTCGCGTACATCACTCTGGCGGCATCGACCTGTCCTGCTTTCACCAAACCATTGCCCAGATTCAGCACCAATCCTTCAAAGCCGTAGGGGGCGATATCGCCTTCCCACCAGCAAGCCTTTTTTCGGCCCATCGAGGTCACGAGCTGGAGATAAGGCTTCATGTCGGGATTTGTGCGATCGAGCTGCGTTCCGATGCACGCATCGATCGACTGCCAGAGCGAGTCCAGCGCTTTGTTGTAGATCTCGCTGTCCCTCTGATCGTCAAGGTGGGCCGCCCAACGATTGAAATTGTTGAATTCCGGGAATTGATAGGCGGCAAAGTCGAGCACGCCGTCACCTTTGGCAATGAGATTGAGATTTTGAAACTCTTGTCCCGTGTGGACGGTTGTTATTCCTAAATATCCCGGCAGGTGGTCGTCATTGATGTATCCGATGGGGTGCTGAGTGTAGTAGTCGAGGTCCAGTGCCTTTTGGAATAGGCTGGCTGCGGTCGGCATGTCCTGCGCCAGCACGTTCTGGTGGGCCTTCCAGTTCGGATCGCGCGTCAGCTCGCCAACATGCCAGAAGTGACTGGCGCCGAGCAGCGCATAGAGCGTTGGATTGTTGGGATCGGACTGGATCGCCTTTTGTAGTTCTTCTTGCGCTTCCGGAATGGCGGCATAGTCATTGCCGTGGTAGATCGTCCAGAATTTCTCGATCGCCGCACGGCTGGTCCCGGTGGTGTGATCGTCTTGAGCTGGGACGGCCCGTGCGCCGCCGCTGCCGGAGCTTTGCCCGACGCCAATAAAACAAAAAAGGGCGGCAGCTATCAACGTTGCCGCAACAAGGGCTGGTCTTGCGCTAAAAAAGGAGCCCCCTTGGAAAAAACTGCGGCCGGGCCCGATTTGACTTTCTGTATGCATTGCACATCTCCCTTGCGAAAACTCGTGGTCCACTTAGGCGGCACCCGGCTGGTGCGAAAGGCCGCTGGATGTGGGCACTGCCAACATGCTACACTTACGATGTTGCCCGTGTCAACATGGTTGCATCTTATTTTGGGGCACACGGCCAAGAGCCATTTGCATAGGGATGGTGGCCAGTCAAAGCTGATGTTGCCGATGTCAACACGCTGGATATAATGCGAAGGAGGAAGATGCGTCGCCCAAAGCCTTATCACCACGGAAATTTGCGGGAAGCACTGCTAGAGGCCGCGATTCGGTTGATCGCCGAGGTCGGACCGACCGCCTTTACGCTGCGTGAAGTGGCGCGCCGGGCAGGCGTCTCCCATAACGCGCCCTATCGGCATTTCCGGGACCGGGACGATCTAATGGCCGCCGTCGCCGCACAGGGGTTTCGGGAATTGACGGAAGCAATGATGGAGGCTGCTGGCCAGCGGTCGGACGCTCTCGACCGGCTCAAGCGCGCCGGACTAGGCTACGTGACGTTTGCCCTGCGCAGGCCCGAGCACTTCACGGTCATGTTCGACGCGCCGGTATCGAAGCGCAAGCATCCTGATTCCGCCTCCGCTGCTGAACAGGCCTTTGGCACCTTGATGAGCTTCGTTAAGGGGTGTCAGGACGCGGGCCGGTTGCCGTCCGGCGATTTCCGTCAAATGGCGCTGCTGGCCTGGACTATGGTCCACGGCATCGCCAAACTTGCCATTACTGGCCGGTTGCCCTTTTCCTCGAGCACGGAGGTTCTCAAGTTCGCCGAATTCGTGATCGACCAATCCTTGCCGGTCGGCAGATAGATTCCCGTTGCTATCTAACGACGAGTGCTCCGGCCTCGCTTGGGGCTGTTTCCGATTACAGCTTTTAATAGGCCCGGGAATCTCGAATCGAGATCTTGGCGCCGCAGACTGTTCAGAAGGGCGGTTCCCTCGCGGCGAGTCGCAATGACGCCGGATTCCCGCAAGACCCGGAAATGGTGCGACAGAGAGGATTTCGGTTTGGCGATCTCGAAATGTCCGCAGGCAAGGGAATCCACGGCTGAGAGTTGCCGCACGATGTCAAGCCGGATGGGATCGCTGAAAGCGTAGAGCACCGAAGAGAGCTCGAGTTCATCCTTTCGCGGCTCTTTGGGCAAATACGTTCGGATGGCGTCCTCCTCTCTCCGTCCCTATCTTGACATAGGCGGCTTCGTTATTCCATCATTCGAGTGTAGTCGAACAATAGAACATTCGAAGAATGGAGACAGAACATGAAAGCGTGGGAATTGAACGGGTTTGGTTTGGAGCATCTGAAACTGGCGGAAAAGCCTATTCCAAAGCCGGCGTCGAATGAGGCGTTGATCCGCATAAAGGCGGTTTCCCTGAACTACCGGGACAAGATGCTCTGCGACGGATTGTACAATCCCGATTTGCGCTTTCCCATCATTCCCGTAGCGGATGCTGCCGGAGAAGTTGTTGAGACGGGAAAGAACGTGACGCGATTTCATACCGGCGATAGGGTCGTCACTCATTATGCGACGCGGTGGCTCGACGGACCGCCTCACGCCGATCGGTCCGTTCATACGCTGGGGAACACGATCTCTGGAGCACTGGCGGAGTACATCGTGCTCGATGAACAGGCTCTCGTTGCCAAGCCCGATTACCTCACTGACGACGAGGCCTCGACTCTCCCGGTCGCGGCGGTGACCGCCTGGTACGCATTGGTGGAGAAAGCGCAACTGAAGGCAGGTGAGACGGTATTGATACAGGGTACCGGTGGTGTTTCCATTTTCGGCCTGTAATTGGCAACGGCGCTCGGCGCAAAGGCGATTGTGACGTCAAGCGGTGAGGAGAAATTGGCTCGGGCGAAAGCTCTCGGCGCTGTGCATGGAATTAACTACGCTCGCGTGCCCAACTGGGAAGAGGCACCGTGCTCGAACTAACTTCGCAACAGGGAGTGGATCATGTTCTCGAAGTCGTTGGCGGCGACAGTCTCGCGCGATCCATAAAAGTCGCGAAAGTAACCGGACAAATCTCGGTTATTGGACTCCTTGAACGACCCACATCGGCGATTGAGATCGTTCCCCTGCTCCGCAAGGAAATAGTCATTCGCGGCATCGGAGGCGCTGGCCCCCGTCGTGCTTTTGAAGAGATGAACAAGGCCTTCGGCAAATTTCAACTGCGGCCCGTCATCGACCGCGTCTACGCTTTCGGCGAAGCTCTCTCTGCGTTCCGGCACCTCGAGCGCGGTGCTTTTGGAAAAGTGGTTATTGCTGTCGCTTCGTGACATTGAATCAACGGACTCCGGCCTGCTCTAGCGGATCTCGGTAATCTGGAAATCGAGATAACGTGCCAACGGCAATGCGAGAAGCTCCTGTTGCGCCTCCTCGCGTGATGCCGCGCGAACCTCGAAGAACGCCCGCCACTCGGGTTCGTCGTCCGCTGAAAATGCCGCGCTGGTGACAAAGCCCAGGCGACGCAACTCGGCAACGCGTTCGCGCTCGGCGCCGACAAGGTTGTGATAAGCCCCATCGGGTTCAAGCCGTCGGGTAATGGTGACCGCGAAACGCTTCTTCAGGTCGAATACGTTGTAACCGGGAAAGTCCGCGAGAGGAGGGAGTTCCAGAGGAGACTCCTCAAAGATCCTCGCGATTCGTGTGCGAAGCCGCGTCAGGATTTGGTGACGGTCCTCATCGCTGATGTGCGCAACGCTCCAGGCTACAAATGGTTCAAGCGGCTGGAAACCGTTAAACCAAAAAATCCCGTGTTGGATCGGAGCAAGAATCGCACCGAGGGGAGGGTTGACTCCGCGTCCGCTATAGGTTTTCTCTCCTCCGCCGGTGGTCATCAAAACCAAGCCGCGCCGTTGCCCCTTACCTAGCCCGGCCTCATAAATCTTCGATGAGTTGTAGATCCGTCCGTAGGTGAAGACGCGATCGACCCACCCTTTGAGAATAGCCGGCATTCCGAACCACCAGAGCGGGAAGCAGAAGATCAGCGCATCACACCATTCCAGATTTTCCATTTCCGTCAGCAGCTCCTCGGAAAACCCGGCATGCTCGCTCGCGTGTGCTTCTTCGACCTGCTGCTTGAAATACGCCGGGTTCTTGGTGATTGTGAAGTTGCGGCGGTCGGACACGGGATCAAAACGGCGAGCGTACAGATCGATTACACGGACCTCATGACCGCCAGCGGAAAGAGCTTCCGCCGCCGTGCGCGCTAAAGTACTCGAAAAGCTTTGCGCTTCGGGATGAGCATACACAATCAACGCTTTCATTTGGTCACCTGTTCCCATTCGACATCGAAAAAAATCTCTTCCCACGCTCAGGCCGACTGAGGGTTTCTTCGATGGCCGCTCGGTAGTCTTCGAGCCGATGCATCCCGCCCACGCGAACCTTGAAGGCTGGTTGTGCGAAAACTTTCGCGATCTCTTGGAGTTTCTTCCGGTCTTCTTTCTTGGGAGGCGTGAAGAAGTAGCGATAAGCGTACGGTTTAATGGTGACGCCTTTCATCAGTATGTCGAAATTGTGAAGCTGGAACTTCGAAGGACTATATCCCCCGTAAATAACAACCTTGCCGTCCCAGGAAACGAGAGAACGAACGAGATCCGCCAAGAGCGGACCACCCACGGAGTCAATGACAGCGTCGAGGCCTTTGTTGTTTGTGATTTTCTTGATCCGTTCACCGAGATTCCCGCCAGCAGTCGACAGTTCAATGACTTCGCGCGCGCCCCAGGCCTTCAGGTCCAGGCCCTTTTCGGCCCGCCTAACGATCGAGAGGACATTCACCTTTTCCAGATTGGCGAATTGCAAGACCTTCGTGGCGACGCTGGAGTTGCCCGCTGTCACCGCCAGCCATTGTCCTGGCTGCACCTGGGATTCGCGAAGCAGATCCCAGGCGGTGATGGCGTTCTGGAATTGACTGGACTTTTCAGGGGGCAAGCTCGCAGGCACCGGAATCAGCCATTCCGCTGCAATAACAGCGTATTCCGCCCACGCGTTGTAGTAGTAGAAGGCGACCAGTGTTCCAGGCCTAAGGGATACTTTTTTTCCGGCTTTCGCGATCACGCCCGCGCCGGCATTTCCCGCGATCTGCTCCGGGAAATGAGGTTTCCTCGGTTCCGGGTACAGATTCTGAATGAAGAGAAAGTCGCCTGGGTTAATCGACGCGGAAACCATTTTTACCAATACTTCGTTGTCCCGGATCTCGGGAATCGGTACATCACGGAATTGGAGAACATCTAACGGTGAACCAATTTCGTCGAAAACAATGGCCTTCAATTTTTTGCTCCCGATTAGTGAAATTCGCTGCCTCGACAGGTGTTTCTGAGCTGAATCTCGTTCGTTATATGCCCGGTTGATTTCAGTGCCAGTAATCCGGAAATTGCGGCAGGGTTCCAAAATCCTCCGTGGCGTGCTGCACGATCACGGTCGCCTTTAGATTTTTGGCGAGTTTTTCGACGCGATCGATGGACGCCAAGGTTTCTGCGCGGCTGGTATTGAACACGGGAACGAGCCGCTCCTCGCGACTTTGCTTGAGGTGATAGAGATCACCCGTCAGGATGACGTTGCCTTTGCTTCGAAGCTTGACCAATAGCACTTGGTGCCCCGGCGTATGACCGGGAGTCGAAAGGATTATTACGAGGCCGTCACCGAAAACATCGTAATCGCCGTGCAGAAGTTTCTTCTGGACACGGGGATACTCAGAGAATGTGCTGGGGTCGATGCCTGGAGGCGTCGGTGCGGATGTGGCATAGGCAAGCTCTTTTTCTTGAAGGAGCCAGACCGACGAGCCGAATAGGTTGGCATTTCCTGCATGGTCTGCATGGAGGTGGGAAAAGCCGACGTAAGTGATATCGCTGGGCGTCAAGCCCAACTGCTTGAGTTCCGCCGCGAGGGATTGCTCGCGGGAAATGCGCGAACCGGGAAGAGTACCTTCCTGCGGGCTGCCAACCAACTTATCGGTCAGGCCTGTATCCCACAATAGCCAGCCTTGTGGATCATGAATAAGGAAGCATGGATCGACCAGCGGGCCAGGCTTGCCGTCGTATTCGCCCGTATCTGAAAACGGTGTGAGGTTCTTGAAATCGAAGTGCCCGCAGTCCATCGCGTAGAGACGAACTCCTTCGCTCTTTGTATTTTGGGCGGCACAAAGAGACGCACAAACGAGCGTGGTGATGATCGCGACTTGTAAGCCATGAACAATTTTCATTTTTTTGCTTCCTTCTGTTTCTCGCGGCACGGTGACAAGAACCTCCGAGCAATAGGCTCAGGCTCAAATAGATGAAAATGGGCGGGAAGACGTTTCATGAGAATACATGGCATACAATTGCTACCTGGTATAGAATTAGTAACTAGGTGGGGATAAGGCTAGTGCCACAAAGACCTGTAGCTTGTTCCGTGGAAACAACGACACGAGTCCTTGGGGGACGCTGGAAGCCGGCGCTCCTTGAGCATCTGTTTCAGGGCGAGAAGCGCTTTTCTGAATTGAAGCGATGTGTGCCTGGAATCACGCAAAAGACGTTGTCAGAACAGTTGCGGGGACTTCAATCCTCGGGGATTGTGGCGCGCAGAGTCTATCCTGACACGCCTCCACGCGTCGTCTATAGCGTCACGCCACTCGGAGAAACACTGCGTCCGTTATTAGATGCCATGTGCAAATGGGGGAAATCCCATTCCGCTGCGATGGCCCTCAAGAAACTAGAAGCGTCCGAGGAAGAACAATAAACATCAAGGGGGCGTCGCGAAGGGATTCATTACCAAACATAGGGTACTAGTCGATGTTGGACCTGCTTTTGGTATTCCGTATACCCGGGCAGATTCTCTGCAAGGAACTTCTCCTCATCAAAGAGGCGCCAGATCAGAAATGACATCATAAATAGCAGTGCGAGGAGCCCCCAGTACGAGCCGAGCGCAAGCGGTGTGCCAACAAGATATTGGAATGCGCTTGCGTACATCGGGTGTCGTACCAGTGCGTATGGCCCGGTAGAGATGACCTTCTGATCTTTCGCGACTTCGATGGTCGCCCACGTGAATGTGTTTTCTCTGTAGACGAGAAAGATAAAATAGAACCCGACCGCAACTAGAGTGTCCCCGGCTATCACGACGGGGAAAGGCACCATCGACCACCTGAAACGATGATCAAGCGCTGGGACAATAAGAAGTCTGATCAAGTTTCATCATACGGCGCTGGGATTTATGCTCAGCGTCATTTTCTCGACGTTTGCAGCATTGATCGAGCAACTGAACGCGGACGCGATTCGCCCACTACACGAGTGGGTGAGCACCTTTGAGCGGCTATTAACATGTCGATTGCACAATCATTGCTAAACACCCGGTTTGGCTCGGGGGCACCTTTCCCGGTTTCGAGAAGCGACTTTAGTCATGCTGCGCAGGCTCACCGGAAACTCCCCGATCACCACCTACAGAATCGGCGCAGACGACCGCATCACCGCCCCAACCTGATTCGACTGGTCTCTTAATCATAGAGAAGCCTTTTTCCCACCCCTTTTTCTTTCTGGTTGGGCTGCTCTTTACCTGTAGTAATCAGGCTCCTTAAGCTGCCGTTTATATAAGAGCCCCATGCGTTTGAGCAGACATTGAAACATTCATATTCGGGAACTAAACCCTCGTGAGTGAAACGGAGTTGCGTTTTGTCGTCTATTTTAGAGACTTCGAAAATAACCTTTGTGCCTTTCCACTCGGTTTTGTCTTCAGTGAAATTGAAATAGTTGTCCAACACCACCCAGACGACTTTTTGGCCGGGGACGAATTCGGTTATTTTCATTTTGCAACGATGGACGTCTTTGTAGTGATACTTAAACTCAGCACCGAGTGTGTCGGTGCCGCCTTCGATTTCTTCTGACCACCATCCTCGAACGTTATTGATGGCTTTAAAGATTTCTTCTGGGGTCTGGTCTACCGAAAAGGTGGTGGTGAAATTTTGATTTGTCATGATCGTCCCTCTAAGCGAATGCGTCTGGCTGAGCTTTACCCGTGGTGATCAGCTTGTGCAAATTGCCGTTGACGAGCATGCCCCACGCGTTTGAGCAGCTACCGTAGCATTCAATCTGAGGGGCAAGACCTACATGGGTAAAACGGACTTCCGTTTTGCCGTCTTTTGCGAGGACATCAAAGACAATGTCGGTACCAGTCCACTCGCTTCTGTCCTTTAGAAAGCTGAGGCTGCTGTCCAAGACGTGCCAAACGACTTTCTTGTTAGGGACCAACTCTGTGATCTTCTGTTTGGAACGGTGCATATTTTGATAACGGTACGTAAATTCGGCGCCGAGCTTGTCGGTTTCGCCTTCGATCTCTCCTGACCACCATCCACGAACGTTGTTGATGGCGTTGAAGACTTGTTCAGGAGATTGGTCGACTGCAAAACAAATGCTGTAATTCTGATTTTTCATGTCTTGCTCTCCTAGCTGAATGGCTGGGCCTGGTCGGCACGTCAATTCCTGCCCTTTACTGCGGCAAGCACCAGACTTCTTTGATTTTGCAAAGTCGTCCAAGCATCTCTTCATATTCCTTGTTGATGGCCGCTCGTTCCGTTACCCCGACAAACTGCACGAAGTATCCATGGGGACCGTGAAGTATGACAAAGGGATCCGGGCTGGCCTGCCAGCGCCCATGCCCACTGAAAAAATGCAGTTGTTCGGGAGTCGGGCTTGCCCCGCCTACGTCTTCATTGGATACATTCGGGGCATAGTGCATTACGTGAGGAACGTTGGCAGTAGCCACGTCGTCATTTGCATCCGGATTGACGTATGTCCTAAGGATTGGAGACAGCATGTATGAAACACCGGCTCGTTCCGGGGCTTTGTAGTAGTATGTCCTGTAACGTTCCTGGATGATTTTCTTCAGTTCTTCAGGCGGAGTTCCCTTCGCCTGCATCTCTGCGGCATCAAAGAAGACCCGCATCTGTGCCTTGGCGCCCGCTTCATCAAAGGAAATCGGGTAGAGAATATCGTCTCGATACTCCCTCAGGGGCCAAGCCCCCCTGAACGTATCATCGCCCGTTCGAGCAACAAGGGCATGGAATCCATTCGTGCCTTTACGGGCAACTTCAAATCCCTTGCCAGGATTTAAGACATATACAGTGGCATTGTCTCTGAGGTGCGGTGGGAGCGCGCTGAGCGCCAGCTGGATTTCCAAATCCCGGGGCAACGGCTCGAGTTTGTTCGTCCCTCTGGCGGTCTCTTTATTTTGCGCGCTCGCTGTGAGCGAGAACAGTAGAGCCAAAACTACCGAAGCAGTCAGAACCTTTGTCATTTGAGCTCCTTTAAGTTTCAACTTCCGTATCGAATCTCCAATCATTTCTGTCGCTACTGAGCGGTGCTACACCACACTCGCCGCTCTTTGCGGCACGAAAGCCGCGAATTGGCGCTCGAGCGCCTTGCTTACGCCAGTGCGCCAACCCTCAGCGATGGACAGGGACGCGGGGTCGGGGAAGATGTCCTCCTCGCCCTTCTCCAGCCCATCAAAGACGCCCTGCGCCGCAGACTCGGTCGAGGCCTTCGGTATCTCGAAGCCGCGGTTCATATCCGTGTCGATGGGGCCCAGGACGACGGCATGGACCGTTACGCCTTGGCCGGCCAACAGCGCTCTCAGCGACTGCGTCATGTTGAACGCGGCCGCCTTCGAAATGGAGTAAGCGGGTATGACCGGCAAGGGAGCGAGCCCCGCCAGGGACAGGTTGTTGACGATGGCCCCTTTGGAGCGTTTCAGCAATGGCAAGAACGCGTTCGTCACTTTGAGCAAACCCAGGAAATTGACCGCCAGGTGCTGTTCGATCACGTCGAGATTGCTCAAATCGTCGTAGATTGCGATGCCGGCATTGTTGATGAGGACGTCGAGCGTGTCGACCTCATCGACTGCCCGTTGGATCTGCGAAGCACTGGTCACGTCCAGCGTCAGGGGCGTCACGCGTTTGTCAGAATGTTGCAGCGGACTCCGCGTTCCTGCATATACCTTCTTCGCCCCCCGTCGAAGCGCCTCATCGAGAAGCGCCCGGCCGATGCCGCGGTTGGCGCCTGTGATCAAGACCGTCTTGTTCGTAATGTTCATGACTTTCTCCTTTTGAACCGCGACCTCTCGGTTCTAAATTAAATTTCGCAACTGCAATTTCAAAACGCGAAAACACAAGCTGACATCCAACGTTCGCTCATTCCGTCTGCTACGTTTCCAGAAGGCGCACTTCAGCGCGGAGAGAGGGCGTCCGGAGGAGTCCAATCCTTGCTATGCAGAATGGGCACATCGCATCACCTCTCGGTCGGGTGGCGAAGCGTGACCGCTAAGCCGCCTCTGTATGGATGACGGGCAAGGTGGGGCGATTTCTACATCAGTCGGCGAAAGGAAAATGAGAGGCTAAAACCCACTGATAACGACGGACTTACGCTCGGATTTGAAGTCAGCCTGCGGTGAGCGGGCTGCGACCTCGTGAGACGGAGCCACATATTTTCTCATTTATGACAGAGGGAAGAATTAGCCGCGCTTCTCGATCAAGAACCGTCTCACTGCAGGATCTTCCGCTAAGCCGATCGCGCGGTCGTAGGCGTCTGAGGCTTGACGGGTTTTTCCGAGACGCTGCAAGAGGCGAGCACGAACGGCCCAGTACGGCTGATAATGCGACACAGCGTCCGGGTCGATCGACTCCAGAACAGCAAGTCCTGCTTCAGGACCGTTCGCTTCCGCAACCACAGCGGCGTATCCAGTTCGGGTGCCGAGCGTCGGCGATATGCGGATCAGTCCTTCGTAGAACAGCGCTATCGCGGCCCAGTCGGTCCGGCCGCCGCGCGCCCGCTCAGCATGTACGGACTGAATTGCAGCTTCAAGCTGAAATCTCCCGGAGCGTCCTTTTGTGAACGCTTCGCCGAGATGGCACTCCGCCTCTTCGATCAGCGGAAGCGACCATTGCTTCGGGTCCTGCTCCGAAAGAGGAATGTATCGGCCGTCAGGCCCTCTTCGCGCGGAGCGTCGTGCTTCGCAATGGAGCATGAGAGCCAACAGACCTGGAACTTCGGCTTCACCGGGCATCAGCTGCAAAAGGACGCGCGCCAGCCACAAGGCTTCCTCGGCGACGTTGCGGCCGCGCTGGTCGGCGCCTACCATGTCGTCCCAGCCGATTCCGAAGGCGGCGTAAATCGCTTCCAGCACGGCGTCAAGGCGCTCCGGCAGATCACGCTCTTGCGGGATTTCGAAGGGAATACCACCACTGCGAATTTTTGTCTTCGCGCGGAACAGGCGCTGCCCCATTGTCTTCGGTGCGATAAGAAAGGCTTGGGCAATGCGTGCTGCATCCAGGCCCAATACCGTCTGCAGCATAAGGGGTGTGTGCATCGCCGGGTCGATCGCCGGGTGAGCACACACAAAGAGCAGTTTGAGCCGTTCATCGGGAAACTCGGTCGACAAGGCCGCCTCCGTGGAGCTTTCCTCAAGGAATTGAAGGGTTGGCTCGCTCGCTAACACCACCTGCTGATGGCGAATAGCGTCAATGAGCGAATGGCGCGCCGCCGTCAGCAGCCACGCCTCCGGGTTTTGCGGCACGCCATCGCGGGGCCAACTCTTGAGCGCCGCCACCAACGCGTTGCCGAAGGCATCCTCGGCGCTGGCAACATCGCGGGTGTGCGACGAAAGGTAGGCCACCAGACGACCGTATGATTCTCGGGCCACGCGCTCTATGGTCCGGTGGGTGTCCTCTTGAATGATTCCATTCACCCTGTGAACCCCCGACGCTTGGCTTCAGGCGCCAGCGGCCGGACTTCAACTGCGCCGATTGATGCTCCCGGGCATCGCGCAGCCCATTCGAGGGCGGCATCAACGGAAGGGAGTTCCAGGATGATGAATCCTGCCAGCTGCTCCTTCGTATCAGCATAGGGTCCATCCTGCACGCGGCGCTTTCCTTCCTTAAGACGCACCGTTGTTCCTGTCTCGGGCACCTCAAGTGCGTCGGCGCCGACGTAGACGCCGGCCTCGACGAGCGCTTTGTAGTAAGCCCGCCAGGCGCCGAGATGAGAATCGTTATGGTCGTTCTTCCGCATGGCAAACTCTTCCGGTGAATGGTAGATCAGCAGGGCGAATTGCATCACCTTTTCTCCTTTGGGAACATTCTGAGCGTATTTGCGCGCCTGATTGTATGACGGACGGGAGGCGGCCCATTCGACAGATTTCAGGAAATCTGCAGGAATTTCAAGCAGCCATAAGCGAATTCACGGACGCCATCGCGGGTTCTGCCCAGATCACGGGCCACCCGGAAGTAATCCATTTGAGTAGCCGACGCCCGTAGAAGTCGCTTGACACGCCCTGGTTCGAGGGAGCTTTGGCCTCATTCCGGTTTGGGAGAAGCGCACCCAGACCCGGTAATGCTTCGCGGGTAGCCTGCGGTTCAGGTATTTGGCTGTTCCAAAAGTTGGCAAATAGTTGGCAAATCGGTTTTTAGAGGGAGATTCGCGGAAAGGGAGAAAGTAAGAATCGCCGCTTATTTACTGGTGATTTGAGTGGTGGGCCTGGGTGGACTTGAACCACCGACCTCGCCCTTATCAGGGGCTTTTATCGTGCTATATGCATAGCATCATGGTCATTCGGAAATCTAGCGTCCCCGCATCAAGGTTTAGGTGAGTATGGTTTTCGCACGACAGCAACTTGGGACCGGCGCCATCAAGTCGGTGGATCCAGAACGTGGGAAGGAGGTTGCTGCGCTTTCGTACGAGCATCGGGTCAGCATCCAGACCCGAAAGGCAGTAGAGCGTCTGCCTGCCAAGCAGGTGTGTCATTTGCGACCTCTTGTAAACAATTCTTCTGAGTGCATCAACCGATCGCACTCAGATTTTGATGCGTAACAACCGTTCTGCTCGGCGGCGGTTTGGAAAACCGCCGCCGGGGCGATCAAATTAGAGTTTCGGCTCACTATCCAGTCGGGTGCGAAGACATGAACGTACGAATTTCACGGATCATTTCACCCGTTTCATCCTCGAAGAAGAAGTGGCTCGCGTTGGCAAACTCGATCGTCTTGTGGCTTGGGAAGGTCTTTTCGAACCTCGCGAGGTCCGCCCGGGGAAACCCCGGATCTCGTAGTGCCCAGAAGATCAGTGCTTTCTTGTCCGCCAGGCGAGGAAGACCCGCTTCAAGCTCAGCGAAGTAGTCGGTCGCGGCAGTGATTTGCCCTGGGTAGAAGGCCGCGACGCTCCGTCGGTCAAGGGGGCGAAACGGACGCGCGTACACGTCAGCGACGTCGGAAGGCAGTTTGCGGACTACACCCTGCTTGGCTGCCAGCCAAGCGAACCCGTTGAAATTCATCTGCACGAACTCACCGATCGGTCCGCCAGCAATCTTCGAGAACTTCCCACGCGGCTCGCTCGTGTACGTTTGCCACGCCCAGGTGCTGCCGAGAATCACGCGGCGCACGAGTTCGGGCCGACGCTCAGCGAATCCAAGACCGATTGGCCCGCCCCAGTCCTGCATAACCAAGGTCACGTCTCGAAGCCCAAGGCGGTTCACAAACTCCTCGAGCACCTGGCTCTGTTCACGAGGCGTGAAACCGTACCCGGGCGGCGCCGACGACAGACCGAACCCCGGGTAGTCGAGCGCGACGCAGCGATACGAGCCGCGAAGCCCACGAACGAGATCGCGCCATTGAAACGACCACGATGGGTTGCCGTGCAAGAAGAGAAGCGTCTCGCCGGTCCCCTCGTCGACGTAGTGAACTCTCGCTCCGCTCGGGAGGTCGACGAAATTGTGGTCAGCGTCGAACAAGATGCGCGGAACATTGAAGGCCATACCTTCGGGGCCGGGCGACGCGACGCGCTCACTCGCGAGAGCAGTGACGACGCCGACAATCCACAGCACGCCGAAGAGCAGCGTGACCACTTTGCCCAGGCGCCGAGGCGGGCGCTCGACGAAGCGAGGCACGAGCAGAGAGAGTCCCAGCGCGATAGCAAGGACCGCGGGCAGGGCGGCTCGGACGAGACCAGGCGAGCCAACGAAGCCCGTCAGCGTCAGCACTAGAGTGGCAAGTGCGAAGAGGAAGGCGCTCAATACCCATCGCGGCTGGGCGAAGCGCTCTTTAAGGAACCGATACAAGAACGCCGCCACCAGGGCGCTGATTCCGCATACGGGTGTCATCAGTGCATACCGAAGTTGCAGAACGTACGCGATCCCGCGCACACGCGGGACCGATTCCACCGCAACATTAGCAATCACGACGAGGGGCACAAAAACGGCGCATCCCGCCCATAGCGTGTCCAGCACCATCGTTCGCGTCCACAGGAACGGCGCTCTGACAAGACTTGTAGCAGTGGCCCTGGTAGTCATCGTGTTCTCCTCTTTGAAGATCGCCATCAACCACGCTGGCTGGAGACCAGTCCAGCGACATGGCGTCCCTAACGAGCCGGCGGCGATGTCCTGGGTAGCGCGGTGGAGGTCGGCGGAGCCCAAGGGCGTACCTCGACACTGGCCCCGTAGCGAAGGGCTGGGTGAGACTCTGTAACTTGGGTGGCCTCGCTGAGATCGCGCGCCTCCAGAAGCAGGAGTGCGGTGACGGGCCAGGCATCATCCTGGGTGCCTGCGGAGATCTGCGGCCCACGTCGCGCGCTTTCCGGCGAAAGAATATGGGGAACGAGCTTGTGGCCAGCAGCATTTTGTTGACGAGCCCAAAGGGCCGTCTCTTCGTTGCGGCGATGCTTATCGGCGTCGGTGAGCGGCGCCGGGCCTTGGCGGAAAATGATCACAAACGTTTTCACGGCAGCGGTCGGTTGGTTGGTATCCATACCTCACGTTACCGCGCGTCTGATACGGCGAATTGTAAAAAATCGGCGTTTTACTTCGGTATGGATTGGCGGAAGAACGTCTCTGGTGTGCTGCCGGTTGCGCGGCGGAAATCGTGAATGAAATGTGCCTGGTCGAAATAGCCCGCGTCATGCGCCACCGCAGTGAAGTCCCTGCCGCTCGCCCGCATTCGGAGCGCGCGCCGCAGTCGCACCACCGAGGCGAACTTCTTGGGTGATATTCCCACGATCCGGCGAAAACGCCGCTCGAGTGCGCTCTGGCTCAAACCGATATACCGCGTGAGGTCGTCGATTCGGTTGCTTCCGGTTCCATGCTCCAGCCAGGCGACCGCGGCAGCGATGAGCGGATCAGGCGCGGAGACACGAACCCGCGCCAGAAAAAAATCTTCCAGGAGCTTTGTGCGTCGCCCGTGGCTTTGGGCTCCGGCGAGTTGTTCGTGTAGCCGCTCAAGCTCTTCCCGGCGATCAAGGACGCCTGCGAGATCGCTGGTGGTCCCGGCAAATTCCTCAAGCGGCGGTCGCAGAAAAGCGCTGGCACCCGTGGGAGTGAAAGTCGCCAGCACCACGGCATGGCTGTGGCAATGTTCGTGCGCCCGCAGAGTTTCACGTAACCCGGTGAAGGCCGTTTGAGGCGCCCATTGCTTCCCGTCGATGCGACATGCTCCCCTGAAAGAAAATGCCGCGACCGGACTGGTATCCGGCAAGTGCCTATCACGGTGAAGGGAAGAATATTCGACAACCAGGAAACGCTTGATAAACGGCTGGAGGGCCACGCCTGGAACCTGTTCAAAAAACTGTATGGGACGGCGCTTGTTCGCTCGCCGGACTTGCTGGTCATGGTGCTGAGCAACGAAATGATCCAATCGGGCCATAGCTTTCAGTCTTGGTCTATTTCGAAAGTCTTTGGTTGGCAATTTCAAACGAAAATTGCAGTAACTCGATGGCTCGATCCACGTCAGAGAACGCCCTCAAGAAAATACTGACCCAGCCGCTGTCCGGAAGGATGTGGTGGGGTTCCGCGCGGCCAGCTGTAACCAACTCATTGCGGACGTTTTTCGGAAAGGGAATGTCTACCAGGCTGTCGCCATGTACGTGGCCGATTTCCCTTCTTCCCAGACAGTATTCCGTACCTCCAAACCGATGCGGATGGGAGGTGATCCCGGACCAGCTTTGCACCGCGCTGTCGATCCGTTCTTTTGCTCCAGGAACAGCCATAAATTCCCCCTCTGAAAACCATCCATTGGATGTCCCTGGGTAAATGGCCGTTACGAACACGGGAGGTATCCCAGCCGGGAGTTGTCTGAGCCCGGGACACGAAATTCCCGACGCAACCCCAGAGGGTTTCATTCGCAGACCTCCTTCTGATTTGGCGCTCGATAGAGGCGGCGTCGGACGCCATCACCGAACTGATTGCAGCGCGGCTGCCTTTTTTACGAGAGTGCGCCCGGCAGAGAACGGCTCGTTGCGGACCTTTTTCGTGAGCAGTGTCGGAACAACGGCAGCTGGAGCATTCCTCATCCAATCGCTGGGTTGCCACGGCCCACCGCGAGCTGCAAGCCGACTCTTCCCGGGACTTATCCGCACGATGCCAAACTGGATTACTTCCGAACCGCCGACGGTACGGGAGTTATCGCGTAGTGCTCGAATCCAAATGTTGCACGAGTTGAAGATCCCATCTGCATTGTTGCCGGACTCACTATTTCAATGGTGATGTTGGTCCTCCGGATGGTGCGTGTGCCAGGGACCGACGGCGGTTCCGATGATGATGGTGTCTTCGTCCGCAGCCATGGTGTGCTTTACGTTCGCTGGAACGAACAGGAAGCTACCAACGGCGTAAGACTTGAGGTGCTCAAGGTCGAGCGTTTCGCCGAAGCCGACCTTCAGTACGCCTTGAACAACCGCGACCCTGGCGTCGGTGGCATGCGAGTGGAAATCATGGAACCCCGCAGGAACGAAAGCCGCGTATGTGAATGCTTCGCCTGCCACGTCGCTCCTGCCTTCGAGCACCGACCACTTTGTTCCATCAGAATCGACTTTTTGCCACACAATTGTTTTCGCGTCCCATGCGAGAGGCACTTTGGCTGGTTCGGTGACAGGAGATGCTAGTAGAACCAAATTCGTTATTACTGCGATTAGCCAACACATTGTTTGTCTCCATTCCGGTTTGGATTTGCTTGAACCATGTCGACTGTTTCAGAGCACTTGCAATCTAACGCTCGCTGGAGAATTGTTTCTATCCGGAATTTGACATCAAACTCAGGACAAATGAGGTGCTGATGAGCGGTGGCTCTTTTCTTGTCTTGCGGACTTCTCAGTGTCAGGCACGCCAGCCAAGATGTCGCTTCGCGGGCTTCGCGACGACGTATTCCGTAAGCAGCCGGATGGAGGATGGGAGGCGGGGAAGCGCGCTCGCAGAACTCGCGCGGCATCAACTCTCAGATCAGTGAGATCTTCTGGTAGGAATGGCGTTGTTGCACTAATGATGTATTTGCGAAAACCGATCGAGGCCGCCTGTTCTGAGGCTATAAGATGGGCGCCCACAACATCTTCAATATCGACACACCTGTAGAGGTATTCGTTTGCCTTTACATTGGCGTCTGAGTAGGCTTCCCGCACTCTCCGATTGTCATCTTCCTCAGGGAAAAATCGGGATGTCCTGAGCACGACACATGCAAGACCTTGGTTCCGATGGAACAATTGGCAGAGATCCTCAGCTGCCGCCTTGGTCGCGCCATAGATGTTCTTAGGTACAGGCGTAACCTCTCCGTGATCCATGCTGTTGGAGCTCCGAGCGGCGGCACAAGCGCGTCACCAAATGCGCTGGTTGTGCTGGTGTAAACGAAAGACTCGACACATGCTGTGACGGCTTCTTCCAGGAGATTCAGCGTGCCGCCGATGTTCATGTCGACAAATTCTTGCCGACTTCGGGTAGCAACATGCGGCTTGTGCAGGGTGGCGGCATGGAACACCGCCTGAACGCCTCTCATGCAGCGCCTCACCCATGACCGATCAGCGATTGAGCCGACGTGATTGGTGAATGGCGATTCAACGATATCGAGCCCGATCACCTCGTGCTGTAAATCTAGCAAGCTTCGAACCAGGCCCTCGCCAAGGTGACCGGAACTTCCTGTGACCAAAACTTTCATGCTTGGGTCACGCGCGTCAGTTGTACAAGATCCCAAAGATTGCCATAAAGATCTTCAAATACTGCAACGGTGCCGTAGCTCTCCTGACGAGGGTTTTCCTTGAAGCGAACTCCTTTACCCCGCATTGCATGAAAGTCTTTCCAGAAATCATCGGTCTGTAGAAAGAGAAAAACTCGGCCTCCCGTTTGGGCTCCAACTCTCATCTCCTGTTCGTCCGTGGTGGCTGTTGCCAGCAGCAGATAGGTTCCGGCAGGGCCGCACGGCGCTACGAGAAGCCAGCGCTTGCCATCCTCTAGTGGCGTGTCTTCGATGAGATCGAAGCCTTGGCCTCGTCGTAATCTCTCACCAGTAACGTGACATATGCGATGTTCCGATTTGTCATTTCGTACTCATCCGTCGAACGTCTCTATTTCCACGACGTCACCATCCTCCAAGCGGAAGTGATCCCGGAGCTTCACGTCTGTCGCTATCTCTATATCGTTCTGGGATGATGTCCTCGGCCGTTCTCGTTGGCATCAGTGCGGAGAATAAACGCGCTCTTCCCTAATATTGCGCAAGGAACGATGTTCACCGAAACGCTGCCGCCGCATTCGGAACCTTCCAACCGAATGATCTTCTTGGGCAAGGTGTAAGGTTTATCGAGCTGAACGTTGAGCGTGCCCGGAAACAGTTTCATACCGGTCTTGCGAAAGTAGTGCTGATCCAATTTCTCGATCCAGTAAGAAAAGTTCCCCATACCAGACACTACCTTTCCACGGAATATCGCCAATTCCACCTCCAATAGAATTTTGTCCGTCGTGAGTCCGAATCTCCCGCATACTAACAAGCCGTCTTTGCGGGCCGGACGCGTGGGTCATCTTGACTGCGGATGGCTATATGGCCGGTAGGCCCAGCTATACGCCGTTTTTCACGATCCTTCTTCAGCAATGTGTAAATGGCATAGATCCCAGGAATCATGGGGAGCATAGCCGTGTACATGCCCGCGAAATAGTACGTGCTCGTAGTTCCAATGTAGTAGTTCGGCATACCGGAGATGACAGTACCATTGGAAAATACGTGCGAGATCGCTTGTGGAAGTTCCGGATTCAAAGCTGGGCGGATAAGTGGAAAGATGAAGTGCGTGAACTCGGCGACTCCAGGCCCGATGAAGATGAACCAAGCTATAAATCCCGCGAACCGGACGCGATAAAACAGCCCAATCGCCGTGAGCGCATATAGGGCGGGACCAATAAATGCGAATACCAACAGAAAACCTCGTTCCGTCCAGGTAATGTTGAAGAGTCTGCTCATCGCCGGGCCGAATTTCGTAAGATATTCCTCTGTCATGTGGATTTCGAGCGCGGCCACCGTGAGAAGGAAAATTGGGAGAATCGTTTCTGGAGCAGCAGGTCTCTTCAGGTAAGTTTTCGACCAAGCGATGACAGCTGCGAGCCCTGAGCCGCCAACGATGACCACTGGTGGAATCCCTATCGCCTTATAGCCTAGGGCCGCAGTGCCGATAACGAACACGAGGGCCAAGGCGATGTTGGCAGTCCGTAAAACAGAGGAATCGTCTCGTTCCATATCAACCCCCATTTCTGTTGCGCTCCCATCGGCCATTACTCCAGCAGCCATTTGCAATTTCGATTTTTCGGGCCTAGCAGACTTGTTTCAGCGGTTGAGCCTCTAAGCGCCTGCTCGCTGGGCGATAAATATAGGAAATTACCAACGCCGCGAAGGTCACCAGAGGTTCCAACGCCATCAGGCCGTCGCCTGAAGAGTAGTGCGAGTACGAGGCGCTCAGTATGGTGATGCCGCATCCCACGTAAGCCCACTCTTTCAACCGTGGCATTCCCGGCGCCAAGAGTACGAAGACGCCGGCGAGTTTGCCGATTCCCAGGAGGTTCGAGAAGTAGCGCGGGTATCCCAGGTGCGACAATGCCTTCATCATCAGACCAGCATGGGTGATCGCAAGAATGCCGGAAATTCCTATTACACAGCTAACAAAAACGGTCGCGGTCCAATAAGCAATCGATCTTTGCTTCATCTTCTTTGCTCCCATCTAATAGACCGGTTGGGAGCACGATTTGTGACTGAACCTAGCTAATTCGTCAAAGCAGGAATGTGCGACAGCTTTTCTGGATTGGTAACGACGTAAATATTTTGAATGCGACCATCCTGAACGTCCAATGTGAGAACGGAGTGCGGCTTTCGATCGAGGTAATTGACCAACCCTGGTGCACCGTTGATGCGAACGAGTTTTCGGACGAGCGTGGCCGGCACCAGCCGCTTCAGGCTTCCCAGGATGCCGCGAGCGACCTTGTCAGCTCCGCACACCTCATTCGGTACGGCAAGCCCTTTCCCTCCGCCATCTGAGTGAAGCACAACATCCTTCGCTAAGAGTTCGATAAGGCCGGTCATTTCACCGGTCCCCACAGCCGTTAGGAATCGCTCGAACAGGTCAGTCCGTTTCGGCTCTGGCACTTCGAAACGCGGACGCATGGCGCTGACATGTTGCCGTGCTCTTCGCAGGATCTGTCGGCAATTAACTTCGCTCTGGGCTACCATTTTCGCTACTTCCGAATACTCATATTCGAACACTTCACGAAGAAGGAAGACGGCCCGCTCAATCGGAGTCAGTCGCTCCAGCAGAACCAGGAAAGCCATAGATAAGGATTCGTCAACTTTGATCATGCCGAAAGGATCGCTGCTAGGGTCGGTTACGATTGGCTCCGGGAGCCATTCGCCGACGTACTCCTCGCGCCGGACGCGAGCCGACTGCAGGTGATTGATGCAGAGCCGGCTGATGATCGTGACGAGGAACGCCCGTGGGGACTCAATATTTTCGTCAGTGGATTCCTGCCATCGAATAAATGTCTCCTGCAACATATCTTCTGCGTCAGCCACGCTCCCGATCATGCGGTAGGCGATGGAAAAGAGCAGACTTCGGTATTGGTCAAACGTGGCTAGCCGGATCGACGCGCCCGGATCGAGCTGTAGTTCTTCGCGACTACTGGACGCCTCTTTTTGTTTGCGCATCAATATTTCTTTCCGTTCGATCCGAGTACTTTCAAGGTAACCACCAGCTACCTTCAAGCGTAACTAATTATGGTACGTGAATTCATGACTGCGCTCTGAGAGAACGATCGTGTACCCGCACCAGGAAGCGCTTGCGCGTGAAGCTCGCAGCCCTCAATAAGAAGACCGAGGACGAGACGTTTTGTGACACCGAACCTCCGCTCGTAGAAGACGAGCGCCGGCTGGCCATTGAGTTCGTGTATTTCTGATTCCAGGTCCGTGCTGCGGGCTGCGGCCGCCACGAATGCGGCGATCCACCGGGCGCCCTGAGGCGGTTGCCGAAGCATACGAATTCCTCCGACGCGCCTGCCCTCTGGACCTCTGTCCGTGATCATCACGGCATCTTCTGCCAGCATGGAAACGAGCGCGTCGAGGTCGCCTGCGGACGCGGCTTGTGTGAAGGCTGCGAGCAGGCGCTCGTGGGTTTCCGGGGAAGCGGAAAACGAGCGCTTTTCTTTCGCGGCGTTTTCTCGCGCACGTTCGAGGAGCTTGCGGTACGCGGCCTCCTTCTTGCCGACCAACTCAGAAATGTCGTGTAGTCGAAGTTGAAAACGTCCCGCAGCAGCAACACCGCACGTTCGGCGGGAGTGAGACGCTGCAGCACCACGAGAAACGCCATGGAGATCTGATCCAGCATCTCGACATGACCGATACCTCCCGCATCGAGATCCAGTGGCTCTGGCAATCGATCACCTCGATTCTCTTAACGGCGCGCCTTTGCCGAATCGAGTTCGTTGAAGCACAACCGCGTTACGATCGTCACCAAATATGCGCGCGGGAGTCCACCTCCTCGCGCCGTCCATCCCAGCGCAGCCATGCTTCTTGCACCATATCTTCCGCGCGCCCGAGGTCTCCCAGGATGCGGTAGGCGTGCGCCACAAGCGGCGCGCGGTGCGATTCAAAAACGGCGAGATCAGTGGCGGAAGAGCGTGTCATCAGAACGGTTTTACGACCATCAGAATAGTAATGGCGAGAACGAGCACGCACATTGCATAGCCGATGCGTTCGATCCGCCGAAGGGCCGCATAACCGTTCCCTCCGTCCGCGAGGCCGGAACGAACCGCCCGGCGTCCCTGACCGTGCAATGCACCGGTTACAAGCAGAAGCAGCGCCGACCCTTTGAACCACCAAGAATGCCGAAATCCGCCTTGCGCGGCAAAATCCAGGAGAATCCCGGTAACAAGCATCACCGCGAGACTGACCGCCGAGAGGCGAAGCAAGGGACTCAGCCACGAGAAAATCTCCTTCGTGTTCTGGCGGTTCCTCCGGGCCGCCGCCGCAACGATGGGGACTGATACGATGGTGCCGAGTCCCATCACTGCAACGACAACATGCAGCACGAGCGTAGGAACGAAGAGCCTGCTCATGACGCTGCCCCCAACCCGACAATTTCCGCGACATGGGACCTCAGCTCGACCGCGTCCAGCATGAAGGCTGCGACCGATCGAAACGACATGGCCCGGCTTCCCGGCGGCAGTCCGTCCCGAAGCGCGCGGAAACTTGCATCGGCCGATTTCGTCAACCGAGGCGGCCGCGCGATGGTCCACGCAAGACCCGTCGATTTAACGATGCTTTCCATCGCCAGGAGGTCACGTGCGTGGTGTTTGGTGAGCCATCGAAAGAACGCAAAGTAGAGACCCTTTTCCGGGAAAAGGATGGCAGCGGAAACGATGGCGAGACGAGTGACGCCAGTAACGGCCATGGCCTCTACCGTCGCGCGTGCGCAATCCGCGACCAGCGTACTCGGTCGGAAAGCCTCCCGCGGGGGCGGACCGATGGCAGACAGCACGGCGTCATGGCCTGGGAGGGCGGCCACGATTGATTCTGAGCGGCGGGGATCACCCTGAACCACTCTAACTGAGGTGGCCGCCGCCAATTTTTGTGGAGAACGGACAAATGCGGTGATCTCGTGGCCCCGCATGCCTGCGAGATCGATAATTTCAGTTCCCGTTCTTCCGTTGGCACCAATCACAAAAAGTCTCATACCTATAAGACCGGATAGCATCGCCAGTTGTGACAGGGGTCGCGGCTAGGTTTGACTAGGGCCGCTCGTTATCTATTGGGTCGCAGGTATCCCGGCATGCAAGATTCTTTGGCGTTCGTACTGGGAGGCAATTTGGAGCTATAAGATCGGTTTTGGGGCAGTGACAATCGTTAGTTCACCTCTCATGTCCGAGAGGATACGCGTGGGAGTCCGTTCGTGCGCGGCCGAACGACGTGGAGCGAGGCCGGGTTAAAGTGAAGCGCACCTCCAAAATAGACGGAATCGAACTCTTCTATAGCGATGCCGGTGATCGACGGGCAACCCGGAACTTATCAGCTCGCCCGTCGGGTTAAGTACCGACAAACGCGCGGCCTTATCTTCTCCCAGAAGTCGCGCAATCTTGGAGAAGGCCTAAACACATCGAGTGCATTAAGGTAAGGTTTGCGAGTCGGACTTGACTCAAATCAATAGAACATGTATATACATCTTATTGTTATGACGATTCACGACGATCATCCCCCGAACGCGCTCTTTGCTCTCCCTTGCGCGTGTCAGAACCTTCGGCGCGCCACCCGACTTGTGACCCGCATTTACGACCAGGAGCTCCGCAAGGCCGGAATCGAAATCACCCAGTTCGGCCTGCTCACCGCCCTCGCCATTGTCGGCGAGGCTAACCAGAAAGCGTTGAGTGCCGGCTTTGCCATGGACAGCACCACGCTTACACGTACGTTGGCCCTGTTGCGCAAGCAGGGGTGGATCCACGTCAGGCCTGGAAAAGATAAGCGCGAGCGAGTGTTTCGCTTGACGGAAGCGGGGAAGAGGCAAGTCGCGGCGGCTCAGCAACGTTGGCAGGCGGCGGAACATCGCTTGCGGAAAACGCTCGGCCCCGTGGATTGGAAGCAAATGCAGGCCACCGTTGCACGAGTCACGAGCGCGGCGACAGAGGCGTAATGTTTGTACCCATAATATATGTATATACATCTACTATGTAAGCGCAGCTAGGAAAGGATTCACATGATGCGAAAGGAAGTTTATTTGTTGCTGGCACTTCTGCTCGTCGTCGGCTCCCTGATTTACCTGGAAACGAACGGGACGGCCGCGAGTCCGGTCCAGTCCAGCTCTTCCCGCCCGGAGCTCGAATACCTGAAAGCGGTAAACGGCGCAGCGCCTCCACAAGATCCGCAATTGCTGTTTCTTCTCATGGGCGCGTATGCCAATGCCAACCAGCAGGCGGAAGGCGCCGAGTTCTTCACCGCGCGGCTGAATGAATTCGGGCCCCGCCTCACCGACGCGCAGAAGTCGCTCTACCTAAGCGCCATCGGGTTGCTGCGAGCGCAACATGCCTCCTCGGTCTCCCTGCTCCACCGCATTGGTTACGTGAAAGACACCATTGCAATGTTGGACCAGGCCAAGCA
>WNFG01000355.1_pt1 | contig 44598 bp, 42 predicted proteins | sample 5400431 | NCBI WGS metagenome assembly WNFG01 (sample SAMN13153346, study PRJNA577476) | soil metagenome | isolation source: 120 cm saprolite under Douglas fir tree site 2 hole 3 replicate 2 | place: USA:California | collected 2015-04-18
TCCGCCCGCGCATGTAGGGATCGAGCGAGAGAAAGCGGTTGCGCACGAGCACCTGCCCGTCCTTGGGCGCCGGCACCGGCGTCTCGACGATGCGGAAATCGCTCTCCTTCACCCAACCGGTCGGGCGGCTGGCGAGCAGGACCTGCGTGTTTTTCTCGGGCATGGCGGCTCTCCCTGGGGCTTTGTTCGCTTGAGTCACGGTAGCGCGGCGACGGCACGCTCGTCGATGCCGCGTCGCTAACCCGGCGTGCCGCGCGCGGTGAAGTTGCCGCTGGCGGCGCTCTCGCGATAATGGTCGAGGGCCCAGCGCACCGAGGGGAAGGCGATCTCGTCCCAGGGGATCTCGTCCCAGGCGAAGAGCTTGACCTCGAGGCTCTCGGCCCCGGCGGCAAATTCCGGCGCGCTCAGATGGGCGCGGTAGATGATCTGCACCTGGCTGATGCGGGGAATGTCGTAGACGGCGAGGAGGCCGTCGATGGTGATGCGCGCCTGCGCCTCTTCCCAGGCCTCGCGCATCGCCCCGGCGAGCGTCGATTCGTTGAGCTCGAGATATCCCGCCGGCAAGGTCCAGTAGCCGCGGCGGGGATTGATGGCGCGGCGGCAGAGCAGGAATTGCTCCTGCCACAGGCACACGGCGCCGACGACGATCTTCGGGTTCTCGTAATTGATGAAGCCGCAATCGGGGCAGACCATGCGCTCGCGATTGTCGCCTTCGGGGACGGTGAGAACGCTGGGGCCGCGGGCGGCGGGACCGTCGGACATGGCCTCAACCGAAGGAGGGCGCCGCGCGCCGCCGCTTCGGCAAGCCGCGCCTCAGACGAGGAGATCGTCGAGCCGCCCGCGCACCAGCCGGCTGCGCGGCGCTTGGCGCGGCAAGAGGTCGCCGGCGCCGCCGCGGCGGCGGTTGGCGGTGATGCGCCGCGCCGGCTCGATCGGCGCCGCCGGACCGGCAACAATAACCACCGGCGGCGCTACATTGGGCCCCAACGGCGCGAAGCCGGATCCAAGCAAGATCTGCACGGTGGCATGCTCCTGCGAGCCAATCGCCAATAGTATCACCGGCGTCCTCGCCGCAGCAAGGCAGGGCCGCGAACATGGTTAGCCGCGGCTGAGCGCCGCCACTCCCGGCAGCTCGCGGCCCTCGAGCCATTCGAGGAAGGCGCCGCCGGCAGTCGAGACATAACTGAGATCGTCGACCACACCGGCCTGGGCGAGTGCTGCTACCGTGTCACCGCCGCCGGCGACGCTGAGCAGCTTGCCCTGCCTGGTCAGCTCGGCGACCCGCTTGGCCAAGGCCGTCGTACCGGCATCGAAGGGCGGCATCTCGAACGCGCCCACGGGGCCGTTCCACACCAGGGTGCGGCACTCGGCCAGGCGCTCCGAGATCGCCCGCACGGTCTTGGCGCCGATATCGAGGATCATGGCATCCTGCGGCACGCGGTCGATGGCGACGGTCTCGCTCGGGCCACCCGCCTTGAACTCGCGCGCGACCACGCCGTCGACCGGCAGCATGAGGGCGCAGCCGGCCTGCTTCGCCTGGTCGATGATGCGGCGTGCGGTGTCGGCCATGTCGCGCTCGCACAGCGATTTGCCGACCGCGACGCCTTGCGCTGATAGCAGCGTGTTGGCCATGGCGCCGCCGATGATGAGCACATCGACCTTGGCGGTGATGAAGGTGAGGAGGTCGAGCTTGGTCGACACCTTGGCGCCGCCGATGAGGGCCGCCACCGGCCGCTTCGGCGTCTCGAGCGCGGCGCTGAGCGCGTCGAGCTCCGCCTGCATCAGCCGTCCCGCCGCCGCGGGCAGCAGATGCGCCAGCGCTTCGGTCGAGGCATGGGCGCGGTGCGCGGCGGAGAAGGCGTCGTTGACATAGAGATCGCCGAGCGCGGCGAGCCGCTTGGCGAAGCTTGGATCGTTCTTTTCCTCCTGCGGATGGAAGCGCAGGTTTTCCAGCAGCGCCACTTCGCCGGGCTTTAGCGCCGCGATGACGCGCTCGGCCGCCGGCCCGACGCAGTCCTCGGCGAAGGCGACCGGTCGCCCGATCGCCTGCGCCAGCGGCGCCACCAGCGGGCGCAGCGAATAGGCTGCCTCGGGCTTGCCCTTGGGCCGGCCGAAATGCGACATCACCACCACGCGCGCGCCGCGCTCGGCGAGCTCGCGGATGGTCGGCGCGAGCCGCTCGATGCGGGTGGCGTCGCCGACCTTGCCGTCCTTCACCGGCACGTTCAGGTCGGCGCGCAGCAGCACGCGTTTTCCCTTGGGATCGACATCGTCGAGGGTGCGGAATTTCGCCATCGGGATCCCACCGCTGAGAGGAGACGCCGGCCGCTGGTCCTAGCGAACACCCGGGCGGCGCGTCAATTTGACGGTGGGCTAACGCCGGCGGAGCCCGAGCCTCTTGCCAAGATGCGCGCGGCGGATAGGTTTAGGCACCATGCCGAGCACGTTCGAATGGATCGCCTACCGCGCCGCGCAGCGCCTGCGCGTCTCCTGGTATTTCGGCCAGAAATGGCTGAGCGCCCGGCTCACCGACGCCGTGCCCGCGCCGCCCGAGCTCAAGGAGCGCATGCCCGATCGGGCGCGCATCCTCACCGATCTGCGCGCGCTCCTCGATCAGGACTGGCGCAACATCGAGCAAGGGCTCTACCACCTGCCGGAGGGCGTCGTTGCCGATCCGCTCGCAGCGCTGCGCAAGGCGGGACGCTATTTCGCCGATCTGCGCCAGGTCGATGCGCGGCGCCGCGCCGACGCCAATGACGAGGTCTTCCGTTCGACGCCGCCCGGCCGCTATCCGCGCTATTACCTGCAGAACTTCCATTATCAGACCGACGGCTGGCTGAGCCGGCGCTCGGCCGAACTCTACGACCACCAGGTGGAAGTGCTGTTCGGCGGCGGCGCCGATGCCATGCGGCGGCAGGCGCTGGTGCCGCTCGGACGCGTGCTCGCCGGGCGCGGCGTGCGCGGCGCGGCGCTGCTCGATCTCGCCTGCGGCACCGGGCGCTTCCTGCGCGAGGTCAAGAGCAATTACCCGAAGCTCGCGGTCAGCGCGCTCGATCTCAGCCCGCATTATCTCGAGCTGGCGCGCGAGGCGCTGGCGCCGTGGTCGGGCACCACGTTTCTCGAGGCGCCGGCCGAAGCCGTGCCGGCGCCCGACGCCAGCTTCGACGTCGTCACCTGCATCTTCCTCTTCCACGAGCTGCCGGCGAAGACACGGCGCCAGGTGGTCGCGGAGATGGCGCGCGTGCTGCGCCCGGGCGGGGCCGCGATCTTCATCGATTCTATCCAGCTCGGCGACGTGCCGGAGTATGACGCGCTCGTCGAATATTTCCCGCATGCCTTCCACGAGCCCTATTACGCGCAATATGCGCGCGAGGACTTGCCAGCGCTCTTCGCGGCCGCCGGGCTGACGCTCGAGGAGAGCCGAATCGCCTATTTCTCCAAGGTGATGACGTTCCGCAAGCCGGGCTGAGCGCCGGCTTCAGGCGTCGCTCGCGGGCACCCACGGCAGGCGCGCGACTTCGATGCCCTCGTCGGCGAGCGCGCGCGTTTCTGCGTCGCTGGTCTCGCCGTAGATGCCGCGCGCATCGGCGTCGCCGTGGTGAATGCGGCGTGCCTCTTCGGCAAAGTGCTCGCCGACATAGTCGCAGGTCGTCTCGACATGCCGGCGCAGCTGTTGCAGCATGCGGCGCAGCTGCTCGGGCGAAGGCGGCGCTTTTTCCTGCGGTGCGGAGCGGCCGAGCCGCGGCGCCATCGGCGCCTTTTCGATCGCGGTGTCGCCGCAGCTCGGGCAGGCGATCAGGCCGCGCTTGGCCTGCCGCTCATAGGTCGCGCCGTCGCGGAACCAGCCCTCGAATTCATGTTCGGCGCCGCATTTGAGCTTGAAAAGGATCATCGCCCTGCCGGATCTTTCGCCCTTCTAACATGTCGCGAGACGGTTTGGCAATTTCGCGCGAGAGTGCCAATGCAATCAACGCCTGTGCCCGATGCCCCGGTTCCATCGCCCTGGGTCCGGCGCTTCCTGCCGCTGATCCCGGCAGGCGGCCGGGTGCTCGACCTCGCGGCGGGCCAGGGGCGGCACGCTCGACTGTTGCGCGCCAATGGTTACCAAGTGGTTGCGGTCGATCGCGATGTGGCCGCCCTGCGCGCCACGCTTGCCGGCGACGCCGGCGCCTCGATCATCGAGACGGACCTCGAGGATGGCGGCCCTTGGCGCCTCGGCCAGGGCTATGACGGGATCATCGTCGCCAATTACCTGCACCGGCCGCTGCTGCCCGTGCTGGCGGCGGCGCTCGCTCCCGGCGGGGCGCTGATCTACGAGACCTTCATGGTCGGCAACGAGCGCTTCGGCCGGCCGGCGAACCCGGCTTTCCTGCTGCGGCCGGGCGAGCTGCTGGCCGCCTTCAGCGATCGCCTGACCATCGTCGCCTTCGAGCAGGGCAGCGTCGCCGCGCCGCGCCCGGCGGTCATCCAGCGCATCGCCGCCGTGAAAGGCGAGGCGGGGCCGTTGCCGCCGGCCTAGCTACTCCGCCGCCAGCGCGCCGCTTTTGCGCGGCGGCGCGAAGCCGCGGTCGTGGGTGAGCGACGGCACGGCGCGGCGCGCCTCGGCGATCTTGGCCGGATCGATCGCGGCGGTGACGAAGCCGACGCCGTCCTCGGCCTCGGCGAGGACCTCGCCCCAGGGCGCGACGATGAGCGAGTGGCCATAGGTCTTGCGGCCCTCGGCATGCTCGCCCCATTGCGCCGGCGCGAAGACGAAGCAGCCATTCTCGATGGCGCGCGCGCGCATCAGCACGTGCCAATGGGCGCGGCCGGTCGGCACGGTGAAAGCGGACGGGATCGACAGGAAATCGGCGCCGGCCTGCGCCAAGGCGCGATAGAGCTGCGGGAAGCGCAAATCGTAGCACACGGTCATGCCGAGCATGCCCCAGGGCAGCGTCGCCAGCGCCGCCGCCTCGCCGGGCCGGAACGCGTTCGATTCGCGGTAGCTTTCGCCGCCGGCGAGCTCGACATCGAACATGTGGATCTTGTCGTAGCGCTGCGCGACCGCGCCGTCGGGCGCGATGAGGAAGGATCGGTTGGCGAGCCGCTCGTCGCCATCGTCGCGCCGCACCACCGCCGATCCCAGCAGCAGCCACGCGCCGGTCTCGCGCGCGAGATCGCGGCAGGCGGCGAGCATGGGGTGATTGGCTTCGTTTTGCGCTTTTTTGATTCGCAACGGCCGCTTCGGCTCCATCATGTCGCTCACCTCGGGCGTCATGATGAGCGCGGCGCCGGCGTCGCGCGCGCGGCGGATGAGGTCGCCGGCGGCGGCGATGTTGGGCTCGGGCTCGCGCGCCGAGGAGAGCTGGAGGCAGGCGGCGGTGAAGGTGCTGCTCACGCGCGGGATATCCCGAGCTTGGCGTCGAGCGTGCCGGCGCGGTCGAGGGCATAGAGCTCGTTGTAGCCGCCGATCGGCTCGCCATCGATGAAGATCTGCGGCACGGTCTGCCGCCCGCCCGAGCGCTCGACCATCTCGTCGCGCTTCGACGTGTCCTCGATGACGTCGATGTTGACGTAGTCCACGCCCTTCTTCTCCAGCAGGCTCTTCGCCCGCGCGCAATAGGGGCAGAACAGCGTCGAATAGACCTCCACCCGGACCATGCTCTCACCTGCCACTAAAACTCCGTCAACATCTAGTCAAAACCGCCCGCGGATCAAGGCCTTCGCCCGGCGCCGGCGGGGCCATCAGGCCTGTCTCACCGTGCGCGCCAGGGTCAGCACGTCGACCTGCCGCGCGCCGGCGCGGCGCAGGATTCGCGCGCACTCGCCGACCGTGGCGCCGGTGGTGAAGACGTCGTCGATGAGGAGGATGCGGCGGCCCTTGACCGCGCGGCCGGGCTTCACCGCGAAGGCGCCCCGGACATTGCGCTCGCGCGCCGCGGCGTTGCGCTTGCCTTGCGACGGGGTGCGCCGGCGCCGCACCAGGCAGTCGGCGCCGACCGGCGGCCCGCCCGCCGCATGGATGGCATGGGCGAGCACGGCGGCCTGGTTGTAGCGGCGGGCGAAGAGCCTGGTCCAATGCAGCGGAACGGGCACGAGAAGGTCGGCCTCGGCGACGAGCTCGGCCCCGGCGCGCCGCATCCAGGTCCCGAGCGCCGGCGCGAGATGCAGGCGGTCGCCATGCTTGAAGCCGAGGATCAGTCGCCGGCTCGCTTCGTCATAGCGCAGCGCCGCGCGGGCGCGCGCGAACGGCGGATGGAGGCGGGCGCAGGCGCCGCACAGCGCCTCGCGGCCCGGCTCGAAATCGAACGGCGCGCCGCAACAGGCGCAACAGGGCGCGCCGAGAAAGGTCATGCCGCGCCAGCAAGGCAGCGCGGCGGCAGCAGCAGATCAAGCAGCGCCGTGCCAAGGCGGCGCAGCGCCGGCGGTCGGGCAAGGCTCAGCATCGCCCGCCGATGACAACCCGGCGCGGCCACCGCTGTCAACGGCGGGTTTGGCGCGGGCGGGCGGGGTGGCGCGCACCGCCGCGCCGTGTCATATAAGCGCCAGCGGCGCACGGATCTTGGTGGTCCTCGCGATCGCCCTGTCGGCCGTTGCTCTCGGCGCGCTGGTAGCGCGCGGGCGCGCGCGAACGACGGATGGAGGCGGGCGCAGGCGCCGCTCAGCGCCTCTCGGCCCGGCTCGAAATCGAACGGCGCGCCGCAACAGGTGCGCCGAGAAAGGTCATGCCGCGCCAGCACGGCGCGCAGAGCGTCCCGGCCGCCGTCACCGCGGCGCCGCAGCCGAGGCAGCGCGGCGAGCCATTTCGATACATGAGGGAGAGTACGTCACTGGCTTTGCGCGGGTGGCTTCTTGAGGGCGGCGATCTGTTGTTTAAGATCGGCAACATCCCGTTTAAGAGCAGAAATATCCAATTGAGAACTTTCTGCCAGAGTCGATAATTTTTGCCATGATTTCAGAGGGGGAAGGAATTGTCCCATGGTTGCTTTCGTGACCAAGAGCCCGAACGCCAATCCCACTATCATCACAAGAATGACAAAAGGCGCTACGTGGCCCGGCGTGAAAAAATACTCTACCCACGGCAGATACCCAGCAGCGAGGAGCACACACACAATCAATAGGACGGACAGAATTCGCGCCGTGGTTATTGTCATCCTTTTTTCTTTCCCATTTCCCACTCCGGCCTCCATCGAGCAGCGCCGGCGGTCGGGCAAGGCTCAGCATCGCTCGACGATGACAACCCGGCGCGGCACCGCTGTCAACGGCGGCCTTGGCGCGGGCGGGCCGGGTGGCGCGCGCCGCCGCGCCGTGTCATATAGGCGGCGATGCCGACCGTTCCGCGCGACCCGCTGCGCGTCTTCGACCGGCGCGCCGTGCGCCTGCACCGCGCGCGGGCCGCGCGCGCGCCCGCCGCCGCCGATTTCCTGGTCAACGAATCGGCGGAGCGGCTCGCGGATCGCCTCGACGACGTGACGCGGCATTTTCCCCTGGCGCTCGATCTCGGCTGCCGCGACGGCGCCCTGGCGCGCGTGCTCGCCGGGCGCGGCGGCATCGAGACCCTGGTGCATGCCGATTCGGTGTTCGCCTATGTGCAGCGTGTGCCGGCCGCGACGCCGCGACTCGTCGCCGAGGCCGAGGCGCTGCCGTTCCGGCGCCACGCCTTCGATCTTGTGCTCAGCAATCTCGACCTGCACTGGACCAACGATCTGCCGGGCGCGCTGCTGCAGCTGCGCCACATGCTGAAGCCCGACGGGTTGCTGCTGGCGGCGCTGCTCGGCGGCGAGACGCTGACCGAGCTGAGCCGCGCGCTGATCGAGGCGGAGCTTGCCGAGGAGGGCGGGATCGGGCCGCGCGTCTCGCCTTCGGCCGATATCCGCGACATCGGCATGCTGTTGCAGCGTGCCGGCTTCGCGCTGCCGGTGGTGGACAGCGACACGGTCGAAGTGACATACGCCGACGCGCTCGCCTTGATGCGCGACCTGCGGGCGATGGGCGAGACCAACGCCGCGGTCGAGCGGCGCCGGAGCTTCACCCGCCGCGCCACGCTGGCGCGGGCCGCCGCGCTCTATGGCGATCGCTTCGGTCGCAGCGACGGCCGCATTCCCGCCAGCTTCGAGATCATCACCCTGACCGCCTGGGCGCCGCATGAGAGCCAGCCGAAGCCGCTGCGGCCCGGCAGCGCCAAGGCGCGCCTCGCCGATGCGCTGGGCGCCGTCGAGCGCCCGGCGGGAGGGAATTCGAAGCGGGGTACGGACGTTCACTGAAATAACCCAGCATAAATAATCCAGGGAAAATGCCGGGCGTTTTCGCTAGTCAGGCTTATCGGCGGCGGATATTTTACCCGTGATGGCACGAGCACCGATCCTCCTTGCCTGCGCCGTGCTCGGCGCCGCCCTTGTGGCGGGCCCCGCGCGCGCGGCGCGCGAGGTCTATGCCTACCGCGTCGTGCACCCGACCTATGGCGATATCGGCACCTACACGAATGTCGTCGATCGCGCCGGCGACGACACCAATGTCCAGACCGAGCTCAAGATCGCCGTGAAGGCGATCGGTATCGTCCTCTACCGCGAGGAGGCGCGCCGCGCCGAGCATTGGCGCAACGACCGGCTGGTCTCGTTCGAGAGCGTCACCGTCACCAACGGCAACAAGCTCGAAGTGCACGGCGAGGCGCGCGATGGCGGCTTCGCGATCACGACGCCGTCGGGCACGGTGGTGGCGCCCGGCAACGTGCATCCGTCGAACCCGTGGTCGGCGATGGTGCTGAGCACGGATTACATGATGTCCACCAAGACCGGCCGGCTCATCCATGTGCGCGTCAGCGGCGGCAAGGAGGAAGCCGTCGCGTTGAACGGCAACACCATGCGCCTGCATCAATACGAGATCGTCGGCGACAAGCGGCAGTTCGTCTGGCTCGACGAGCGCGGCATCACCGTCGCCTTTCGCACCGAGGAGAACGGCGCCCTGGTCGATTTCATCCTCGCGCCGCCCAAGGAGGCCGCCAGCGATAGCCGATAGCAGGCGAGCGCCCGCTAGGCTGATCTTCCTTTATTGTTCGCTCGTTAGTGGAGCCGTGCGAATCTCGCGGCACTACAGCAGATCCTGCAGCATCGCGATGAGCGGCTTGTCGGCCGGCGGCATCGCATACTGGTCGAGCTTCAACGGCCGGACCCACGCGAGCGCCTGGCCTTCGCGCGCCGCGACGTCGCCGTTCCAGCGGCGGCAGACATAGAGCGGCATGAGCAGGTGAAAGCGCTCGTAGCGATGCGAGGCGAAGGTCAAGGGCGCGAGGCAGGCCTCGCTGACGTCGATGCCGAGCTCTTCCTTGAGCTCGCGGATGAGCGCCGCCTCGGGCGCCTCGCCGGGCTGGACCTTGCCGCCGGGGAATTCCCACAACCCCGCCATCATCTTGCCCGCGGGGCGCTGCGCCAGCAGCACGCGCCCATCGCCATCGACCAGCGCCACGGCGACGACGAGGACGATGGGAAGCGGCTCAGCTGCGGTAGCTGCCATTGATGTCGATGTAGCGGTGCGTCAGGTCGCAGGTCCAGATCGTCGCGCGGCCCTTGCCGACGCCGAGATCGAGCGCGATGTGGACTTCGCGCCCGGCCATGTGCTTCGCCACCGGCGCCTCGTCATAGCCGGGCACCGGCCCGCCCTTCTCGGCGATCCTCACGCCGCCGACGGTGATGGCGAGCTTGTCGCGCTCGGCTTTCTCGCCCGCCTTGCCCACGGCCATGACGATGCGGCCCCAATTGGCGTCGCCGGCGGCGAGCGCGGTCTTGACCAGCGGCGAATTCCCGACCGCGAGGCCGACGCGCCGCGCCGCGCGCGCGGTTGCCGCGCCGGTCACCGCGATGGTGACGAATTTCTCCGCGCCCTCGCCGTCGCGCACGATCTGCTGCGCCAGGTCGACCATCACCTCGTCGAGCGCGCGGCGGAACGACCGGAGCCGCGCATCGCCGGCGCGCGCGACGCGCCTGTGCTTCGCCTGGCCGGTGGCGCAGAGCAGCACCGTATCGCTGGTCGAGGTGTCGCCGTCGACGGTGATCGAGTTGAAGGAGCGCTCGTTCGCCGCGCTGAGCAGCGCCTGCAGCACCTTGGCCGGAAGCGCGGCGTCGGTGAAGACGAAAGCGAGCATCGTCGCCATGTCCGGCGCGATCATGCCCGAGCCCTTGGCGAAGCCGTTGATGGTGACGGCGACGCCATCGATCTCGGCACGCCGCGTCGCGCCCTTGGCGAAGGTGTCGGTGGTCATGATCGCTTGCGCCGCCTCGGCCCAGCCGGCCGGCGAAGCGGCGCCGGCGGTGGGCGCCAACGCGCCGATGATCTTGTCGGCCGGCGGCGGGTCGCCGATGACGCCGGTCGAGGCGACATAGACCTCGCGCGGGTTGGAGCCGACGAGCCTCGCCATGGTCTTCGCCGTCTCTTCGACGACGGCGCGACCGGCGCGGCCGGTGAAGACGTTGGAGTTGCCGGAATTCACCACGATCGCCCGCGCCTTGCCGCGTTTGAGGCAGGCGCGGCACCAATCGACCGGCGCGCCCGGCATGAGCGAGCGGGTCAAGACGCCCGCCACCGTCGTTCCCGGATCGAGCACCGCCACCATCAGGTCGCGCCGGCCCTGGTAGCGGATGCCGCAATGAGCGGTGGCGAGCTTGACGCCGGCCAGCGGCGGCAGGTCGGGGAAGCGGGCCGGGGCGAGCGGCGAAAGAGCGGGCATGCCGGTCTGCGACAATGGTTATGCGCGCGGCGAAAGCGCCGTCGCGCTCATTCCTTGGGCTTGGTCTCCGGCGACAAGGTAGGCGGCGCGCTGTCCGGCGCGGTCTCCGGTGCCAGCGTCGGCGCGCCGGGAGCCGGGCCGAGCGCCGGCGGCGGGGCCGCCCCGGGCTTGCTGCCGTCGAGATTGAAGACCTCGATCTTGGCGGCGGTGCGCAGCTCCTTGACCTTGTCGCCGACGAGCTCGCGCGACAGCTCGTTGCTGAGCCGCGGCTTGACCTGCTCGAAGGTGGGCGGCTTGGCGGTGCGGCGATCCTCGAGCTTGATGACGTGCCAGCCGAACTGGGTCTTGACCGGCGCGTCCGTGTACTCGCCCGGCTTCAGCTTGAAGGCGGCGTCGGCGAATTCCGGCACCATGTCCTCCTTGGTGAAATAGCCGAGGTCGCCGCCCGAGGTCTTGCCGCTGGGGTCGGTGGTCTTGTCCTGCGCCAGCTTGTTGAAGTCGCCGCCCTTCTTGAGTTCGACGATGATCGCCTTGGCCTCGTCCTCGCTGGCGACCAGGATGTGGCGGGCGTGGACCTCCTCGCGCGGCGGCGCATCCTTGACGAATTTGTCGTAGCGCGCGTGCAGCTTCTGGTCGGTCACCTGCTTTTGGATCAGGCGCTGAACATAGGTGTCGGCGATGATCTGGTCCTGCACCAGCGCCAGCCGCTTCTTCACCTCGGGATCGTCCTGCAGCTTGGTCTTGCGGCCGGCCTGGCTCACCAGCATCGTGCCCACCATCTGGTCGAGCAGCGCCGGGTAGAGCCGGTCCATCGGCTGCTGCTGCACTTGCGGCGGCAGGCCGCGGATCGCTTCGACCACGTCGGAGCGATGCAGCTCGCTGCCGTTGACTCGGGCCACCACCGGGTCGCTTGCCGCGGCCGCCGCCGGCTTCGCCGGTTTCGCCGCTGTCTGCGCCCAGGCGGGCGCCGCGAGCAGCGCAAGGGACAGGCCGAGTATCGCTCGAAACGTCATGGGAATTCCTTTTGAGCAAGCGGCGCGACAAGACGCCGAACGGCGCCACCGCCCTGGGCCGCAGCGCCGGGCGCTGATAAAGCACATCGCTTTGCCGATAACAAGGGAAGCGGCGGGCGCGGAGCGGCGCCCGGTTCCGGGCGGTGGTGAATTGACACTGCCCGCCGATATCCCTATCTGTCACACGGTCATCGCGGCGATTGACCGTCCGCCCGCCACATCTCGAGGTATTGATGATCGGCGCCCTAGCCCGGCGAGTGTTCGGCTCCGCAAACGATCGCTACATCAAGAGCCTGCAGCCGCTGGTCGACGAGATCAACGCGGCAGAGCCGGCGCTCGCCGCGCTCTCCGACGAAGACCTCCGCGCGCGCACGGCGGCGCTCAAGCAGCGGCTCGGCCAGGGCGAGACCGTCGACGACATTCTGCCCGACGCGTTCGCCACGGTGCGCGAGGCGGCCAAGCGCACGCTCGGCCAGCGCCATTTCGACGTCCAGCTCATGGGCGGCATCGTGCTTCACCGCGGCACGATCGCCGAGATGAAGACCGGCGAAGGCAAGACCCTGGTGGCGACGCTGCCTGTCTATCTGAACGCGCTCGCCGGGAAGGGCGTCCATGTCGTCACCGTCAACGACTACCTGGCGCGACGCGACAGCGAATGGATGGGGCAGATCTACCGCTTCCTCGGCCTGAGCGTCGGCTGCATCGTGCACGGGGTCGAGGACGACGAGCGCCGCAACCAATACGGCGCCGACGTGACCTACGGCACGAACAACGAGTTCGGCTTCGACTATCTGCGCGACAACATGAAATTCCGCCTGGAGGAGATGGTCCAGCGGCCCTTCAACTATGCCATCGTCGACGAGGTCGACTCGATACTCATCGACGAGGCGCGCACGCCGCTGATCATCTCCGGACCCGCCGAGGATTCGTCGGAGCTCTATCGCCGCGTCAATGAGCTCATTCCCCGCCTCGCCGCCGAGGATTACGAGAAGGACGAGAAGCAGCGCGCGGTGACGCTCACCGAGAGCGGCGTCGAGAAGATCGAGGCGATGCTGCGCGAGGCCGATCTGATCACCGCCGGTACGCTCTACGACATCCACAATGTGGCGCTCGTCCACCATGTCAATCAGGCGCTGCGCGCGCACAAGCTTTTCGCGCGCGACACCGATTACATCGTCAAGGACGGCAAGCTCATCATCATCGACGAGTTCACCGGCCGCATGATGGAAGGGCGGCGCTACTCGGAGGGCCTGCACCAAGCCCTCGAGGCCAAGGAGGGCGTCGACGTCCAGAACGAGAACCAGACGCTCGCCTCGATCACCTTCCAGAACTATTTCCGCCTCTATCCCAAGCTCGCGGGCATGACGGGCACGGCGATGACCGAGGCCGCCGAGTTCGGCGACATCTACAGGCTCGACGTCATCGAGGTGCCGACCAACGTGGCGGTGATCCGCGCCGACCACGACGACGAGGTCTACCGCACCGCGCGCGAGAAATACGAGGCGATCATCACGCAGATCCTCGAATGCCACGAGCGCAAGCAGCCGGTGCTGGTCGGCACGGTCAGCATCGAGAAGTCGGAGGCGCTGTCGGGCCTGCTGAAGAAGCGCAAGATCCCGCATCAGGTGCTGAACGCGCGCTACCACGAGCAGGAAGCCTACATCATCGCGCAAGCCGGGCGGCCCGGCGCCGTCACCATCGCCACCAACATGGCCGGCCGCGGCACCGACATCCAGTTGGGCGGCAACCTCGACATGCGCCTGAAGCATGATGCGGCGCAGAACCCCGATCCGGCGCAGCGCGAGGAACGCGCCGCGGCGATCCGCGCGGAGATCGAGGCCGCGCGCGAGGAAGTACGCCAGGCCGGCGGTCTTTTCGTCATCGGCAGCGAGCGGCACGAGAGCCGGCGCATCGACAATCAGCTGCGCGGCCGCTCCGGCCGCCAGGGCGATCCCGGCGGCTCGAAATTCTTCGTCTCGCTCGAGGACGACCTCATGCGCATCTTCGGGTCGGAGCGCATGGACGGCATGCTGCAGCGCCTCGGCCTCAAGGAGGGCGAGGCGATCATCCACCGCTGGATCAACAAGGCGCTCGAGAAGGCGCAGCAGAAGGTCGAGGCGCGCAACTACGAGATCCGCAAGCAGCTGCTCAAATTCGACGACGTGATGAACGACCAGCGCAAGGTCATCTACGAGCAGCGCAAGGAGATCATGGCGTCGAAGGACGTGGCATCGACCATCACCGACATGCGCCACGAGACCATCGAGGCGATGGTGGCGCGCTGCATGCCGGCGAACGCGCTGGCGGATCAGTGGGACATCGACACGCTGCACGAGGAGACGCTGCGCGTCTACAATCTCGACCTGCCCGTGGCGCAATGGGCGAAGGAGGAGGGCATCGCCGACAGCGAGGTGCGCGAGCGCGTCACCCATGCCGCCGACGCCAAGATGGCGCAGAAGGCCGCGAATTACGGCGCCGACATCATGCGCATGGCCGAGAAGAGCCTGCTGCTGCAGCTGTTGGACCAGAGCTGGAAGGACCATCTTCTGCAGCTCGATCATCTGCGCCAAGGCATCAATCTGCGCGCCTACGCGCAGCGCGACCCGCTCAACGAGTACAAGCGCGAGGCGTTCCAGCTGTTCGGCGACATGCTGGTGGGCTTGCGCGAGACGGTGACGCGCGTGCTCGCCCATGTCGAACTGCGCGTGCAGCGCGGCGACCAGGATGACGCGGGGATGCCAGCGCCGGTGCCACCGCCGCGCCGACCGCCGATGATCGAGAGCCACGAGGACCCCGCCTATGCCGAGGCGGGCGGCGGCGCCGCGCTCGCCACCGCGGCGGCGGTCGCCGCGCCCTGGGGCAAGACGCCGCGCAACGCGCCCTGCCCGTGCGGCTCGGGCAAGAAATACAAGCACTGCCACGGCCGCATCTGAGGCCGTCTTCTTGCACTTTCGTCGTTGAGCGAGCGTTCCGCCCCGCTACCGAAACAGGGCGGATCTGAGGGCGCCGGGCCCGAGCGGCGGCTTCCTCGGATTAAACCGATTTAATCCCGGGGAAGGCACGGCGTAATCCGCGCTGTGTGATTCTCCTGCCGCGTGCGCCGAGCCTTCCGGCGTGGCGTTTAACGTTTACACCCCCACAGCCCCTGCGAAGAGGTTTTAACATGCTTTCCCAGATTTCCCGCCCGAAGGCGATGTCGCCATTCCGGCGCGTGCGCGCCGCCGCCCTGGCGACAAGCGTCGGTTTCGGCTTGGCTTTTGCGCCGCTGGCCTTTGCCGAGACCGCCCAGCCGGCGCCGCTGACGCAATCCGCGCCGGCGGTGCAGCTGCCGAGCTTCGCGCCGCTGGTCAAGAAGGTCACGCCGGCGGTGGTCAACATTTCCGTCACCGAGAAGGCGGGCGCCGGGGACGGCGACATGGCTCAGAACCAGGATCAGGACCAGGACCAGGACGCGGGTCCGGATCAGGGCGGCCCGCGGCAGGGCTTCCCGCAATCGCCCTTCGATGAGTTCCTGCGCCGGTTCTTCGAGCAGCAGGGCCAGCCCTTCGGCCGGCAGGGTCAGCCTTTCGGCGACATGCCGCAACAGCCCCACGCGCAGCGCGTCGCGCTGGGCTCCGGCTTCATCATCGATCCCTCGGGCTATGTCGTCACCAACAACCACGTCGTCGCCAACGCCGACAAGGTCACGGTGATCTTCCAGGACAACAGCAAGCATCCCGCCAAGGTGATCGGGCGCGACAGCAAGACCGATCTGGCCCTGCTCAAGATCGACGCCAAAGAGCCGCTGCCCTATGTCGGCTGGGGCGACAGCAATGCGGCGCAGGTCGGCGACTGGGTGCTCGCCGTCGGCAATCCCTTCGGCCTCGGCGGCACGGTGAGCACGGGCGTCATCTCCGCCCGCGGTCGCGACATCCACGCCGGCCCCTATGACGATTTCCTGCAGATCGACGCCTCGATCAACCGCGGCAACTCCGGCGGCCCGACCTTCGACCTCAACGGCCAGGTCATCGGCATCAACACGGCGATCTATTCGCCGAACGGCGGCTCGGTCGGCATCGGTTTCGCCATCCCCTCGAGCCTGGCCAAGCCGGTGATCGAGCAGATCAAGGCGCACGGCAAGGTCGAGCGCGGCTGGCTCGGCGTGCAGATCCAAGAGGTGACGCCGGAGATCGCCCAGAGCCTCGGCCTGGCGAAGCCCGCAGGCGCGCTGGTCGCCGATGTGACCGGCGGCGGCCCCGCCGCCAAGGCAGGGCTGAAGCAGGGCGACGTGGTCCTGTCCTTCAACGGCCACGACATCACCAAGGTGCGCGACCTGCCGCTGGTCGTGGCGCAGACGCCGGTCGGGCAGAAGGCCAAGGTCGAGGTCCTGCGCAACGGGCAGAAGACGGCGCTCGACGTCGGCGTCGGCGAGATGCCCGACAACCCGCAGCAGGTGGCGCAGAACGACCGCGGCGACGAGCCGCAGCAGGGCGGGGCCGAAAACACCACGGCCATGGGCGTGAAGCTGGCGCCGCTCAACGATCAGCTGCGCCGCCAGGCGCATGTGCCGAAGACCGTCAAGGGCGTCATCGTCACCGCCGTCGCCGACGACAGCCCGCTGGCGGCGCTCGGCATCCAGCCCGGCGACGTCATCCAGTCGATCAACCAGCAGGCGGTGACGACGCCGCAGCAGGCCGAGGCCAAGCTCAAGGAGGCGCAGGCCGGCAAGAAGAACGCGCTGCTGCTGATCAACCGGCACGGCACCAACGAGTACCTGGCGCTGTCGCTGGCGAGCGCCGGCGCCAACGACTGACGACACACGCGCGGCAGGACCGGCGGCCCGCCGGTCCTGCCGCTGCGCCCGACGATATCTCGCTGGCGGTTGGAGCCATGCGCATCCTGCTCATCGAAGATGACGGCGAAGCGGCCGCCTACCTGGTCAGGGGACTGACCGAGAGCGGGCACCGCGTCGATCTGGCGGCGGAGGGCCGCGAGGGGCTCGAGCGCGCGACGCACGACTCCTTCGACGCCATGATCATCGACCGCATGCTGCCCGGCCTCGACGGGCTGTCGATCGTCGCGTCGCTGCGCGCGGCGCGCAATCAGACGCCGGTCCTGGTGCTGAGCGCGCTGGGCGATGTCGAGGACCGGGTCAAGGGCTTGCGCGCTGGCTGCGACGACTATCTGCCCAAGCCTTTCGCCTTTTCCGAGCTGCTGGCGCGGCTGGAGGCGCTGACGCGGCGCGGCAACGCCGAGACGCGCCTTGCCGTCGGCGATCTCGAGATGGATCTGCTCAACCGCTCCGTGACCCGCGCCGGCCGGGCCATCGATCTATTGCCGCGCGAGTTCCGCCTGCTCGAATATCTGATGCGCCATGCCGGCCACATCGTCACGCGGACGATGCTGCTGGAGAAGGTGTGGGACCATCATTTCGATCCGCAGACCAACGTCATCGACGTGCATGTGAGCCGTCTGCGCCAGAAGCTCGACAAAGGCTTCGCCGCGCCGCTGCTCTACACCGTGCGCGGCGCCGGCTACAGCTTGCGCGCGCCCGCCTGAGGGCGCGCCTCACACGTCGAAGGTACTGTCGTCGGCGCCGAAATCCTCATCGGCGAAATCGGCGTCGCCCATGTCCTGGTCGGCGGCATCGGCGTGCTGCTGATCGAGGCCGGCATCGGCTTGCGTCAGGCCCGGCGCGCCCTGGTCGCCATAGTAATTGTTGACGGTTTCGCTGATGCCGGGCTGCGTCGGCATGCCCGCGAGAAAGCCGCCGCCGTAATGCGGGCCGAACAGCGACTGGATGCCCTGGAACAGCAGCGCGCCGCCGGCGATGCCCGCGGCGGTGGCCGCGGCTTGGCGCAGGAAGCCGGAGCCGGCGCCGGGCATGATCGCCGGCGCAGCGCCCACGGGCGCGCCGCCCGGCTGGCTCCACGCCGCCTCCGGCGCGCCGCCTTGCGTCGAGCGCGTCCAGGCGCCGGAGGCAGGCACGCTGCCGCGGCCGGCGCCGCCGAGGAAGCTCGCGGGCTGTTGCTGCTGCGGCGCTGGCGCCGCTTTCGCTTGGGCGAGTTGGCGCTCGAGTTCGGCGATGCGGCTCTCGGCGTTGCGCAGCGCCATATCCTGGATCAGCACCGTCTGCACCAGGTAATAAGGCGCATCCGGCTGATCCGCCAGGGCGCGGCGGATGAGCGCGTCGGCCTCGGCGTCCTTGGGCTGAATGCCTTGCTGCGTGAGGCGGTCGAGAAGAGCGGTGACGAGGTCGCGTTCCTGCGGCGTCATGACGTGCCTCCCGGGATAAGCGAAACCGCCCTAAGAGATCGGGTGGCGAGTGCCGCGCGGCAAGGGGCCGGCGCGGATTCCGTCACAGGCCGCGATTGCCCATGGCGAGGAATTTCTCGCGCCGCTGCGTGCGCAGGCTCGCCGCGTCCATGCCGAGGAGCGGGCGGAGCACCGTCTCGATGGCGTCGCCCAGCGCCGCCATCGCCGGCTCGCGCTCGCGATGCGCGCCGCCCAGGGGCTCGGGCACGATCGTGTCGATGACGCCGAGCTTGAGCAGATCCTGCGCGGTGAGCTTGAGCGCCTCGGCCGCGTCCTGCGTGTTATCGGAAGTGCGCCAGATGATCGAAGCGCACGCCTCGGGCGAGATCACCGAATAGGTCGAGTGCTCGAGCATGAGCACGCGATTGCCGGCCGCCAGCGCCAGCGCGCCGCCCGAGCCGCCCTCGCCGATGATCGAGGCGACGAGCGGCACGCGCAGTTGCAGCGAGGTCTCGATCGAGCGCGCGATCGCCTCGGCCTGGCCCCGCGCCTCGGCGTCGATGCCGGGATAAGCCCCGGCGGTGTCGATGAAGGTCAGCACCGGCAGGCCGAAGCGGTCGGCGAGGTCCATCAGGCGCCGCGCCTTGCGGTAGCCCTCCGGCCGCGCCATGCCGAAATTGTGGCGCAGGCGGCTCTCGGTGTCGGCGCCCTTCTCATGCGCCAGCACGACGACGCTGTGGCCGCGGAAGCGGCCGAGGCCGCCGATGATGGCGCGATCCTCGCCGAAAGCGCGGTCGCCGGCCAGCGGCGTGAAATCGGTGACGAGCTGCTTGATGTAATCCGAGCCGTGCGGGCGGTCCGGGTGCCGCGCGAGCTGGACTTTCTGCCAGGCCGTCAGCTTGGCATAGGTCTGGCGCAGCAGCCGGTCGACCTTGGCCTCGAGCCGCGTCACCTCGTCGGCGATGTTGATGTCGTTGCCGTTGGAGAGGTGTCGGAGCTCGTCGATCTTGCCTTCGAGCTCGGCCAGCGGCTTCTCGAAATCGAGGAAGTGGCGCATCGGGCGCGATCCCTAGCACAGGACTGCTGGAGATGCCACCCCGGCCGCCGCGGCATCTGGGTTGAGACGGCGGCGCGCGATATGCTGGCCCACGTCACGACGATGGAGACGCTCCGTGCCCGGCAATCCCGGTCCCATTGCCATCCTCGCCGGCGAGGCGCCGCCGCGCGCACGCCCCTCGCGCTACCCGGCGCCCTTCGCGCAGGCGATGGAGGGCCGCACCAAGCGGCCGCTGGGCGACCTCTTCGGCCTCGCCAATTTCGGCGTCAACATCGTGCATCTGGCGCCCGGTGCGCGCTCCGCGCTGCGCCACGCGCACACCCGCCAGGACGAGTTCATTTATGTCGTCGCGGGCGAGCCGATTCTGGTCACCGATGCGGGCGACACGCCGCTCAAGCCCGGCATGTGCGCGGGCTTCAAGGCCGGGACGGGCGACGCGCACCATCTCGTCAATCGCTCGGCTGGCGACGTCGTCTATCTCGAAGTGGGCGATCGCAGCGCCGACGACGAGGTCGCTTATCCCGATGACGACATCGCCGTGCGGCTCGGTCCCGACGGCAAGCGGCGCTACGAGCACAGGGACGGGGCGCCCTATTGATCACCCGCGCGGGATCTGCTCCGCCTTCTTGACCAGCACTTCGGCCTGGCGGATCGAGGCGATGTCGAGCAGCCTGCCGTCGAGCGCCACGGCGCCTTTGCCCTCGCGCTTGGCCTGCTCCATGGCGGCGAGGATGCGGCGCGCGCGCTCGACCTCCTTTTCCGACGGCGTGAAGGTGTCGTTGGCGAGCGCCACCTGCGACGGGTGGATCGCCCATTTGCCTTCGCAGCCGAGCACGGCCGCGCGGCGCGCCGCCGCCCGGTAGCCGTCCTCGTCCTTGAAGTCGCCGAACGGCCCGTCGATCGGACGCAAGCCGTTGGCGCGCGCCGCCACCACCATGCGCGCCAGCGCGTAATGCCACATGTCGCCCCAATGGGTCTCGCGCCGGCCCTGCTCGTCCTTGTCGGTGAGGATGGCATAGTCGGGATTGGCGCCGCCGATATTGATGGTGCGCGCGCGCGTCGATGCGGCATAGTCGGCGACCCCGAAATGCAGCGATTCGAGGCGGCGCGAGGCGGCGGCGATCTGGTTCACGTTCTGCATGCCGAGCGCCGTCTCGATGATGAGCTCGAAGCCGATGCGCTTCTTCGTGCCCTTTGCCGTCTCGATCTGCGTCACCAGCATGTCCAGGGCATAGACGTCGGCGGCGGTGCCGACCTTGGGGATCATGATGAGGTCGAGCTTGCCGGGCGCCTGCTCGAGCACGTCGACGACGTCGCGGTACATGTAATGCGTGTCGAGGCCGTTGATGCGCAGCGACATCGTCCGGCCGCGCCAGTCGATCTCGTTGAGCGCCTGGACGATGTTCCTGCGCGCCTTCTCCTTCTCGTCGGGCGCCACCGCGTCCTCGAGGTCGAGGAAGACGACGTCGGCCGTGCCCTTGGCCGCCTTGTCGAAGAATTGCGGCTGGCTGCCGGGCACGGCGAGTTCGCTGCGGTTGAGGCGCGCGGGTGCGTTCTCGATCAGGGTGAAGCTCATGGCCTTCCTCGTCGCGGGCAATGGCGGAGAATTTCCCAATTGCGCGCGAAGTGCAAATGCAAAGTCGCTGCACAATATTCAGGCAGCGGCCGGGACGGGCGGCGTAACCGGCTGTTAAGGCGCGAATGCCAGCGTGGTGCTATCCTCGCCTGCCGCCGGAGCGCCCTGCCATGCCGAAACATCGCCTTTCCGCTGTCGCGCTGCTCGTCATCGCCCTGACCACGGGCGGCCGGGCCGAGGCGGGCTCCGCCGGCAAGCCGATCTGGTTCTACCGCGTCGAAAGCGCGGCCGGACAGGCGACGTTCTTCTATCCCTCCTTCCATCTGCGCGACAGCCGCGTGCCGCGCCCGCCCATCACCATGCTCGATTCGGTAGGGCGGCTGGTCCTCGAGGCCGACATTCTCGAAGCGAAGACGCATCGCGAGACATTGATGCCCTATCTCCTCGGCCCGGAGCCGCGGGATCTGGCGACGTTGTTCACGGCAACGGAAGTCGCCCGCATCCGCGCGCGCGCGGCCTGCAACGGGCTCGACGGCGCGGTCGAGCGGCTGCGCCTGTCCTTCATCGCCACGATCGTCGCCTTGCCCTGCCCGAGAGCCGGCGCGGGCGGCGATGCCGGCGGCAGCTATGAGGAAGGGCTGGAGCTGGCGGCGCAGCGGCGCGGCCTCAAGATTACCGGTCTCGAGACGGCCGAGGAGGAGTTCGCTGCGCTCGCGGCGCTGCCCGACCGTCTGTTCATTGGCGAGATCAAGGAATTGGCGGCGCATCCCGATCGCGCCGACAAGACGCTCGATCGCATGATCGCACTCTACAACGACGGCGATTTCGACGGTCTCTATGACCTGATGCTGAGCACCGCGCCGAAGAACGCGGCGGACCGCAAGCTCTTCATGCAGAAGGTGCTGCTGGACCGCAATCACAATATGGTCGAGCGCCTGGCCGACGTGCTGGCCGAGGGCAACGCGCTGGTGGTCGTCGGCGCGCTGCATTTTCCCGGCGAGGGCGGCATCGTCGATCTGCTGAAGCAGCAGGGCTTTCGCATCACCATGGTCGACGGCGGCGACGGCGCCTTGCGCTGAGCTGCTGCTCGTTCGAGCCCGGCCGCCCTACCACTTCCCTCTCCCCTTGCGGGAGAGGGAGGGACCCGCGCCGCAGGCGCGGGAAGGTGAGGGGGTTGGTGCCGAGCACCCCACCGCCCATTCCATAACTGCACTATCGGTGCTCATGCCTCAGGCAGCCCCATCACCTTCCCGTCGCTGCGCGACGGGCCCCTTCCTCTCCCGCAAGGGGAGAGGAGGACGACTCCGGCATCGCTGCGTTATTTCTTCCGCGCCAGCGGATGATGCTCGGCGACGAGCCGCTGCAGGCGGTCGCCGAGCACATGCGTGTAGATCTGCGTGGTGGTGATGTCGGCGTGGCCGAGCATCGCCTGCACGCTGCGCAGATCGGCGCCATGATCGAGCAGGTGCGTGGCGAAGGCGTGGCGCAGCACATGCGGCGAGAGGCGCGCCGGATCGATGCCGGCGGCAATGGCGAGCTCCTTCAGCAGCGCGCCGCACCAGCGCCGCGTCAGATGGCCCTCGGCGCCGCGTGAGGGGAACAGCCAGCGCGGGCTTTCGCCCGCGCCGAGGAAATGGCTGCGCACGGCGAGATAAGCTGCGAGCGCCGCGCGCGCCGGCGCGCCCAGCGGCACGAGCCGCTCCTTGTCGCCCTTGCCGCGCACGAGCAGGAAGCGCTGATCGCGGCGCGCTGCGGCGAGGGGCAGGCCGACCAGTTCGGAGACGCGCAAGCCGCTGCCGTAGAGCAGCTCGAGGAGGCACACCAAGCGCAAGCCCTCAGGCCCGGGCTTGGCGCGCGCCGCCTCGAGCAGCTGCTTCACCTCCGCCTCGCTCACCAGCTTCGGCAGCGGGCGGCCGAGACGCGGCGCGTCGAGCGCGGCTGTGGGATCGTCCTTGCGCACACCTTCGAGCACGAGGAAGCGGTAGAACTGGCGCAGCGCCGAGAGGCGGCGCGCCGCCGTGCGCGGCGCGAGCTGCGCCTTCGCCAGCCGCGACAGGTACTGCCGCAGATCCTCCGTCGTCGCCGTCGCGATCGCGTCGCTTGCCAGCGCGCGGGCAAAATCGGCGAGGTCGGCGCGGTAGGCGGCCAGCGTCAGCGGCGCCGCGCCGCGCTCCGCGGCGAGCATCTCGAGGAACGCCTCGACATGGCGCGACAGCGGCGGGGCGAGCGACGCTTTGCGGCCGGGCCGGGCGCGTCGCGTCGCGCGCATCAGAGGCCGGCGGCGAGCGCCGCCTCGAGCGCGAGCGCGCGCGCCTCGCTCTCGAGCCCGACGGCTTTGAGCCCGGCAACGGCGCGGCTCAGCACGATCGGCTCGCCGCTCAAATGATCGCCGGCGCGGGCGAGGAGCAGCGTTAATAGCACCGTCTCGCCGACACGCTTGCCGTTGGCCGCCTCTTGCTGGCGCGTCCACACGGCGAAATCCGGCATCGCCGCGCCATGCGGCGCGCCGATCAGCGGCGCCCAATCGCCGGGGGTGACGGCGATGCCGAGCCCGGGCAGCAGCGACAGCATCAGCGCGCCCTGCGCCGCGTCGCGCTTGCTGACCGCGACAACCGCGTCCTGCAGCGCGGCGTCGCCGCCGGGCGCCGTGGCGCCGCTGGCGAGAAGCGTCAGCAGCCGCAGCGCCGGTGTCGCCGCGCCATCGACATGCGCGAGCCAGGCCTGAGCCGCCCCGGCGCGGCCCGCGGCATACATGGCGCGGACCGCATCGGGCGCGAAGGAGGCGAGCTCGTCGCTGGGTGTCAGCTCGCCCAGGATCGGCGCCACCACCTGCGCCATGGTGATGAAGGCGCCGCGCTTCTTGGCGTCGCCGAGCAGGTTCGCCAGCGCCGCCGTGCGGACGGAGGCGGCGGGATCGCTGCGCGCCACCCGGTAGAGCAGGGCGCGCTCGCGCGGCGAGGCGGGCGCCTTGCCTTGCTTGATCGCCGTGCCAAGCTCCTCCGGCTTGAACTCGACCTTGCCGTAGAGAGCGGCGAGCGCCTGCGGTGGCAGCGCGCCCAGCGTCGCCGCGCGTTCGGCAGCGGCGAGTCGCTGCAGCGGCGGCACGGCGTCGTTCGAGGCCCAAGCGCGCAGGCTCAGGAGATCGGCGCTCGCCACCGCATCGGCCGGCAGCAGCAGCTTCGCCGCGGCGAGCAGCTTGATCAGCACCGGGTGCGCGTCCGGCAGCTTGTCGAGCTTGGCGGGATGGCCGCCCAGCACCGTGACCAGCGTGTCGAAGGCGGGATCGGGCGGCGCCTGCTGCTCGCGCAACAAGCCGAGGCCGAGCGAGGCTTTGGCCTGATCGCCGGCGAGCGCCTGGCAGGCGATGAGCGCGCGGTCCCACCACACGCCCTGGTGACGGCCGATGCCGCTCTGCACGTCGCGGCAGGCGCCCTCCGTATCGTCCTTGGCGAAGCGCAGCTCGACGCGGTCGCGATCGAGGTCCTCGCTGCTCATCGTCGTCGGCAGCGCGTCGATGAGCGCGAGCGCACCGTCGGCATCGCCCAGCGCCATGAGCCGGCCGACGCGCAGCGTTGCCAGGCTCGGCGTGTCCGGCGCATCGGCGCCTTGCGGCGCGACCGCGTTGCTGAGGAGCAGGCGACGCGACAGATCCTGCAGCACGGGCGAGCCGGTCGGCGCCAGCCGCGGCAGCGCCGCCGCCACCAGCGCGCGCGGCGTGCCCTGCCACATCGTCTGCGGCAGGGGATGCGCGGCCTCGCCGAGCACGCCGATCCAGCCGGTATCGACCGGCGCGAGCGGCGTCGCCTGGATCGACTCGTCCGGCGTCGCCGACGGCGCCTCGGCGGGGGCAGCCGGCACGGCTGGTGCGGGCGCCGCCGGTGCGGCCGGCGCCTGCGCGATCAGCGGGACGGGAGAGCCGACTTGCGCGCGGCTCGGCGGGGCCGACGCCAGGAGCAGCAACGCCGCCAGCGCGGCGGCTAGGTCCTGGCGCGGTTCATTTCGGGAACCGCGCATCGGGGATGACCCGCTCGACGCGGGCCGAAGGCGCGGGAATGTCCCAGACCATCAGAAAGGCGGCGCCGCCGATCGAGAGCACGACCAGCAGTGCGACAGCACCCAGAGCGATCTTCAGCATCTTTTTCCGTTGTTCCCGTAAGGTTCGGCGACACGGCAGGAGGCACCGGTCGATTGGCGATCCATCTACACGATATGGTAGGGTGACTTCATGGCTTATTTTGGACAGTGTACCGACGCGCCATGAGGGATTCAACGACGGGGCGGCGATCGGGCGCTGAGCGGCAATGACGGCGGCCCCTCCTTTCCGCGTCACCAAGACGATCGCGCTGGTCGGCCTGATGGGCGCCGGCAAGTCCAGCATCGGCCGGCGGCTCGCGCAGCGTCTGGGGCTGCCCTTCATCGACGCCGACAGCGAGATCGAGGCCGCCGCCGACGCCACGATCGAGGAAATTTTCCAGCGCCATGGCGAAGCCGCCTTCCGCGACGGCGAGCGCCGCGTCATCGCCCGCATCCTCGATGGCCCCATCCATGTGCTGGCGACGGGTGGCGGCGCTTTCATGGATGCGTCGACGCGGGCGCTCCTGCGCGCGCGCGCCATCTCGCTGTGGCTGCGCGCCGACATCGAGCTCATGCTGACGCGGGTGGGCCGGCGCAGCAATCGGCCGCTGCTCAAGAGCGGCGAGCCGCGCGCGGTGCTCGAGCAGCTCATCGCGCAGCGCTATCCGATCTACGCCCAGGCCGACATCACCGTCGACAGCGTCGACGGTCCGCCCGAGGCGACGCTGGAGCGCGTGATGGCGGTGCTCGCCGCGCAATTCGGCGCCGCGAGCGAGCGGCAGGCGGCGCCATGAGCGAGCCGCGCCGCCTCAGTGTCGCGCTCGAGCGCCGCAGCTACGACATCGTCGTCGGCCGCGGCCTGCTCGACCAGGCCGGCGCGCTGATGCGGCCGGCCCTGCGCGCGCCGCGCGCCGTCATCGTCACCGACGAGCATGTGGCGAAGCTGCACCTGCCGCGCCTGGCCGCCGGCCTCGCCGCCGGCGGCATCGCCTATGCGAGCGTCGTGCTGCCGGCCGGCGAGGCGACCAAGGATTTCGCCCATTTCGCCAAGCTGTGCCAGGACATCCTCGCGCTCGGCATCGAGCGCTCGACCGCGCTGGTCGCGCTCGGCGGCGGCGTTATCGGCGACATCACCGGCTTCGCCGCGGCGACGCTGCTGCGCGGCATCGATTACGTGCAGGTGCCGACGACGTTGCTCTCTCAGGTCGACAGCTCCGTCGGCGGCAAGACGGCGATCGACACGCCGCAAGGCAAGAACCTCGTCGGTGCGTTCCACCAGCCCGTCCTGGTGCTCGCCGATATCGACATGCTCGCGACCCTGCCGCGGCGCGAGCTGCTCTCGGGCTATGCCGAGGTGGTGAAATACGGGCTCATCCGCGACCGCGGCTTCTATGAGTGGCTCGAATCGCAAGGCCCGGCGCTGCTGGCGGGCGACGCCGCGGGGCGGGAGGAGACGGTGCTGCGCAGCTGCGCCGCCAAGGCCGCAATCGTCGCCGCCGATGAGCGCGAGAGCGGCGAGCGCGCGCTGCTCAATTTCGGCCATACCTTCGGCCACGCGCTCGAGGCGGCGAGCGGCTTCGGCCCAGCGCTGCTGCATGGCGAGGCGGTGGCCACCGGCATGCAGCTCGCCTTCGACCTTTCGGCGCGGCTCGGCTTCTGCCGGCCCAAGGTCGCGGCGCGCGTGCGCCGGCATCTCGCGGCGATGGGCCTGCCCACCGAGATCGCGCCCGCCGCCGGCGGCGCGCTCTCCGCCGCGACGCTGCTCGCGCATATGCGCAAGGACAAGAAGGTCAAGGATGGGCGCATCACGCTCATCCTCGCGCGCGATATCGGCGACGCCTTCATCTGCGGCGATGTCGCGTCGCCGCAGCTCGAGAGCTTTCTCGCCGATGCCGCCGCGCGCGGCGTGAACGCGCGCCAGCCGGCGCATCCCTGAAAACTTCCATCGAGGCGAGACCGACGCCATGCCGCTTTCCCCGCCTGCCGCTTCGCGCGAGCACATCCACACCCGCGTGATCGAATGCCGCGGCTATCGCCGCGACGATGGCTGGTGGGACATCGAGGGCCACATCACCGACGTCAAGACCTACGCCTTCGGCAATCATTTCCGCGGCGAGATCGCGCCGGGAGCGCCGGTGCATGACATGTGGCTGCGCCTCACCGTGGACGACAAGCTCGTCATCCACGCCGTCGAAGCGGCGACCGACGCGAGCCCTTACGCCGTCTGCCCCAACGTCGTGCCGAATTTCCAGTGCCTGAAGGGCCTGCGCATCTATCCCGGCTTCCAGAAGCAGGTGCGGGACCTGCTGGGCGGGACCGCGGGCTGCACCCATCTCGTCGAGCTGCTCGGGCCCGTCGCCACGACGGCATACCAGACGATCTTTCCCTATCGCGAGCGACAGCGCTCCGCGTCGCCCGCCGCGCGCGCGCCGTCGCACAAGCCGCAGCGCAAGCCGCGGCTCGTCGACAGCTGCCACGCCTTCGCCAGCGACGGCGAGGTGGTGAAGCGCTACTGGCCGGAATTCTATACCGGGAGCTGATGCCGCGATTCGCCATGGCCGGCGAGGCGGTGGCCTTCATCGGTCGCCGCGGCAGAGAAATAACGCAGGAGGTAGACGCGGATGGCCGCGGTCAGGCTCGATTCGACGCGCTGTCGGTCGATCTCCGTCACCAGTTCGTTGAGCGCCTTGTGCTCGCGCTCGCAGATCTGCCGCAGCGCCTCCCACATCGTCGGCTCCAGCCGGATGCTGGTGCGGTGGCCCGCCACGGTCACATTGCGATTGAGCAGGGTCGAGGTCGATTTGGCCGTTTCGGCCGCACGTTGCTGGGGGGTCGGGTGGGTGGCGTCGCGCTGCATCCGGCATAATTGTTAGCGCAATTCGCGCAATATGCAATCTTTTCGAGAAAAACCGCATACCCAACAATCGGCGGTTGCAACAATATTTCGCCAGGTTGCGCAACCACCGCAAAGCTCAACAGCTGGAATCCTCTTCCGGCGTCAGCGTGGCGAGGGCGAGCGCGTGGATGGGTCCCGCCATCTCCTCGGCCAGGAGTGCGTAGACGCGGCGCTGGCGTGCGACGCGGCTGGCGCCGGCGAAGACCGCCGAGACGATCTCGACGTGAAAATGCGTCTCGCCCTCCGGGCGCGCCCCCGCGTGACCGGCATGGCGGTGGGAGTCGTCGCGGATGACCAGCCGCGTCGGCTGCAGCCCCGCGGTGAGCTTGGTCCGGATACGCTCGGCGACACGCATGCGCTCGAAGCTGAAGAGCGGCGCTAGCCGTGTCAAGCCGCGGCTTGGCCCTGTGGTGTCGCAGGCCATGCCCCAGGCACTTTCCTAACATGCGGTAAATGGCGGTCGCGCCGCCGCGCTTGTCAGCGCTGGCGGCTCGCACCATACTTATACCATGCCACGAGCCAGCATCGAAACCAGTGCCGGCCTGTCCGAGGCGGCGGCGGCGGCGCGGTTATGCGATCACCCCGGCTGCGCCGGAACCGGCGACTATCGCGCGCCGCGCTCGCGCGACCGGCTGGACGTGTTCTACTGGTTTTGTCTCGACCACGTGCGCGACTACAATGCGCGGTGGAACTACTATGCCGGCATGAGCGCATCGGAGATCGAGGCGGAGATTCGGAACGACACCGTATGGCAGCGTCCGACCTGGCCGCTCGGCAGCCGCATCGGCGTCCGCTTCGACACGCGCTGGCGCGATTACGGTATGTTCGGGTTCGAGGACGAGGACGCGCCGCGCGAGCGCGCGCGCAAGCGTCCCCTCACCGAGCAGGAGCAGGCGCTCACGGTGTTCGATCTGGCACACCCCTTCACCCGTGGCGAGCTCAAGGCGCGCTACAAGGAGCTGGTGAAGCTGCACCATCCCGACGCTCATGGCGGCGATCGCGAGGCCGAGGAGCGGCTGAAGGTCATCAACCAGGCCTATTCGATCCTCAAGGCGAGTTATTTTCCGTCCGGGTGACGGCGCGACCGGACCGCAACGCGACTTTCCCTTCCACTACGACCGATTATCCTTATGGCTTCGGCACCAGGCACCACGGGCACGGCTGACACACCGATCGACCGGCCCGACATCACCGTTTCCGTGCGGCAGACCTTCGGCTTGGACAGCGACATGCAGGTTCCGGCGTTCAGCCGGCCTGATGACCATGTCCCGACGCTCGACGAGGCCTATCGCTTCGATCACGACACCACGCTCGCCATCCTCGCCGGCTTCGCCTACAACCGCCGCGTCCTCATCCAGGGCTATCACGGCACCGGCAAGTCGACCCACATCGAACAGGTGTCGGCGCGGCTCAACTGGCCGTGCATCCGCGTCAATCTCGACAGCCACATCAGCCGCATCGATCTGGTCGGCAAGGACGCCATCGTGCTGCGCGACGGCAAGCAGGTGACGGAGTATCGCGAGGGACTGCTGCCCTGGGCGCTGCAGCACCCGACCGCGCTGTGCTTCGACGAATACGACGCCGGTCGGCCCGACGTGATGTTCGTCATCCAGCGCGTGCTCGAGGTCGAAGGCAAGCTCACGCTCCTCGACCAGAACCGCGTCATCCGTCCGCATCCCGCGTTCCGCCTGTTCGCCACGGCGAACACCGTCGGCCTCGGCGACACCACCGGCCTCTATCACGGCACGCAGCAGATCAACCAGGGCCAGATGGACCGCTGGAACATCGTCGCCACGCTCAACTACTTGCCGCATGACGCCGAAGTCGAGATCGTCCTCGCCAAGGCGTCGAGCTGGGACAGCGAGGAGGGGCGTCGCGCCATTCACGCCATGGTCGCGCTCGCGGAGCTGACGCGCTCCGGCTTCATCAACGGCGACATCTCGACGGTCATGTCGCCGCGCACGGTCATCACCTGGGCGGAGAACGCGCGCATCTTCAACGATATCGCCTTCGCCTTCCGTCTCACCTTCCTCAACAAATGCGACGAGGTGGAGCGGGCGACGGTCGCCGAGTACTTCCAGCGCTGCTTCGGCACCGAGCTCAAGGAGACCGGGGTCAAGGCGCAGCTGGTCTGAGCGCATGGCCGAGAACGAGACGCCGCTCGAGATCTTCAAGCGCGCCACCGCCGCCACGGTGCGCGCACTGGCGGAGCGCGAGGATGTCACCGTCAGCTACGGCGCCGAGCCGGCCACCGCCGCGGGCACGCGGGTGCGCTTGCCGCTGCCGGCGCGCGATTTGAGCCACGCCGAGGCGGCGCCCGTGCGCGGCGCCGCCGACGCCGCCGCGCTCAAGCTGCGCTATCACGACGTCGCGCTTCATGCGCGGCGACTGCCGAGCGGCGAGACCGCGCGCGCCATCTTCGAGGGCGCCGAGCAGGCGCGGGTCGAGGCGCTGGGCGCGCGGCGCATGTCCGGCGTCGCCGCCAATCTCGCGGCCATGCTCGACGAGCGCTATCGCCGCCAGGGCTACGAGCATCTCGGCGAGCGCAACGACGTGACGCTGGCCGAGGCGGTGCGCCTGCTGGCGCGCGAAGCGCTCACCGGCGCGCCGCCGCCGCCCGCCGCGCAGCGCGTCGTCGCCATGTGGCGACCTTTCCTGGAGGGCCGCGTCGGCCGCGACCTGCATGAGCTCACGCGCCATGTCGGCAACCAGGATGCCTACGCCAAGACCGTGCGCCGGCTCATCCACGATCTCGACCTCGATCTCGGCGAGACCGAGCAGGACGCCGAGACCGACGATGCCAAGGGCGAAGGCGAGGACGCCGATCAGAGCGAGAGCCAGAGCGACGGCGGCGAGGGCGCGGCCGCGGGCGCGCAGGGCGCGCTCGAGGGCGGCGTGCCCGAGCATCAGCAGGATGACGGGCAGCCCGCCGGCGCCGAGGAGATCGAGGGCGAGCTGACTCCCGGCGCGGGCGACGACGATCCGGGCCGTCCCGGGCGGCCCGGCAATCTGCCGCGCCACGGCCACAACGACGATCTCTCGCTCTATCGCGCCTTCACCCATGACTGCGACGAGACGGTCGATGCGGCGGCGTTGTGCGACCCGGACGAACTGGCGCGGCTGCGCGGCTTGCTCGACCAGCAGCTCGCGCATCTGCAGAGCGTCATCGCCCGCTTGGCCAACCGCCTGCAGCGGCGGCTCCTGGCGAAGCAGACGCGCGCCTGGGAATTCGATCTCGAGGAAGGCATGCTCGACGCGGCGCGGCTGTCGCGCATCGTCACCAACCCGGTCTATCCGCTCTCCTACAAGCGCGAGAAGGAGACCGATTTCCGCGACACGGTGGTGTCGCTGCTCATCGACAATTCGGGCTCGATGCGCGGCCGTCCCATCACGGTCGCGGCGATGAGCGCCGACATCCTCGCGCGCACGCTCGAGCGCTGCGGCGTCAAGGTCGAGATCTTGGGCTTCACCACGCGTGCCTGGAAGGGCGGCCAGTCGCGCGAGCGCTGGATCGCCGCGGGCAAGCCGGCCAATCCGGGCCGGCTCAACGACCTCCGCCACATCATCTACAAATCGGCGGACGCGCCGTGGCGGCGCGCGCGCCGCTCGCTCGGATTGATGCTGCGCGAGGGCATCCTCAAGGAGAACATCGACGGCGAGGCGCTGCTGTGGGCGCATGGTCGCCTGATCGCGCGCAACGAGCAGCGGCGCATCCTCATGGTCATCTCCGACGGCGCGCCGGTCGACGATTCGACGCTGTCGGTCAATCCCGGCAACTATCTCGAGCGCCATCTGCGCGAGGTGATCGGCGATATCGAGCGCAACTCGCCGGTGCAGCTGGTGGCCGTCGGCATCGGCCACGACGTCACCCGCTACTACCACCGCGCCGTCACCATCGTCGATGCCGAGCAGCTCGGCGGCACCATGCTCGAGAAGCTCGCCGAGCTGTTCGACGAGGACGACAAGGACACGCGGCCGCGGCACCATCGCCGCGTCGGCTGATTTCGCCGCGTGGGCTGAATCTTATGAGCATTGCGTGAGCGCCGTGCGTCCTTCGACTCGCGGCTTCGCCGCGGCTCAGGATGAGGCGAGATTTGGTTTGGCATCGACAGTGATGCCGAACTTTACCGTTTCCTCATCCTGAGCTTGCGCGAAGCGCAAAGTCGAAGGACGCACGAGCGCCGATGCAGCGCTCACGCCGCGCCGTGGCTCTTGAACCAGGCGAGCATGCGCTTCCAGCCGTCCTTGGCCGCCTCGGGACGATAGCTCGGGCGGTAGTCGGCATTGAAGCCGTGCGGCGTGTCCGGATAGATGACGATCTCGACCTTCTTGTGCAGCCGCTTGGCCTCGTCGCGCAGCTTCTCGACATCGGCCACGGCGATGCCTTGATCGGCCGCGCCGTAAAGCCCGAGCACCGGCACCTTCAGGTCCGTGAGCAGGTCGAGCACGCGCTTGGGGTGCAGCGGGTCGGTGGTGCCGGCGACCGGGCCGTACCAGGCGACCGCCGCCTTGACGTGCGGATTGTGGATCGCATAGAGCCAGGTCTGCCGCCCGCCCCAGCAAAAGCCGGTGACGGCGAGCTTGCGCGTATTGGCCTGCTTCTGCTTATGCGCCCAGGCGACGGTGGCGTCGAGGTCGGAGGCGACCTGCTCGTCCGGCACCTTGGAGACGACCGTCTTGATGATCTCCTGCACATCGCTCAGCTTCGAGACATCGCCCTGGCGCGCATAGAGCGCCGGCGCCACCGCGAAATAGCCGGACTTGGCGAGGCGGCGGCAGACGTCCTTGATGTGCTCGTGAACGCCAAAGATCTCTTGGATGACCACCACCGTGGCAAAGGGGCCGCCCTTGGCCGGCATGGCGCGATAGGCGGGGATCTCGCCGTCCTTCACCGGGATCTTCACTTCGCCCGCGGTGAGGCCGTCGCTGTCGGTGGCGATCGTCTGCGCCGACACCGGCTGCACGGCGAGGGCGAAGCCCGCGGCGAGGCTGGTCACGACGAAGCCGCGGCGCGAAAAATCGCTCGGCGGCGTCAGGCTCTTCGCTTGCGATTCGAACAAATCCATGGCGCTGGCCTCCCCTGGTGGCTGTCGCCGCAGCATAGCCGCCATGCCTGCCATCGGCGAGACGGCGCGCGGCGCGCCGCGATAACCATTTTGTGATCGTCAGTAGTCGAGCTTCCAATCGATGCCGAGGCCGGCGCCGCTGATCTGGCCGGCGGTGGTGTCGATGGTGATGTGCCTGGACACGTCGATCTGCACATCGACGCCGCTCGACCCCGTGGTGATGCCCTGGGTCACGCCGACATAGACGCCGTTGGCGACGTATTTGCCGGCGCTCACCGTCGCCGCTCCGGCGGTGGGGCTCGTCCCGGCGGCGCCGACCGGCAGCGGCGAGGTGCCGACGCCGGCGCTGGGCAGGCTGCCGGGAATGCCCGGCTGCGCCGCCAGCGACGGCACGCCGAGATTGGAGAGCGCGCCGTTGCTGCCGGCCGAGCCGAAGCTGAGCCGGTCGAGGCCGAGGCCTTGGCGGATGCGGTCGAGCACGCCGGGGCCGCCGCCCATGGCCAGCGCCGCGGCGGCCTGCGCGATCTCGAGCCCTTGCGCCGGGCTGATCTGGCTGATGCTCGCGCCGAACAGCACGCGCGACAGGATTTCGTCCTGCGGCAGCTCGGGCTGCGAGGAAAGCGCGATCTTGGGCTGCGTCGCGGTGCCGGTGATCTGCACGATCGCCACCACGGCGGTCGACGTCACGCGCGCCTCGATGTCGATGGTGGGATCGATGTGCGCGCCGCCGACGAAGGTGATGGTGCCGCGCGTCAGCGTGGCGCTCTTGCCGAGGAAGTCGTAGGTGCCGCGGACAACCTCGAGCTTGCCGGTGAGCTGCGGCGCGGCGCTGGTGCCGCCGACCTTCAGCCGGCCGCGCCATTCGCTGTCGAGCCCGCGGCCGCGCACGAAGACCTGGCCGGGCATGTCGACATCGGTGTCGAGGGCCGTCACGACCAGGTGCTTGCCGGTTTCCTGCGCGTCCGGCGCCGACAGCATTTGGCCGGTGGCGCTGTTGATCTGGACGACGCTGATCGGCTGCACGCTCTGCGGCAGCCGCTCGGGCACGCGCAGCTCGGCGCTCTCGATCCGCAGGCGCGTCGCCAGGCTGGGCGCCGTCACCGTGCCGGTGAGCCGCACCTCGCCGCTCGCGGTCGCGTTGGCTTCGTCGCGGCGCACGGCGTGGAAGCTCTTGAGCTGCCCGGCGACATCGAAGGTCGGCCCGGCGGCGGCGGCGAGGTTGACCGCGCCCGACAGCGCCAGCGTGCCGCGCTCGCCGTCGCCGGCCGCGAAGCGCTGCAGCACCAGGCGGTCGCGGTTGCCGACGAGGTCGAAGCTGATGCCGGCGAGGATGGTGCCGAAGGTGAGGCTCTCATAGCGGCCGTTGCGCAGCGAGAGCTGGCCCGCGGCGGCCGGCGCCGCGACGGTGCCGCTCACGGTGACGTCGACGGCGAAGTGGCCGGCGAGGCGATCCTCGCCGAGCGGCAGCAGGTCGACGATGTTGGCGAGCTCGCCGTCGCCTTCGAGATGGAAGGCGAGCGCGCCGCTCGGCGGCAACGACGGCGCGAGGTTCTTCGGATCGAGCACCAGCGGCACGGTGCCGGCGAAGCCGATGGCGGCGTTCCGCGGACCGGCGAGACGGCCCCTGAGCTGCACCTGGTCGCCGCGCCAGGTCGCGGCGGCGACCATGCCCAGCGGCGGCAGGTCGGGCCGGCTGGCGGCGGCGAAGCGCAGCTGCTCGGCGTCGATGACGACGTCGCCCTGCGGCCGCACCCGCGTGCCGCCGAGCGTGACTTCGAAGCCGAGGATGCCTGTCACATCCTGAGCGCCGCCGAGTGCGGCGAACATGCTGACCGGCAGGCTCTCGGCGAGGAGATGCAGCGACAAGGTATTAGCCCTGATCGCGCCGGCGCCGGTGAGGCGGCCGCCGCCGATGCCGAGGGCAAGGTCGGCGAAGGCGAGATCGGCGCCGCGGCGCGACACCACCAGCGGTTGGCGCAGCAGCACGGGCTGGTCGCCGAAATTGCCGGCGAACTGCGTGACGCGCAGCTCGATACTGCCCTCGCCGATGGTGGCGCTTGCGCTCGTCGTGAGATCGATGGGTGCGCCGACGCTGCCGCGCAGGCCGCCATCGAGCGCGAAGCGGCCGGGTCGATCGCTGCTTCCGGCAAGCCGCAGCTGCTCGATGGCGGCGGCGCCGCGCTTGGCATTGTCGAGCTGCAGCTCGGCGCGTCCCTGCGGCTTGCCGAAGAGATCGGCGAGCTGCGCCGTGACATGCAGCCGCTGCGCCGTCGCGGGCGTCGCCGCGCCCCACACGAGATCCTTGCCGTCGAGCGCGAGATCGGCGGTCTGGCGCTTGGCGCCGCCCAGCGTCGCCTTCACCTGCGCGCTGCCGGCAACGGGCGTGCCGGCGAGCGCCGACCACGGCTTGAGGTCGGGCGCCGTGCCGCTCACCGTGCCTTCGATGGTGCCGGCGGCGAGCCGGTAGGTGAGCGCGCCTTCGACTTTCGTGCCGGCGGCGTCGAGGCGGATCTTGCTGAGGCGCAGCGCCTCGCCGGGCGACAGCGTGCCCTCCGCCGACGCCGTGCCCTCGAGATGCTCGACGGTGAACTTGGCCTCGAGCCGCCCGCTCGGCCGTGACAGGCCGGTGGTGTCGAGACGTGCCTCGAGGCTGTCGAAATGAACGGCGCCCACGGCGATCTTCTTGCCGCGCAGCACCGCGCGCGCGGCGGGCGCGTCGGCGGTGCCGCTCACGGTCCCGCTCACGCTGGCGCTGCCGGCGAGGCTGGGGTCGAGCGCCGCCAGAAGCGGCAGCTCCAGGCGGTACGCCGCGGCGATGCGTCCGTCGGGCGTGCCGCGGCCCTCGCCGGCGAGCTCGCCATTGGCGCCCTTCACCGTGACGCCGGTCGCGACGAGGGTGCCATCGGCGAGACGGGCGACGCTGCCCGTGAGCCGCGCCTCGCGGCCGAGCAGCGCGTCGATCGGCGACGCGCCGGTGCCCGACCGGCGCAGCGCACCGGTGAGCGTCGCATTCGCCGCGCCGTCGGCACCGGCGCTGAAATCGGCGTCGAGCGCCAGCGCGCCATGCAGCGCCGCGCCGGCGAAACGCGCCACCTCCCGCAGCTCGAGATGCGCCGCGCCGGTAAGGTCGCCGGCAGCGAAGGTGCCATGAGCGGCGAGCGTGCCGCCGGCGGCGGCGAGGCCGAGCTCGCTCACCGCGACGCGCGTCGCCTGGCGGTCGAGTTGGGCGGACACGTGCCAGTCGACATTGTCGCCGAGCCCGGCCGGCAGCGCCACGTCTGTGAGCCTTAGCCCGGTTATGCGTCCCCTGCCGACGAGATCGACCGGCGTCGCCGCCGCCAGCGGATCGCCGGCGGCGTGGAGGTCGAGCGTGGCGCTCGCCTGGGCGGCGCGGTTGCCGGCAAAGGCGAGGCGATCGCCGCTCAGCGTGACATGGGCGCTGGGCTCCGTGAGCGTTCCCGCCAGCGACAGCGCCGCGCTCGCCGCGCCGCTGAGGTCGCCGCCCAAGAGCGGCGCGAAGGCGGCGAGAGCGGGCAGGTCGAGCGTCGCCCGGCCGCTGATCGCGTCGCTGTCGCGCGCCCATCGTCCGCTCGCCGATAGCGTGCCCGCGGCGGCGGTAAGCTGCAGCTCATCGAGCGCGATCGCGCCGCCGTCGAAGCCGGCCGCCGTCGCGAAGCGCGTCTCGCCCGCGAGCAAAGGCTGGAGATTCGGCGGCAGCAGCGCAGCGATCCGCGCCGTCCCTTGCGCGAAGACGCGGTAGCCGCCGCCATCGCCTTGGATGCGGAAATCCGCATCGAGCGCCGCCGCGTCGCCGGCCGCAGCGGTCAGCCGGCCATGCCAGTCCGCGAGCGGCGCCGCGCCGGCGAGATGCAGGGTGAGCGGCAGCGGCGCGCGGTCGAGCAGCCCGGCGAGCAGCCGTCCGCTCGGCTCGGCCACTTCGCCGGCGAGTTCGAGCCGCAAGGGCTCGCCGGACAGCGCGAAGTGGAAGCTCGCCTGTCCGGTCGCGCCGTCGATGCGATGCAGGTCGAGATCCGCGGCGGCGTTGCCGCCGCCGAGCGTGCCGCCGGCGGCGAGCGTCAGCACCACCTTCTCGCCGAGCAGCGCCGGCCCCAATTCCAGCCGATCCACCCGCAGCCGCTCCACCACCACGGCGAGCGGCGGGTGGAGCAGCGCGGCCGGATCCATGCTGCCGCCGCCGCTCCCCTGCGCCGGGCGCTCGACGCGGATCGCGCGCGCGCCGATATCGCGCAGGCGCAGGCGGAAGGCGAGCAGGTCGACGGGCGCAATGGCGAGCACCGCGTCCGCGACGACGACCCGCGGGCCTTGCGCATCGGCGAGCTCGACCTTGCCGATGCGCATGTCGAAGGGGACGAGGCCGCCGATGCCGGTGATGGTCACCCGCTCGGCCGGGCTCGACAGGCGGCCGCCGAGGATCTGGGCGAGCCAAGCCTTGCCTGGCGCGGTCTGCAGCAGGCCGAAGGCGAGCGCAAGCGCCAGCAGCAGACCGAGAACGGCGCCGCCCGCGACCTTCAGCACCCTGCGCAATCCACCCATCCTAGAATGCCTGTCCGATACTGATATAGAACTGGATGGGGTTGTCGCCCGACCGGCGCTGGAAGGGGGTGGCGAGGTCGAGGCGGATGGGTCCGATCAGCGTGTAATAGCGGAAGCCGACGCCGCCGCCAAAGAACAGGTTCGCGCTGTTCGGGAAGCTGGTGGGATAGACATTGCCGCCCTCGATGAAGGGGGCGACACCGATGGTCTCGGTGATGCGGTAGCGCAGCTCGAGGCCGAGCTCCAGGCTGGAGGCGCCGCCCAGCGGCACTTCGCCGGCGCCGAGCGGCCCGGCGCGCTGATAGCCGTAGCCGCGCACCGAGCCGGCGCCGCCGGCATAGAGCCGCTTGTCCGGCGGCAGGGCGTCGCGGCTGGCGCCGACGATCGAGCCGAGGGCGCCGAACCCGGCGAGCACCAGGCGCCCGGTGCCGTCGAGGCGCTGATAGTGCCGCTCCTCCAGGCGCGAGGTGAGGAAATTGAGGTCGCGCCCGGAGAGGCTGTGATAGGGGATCAGCGTCAGCGTCTGCCGCCCGCCGATGGTCGGGTCGAGCAGGTCGTCGGTGGTGTCGTGGCGCAGAAAAAAGGGCACGCCGAGAAGGGTGTAGTCCTCGCTGCCGATCAGGTTCTGCTGCACGTTGGCGTGCTCGAGCGAGAGGCCGGCGACGGCGGTGAGCGACGGCAGCAGCGGTCGCTCGATGCCGACGAAGACCTGCTCGCGCAGGCTGCGATAGGCGTCGGTCGTCTGCTTCAGCAGCTCGGCATTGGTCAGGAAATCCTGCTTGCGGTCGACGAAGTCGGGCTTGCGGAAGCCGAGGGCGAGGCCGAGCTGGCGTTGCGCCGCGCCGGCGGTGACGCGCAAATTCTCGCCGGCGCCGAGCAGGTTGCGATGCTGCCAGAAGGCCTGGGCGCCGAGGCCGAGATTGGTGTTGTAGGCGACGCCGGCGCCGATCGAGCGCGGCGGCCCCTCGACCAGATCGACCGTCATCGCCACCTCGCCGGATGCGTCGGGCGCATCGGCATGGGTGACGCGCACCGCGCTGAAGAGCCCGGTCTTGACCAGGTCCTGGCGCGTCGTCTCGACGGCGCGGCTGTCATAGGACGCGCCCTCCTTCCAAGCGACGCGCCGCGCCGCGAACTCGCGGTCGACGCGTTTGAGGCCCTGGATGGCGAAGGGGCCGAAGCGGACCGCCGGCCCCGGATCCACCGTGTAGGTGACGGCCATGGTGTGGGTCGCCAAATCGATCACCGCCTTGCGGTCGACGAGTTTGGCGAAGGGGCGGGCGTTACGGCCATACTCGTCGACGATGCGCGGCTCCGCGGCGACGATCGGCGCCGATGCCGCCGGCCCGCCGATCTCGAGGCCGACGCCGCCCGGGCCGAGTTTGTCGAGCACGGGCGGCGTCTCGCCCGCTTGCGTGCGGAAGGTGACGCTGGCGAGATGGAAGAGCGGCCCGGGATCGATGGTCACGGTCACCGTCGCCGGCTCGGCGCCGAGGTCAAGGGAGTCGGAGAGGGTGGGCGTCCAATAGCCCGCCACCTGCATCACCTCCTTGAGCCGCGGCAGGTCGTCCTCGGCGCGCCGCCGCAGGGCGGCGTTGCTGGGCGGCGGCTTGTCCTCGAGCTGCACCAGCTGCGAGGCGGCCTTGAGGGTGTCGAGCAGCGTGGAATCGTCGAGCCCCTCGAGCTTGATCGCGGCCTTGTAGGCGATATCGGCCCAGGCCGGAGCGGCGACCAGGGTGGCCAGCAGGCCGACAAGGAGCAGGAAGGGCAGGAGCTGGCGCAGCATCTGTTGCCAAACGCGCGGCGCGGCCGCTCGTTGCCGTGGCGTAGCCCGCGGCAGCGGCGGGTCCGGTGGGTGGGTCATGGCGCGGCACGCATCTTAGCGCGCCCGCGCCCCGGCTCATCGCCTTCTCGGCTGTTTGACTTGGCCGGAGCGGGGCTGCCAATCTAGCCGGCAAAACCGACGGTTCGACAGGGAGGAACCTCATGAAGACGCTCGTTGCGGCGCTGGCCGCGCTCGCCATGCTTGCCGCCGATGGCCGCGCCGCGGAGGCGCCCAAGGACCCGTCGGTGTTCAAGATCGGCGCCATCCTGGCGATGACCGGGCAGGCGAGCTTCGTCGGCCAGGTGATGAGCCAGGGCATGAAGCAGGCGGTCGACGAGATCAACGCCAAGGGCGGCGTCGACGGCATCAAGCTCGAGGCGGAGATCGAGGACCACAAGGGCGGCGGCGGGCAGGACGGCGTCGCCGCGATGAACCGCCTGGTCTCGATCCACCACGTGCAGGCGCTGCTGACCTCGTTCTCGGCGCCGACCATCGCCATCGCGCCGATCGCCGACCAGCAGCATGTCCTCCTGGTCAATGGCGGCGCGGTCAGCGCCAAGCTCGCGGGCTTGAGCCCCTACCTCTTCAACACCCGCTCGCTCGCCACCGATCTGAGCCGCGTCGCCATCGCCTATGCGCGCGAGATCGGCGCCAAGAGGATGGCGCAGATCCAGTGGCAGAACGATGTCGGCGACAACATCGTGCAGATCGCCGCGCCGCTGTGGAAGAGCGGCGGCGGCACGATCGTCGCCAGCGAGGCGGTGGCGCAGGGCGCCACCAACATGGACACGCAGGTGGCGAAAGTGCGCGCCGCCAATCCCGACGTCATCGCCCTCTGGATGTTCACGCCGGAAGTCGCGCTGGCGCTGAAGCGGTTGCGCGATTTCGGCATGAAGCAGCCGGTGATCGGCGTCGAGTTCACCGAGAACGACGCCAACATCGCCGGCCCGGCGGCGAACAACTATTTCTTCGCCAACGATTATTTCGCGCCGTCCGACGACAACCCGTGGTCGAAGCGGTTCGCCGCCGACTACAAGAAGCGCTACGGCATGGAGCCCGACATCTACGCCGCCAACTATTACGAGGGGACCTATCTCATCGCCGAGTGCATCAAGCGCGCGCGGGCCAAGGGCGGCGACTACTGGAATGGCGACGCCCTGCGCCAGGCGCTGCTGTCCGATCCGAAGTTCGCCAGCGTCTATGGCGGGCAGATGGTGTTCCAACCCAATGGCGTCGCCTTGAAGCGCACCGCCCTCTTCACCGCCGAGGACGGCAAGAAGAAGTTCGTCAAGCTGATGGATGTGACGCAGTAGGAGAGCGCGGGCGCCGGCGTCCTTGGCTCAGCCCGCGGCGGCGCGGTCCTCGATGCCGGCGGCGACCTGCTCGCACACCGCCGCCAGGTCGAGCAGCTCGCGGCGCGCGCCGCGGTCCTCGGCCGCCTCGGCCAGTTCCCGGTACTTCTCCGCCTGCTCGCGCAGATAAGCGGCATATTCCATGGCGATCCTCCGGGCATGAGGGGCGACACGATCACTATCATAATTGCCGTGAAACGAAAAGATGGGACGGTTTGACCGCACCGAAGCGGCCTGCCAGTCTAAGGCCAACCAAAAAGCCCAAGGGGGAGGAGCCGCGATGATGTCGAGGTCGAGAGCGGCAAGCGCGAACTCGACGGTCTGAGCAGACCGCCACTCAGCCCTGCAGGAACGCCGTGCGTCCTTCGAGACGTCCACTTCGTGGGCTCCTCAGGATGAGGCCAGACCCGGTCTCGCCTACCCTGAAGAGCTGTCCTGAGCCCTGAGCTTGTCGAAGGGTCTAAGGGATGGCTTACCCCAGAGCAGCAGCGCAAGGTCGAAGACCGTCTGAATGAGTGAGGGAGCGACGGGGCTTCTGGCGCGGCTGGCATCGCGGCTAGAATGAACCGGTGACCGAGCGCCTATTGCTGATCGAAGACGACACCCGCCTCGCCGAGATGGTGCGCGACTATCTGGGCGAGGCGGGCTTCCGCGTGTCCCGCGCGGAGAGCGGCAGCGCCGGATTGGCGATGCAGGCACTCGAGACCTTCGACGCCATCGTCCTGGACCTGATGCTGCCCGACATCGACGGCCTGGAAGTGTGCCGGCAGATTCGGCGTCGCGGCTCCGGAATCCCCATCCTGATGCTGACCGCACGGGGCGATGCCATGGATCGCGTCGTCGGCTTGGAGATAGGGGCCGACGACTATTTGCCGAAGCCCTTCGAGCCGCGCGAGCTTCTGGCCCGGCTGCGAGCCGTCCTGCGGCGCGGCAAGGGAGATGTCAGTAGCGACGTGCTGCGCTTCGGCCGGTTGGAGATCGACCGCGGTGCGCGCGAGATTCGCCTCGGCGGTGAGACCCGGCCACTCACCAGCCATCAGTTCGGGCTTCTCCTGACCCTTGCCGAGCACGCCGGCCGCGTCATGTCACGCGAGGCGCTGATGGACATCATGAAGCTCGAGCCCTTGGAGGCGTTCGATCGCTCCATCGATGTGCACATCTCGCGCATCCGCGCCGCGATCGAGGACGATGCCAAGAAGCCTCGCCGGGTCATTACCGTGCGGGGCGCCGGCTACGTGTTTGCCAAGGTGCAGGACTAGGCCTCGATGAAGCGCCTCTCCCATCAGCTCTACCTGACGATCATCGCGAGCCTGCTGCTGGTGGTGTTCGTCGCCTGTGCACTGTGGCGGTTCGCGCCGAGCCTGACCCCAGTCGATCAGGCGTTCGAGATGACGGGTGAGTTGCTCGCGGCCCAATTGCCGCCAGCCGGTGCGAGTGCGGCCGCGCAGCAGCAGGCGATAGACGGGCTCTATCAACGGCTGCGCCTCGATCTCGCGCTGTTCGACAGCGAGCGGCGTCCCCTCGCGGCCGCCGGCCAGCCCGTCCCTCCTCCACGCGGACGCAGCGAAACCGGCGGCTGGGCCTACGGGCACGGGAGCCCGGGGTGGGCGATCCGCCTTCCCGACGACCGCTGGATCGTCGCGCGACCTCCGCCCCGGCAACACTGGCCCCTGCTGAACCTCATCGGTTTCCTCGGCGGCATCGCGCTCGCCGTGGCGATTTGCGCCTATCCGGTCGTGCGCCGGCTCACCGGCAGGCTGGAGCGGCTTCAGGCAGGCGTGGAGTCGCTTGGCGCCGGCGACCTCTCCGCCCGCGTCAAGGTCGAAGGCAAGGACGAGATTGCAAGCCTGGCCGAGAGCTTCAACCGTGCCGCAGCCCGCATCCGGGAATTGGTAGGCGCGCACAAGACGCTGCTCGCCAACGCGTCGCACGATTTGCGCACGCCCCTTGCGCGAATCCGCATGGCAGTCGAGCTGATGAAGGAGAACGCCGACCCGAAGCGCAAGGCCGAGCTCGAGCAGGACGTAGCCGAGCTCGATGCGCTGATCGACGAGATCTTGCTCGCCAGCCGCCTCGACGCCTTGAAGGGACTGGAAGCGGATGAAGATGTGGACCTGCTCGCGCTCGCCGCGGAAGAATGCGCGCGCTACGAGAGCGCGGAGCTCGACGGTGAGCCGGTCGCGGCGCGCGGCGATCCGCGGCTGCTGCGCCGGATGATCCGCAACCTGCTGGAAAACGCAAAGCGGCACGGCGCTCCGCCGATCAAGGTGCGCGTCTCCCGCATCGAGGGCGGCGCCGAAATAACCGTCGGCGACCGCGGCCCGGGCGTTCCCGAGGCCGAGTGCGAGCGCGTGTTCGACCCGTTCTACCGCCTTACGGGAGCGCAGGGAATCACCGGCGCGGGGTTGGGGCTGGCGCTGGTGCGGCAGATTGCACGGCAGCACGGGGGCGAGGCGCGCTGCGCACCACAGAGCGAGCAGCGGAGCTGCTTCGTCGTGGTCCTGCCGGTGCGGAGCTGGGCCGCCGGGATGGCGACCGGCGTCAGGTAATCGCCTGCGCCCGTCTCGCAGAGCACCCGGCCTGGCCGGCCGCGCGCGCCGCTTTACATAACTTTACCCGTCGGAAAAGCCCTGTTTACTTGCTGGTGCGAGACTGCATTCCGCAGGGAAGTCCCCTAACGCGGAGGTTGCCCCTGGGTAGGGCTATAACGGAGCATGTTGTCCGGCTTCCATGAAAGCGATGGGAAATTCGATCCCGCGGCGGCCGGAGCATTCACTCTGACGACGATCGCCGAGGATAAAAGGAGAGCCAGTTGCGCACCACCCGAGCAACCTACCTCATGATCGGAGCGGTCCTGGCGGGATTTCTCGCCTCGCTCGTCGCCGTGGTCAGAACAACCTCGGTCTCCTCCTCGACGAGCCCGAGCGCCGCGTCGTTGATTCAACCCATCATCGCGCTCGTTATCCTCACCGGCATCGCATGGGTAATGATGGTCGTCTACCGCAATGTCGCCGTCATTCGCGGAGCGGCGTCGGTACGCTACTTCCAGACCTACACGACTGAGGCGCCCGCCGAGTGGGTCGAGCGTCCTACCAGGGCGTATATGAATCTGTTGGAGCTCCCTGTCCTCTTCTATGTGGTTTGCCTGCTCATGCTGGCAACGGGCAGGTTCGACGCCGTCCAGGTTTCCCTGGCCTGGCTTTTCGCATTGATCCGGTATGCGCACGCAATCATTCATATCGGCTTCAACTATGTGCCGCTCCGTTTTGCCGCCTTCGCGAGCGGCGCGATTACCCTTGGCGTCCTGTGGGCGAGATTTGCCTCGCTCAACCTGCAATGAGCAAGCGATCACCCCCGAGGCCTGTAAGGCCGTGATGTTTGGAGGCACCATGCCATTCGATAGCTTTCTCATCGGTAACGGGCCGGAGATCCGGCTCGGGGTTTTCGCAAGCACGTTCGTGATCATCGCACTATGGGAGTTGCTCGCGCCTCGACGCGCGTTGGAGAACTCGAAGACGATCCGGTGGGCGAATAACCTAGCGCTCGCCGCCGTGAATATTTTCTTCGTGCGAGTGTTGTTCCCGTCGGCCGTGGTTGGCGTCGCCTTGTTTGCCGATGAGCGTGGCGTCGGTCTTCTGCATATGTTCTCCATCGCTTATCCGCTCGCGATGATCCTGTCGCTGCTCGCCCTCGATCTTCAGATGTATCTGACGCATCTGATGTTCCATGCGGTGCCGGCGCTCTGGCGGGTGCACCGCGTGCACCATGCGGACGTGGACTTCGATGTGACCACGGGCATGCGTTTTCACCCCATCCAGATGGTCTTGATGGTGCCCATCAAAGTCGCCGTCATCTTCGTGCTCGGTCCGCCGGTCCTGGCGGTGCTGGTGTTCGAGACCGCGTTCAATGCCGTCTTGGTGTTCAACCACGCGAACATCCGCATCCCGCGGGCGGCGGATCGCGCGCTGCGCTGGTTTATCGTGACGCCGGACGTGCACCGGCTGCACCATTCGGTCGATGCGACCGAGACCAACAGCAACTTCGGCTTCGCGCTGACCTGGTGGGATCGCCTGCTCGGCACCTACCGTGCCGAGCCCGCCGACGGGCACGAACGCATGGTGATCGGCGTCGACCAGTTCCGCACCAGGCGGGATTCCTGGTTCGATCGCTTGCTGCTTCAGCCGTTCCACGACGATATCGGCCCTTATGCCATCAACCGACGATGGGATGCCGCTGATGCGCGGCGAAAGGC
>WNFG01000257.1_pt1 | contig 44574 bp, 43 predicted proteins | sample 5400431 | NCBI WGS metagenome assembly WNFG01 (sample SAMN13153346, study PRJNA577476) | soil metagenome | isolation source: 120 cm saprolite under Douglas fir tree site 2 hole 3 replicate 2 | place: USA:California | collected 2015-04-18
CGAAGCTCTGGTAGTTTGCGTCGTTCACGACGGGGCGGTCCAGGTTGAAGGACAGGGCGAGATCTTGCAGGTCAACCGAGAAGAGGGGCGCCGGCGCCTGCGCGAGCACGGCCCGCAGCGCACGGAGATCGGTCCCGGCGTTGAAGCGCGGGGTATCCACCGTGACGAGCGCGCCGCCGACCGCCACGACCGCGATCCACGCGCCCGCGAACGCCGGGGCGCGCCACCGCCATGCCAGCGTCGAATACCACCACCCGCTGAGAAGCGCCACGGCAGGACAGAGCGGAAGGTAGTACCGTTCTCGCTGTTTGCCCGACACGGCCATAATGGCGAACACCGTGGCCAGCCAGACGAGTAGAAGGCGCACTCGCCGGACGGTTTCCGGGTCGGATTCGCGGAGCGCTCGGCGGACCGCGAACGGCAACAGGAGGCCCCAGGGCAGCATCACCGTGGCGGCGAAAGCGATCGGCTCCGCGATGGTCCGCCAGCCCCATGCGTCGCGCCCGAAATACGCGAGCAGCTGGTCGTTCAAGACAACACCTTGGACGAATCGTTGGCGCCCCCCGGACACCGCCGACACAACCCACCAGGGGACGGCGAGCGCCGCGAGCACGATCCAGCCCGGAATCGACACCAGGCGCTTCAGTCCGACCACCCCGTGAGCGGTGATCACGTCAACGAGCACGATGGCGAGCGGGACGAAGCCGGCCGCGCCCTTGGCCAGCGAGCCGACGCCGATAAGACAGTAGAACGGCACCAGCACGTCCTGCCGGCCTCCAAACCCGGAGGCCACGTACAGGGCCATCGCGCCCGTCCCCGCGAGCAGCTGCACCATGTCCGGCATCGACGAGTGGGCCATCGAGTAGACCCCGACGGTGGTGGCCACGGTGAGGCCGGCGACGACCCCCGCGTCCGGGTCGAAGAGCCGACGTCCGAGCCAGTACGTCAGGAGCGCGACGCCGATGGCCGCCAGCAGGGAAGGCAGGACAGCCGTCCGGACACTCACTGAACCGGCGGGCCAGGCGGTGAGCGCGATCAGCCAGACCACGAGCGGGGGCTTCACGAGATGAGGTGTTCCGTCCGGGAGGGCCGGGACCAGCCAATGCCCGTTGACGAGAACGTCCCGGGCCATGACCGGGAACCGCGTGTCGTCGTTCGTCAGAAGCAGGCGCGATCCAAAATTGAAGCTGAGAACCGCGGCCGCGGCAACGGCGACAAGCGCAAGCCGTCCCGAGAGCCTTCGCGGGGCGCTATTCGGCCGATTCGAACGAATCAGTCCGCATCTTCGATCTGGGCCCATTTCCGGTCCCCCTCGTGCTGCCGACCGAGCTACACCCTCGTGGTTGGTCTGGCCGCTGGAGACCCCCGAGACGGGAGTCTCCAGATGCCGAAGAAGGGAGAGCTTAGGCTAGGGGAGGTGCTCGGCCCAGGAAGGCCGATAGGACCTTGGTCGAGCGGACCGGCTGCTCGCCGGACTGGACCAAGTGGACTGACACGGGCGCCGGCGTAAGACTTGCGAGCAGATCCACTTCAACCGCCCACGCGGCCCACGAGAGTGAGACGACAACGTCGTCGAAGTCCAGGTCGTCGAAGAATCCATCCATCCATGTCGGATCGGGTGGGCTGGCGAAGGCAAGCGGAGTCAGGGTGACGAGACAGACAAGGAGGAGGAGGACGAGCGCTCTCTTGAGTGCCATTGAACGGCAGCCTACGCCCGCCCCCATGTCCGGTCAAGATCGGGCATGGGCCCCCGGCGCGGCGGGTCTGACTTGACAACGCACAATGATCCGCGTATCCACTCAAGTGGAATGGTACGCCGGGTCCCGATGCTTGCACTTTTGGTCGCGCTGCTGGTGGTTCTGGTGGTGCTGACTCCGCTCGCCTATGCCACTCCCCCAGACCCGACCTGGGTGAGTGGCTTCTTCGATGACGACGACAACGACAATGGCGTGTTCCTCATCACGTCAAGTCTGGCTGCGCTCGACCCGTTTCCACTGTGCTGCTGGACGCCCTTGCCGGTGTTCGGACCTGCGGTCGGGTTGGAAAATCCGCGTCCAGCCTCCTCGCAGTACTTCTCCACCGCTGACGCTCGAGCCCCGCCGCTCTCCTAAGCATCTGCAATCTCGATAACGGCGGCTAAGCCGCCGCAATCCCTGCTGGGATGAGGTGGGCAGGGCGCCCATTTCGGGAAAAGTCAACTCACGCCCGTAGCCTGGCCGCATCGCCGCTGAAGCGTGACGCACCGGCGGATTGACGCTTCTATGCGTGAGGGCCGACACGGAGGACACGGCACGTGTGTGGAATCGCCGGGTTCGTGGTGAATCGAGTGCGAGACGGTCGTCGTGAGATCCTGCGCCGGATGACGGCGACGCTGCGACACCGGGGACCTGACGACGAAGGCGCATACGTCGACGGGCAGGTCGCGCTCGGCGCCCGCCGGCTCGCCGTGATCGATCTGGCCACGGGGCAGCAACCGATCGCGAACGAGGACGGAACCATCCGCGTGGTGCTGAACGGCGAAATCTATAACTTTGCCGACCTGCGCGGGCGGCTGGAGCGCCGCGGGCACCGGTTCTCCACGCGCTCGGATGCTGAAGTGATCGTACACGCGTACGAGGAGGCCGGTGAGGCGTGCGTGCGCGACCTTGATGGGATGTTCGCCTTCGCGCTCTGGGATGCCTCCCGACAGACCCTCCTGCTGGCCCGTGACCGAATGGGCGAGAAGCCGCTCTACTACTACGCCGGCCCGGACGCCTTCGTGTTCGGATCCGAGCTGCGGGCACTTCTCCAGCACCCCGACGTGCCCCGGACGCTGAGCCTGGAGAGCCTCTCGCGATACCTGCTGTTCGAATGCATTCCCGCCCCGCACTCGATCCTCGCGGACGTGGCCAAGCTGCCGTCGGGCCATACCCTGGTTGTCTCACCCGGCGACAAGCCGCGGCTTGCGCGCTACTGGGAGATGCGGTTTTTGCCCGACGACTCGCTCGGCGAGGCGGAGTGGCGGGAGCAGCTACGGGCCCAGCTCGCGGCTTCGGTGAAGAGCCGGCTGGTGAGCGACGTGCCCCTGGGGGTCTTCGTGAGCGGTGGCGTCGACTCCGGGACGATCGCCGCGCTGGCGGCCCGCTCAAGCGGGCTACGGCCTCTCCGGACGTTCAGCGTGGGGTTCGAGGAGTCCACGTACGACGAACGGCTATTCGCCCGTCAGGTCGCCGAGCACTGTGGGACCGAGCACCACGCGATCGTGTTCTCGGCGCGTGAGGCGCTCGAGCTCATGGAGCCGGTTGGCGCCCTTCTCGACGAGCCGCTGGGCGACGCGTCGTTCCTGCCGCGGTACGCCCTGGCGCGGGCGGCCCGGGGCACCGTGACGGTTGTCCTAAGCGGGGACGGCGGCGACGAGATGTTTTGTGGCTATCCGACCTTCCTGGCCGATCGGCCGGCCCGGTGGCTGCGGCGGCTCCTGCCCCCGGCGGGCCAGCGTGCCATGCGCGCGATCGTGGAGCAGCTTCCGCCTTCGCCGCGTTATGGGAGCGTCGACTTCCTGCTCAAGCGATTCGTCCGCGGGCTGCCGTACGAACCCGAAGTCCGGACCCAGCTCCTGCTCGGTGGCCTCACCCCGCCCGAGCAGGCCCGCCTCCTGTCGCAAGCCGTCCAGCGCGCCCTAGACGCCTTTGATCCATATGCCGAGCTGACGAGGACGATCGAGGACACCTCGCTCCGGGACCCCTTCGAGCGCATGATTTATCAGCATTGCCGCTTCTATCTCGCGGACCAGACGCTGGTCGCGACGGACCGCTCGACCATGGCGGCTGCCCTCGAGGTCCGAGCGCCGTTCCTCGACCCCGCGCTGGTCGAGCTGGCCTGCCGAATCCCGACCCGGTTCAAGGTCCGTGCCGGGACGACGAAGTATCTCCTCAAGCGCGCGGTCGATGACCTCCTTCCTGGCGCCATCGTCACCCGGCGGAAACAGGGCCTCGGGGTTCCGGTTGCGGCGTGGTTGCGCGGGCCGCTCCGGAACGTTCTCCAAGAGCGGCTCGCCCCGGCTCGCGTCGCGCGTCGAGGCTTGTTCGAGCCCGCCGCGGTAGCGCGGTCCATCGGCGAGCACCTTGCGGGCCATCGGAATCATGGAAAGATCCTCTGGACCCTCTTGATGTTCGACGCCTGGTGTGATCACTACCTGCCGAATGAGCGCTGGACCTGAGCGCTGGCGGGCGTTCGTGGGCCGGTCCGACCGCCGGGCCGGCGTCGTGGTGTTGATGGCGTTCAGCGCGGCGCTGCTGTTCTTCGACTTCGGCGCGCACGTGTTGGCGACCAACGACGAGACGCGATTTCCGATGATGGCGCGCGATATTCTCGCGCGCGGGCACTGGCTGCTCCCCGAGATCAACGGCACGCCCATGCTCAACAAGCCCCCGCTCCACGCGTGGTTGATCGCCCTCGCCGCGTGGCCAACCGGTGCGGTGACGCAGCGAACGGCGGCCCTGCCGTCGCTCCTCGCGGCGCTGGGCCTGGTCGCCGGAACGTACTGGATCGGCCGTCGCGCATTTGACGCGGACGTCGGGTTCACCGCGGGGTTGATCGCAGTGACGACGGCGGGCGTCTTTTCCTTGGCGCGCTCGCCCGTTCCTGACATGACCCTGTCGTTGGCCATGGTCGCTGCCATGGGGGCGTTTGTGGCCGCCGAGTTCGAGGGGCGTCGGGGCGCCCTGACCGTCTTCTATCTGCTGGTCGGCATCGCGTTCTGGATCAAGGGCCCGGTCGGGATACTGCCGCTCGCCATCGCGCTGGCGTACGAAGTCGCGACGTACGGATGGTCCGGGCCGTTGCGTCTGGCCTCGCGGGCCGGCCTGCCCGTCCTGGCGCTTCTCGTGGTGACCTGGTCGGGGCTCGCACTGGGCGTGGGGCGGGCGGCGATGGTCGACGAGGTTGTGATGAACGACTATGTACGGGCCTACTTCATGGCGGGCCCGTCGGGAGGCCGGGACCTCGTGGAGCCGCTCAAGCACGCGTCCACGATTTTGCTGCCCTGGTCGCTCCTGCTGCCGGTCGCGCTCGGGTGGGCGCTGCGCGGGGTCGAGCCGACGGGTCGGCGCGGGACGCGGCTGGCGCTGGTGTGGGCGGCCGTGGTGTTCGTTGCCGTGGCGCTCTCGCACCGACAGCGATGGCGATACTATCTCCCGCTGTGCGCCCCGATGGCGTTGCTGCTCGCCGCCTGGGTCCGCAACTTGCGATGGCACTGGCGTACCCCGGCCTTCGCCGCCGCGTGGATCATCGTCGCCGTCGGTTTGGCCGTCGGCCAAACTACGCTGACCGCGCGCCAGAGTCGGGCGACCGACTGGCGGGCCATTGCCGAAAAAGCGGTCGAGATCCGCGGGCCGCTGTTCGCCCTCGAGGCCCCCGAGCTCGTCTTCGAGTTTTATCTGGGGCGACCGGTCCTGGTGACACCCAACTACCAGACGTTCGCGCAGCTGCCTGAGGCCACGTATTTGCTGGCGCGCGACCGGAACGTGGCGCACTTTCCAGCGTCGGCCCGAGTGCGCGAGCTTGCCGCCGGGCTCGTGGCCGGTCGCCGCTTTGTTCTCCTCATCAGGGAATGAGCCCTGACGTCTTGGTTACCGGCGCGCTCGGCACCCGCTCAGCGCAGGGTCGCGGCAAGGCGGAGAGAAGTGAGCCCGAGAAGACGGCTGCTCGGCTTGGAGAGCTGGTGGCGATCACCTCGATCGCCGAGAAGATCGGCTGTGCCGCCGAGACGCTCCGGAGCTGGGTCCGACAGGCTGAGCGTGATCAGGGCCGGCGCCCCGGACTGACGACCGAGGAGCGCCAGCGCCTGAAGCAGCTCGAGCGCGAGAACGTCGAGCTGCGACGCGCCAACGAGATCCTGAAGAAGGCGGCGGCGTATTTCGCCCAGGCGGAGCTCGACCGCCGAGCGAAGTGATGGTGGGCTTCATCAACGACCACCGGGACGCCGATGGAGTCGAGCCGATCTGCGCGGTGCTGCCGATCGCCCCGTCGCGGTACTACGAACTGCGGGCCCGGCAGCGGTGTCCCGACCGGCGGCCGGTGCGCGCGCGCTGGGACGAAGCGCTCGGCGGCCACATCCGCCGAGTGTGGCGGGAGAACCGCGAGGTCTACGGCGTCCGCAAGGTGTGGAAGCAGCTGCGGCGGGAAGGCCGGCCGACGGCCCGCTGTACGGTGGCGCGACTGATGCGGCAGCTGGGCCTTCAGGGCGTGGTGCGGGGCCGGACATTCAAGACGACGACGATCCCGGACGCCGCGGCCCTGCGACCGCCGGATCTGGTCACTCGCCGCTTCACGGCGAGCCGGCCGAACCAACTGTGGGTGGCGGACCTGACGTACGTCGCGACCTGGCGGGGGCTGCGTGTACGTCGCGTTCGTGATCGACGTATTCGCCCGCCGGATCGTCGGCTGGCGGGCGTCGACTTCGCTGCGCAGCGATCTGGCGCTCGATGCGTTGGAGCAGGCGCTCTACGATCGCCCGATCGCGGAGTCGGAGCGGCTGGTGCATCACAGCGACCGCGGCGTGCAGTTGAACTCGGGCAGTACCTGTCAATCCGCTACACCGAGCGGCTGGCCGAAGCGAGCATCGAGCCGTCGGTCGGGAGCACCGGGGATTCGTACGACAACGCGCTGGCCGAGTCCGTCATCGGGCTCTATAAGACGGAAGAGATCCACCGTCGGGGGCCTTGGAAAGGGGTCGAGGACGTCGAGTTCGCGGCACTCGAGTGGGTCGCGTGGTACAACACGAGCCGCCTGCTCGAGCCGATCGGGTACGTGTCCCCGAACGAGTTCGAGCAGGCCTACTACGGCCGCCAGCCGGCTCCAGCCGGCCTGGCGGCACTCACGTAACGAGCTCTCCGGAGAACCCGGGGCGGTTCAGTTCGCACGTCACTCAATTCGGAACCCGCGGTCTGGGTGAGGTCTCTCTCGGGGAGGCCGGCGTGTCCGTGTTCTGTCCGCGTTCCCAAGTCCACGAGGTCGCACATGACACACACTGGTCCCCCTGGGATCACGTAGAATCGCGCACATGCTGACACCAGAAACATGCTGGAAGTCGAGAGCTAGGTGCATCACCTGCGGCACGACCACCGGCTGCTCGTAGGCCTGACGCAGGCCGCCCCCTCACCCGGCCCTCTCCCCCTCGCGGGGGAGAGGGTTCTTCATTCCCTTTCTCCCTCTCCCCTCTGGGGAGAGGGCCGGGGTGAGGGGCCCCTCCGATGACCACCACTCGCTGGCCCGAGGCGCGCGCCCCGCGCGGCATGGTGGCCACCCCGCACCTGCTCGCCACCCAGTCCGGCCTGGCCGCGCTGCGGGCGGGCGGCAATGCGCTCGACGCGGCGATCGCGGCGGCGGCCACCATCGCGGTGGTCTACCCGCACAACAGCGGCCTGGGTGGCGACAGCGTGTGGCTCATCTACGACGCGCGCCAGCAGCGGCTCCGCGCTCTCTGCGCGGTCGGTCGCGCCGCCCGCGCGGCCAGCATCGACTGGTACGCGGCACGCGGGATCACCTCCGCCATTCCAGCGCGTGGCGGGCCCGCCGCGCTGACCGTACCGGCGGTGGTGGACGGCTGGTGGCAGGCGCACGAGTACAGCCGCGGGGCGATGGGCTCGTCGATCGGCTGGAAGGCGCTGCTGGCCGACGCGATCCTGTACGCGCGGGAGGGATTCCAGGCCTCCGACGGCCAGCGCATCCCGCCGCCGCGCGAGCCCGATCTCTTCACCGAGCGCGCGCCGGCGGAGATTCGCGGCTGGCTCTGGCCGCTCTACCACCCGGACGCCCTGCGCCGCGGGCCGTTGGTGCAGCGCGACCTGGCCCGCACCCTGGAAGCGGTGCGCGACGGGGGCGCCGAGGCCTTCTACCGCGGGGAGGTGGCCGGGCGACTGGTGGCGGCGGCCGCCGCGGCGGGCAGCCCGCTCGCCGTCGAGGATCTCGCCGAGCACCGCTCGGACTGGATGGAGCCGCTGCGCATCGCCTACGCGGAGGGGCAGGTCGCGAGCTTCCCGCCGCCCACCCAGGGCATCTCGGCGCTCGCGGTCCTGGGCATGACCGAGCGCTTCGACATGGGCGCCCTGCCCGAGGCCGACTACATCCACGTCCTTGTGGAGGCCACCAAGCTCGCCTTCGAGGATCGCGACCGGTACCTCACCGATCCGACGCACATGCGCGTGAGCCCCGGCGAGCTGCTGGACCCCGAGCGCCTCCAGGCGCGCGCCCGGCTGATCTCGCGCGAGCGCGCGCGCCCGCCCCAGCCCGCCGCGCCCGCGGGCGGCGACACCGTCGCGCTCGTCACCGCCGACCGGGAGGGTAACGCAGTCTCCCTGATCCAGTCGCTCTACTTCACCTTTGGCTCGGGGCTGCTGGCCGGCGACACCGGGGTGGTGCTGCAGAACCGCGGCTCGTTCTTCTCGCTCGATCCCGGCCATGTCAACGCGCTCGCCCCGGGCAAGCGCACCATGCACACGCTGATCCCGTCCATGTATCTCGAGGGCGGGCGGCCGCGCTTCGTCTACGGGACCATGGGCGGCGAGGGCCAGCCACAGACCCAGGCCGCCATCCTCACCCGCCGCCTGTTCCGGCGGCTCGGTCCGCAGGCCGCGATCGAGGCCCCGCGCTGGCTCTACGGGCGCACCTGGGGGACCGCGTCACGGGCGCTCAGCCTGGAGGGACGCTACCCGCCGGAGCTCGCGGCGGAGCTGGCCGGCCGCGGGCACGAGGTCGCGGTCGGCGGGGAGTGGGATGATCTCTTCGGGCATGCGCAGGGCATCTGGGTGGAGCCGGAGGACGGCGGCCTGGTCGGCGGGTCGGACCCGCGGGCGGATGGAGGGGCGCTGGGCTATTGAGGGCCTCTCCTCCTCATCCCCCTCGCCCCTCAGGGGAGAGGGCAGGGTGAGGGGATCGGTGTGTCAGGCGTTGCCGCCGGCCAGAGCCTTGTAGAGCTCGAGGCCGACCTGCGAGAGATCCGACCGCGTCTCGATCGGCAGCCCCGCGTTGGTCCAGGCCCCGAGGCCGCCCTTCAAGATCCGCACGTCCTTGAAGCCCATCTTGCGCAGCTCGCGGGCCACCCGGGCGCTGGTTTCCTCGTCCGGGCTGGAGCAGTAGGCGACCACCGGGTGCGCGGGATCGAGCTCGAGGCCCGCCATGCTATTGGCCAGGTCCTCCGGCACCACGCGTATCGAGCCGGGAATCTTGAGCGGGAGCTGCTCGTAGGAGTCGGACTTGCGCGCGTCGAGGATGGTCGGCGCCTTGCCGGCCTCGATCATCCGCACCACCCCGAAGGGCTGGACCCGGTAGCGGTTCTTGTTCCAGCGATGCAGCCACTGCCCGCCGAAGCCGCCCATGCTGACCAGGGTGACGCCGATGGCGACCCAGAACCACGGGAAGGGCTTGGGCGGCGGGTTCTTCACGAACTCCCGCGCCTCGGTCAGCTTGCGCCGCACGTCGGGCAGGTTCGGGTGGAGCTTGTCGGCCTCCTCGAAGCGACGCAGCGCGCCCGTCCAGTCCTCGGTTTTGAGGGCGTGAAGCCCCGCGTACCACGCGTCGTTGAACTTGCTCCCGGCATTGACCTTGACGGGGGTGCCGCGCACGAAGTCGACTACCGCCGCCGACGGGATCACGAAGTTGAAGCCCTGGACGATGCTGCCCTCCGCGCCCGGCGCCAGCGAGACGAAGGTGAGCACCCCCACGACATTGCCCCGGTCGTCCACCGCCGGCCCGCCCGAGTTCCCCCATGCCGCGGGCGCGTCGGTCTGGATGAGCGGGTTGTTGCTTTGGTCCTCCTTGAGGCCCGACACCGCTCCGTTGGTGAACGACGCCTCGACCTTGGCGGACTGGTTGAGGAGCTCATGGGAGAGCACCACGCCCGGGAAGCCGATGATGTGGATGGGATCGCCGATCTGAGCGTTCTTCGAGTCGGCCAGAGGGAGGATCGGGAAGGCTTCCCCCGGTACCTTGAGGAGGGCGAGATCCTTCGCGGACATGTCGCTCACCGGGGGGCTGTACTTCTTCACCTCGGCCTTGACACGACCCTTGGCGGTGACCACGAAGATCTGGGGCTGCAGGTTGACCTTGGCGGTGGGCAGGACGGTGTCGAGCAGCTTGCGCTTGGCCGCCTCCTCGCGCTCCGGCGCATCCCCCGGCCGCAACCCCATCCGCTTGAGCACCTGGGGCAGGCAGGCGGTGGTCACCGCCCGCTGGGCCTGCTGATTGGCCAGCCAGCGGGGCGGCTCGTGGGCGGGCTGGACGACGTGACCATTGGTGATCAGCCAGCCGTCGGTGTCCAGGAACCAGCCGGTTCCGGTCTCCCGGTAGACGGGCGGGGTGACCTTCTGCGGCCCGGATCCGCAGTCCAGCGTGACCTCGGAGGCCAACTCGGCCACCACCAGCACCACCGCCGGCTTGGCGCGCTGGAAGGCCTCCTGGACCGTGATGGGCTTCTGGGCGGAGGCGGCGACGGGGAACGAGGCGATGGCCGTGACGACGGCCGCCCCGAGCAGCGCTGGACGCAGTATCATAGGGCCACTGCAGGCCATTCTACACTGAGACAGGAGCCATGAGCCGCCCGATCGGGGAAGTGCCGACCAGGACGTTCCAGCCCGGCGACGTGATCTTTCGCGAGGGTGACGACGCCAAGGGCGAGGCGTTCATGGTGCACGTGGGCCGCGTGGACATCCGCAAGCAGAGCGGCGGCGAGGAGCGCCTGCTGAGAACGCTCGCCAAGGGGGAGCTACTCGGACAGATCGCGCTCTTCCGGAATGCCCCGCGCTCGGCCACCGCGATCGCCGCCGACGCCGTCACGCTCATGGTCATCCCCGCCAACCGGCTCGATCACCTCGTGCGGGCGAATCCGGCGCTCGCCATCGCGCTGATCCGCGACCTGGCCGCGAACCTGGTCGCCGCGGAAGACCGGCTGCGCGAAGTCGAGGACCGGCAGGCGAAGAAGTAGCCGCTCAGGCCGCGGCGACGAGACCGAAGGTCTCGGCCGCGACGCCCGCGACGTGGCGCCCGATGGCCAGCGACGCGGTGGCGCCCGGAGAGGGCGCGTTCACCACGTGCACGGCGCCCGCCGTCACGCTGATCTTGAAGTCGTCCACCAGCGAGCCGTCCGGGGCCACCGCCTGGGCCCGGACCCCCGCCCCGCCCCGCTCGAGGTCGGCCGCCGCGATGTCGGGCACCAGCTTCTGCAGCGAGCGCACGAAGGCCGCCTTGCTGGCCGAGCGGTACATCTCGAAGGCGCCCACCCGCCAGTACTTGCGGGCCATGTGCCAGAAGCCCGCGTAGCCGAGCGTGCCCAGGAACTCCGCGGGCCGCACGGTGCCGAGGGTGTAGCCCTCGCGGGCGAAGGCGAGCACCGCGTTCGGCCCCGCCTCCACGTCACCGTGGATGGTGCGCGTGAAGTGGACGCCCAGGAACGGGAACTCGGGATCCGGGACCGGATAGATGAGCCCGCGCACGATCGAGCGGCGCTCGGGGCGCAGCATGTAGTACTCGCCGCGGAACGGGATGATCCGCACCTCCGGGGTCACGCCCATCAGCGCGGCCACGCGGTCGGAGTGCAGCCCGGCGCAGTTGACGAGGTGCTTGGCCTCCACCGCGCCCTGCGCGGTCTCGAGCACGAGCCCGCTCCCCTGCCGCCGGATGGCGGTCACGCCGGCGCCGGTGAGGATGCGGGCGCCGCGCTGCTGGAGGAGCTCGGCCATCTTCGCCACCACCTGGATGTAGTCCACGATCCCGGTCTCGGGCACCTGGATCGCGCGCACCGCGCGGCAGTTGGGCTCGTACTCGCGCACTTCCTCGGCCGAGAGCATCTTGAGGCCGGCGAGCCCATTGGCCTGGCCGCGCTCGTAGATGGTCTGAAGCCGCGGCAGCTCACCCGCGTCGGTGGCCACGATGACCTTGCCGCAGGCCTCCCACTTGATGCCGTGGGTGTCGCAGAACTGCTTCATGCGGCGCGCCCCGTCCACGCAGAGCTGCGCCTTGAGCGAGCCGGGCTTGTAGTAGACGCCGGAGTGGATGACGCCGCTATTGTGGCCGGTCTGATGCGAGCCGAGCTGCGGCTCCTTGTCGAGCAGGACGACCCGCAGACGCGGGTAGGCCTCCGTGAGGGCCAGGGCGGTGCCGAGGCCCACGATGCCGCCGCCGATGATCGCCAGGTCCGTAGTCTGCGTCACGGCCGCCAGAATACCATCACCCACTCGCCCCGCTCTACTCCAGCGTCAGGGTGATCGGGCAGTGGTCCGAGCCCAGCACGTGGGGCAGGATCGCCGCGCCGCGCACGCGCCCGCGCAGCTCGTCGGAGACGAAGAAGTAGTCGATGCGCCAGCCGACATTGCGGGCCCGCGCGCCCGACTTGAGGTCCCACCAGGTGTAGTGGCCCGGCTCGGCGGTGAAGATCCGGAACGTGTCGTGATACCCGGCCGCGATGAAGCGCGCCACCCATTCGCGCTCGGCGGGCAGGAACCCCGAGGTCTTCTCGTGCTCCTTCGGCCGGGCCAGGTCCATCTCGGTGTGCGCGGTATTGACGTCGCCGCACACCACGACCCCCTTGCCCCGCTTGCGCAGCGATTCGGTGAAGGCGAGGAAGGCCTCGTAGAAGGCGAGCTTGTGCTGGACGCGCTCGGGGCCCATCCCGCCGTTCGGGAAGTAGACGTTGAAGAGATGGAAGTCCGGCAGCTCGGTGTGGACCAGCCGCCCCTCGCAGTCGAGCACCGGCGAGTCGCAGAGCGTGCTCACCGCGACCGGCTCGGCCTTGAGAAAGGTCGCCACCCCGCTGTAGCCCTTACGCTCGGCGAAGCTCCAGTAGCTCCGGTAGCCGAGGGGGGCCCGCATCTCGTCGGTGACGTGCTCGGCCTGCAGCTTGGTCTCCTGCAGGCAGACCACGTCGGCCGCCTCCGCGCCGAGAACATCGAGCAGGCCCTTCTTCCACAGGGACCGGAGCCCGTTGACGTTCCAGGAGAGGAGCTTCAAGGCATCCTCATGCTACCGATAGTCCTCGGCGCGGTCCTCGGGGACGTAACCGAGCACCGCTCGCGCGTGCTCGATGTCGCGGTAGCCCCACTTGTTCTCCGAGGTGATGAAGAACACGTCGAAGCGCAGGGTGTCCGGCGCGGTCAGCGCGCGCTCGATCGCCTGGGCGATGTCGCGCCGGCTGCACCAGACCGAGAACTCCCGCGGCTTCACCGGCCGGTCCCCCGCGCTCACGTGGCCGATGCGCAGGCAGACCATGGACATGGCGGTGGTGTCGGCGAAGTGTCGGGCGAGCGCCTCGCCCCAGACCTTGCTGCAACCGTAGAGGCCGTTCGGGCGCATCGGCGACTCGTGGGTGAGGATGGGCCATTCCGCCACCTCGTCGTAGCGGCCGGCGGCCAGCGCCGCGTAGGGCGCGTCGCCCTCGATGCGGCTCACGGTGGCGCCGCTGCTCGCGTAGACGACCCGCTTCACGGAGGCCCGGCGCGCCGCTTCGAAGACGTTATAGGTGCCGATCACGTTGTCGCGCAGCACCGCGTCCCACCCCGGCGTGCCCTCGAGGTTGGCCACGTTGGCGGCCAGGTGCACGACCGCGTCCACGTCGCGGAAGGCGGGCGCGATGGCGTCCAGGTCGCCGATGTCGGCCTGGTGCGTCTCCACGCCCGCGACCGGCCGGCGGTTCAGGGCCCGCAGCGCCCAGCGCCCCTCGAGGCGGCCGCGTACCGCGGTGCCGATGAGACCGCTCATGCCCGTGACCAGGACCCGGCGCATGGCGACGACAATATCATGTAGCAGCGGCAGGGGGCCGGGCGCGCTTGACCGCGCGCCGGGCCGCGGCTACAGTCCCGACCGGGAGGATACCGCCATGCTCGATCTGGGTCTCACCGGGAAGGTCGCCATCGTCACCGGAGGCAGCGAGGGGCTCGGCCGCGCCACCGCCATGCGCCTGGCCGCGGAGGGCGCTCGCGTCGTGATCTGCGCGCGCCGCAAGGACGTGCTGGAGCGCGCCGCCGAGGACATCCGCCGCCAGACCGGCGTGCAGGTCCTGGCCCTCCCCGCCGACGTCACCCGCCCCGCCGACGTGGACGCGGTGGTGAGCGCGGCGCTCGGCACCTACGGAGGCGTGGACATCCTGGTCAACAACGCGGGCACCTCCTCCGCGGCCAGCTTCGAGAAGGTGGACGACGCGACGTGGGAGGCCGACATCCAGGTCAAGCTCATGGCCGCGGTGCGCTTCTGCCGGCTCGTGATCCCGCAGATGAAGACGCGCGGGGGCGGCCGTATCGTCAACGTGACCACGGTCGGCGGCAAGGCTCCCGCGGCCCGCGCCCTGCCCACCAGCGTGACGCGCGCGGCCGGCATCAACCTGACCAAGTCGCTCGCTAACGAATACGCGCCCGACCGCATCCTGGTGAACACGATCTGCCTGGGCCTCGTGAAGAGCGCGCAGTGGGAGCGCCGGGCCAAGAGCGATCTGGAAGGGTACTACCGCGAGGCGGCCAAGCGCGTGCCGGTGGGCCGGATGGGCGAGGCCGAGGAGTTCGCCGACCTGGTGGCCTTCCTAGTCTCCGACCGCGCGGCCTACATCACCGGCACCGCAATAAACTTCGACGGCGGCATGTCCGCCGCGTTCTGATGGCGCGCCTCCCCATCGACATCGCCGCTTGACACTCGTCGGGGCCTGCACTAGGTTGTCCCTCGATTGATGCCGGGATCCGGGGAGGCGCCGCGGGCGCCCCGGCCGGCATGGAGTCCCAATCGTCCCGACGGGAGACGGCGGAGTGGCCGCTTCTCCTCGAGGGGAGCGCGCTGTGCAGCTCAAGACGCTCAACCGGGACGTAGCGAAGGACGCCGCGCGCGGCGACGGTCAGGTCCGGACGCTGTCCGACATCCTGGGCGGCGACACGTCGGTGGCCTATGCGTTCGTCGGGCCGGCGTTCTTCCTCCTGCTCTTCCTGGTCGCCTACCCCTTCGCCCTCTCGGTCTGGTTCAGCCTGAGCGACGCCCGCGTGGGCGACTCGGGCGCCTTCATCGGCCTCGACAACTTCCGCCGGCTCCTCAGGAGCTCGATCTTTCTCCAGACCCTGCAGAACTCCATCGTGTTCACCGCGCTGGCGCTGGGGCTCAAGACCGTCTTCGGGATGGCGCTGGCCCTGCTGCTCTTCCGGATCACCGTGTTCAAGCGCGTCATCCGGGGCGCGGTGCTGCTGCCGTTCATCGTGCCGACCGCGCTCAGCACGCTCGTCTGGTGGTGGATGTTCGAGCCCCTCTACAGCGTGGTGAACTGGACGCTCAAGCACCTACACCTGGTGAATCACGACATTCCCTGGTTCTCGGACCCCTACCTCGCCATGTTCAGTGTGATCCTCGTGAACACCTGGCGGGGCCTGCCTTTCTTCGCGATCACCCTCCTCGCCGGGCTGGTGGCCATCCCACGGGAGCTGTACGAGGCGGCCGAGTCGGACGGGGCCGGCCCGATCGGGCGCTTCTGGCACGTCACGGTTCCCCTGGTCAAGCCGGTGCTGGCGGTGGTGATCCTCTTCTCGGCGATCTTCACCCTGGCCGATTTCAACATCGTCTACGTCCTGACCAAGGGCGGACCGATGAACATGACGCACCTCTTCGCGACCTACTCGTTCGCGCTCGGCCTGCAGAGCGGGCAGATCGGCCAGGGGGCCGCGGTGTCGCTCTTCCTCTTCCCCATCCTCCTGTTCGTGGTCTTCGTGCAGCTCCGGGTGGTCCGTAAGTCGACGACCTATGAGTAGTCTCACGCGCTGGGCGCGACGGAGCCGGCCCGTCTTCACCGTCTACATGCCCACGATGCCGTTCGTCTTCTTCGCGCTCTTCCCGCTCTACTTCATGCTGGTGACGTCCTTCAAGACGAACGCCGAGATGTACGACGTCAACTCGGTACCCTTCTGGATCGGGCGCGGCGTCACCTTCGGGCACTACGAGCTGCTGTCGAAGGAGACCTTCTTCTGGAGCTGGTTCGTGAACAGCCTGATGGTCAGCGTGGCGGCCAGCGCGATCTCGGTGGTCCTCGGCGTGCTCGCGGCCTACCCGCTGGCGCGCCTCAAGTTTCCCGGCGCGGAATCCTTCGGGGTGGCCATCTTCATCACGTACCTGGTGCCGCCGTCGCTGCTGTTCCTGCCGCTGAGCTCGGTGGTGAACCGGCTCGGGCTGTCCGACAGCCTGTGGGCGCTCGTGGTCACCTATCCGACCTTCCTCGTCCCGTTCTGCACCTGGCTCCTCATGGGCTATTTCCGGACGGTGCCGAAGGAGATCGAGGAGTGCGCCATGCTCGACGGGTGCAACCGGCTGCAGACCCTGATCAGGATCCTGCTGCCGGTGGCGGTGCCCGGCGTGATCTGCGCGGCCCTGTTCGCCTTCACGCTTTCCTGGAACGAGTTCCTGTATGCGCTCGTCTTCGTCTCGCCCGCGGAGCTGAAAACCCTGACCGTGGGGGTGTTCTCCGAGCTGATCCGGGGGGACGTCTACTACTGGGGTGGGCTGATGGCGGGCGCCTGCGTCGGCTCGTTCCCGATCGTGATCGCCTACGTCTTCTTCCTGGATTACTACGTGTCGGGACTGACGGCGGGTGCCGTCAAGTAAGGAGGACCATCCATGGCGAAGCCCAGCACTCCGATTGCCCTCTATTCACGTCGCGTGAGCCGGCGGCACTTCCTCGGCGCGGCGGCCGGCGGCGCCGCCGGCCTGACCGGCATTCTGGCCGCGGGCCGCGCGCCGGCCTCCGCCCAGACCAAGGAGCTCACCTTCCTCACGGTGGCGAGTTTCGTGCCCGCGACCGACACGGAGCTGAAGCGGCAGCTCGACGAGTGGGGCGCCAAGAACAAGGTCAAGGTGCGCCTCGACATCATCGCCCACCTGCAGCTCGTGACCAAGAAGGCGGCCGAGGTCCAGGCGCGCTCGGGGCACGATCTCACCGCCCTCGGGCCGGGACTGGGCGACGCCGATCTCTACTTCGACCACCTGGCGGACCTGAACGACGTGGCCACCGACGTCGCACCGAAGAACGGCGGGTGGCTGAACGAGAACGACTATCTGATTCGCGGGAAGTGGAAGCTGCTCCCGTGGTGGATGCCGCCCTTCCCGATGGCGGTCCGCACCGACCTGCTCGAGCAGCTCGGCGAGAAGAACCCCGACACCTGGGAGGACTGGCTGCGGATCGGAAAGAAAGGCAAGGCGATCGGGCATCCCTTCGGCACCGCCCTCGGCCACAGTGCCGACGCCAATGTCACCCTGCTCTCGATCCTGTGGTCCTACGGGGGCTCGTACGTGGGCAAGGACGGCAGCACGATCACGATCAACTCGAAGCAGACCCGCCAGGCCATGGACTTCGTCAAGCGGCTCTACACCGAGGCCATGGACCCGGAAGTGCTGGCGTGGGACGACGCCAGCAACAACCGGTGTCTGAACGCGGGCAAGTGCATCGGCATCCACAACCCGATCAGCGCCTACGAGTCGGCCAAGAAGGACAAGGTCACGATCCCGGGCAAGACGCAGCAGATCGCGGAGGTCATCGACCACGTCAACACCCCAAAGGGTCCGGTGGACCGCAAGGCCACCACCGGCTACTGGTGCGTGGGGGTCTGGAACTTCTCGAAGAACGTGGAGCTGGCCAAGGACTTCCTGCGCTATCACTTCCAGCCCGAGAACCAGGCCAAGTGGGTGGAGGCGGGCCACGGCTTCAACATGCCGTTCCTGGCGAACCTGACCAGGCACCCGGTCTACAAGAGCGACAAGCAGTACCGGTTCATTCCCGAGGTGGCCAAGGTCACGGTGCCGCCCTCGTGGCCGGGTCCGACCACCGCGGCCTCCCAGCAGGTTCTCGACCTCTACATCATCCCGGACATGTTCGCTCAGTACGCGACCGGGAAGATGACCGCCGACCAGGCGATCGCCTGGGGCGAGAAGGAGATGCAGGAGATCTACGCCGGGCGGCGGCGCAAGAGCTGAGCCGTCTCTACGCAGCAGCGGCCGCCCCGGGCGCTCCGGGGCGGCCGCGCTGGCGCTCTAGGCCTGCTGGATCGCGCTGAGGCGGAAGGCGCCGGGGCCCACCGGGCGGACGAAGGTCCAGTACTCCTCGAACTTCACCGGCTCGGTGCGGCTGCCGTCGAGCACCCGGGCGCCGCTCTCGTCGGTGGTGTAATCGAGCAGACTCGCCAGGAAGTGGATGGTCACGTAGTCCAGGCCGCTCTCCTGCCAGGCCTCGGTGATCTCGGCGGTGCGCACCGCGATATTCTCGAGCCGGTTGATCTTCTGCTCGGCCCGCAGCCGGTCGCAGTCGCCCTGGAGCTGCGCCTGCATCTCCGGCGTGAGGTTGGCCGAGACGCTCCGGAGATCCCGGGCCGTCCACGCGCCCTGGACCTTGAAGAAGACGTCCGAGGCGGTCTCCGCGAACCCGCGGGGATCGAAGCTCGGATCCATCTGGCGGAGGTGCCCGATGCCGCGCTCCAGGTCGGACGGTCCCGCCGGGGGCTCCATCGTGGCGGTGGCCCCCCCGGGGCCAGCCCCGTAGCGGGCTGAGACCGCGGCGTCATCGCGGGGCGCGGGCCCGGCGCCGTATCCGCCACCCGCCATGGCGTAGCCCGACTGGGCGGCCGCCTGTCGGCGCCGCATGTAGGAGAACGCGAACCAGGCCAGCCCGCCGATGATCAGGATCTCCATCATCCCGATGCCGCCACCGAGGCCCCCGAAGCCGCCCCCGAAGAGCAGCCCGCCCAGTAGGCCCCCCAGCAGGAGGCCGCCGAGCATTCCGCCCATCATGCCGCCCCAGCCCGGACGCGACTGCGCCGGGGACACCGCCGGCGAGGACGGCTGGCTGGGCGAGGCGGGGCTGGAGGGCGGCGGGGCCGGCGAGGAGTAGCTACGGGAGCCGCGGCTACCGCTCGAGCTGCCGCCGCCCGCGCGCGCCCATGCTTCGGTCACGGAGAGCACCGGCATGATCGCCAGCGCCATCAGAACGGCCAGAGCCAGGGTCCGCTTCATCGCGTGCCTCCCTCAGAGGGTTGTGGGGATCGGTGGATGCTGCCCCCAGAGTATACGCGGAACTTTCCGCCGACGCTCCGGTCTAAGCGGGCACCCACTACCCCGCCTCGAGCGGGAACCGGAGGAGACCATGAACGCATTGCGACGCTCGTTTCTCAAGCTGCTCGCCACCGCCGGCGCGGCCGCCGTCTCGGCCCCGACCCTGGCCCGGGCCGACCGAATCCGCGTGCTGCCCGACGCCGACGGCCCCACCTCGCGGCCCCTGCCGGGCCAGAGCAGCCCGGAGCTCGGGCGGGCGCTGGGCGGCCTCACCGTGGGCCCGGCCGCGACCCAGGGCGGCCTCGCGGTGCGGTGGCTCCACGCGAAGGACACCGCGGGCGGGCCGCCGCTCGAGATCCTGACCCTCGACGAGAGCCGCACCCGCGGCGTGCTCACCGTGAGCGAGCGCGCGCAGGCCAGCGTGCCGGAGCTCATCGCGGAGAACCGCGGGAAGGCCTACGTACTGCTCCTGGCCGGCGAGATCCTGATCGGAGGCAAGCAGAACCGCGTGCTGCGCGAGGACCTGCTCCTGCCGCCGCACAGCGGGCCGCGGAACATCGCGGTGTACTGCGTGGAGCAGGGCCGCTGGAACGAGGGTCGCAAGGACTTCGACAGCCGCGGCAGCGTGGTCCAGCCGAGCGTCCGCTCCCAGGTCCTCCGCAAGGCGGAGCAGTCCCGCATCTGGTCGGGCATCGCCACCGCCTCGCGAAATCTTCAGGCTCCCTCGGCCACCGGCAGCTACCAGGCGATCTACGACAAGCCCGAGGTGAAGGCGCATCTCGAGCAGACGACCCGGAGCTTCGACCCGACGGTGGCCCCCGCCGCGGTCGGCGCCGCCGTGTTCGTGGGACCGAGTCTCGCCGGGGTGGACTGCTTCCACTCGCCGGGCCTCTTCGCGCGTGAGTGGCCCAAGCTGCTGCGCGCCTACGCGCTCGACGCCTACGGGGCCGCCAAGGGCGCCTGGGACGAGACGGCCGCGCGGGCGCGCACCGACGGCCTCCTGCGCGCGGCCGCGCGCGTCGAGGGCGGTCTCCGCGACAGCGTGGGGGCCGGGCGGCTCTTCGAGTTCGCGCTGGACGGCCGGCGCGGGGCCGCCCTGCTCTTCGAGGGCCAGGCGATCCATGTCGCGATTCTGTGAGCGGCGTGACCGTCACGCTTCTCTGACCGGCGCACCGTCACGCTTCTCTGACCGGCGCACGGTTGCGATCCGGCGAGCGGCGGGCGCGGGAGCCGGCTTGACCATCGAGCGCGCGCGCGTATGATGCGGCCACACGCCGAGCCGCGCGCGGGGCCGCGCCCGCCGCAATTTCCCCGGCGGGCCACGGAGGCGACAGCGCGATGGCGGCGAGATTGCCCTACCTCGATCGGGCGCAGGTCGGTCCCGAGATCCAGTCGGTCTTCGATGCGCTCCTGAAGGCGAGCGGGCGCGTGCTGAACTTCTACCGGCTCATGGCGCACCACGCGCGGTCGGTTTCGCCGTTCCTCGCCTGGTACCCGCAGCTCCGTGAGGGCCCGCTCGACCTCAAGCTTCGCTACCTGGCCTACGTCCGCGCGTCCCAGCTCAACCGCTGCCGCTACTGCGTCACCCACAACGGGGCCGCCGCGCGCCGGGTCGGCGTCTCCCGGGAGCAGCTCGACGCGCTCGCCGACTTCCAGACGAGCCCACTCTTCTCGGAGCTCGAGCGGCTGGTCCTCCGGTACGCGGAGGAGATGACCACGCGCGTCCAGGTCGACCCGGCGCTCGTGGAGACCCTCAAGGCGCATCTCGACCCGGAGGCGCTGGTGCAGCTCACCCTCACCGTCGCCGCCGCCAACTTCACCAACCGCTTCAACGAGGCGCTCGGCACCGAGCTCGAGTTCGAGGAGGCCCGTCATGGCTGATACCGTGCAGCGCGTGGAGTACTTCTACGTGCAGGTCCCGAACAAGGCCGGCGAGGGCGCGCGCTACCTCACCGCGCTGAGCGAGGCCGGCATCAACCTCCTCGCGTTCTCCGGCTTCCCGGAGGGACGCGGCTCGCAGCTCGACTTCGTCCCGGTGGATCCCGTCGCCTTCCGCGGCTTCGCCAAGCGCGCGAAGTGGAAGCTCACCGGGCCCAAGCGCGCGTTCCTGCTCGACGGCGACGATCGCGTCGGCGTCATCGCGGAGATGCACGCCAAGCTGGCCGCGTCGAAGATCAACGTCACCGCCATCGACGCGGTCTGCGCGGGAGCCGGGCGCTACGGGGCCATCCTGTGGGTGGCCGGGCGCGACTACACCAAGGCGGCCATCTTGCTCGGCGCGCTCTAGCCGCGCCCGGTGAGCGCGCCTCGTCACTGCATGGCGTGCGGAGCCCGTCTGCGGGCCACGCGCCAGGACGGCTTCCGGCGGTGGCGGTGCCCGCGCTGCGGATGGATCTTCTACGACAACCCGGTGCCCGCGACGGTGGCCATCGTGGTCGGGCCGCGAGGCATCCTCCTGTGCCGGCGGGCCGCCGCGCCCTACCGCGGGTACTGGGACCTGGCCGGCGGCTTCATCGAGGCGGACGAGACGCCGGAGCGCGGGCTGCGCCGCGAGCTGCGCGAAGAGCTGGGCGTGCGGGTCCGGCGGGCGCGCTTCCGCGGCTTCGTGCCGGACCGCTACGGCCCGGGCGGCTTCCCGGTCCTGGGGCTGGTCTACGAGATGCGCGTGGCCGGGCGGATCACGCCGGGGAGCGACGTGAGCGAGGTGCGCTGGGTCGAGCGCGCCGCGATTCCGTGGCGGCGGCTCGGCTTCGCCTCGATCCGCCGGCGCTCCGCGACTATCTGCGGGGCGGTGACCAGAAGACCATGTTGCGGTGACCCGGCTCGTGGTTGCGGTGACCCGGCTCGTGCCGGAGCACGAGCACCGGGCGCGCTCGGCCAAGACGATGCGTCTCTCCGCAACCCTTGCGCTGTCCGAACTCTGACGGGGCTGCCGTCGTCCTGACGAGCCGGGGGCGAGAGCACGGCGTCAATCTCCTGCAATTCCGGGCGTTTCTGGCACAGTAGCCGTGGCATGCCCCATGCCATGAAGGCGACACCAGACGACGACGGCCCGAGCGGGGCGAGCCGATCAGAGACGGACAAAGGAGCAACACATGGCGCAGACCGAGGATGTGCTGGCCGAGTACGTCGAGCGGCTGTTCGCGAAGGCGAGCCTGCTGAGTCTGGCGGTGCTGGGACACGGCCGCCTGCTGGAAGACGGCTGCCTCCGGCCGGACGGAAACCGCCTCGATCAGCTCCAGTCCCTCGCGACCGAGCTCGAGTTCGGCCTCGGCATGATCCACGACCGGCTCACCGAGCGCGAGGAGCTGGCCTAGGCGCGGGCGCGCGCCATGATGTCGCGCGTCGCTCGCGTCCTCGCGCTGGCCCTCGCGCTGCTGCCGCTCGGCTGCGCCCGACCCACCGAGCCGGCTCGCGTGGCCGCAGTCAGCGTCCCCACCCCGGCTCCGGCCGCGCCGGCCGCGCCCACCTGGCCGGACGCGGCGCCCGCTCCCGACGTCCCCGCGCCCGAGGCCATCATGGAGACCTTCATCGCGCGCGAGGAGCTCCCGGACGTGCACTTCGCCTCGGGCGAGATCCGGGTCGAGCGGCGCGAGCTCACGACGCTGGACGCGGCGGCCACCTGGCTCAAGGCCAACCCGAGCCAGCTCGTGATCGTCGAGGGCCACACCGACGTGGTCGGGCCGCGCGCCGCCAACCTCAGGCTGGCCCAGCGCCGGGCGCGGTGGGTGATGGACTACCTGGTGACGAAGGGCGTCCCCGCCGAGCGGATCACCGCGGTCGCGCGCGGGGAGAGCGGCATCCTCTGCGCGGACCGGTCCGCGGCCTGCCAGAGCCGCAACCGGCGCGTGCACTTCCTGGTCCGCGAGAGCGGGCCGCTACAGCTCAGCGCGTCGCCCAGCCGCTGAGGCAGGCGAGCGCGTCCGCCCGGCCGCGCTCGATGGCCCGGGCGATTCCTTCCCGGTTGAAGTCGAGGGGCCGCAGCGCGAGTGGCGCCGACGGCTGAAGCAGGTGCAGCTCCACTCCCGGAAACTTGAGCCGGGCCAGCTCCACGTCCCGCCGGATCTGGTGGATCATCCCCATCTCGAATGCCTCCTCGAGGGCACGCCGCATCGTGGTGGGCGGCGCGCCCCGCTCGTCCGGCGCGTAGCTCATCACCACCACCGCCCGCTCCACGCCCGGCTCCGCGGCGAGCGCCTCCAGCACCGGCGCGCGGCCGGTCAGCCCACCGTCCACCAGGAGCGCGCCGCCCACGTCCACCGCGGGGAACGCGCCGGGCACCGCCGCCGCCGCCATCAGGGCCTCGCGGGTGACGGTCCGGTTGTCGAAGAGGCGCGCCTCGCGGCGGGCCAGGTCGCTGGTGACCACGAGGAGGCGCACCGGCGAGGCGCGGATGCGGTCGAGATCGAGCGAGGCGTCGATCAGCTCGCGCAGCGGCTGCGGGTTGAAGAGCGAGCCGGCGCGATCGAGGGCGAGCAGGGTGAGCCAGCCCGGCAGCAGGCCCGCGAAGAGGACGCGGGTGCGGAGCGCGTAGACCCGGTCGCGCGAGAGGCCGCGCCACAGCGCGTCCAGGCGATCCATGCGGCCGTCGGCGATCATGGCCGCGTTCAGCGCGCCCGCGGAGGAGCCGGCCACCAGCCGGATCGGCAGGCCGCGCTCCACGAAGACGGCGGCGACGCCCGCCTCGTAGGCGCCCTTGGCCCCGCCGCCCGAGAGCACGAGGGCGATCGGGGCGGCCGGCGGCCGCGTGGTGGGTCCGCACGCCGCGGCGGCCGCGGGCGCGGCCGCGTGGAGCGCCAAGCAGACGAGCGTGAGCTGCGCGAGGGCGCGGAGCGCGCGAGGAATCATGGCCCGGCTCTTACAACGAGCCGGGCCGCGCGTCAATCAGAACAGTCGGGCAGAAGAGCCGGGCTACTGGGCGCGCGCGGGTGCGGCGGCGGGGCGCCGGTTATCCAGCACCATGCCGACCCGTCGCGCCAGGTACTCGATGGTGAACGGCTTGGTGATGACCGGTCCGGTGGGCTTGAGCCCCTGGGTCACCAGGAAGTCCCGGTCGTAGGCCGACATGAACATGACCTTCATGCCGGGGAGGAGCGGGGCGAGCCCGGCCGCCAGCTCGCAGCCGCTCATCCCGGGCATCACCACGTCGGTGAGCAGCAGGTGGATCGGCCCCGGATGCTCGGCCGCGACCCGGATCGCATCCTGGCCGTCCGAGGCCTCGAGCACGCGATACCCTTCACCGGCCAGCACGTCGCGGGCGAGCACCCGTACCCAGGGATCGTCGTCGACAACGAGAATGGTGCGCATCAGCCGACTCGCCGGCGCCGGGCGCGGGCCTGGATCGTGACGGGCCCCGTGGCGATCCGCGCGTCGCTGGCCGCGCGCTTCTCGCGCAGCCGCTCCAGCCAGAGCGCGCGCGGCATGGACGTGACGCGGACCGCGCGGTCCGCGCCGAGATTGCCGAGCGCGGCGGGAGCCTTCTCCGAGCGCTCGCGGTTGAGCCAGGACTCGAGCGGATAGAACTCGACGCTGCCGCAGGTCGGGCAGTGCCGGAACATGGCCGAGTCGAAGACGGTATTGCAATCGAGCTCCATGCAGAGCTTCGCGAAGCGTAGATCGATGCGTGGCAGGTCTCGCTGAAAAGTCATCCGACCCTCCCGTGGTGGCGGTTCGCGCCCCACTATTTCTGTGACCAGGCAGGCCGGAGAGCCCGGGGCCGGTACAACCCGCCGGTGGAGAAGGGACCGACACGTTGCCCCGTCCGCCGCGCGCCCGACCTGCCTGATCCGTACCGCGGTAGTGGGGGCAAGTCCTGTACCAACGGGGATGCGTCGTAGAATCAACCGCTTGCCGACATGCCCGCCGAGCGGGTTCCCCCGTTCTTCCGTGGCTGGGCAACGAACTACCCTGTTGCTCCGGTCGCTCTCTCTCCGCAGTTTCTGCGGAGCAAGGCCCCCGCGCGGGTCGCCTTGACAGCGCGCGCGCCGGCCCCGCATGATCCTGAATGGATGGATTCGCACGATCTCCCCTCGCTCCCCGCCGGCCGCGCGGCCACGCTCATCGCGGATGGCGCGCTCTCACCGATGGATCTGCTCGAGTCGTGCCTCGCGCGCATCGCGGAGCGCGACGCGGAGATCCGCGCGTGGGTCTACGTGGACGAAGCGGGCGCGCGCGCCGTCGCGCGCGAGCGCCACGACGAGGCGCGGGTGGGCCGGCGGCGCGGGCCGCTGCACGGCGTGCCGGTGGGCATCAAGGACATCTTCCACGTGGCGGGCATGACCACCACGTGCGGCGCCGCGCCCGTCTTTCACACCGTCGCCACCGAGGACGCGGCCGCGGTGGCGCGGCTCCGCGCGGCGGGCGCGATCATCCTCGGCAAGGCACACACCACCGAGTTCGCCTACTTCGAGCCCGGCCCCACGCGCAATCCGTGGAACCCGGCGCACACGCCGGGCGGCTCGTCCTCCGGCTCCGCGGCGGCGGTGGCCGCGCGCATGACGCCGCTGGCCCTGGGGACCCAGACGGTGGGCTCGCTGCTGCGGCCCGCCGCCTACTGCGGCGTGGTGGGCTTCAAGGGCACCCACGGCCTGATCCCCACCGAGGGCGTCGTGCCGCTCGCGTGGAGCCTCGACCACGTGGGCGTCTTCGCGCGCGCGGTCGCGGACGTGGCCCTGGCCGCCGGGGTGCTCGCGGGGCGCCCGCTCGCCGGCCCGGCGCCGCGGCCGCCGCGGCTCGCGTTGGCCCCCGAGCTGGTCGAGCGCGCCACCCCGGAGACCGCGGCCGAAGTGCGCGCGACGGCGGCGCGCCTCGCGCGCGCGGGCGCGACCATCGAGGAAGTGAAGCTGCCCGCGTCGTTCGCGGGCGTGCACGCGGCGGGCCGCGCGGTGCTCGAAGTGGAGGCGAGCGCCTATCACGAGGAGCTCTACCGGGTCCACGCCGCCGCCTACCGGCCGCGCACGCGCGAGCTGATCGCGGGCGGGCTCACGCGGCCCGCGGTGGCCTACGTGCGGGCGCAGCGCGCGCGGCTCGCCTTCCGCGAGGAGGTCATGCCGCTGCTCGCGGCCCACGACGCGCTGCTGTCGCCGACCGCGCCGGCGCCCGCGCCGGAAGGGCTCGGCGCGACGGGAGATCCCTGGTTCTGCGCGCCGTGGAGCTTCGCGGGCGTACCCGCGTGCTCGCTGCCGAGCGCGGTGTCGGCGCTCGGGCTGCCCCACGCGGTGCAACTCGTCGCGGCCGCGGAGCGCGACGCGGAGCTGCTCGCGGTGGCTGCATGGTGCGAGCGCGTGCTAGACTTCAAACTCTCACCATCGACGTAACGGTGCAAGCTTTGCGCAAGGAACGAGCGCGGTAGAAGGGTGGTTGATCAGCCAGTGGCAGACCCAGGTGGCCGGTTCGCGCTGAGGCGTTTCTTCTCGTCGTCGCGCTCTGCCTCCCCGCGTGGCCTCGCGCCGACGCAGCCCGCCCTCGCCACCGGCGTGATGAGCGGAGAGGTGCTCGCGGGCGCGGCGCGACCGCGGTCCTGGACCGCGCGCGTGCGCGACTTGCTGCTGCGCCGGTACGTCCTCTTCCCCCTCATCGCGGTGGTCGTGGCTCTCGCCACGCTCGTGGAGGTGCGCACCTCGGCGGTGCAGGCCCTCGTGCTCTCGCACGCGGCCGCCGTGCTGACCTACGGCGTGGAGGCGGGCCCGAGCCCGGCCATCCGCTTCCCGCGGACCGGCCCCTACGACGAGCGGCTCGGCTATACCCGGCTCGCCGGCTTCGTCGAGCGGCTCGAGGGGGCGGGCTATCGCGTCGAGCGCCAGGCGCGGCTCTCGCCCGGCCTCGACCGGCTGGCCGCGTGGGGCGTCGCGCTGCCGTACCGCGAGAAGACGCGCGCGGGGCTCGAGGTCCTGGACCGCGGGCAGCGGCCGCTCTACGCCACGCGCTATCCCGAGCAGGTCTACGAGCGCTTCGAGACGGTGCCGGCGCTGCTCGTCAACACGGTGCTCTTCATCGAGAACCGCGAGCTCCTCGAGACGGGCCATCCCTTCCGCAACCCGGTGGTGGACTGGCGGCGGCTCGCCAAGGCGGTCGGGGTCGAGGCGATCGGGCGCCTGGGCGGCGAGCGACACTCCATCGGGGCGAGCACGCTCCCCACCCAGCTCGAGAAACTCCGGCACTCGCCGGACGGGCGCACGCGCTCGCCGGGGGACAAGCTGCACCAGATGATCTCGGCGAGCCTGCGCGCCTACCAGGGCGGCGCGCAGACCCGGGCCACGCGCCGGCAGATCCTGGTGGACTACCTCGACTCGCTCCCCCTCGCCGCCGCGCCCGGTCACGGCGAGGTGCACGGCATGGGCGACGGCCTGCGCGTCTGGTACGGTCTCGACTTCAAGGAGGCCAACGCGCTCCTCGCGGCCAAGCCCGCGGTCTCCGACGCGGCGCGCGCCCATGTGTTCAAGCGCGCGCTCAGCCTGATCCTGGCGGTGCGGCGACCCTATCACTACCTGGTCGAGAATCCGCGCGCGCTCGAAGAGTTCACCGACAGCTACCTGCGCGTGATGGCCCGCGCGGGCGTGATCGACGCGGGCCTGCGCGACGCCGCGCTCGCGGCGCGGCTCGCGCCGCGCCCGGGCAGCGGGCCGGCCACCGTGGCCTTCGTGGAGCGCAAGGGCGCCAACCTGGTGCGCAGCCGGCTCACCACCCTGCTGAACGTGCCCGGCCTCTACGACCTCGACCGGCTCGATCTCACCGCCTCCAGCACGCTCGACGCGCGCGGCCAGGAGGCGGCGGCCCGGCTCCTGCGCTCGCTGCGCGAGGCCGCGACCATCGAGCGCCTCGGGCTCGTCGGGGAGAAGCTCCTGGGCGGCGGCGATCCCGCGCGCGTGCTCTACAGCGTCACGATCTACGAGCGCGGCCCCCACGCCAACCGGGTCCGCATCCAGACCGACAACCTCGACCAGCCTCTCGACATCAACGGGGGCGCGCGGATCGACCTGGGCTCCACCGCCAAGCTCCGCACCCTGATCTCGTATCTCGAGGCGGTCGCCGCGCTCCACGACCGGTACGCGCGCCTCGGGCCGGCCGAGCTCGGCACGGCGCGCCCGCACCCGAAGGACCGCCTGGGCGCGTGGGCGGTCGAGTACCTCGCCGCCGCGCGCGGCACCGACAAGAGCCTGCAGGCCATGCTGGAGGCGTCGCTCGAGCGCCGCTACTCGGCGAGCCCGGCGGAGGCCTTCTTCACCGGCGGCGGGCTCCACACCTTCGGCAACTTCGACCGCGAGGACGACCGCAAGGTGATGACAATCCGCGAGGCCTTCCAGAACTCGGTGAACCTCGTCTTCATCCGCCTGATGCGCGACGTGGTCACCACCCACCTCTACGGCTCCGAGAGCTCGCTCGCCGTGCGCCTCGCCGATCCCCTCGACCCACGCCGCGATCGGTACCTGAGCCGCTTCGCGGACCGGGAGGGCAGCGAGTTCATCCGGCGCTTCTACCGAAAGTACCAGGGCCTGTCCCTCGACGCCTCGCTCGATCTGGTCCTGAGCGGAGCGCGCCCCACTCCCAACGGGCTGGCCACCGCGCTGCGCTCGGTCTACCCGGAGGTGAGCCTCGAGGTCTTCCGCGAGCTGCTCGCCGCGCGCCTGCCCGGCCGCGCGCTGTCGGACGCGGTGGTCGTGGAGCTCTACGAGCGGGCGGACCCGCAGGCGATGCCGCTCGCCGATCGCGGCTACGTGGCGGGCGTGCACCCGCTCGAGCTATGGCTGGTGAGCTACCGGCGGCGGCACCCCGGCGCGGGCATCACCCAGGTGGTCCGGGCCAGCAGCGCCGAGCGCCAGGCCGTCTACGGCTGGCTCTTCTTCACGCGCCACCGCAACGCGCAGGATCACCGCATCGCGAGCCTGCTGGAGATCGAGGCTTTCCTCGACATCCACCGGAGCTGGGAGCGGCTGGGCTACCCGTTCGCTTCGCTCACCCCGTCGCTGGCCACCGCCATCGGCAGCTCCGGCGATCGCCCGGCCGCCCTCGCCGAGCTGATGGGCATCATCCTCAACGACGGCGTCCGCCTGCCCACCGTGCTCGTGGACGGCCTCGACTTCGCGCTGGGCACGCCCTACGAGACACACCTGGGCCGCGCGGAGGTACCCGCGACCCAGGTGCTGGCGCCCGAGGTGGCCGTGGTGGTGCGGGGCCTGCTGACCCAGGTGGTCGAGCAGGGCACCGCGCGCGGCCTCCGACCCGCGCTGGCGCAGCCGGGCGGCGGCCCGCACGTGGCGGGCGGCAAGACCGGCACCGGCGATCACCGCTACTACGTCTACGCCAAGAACGGCGCGGTGGTGGACTCGCGCGTGGTGAGCCGGGCGGCCACCTTCGTCTTCATGCTCGACAACCGCTACTTCGGCACCGTCACCGCCTACGTGCCGGGGCCCGAGGCCGCGCGGTTCCACTTCACGAGCGCGCTGCCGGTGCGCGTCACGGGGCTGCTCATGCCCACACTCGATCGCCTCTCCGCGCCCGCACCCGCGGTGCCCGCGCCCTTCTCCGCTTCCCCCTAGTCCGCGGCTCTCCCTACGGTCGGGCGGGGCGCCGGGGGGCGGGGGCGCCCTCCCCGGAACACGCTGACTCGCCACCCGCGTGGGCTCTCGAGCGAGCCACGAGATGGGGCCGCTAAGCTTCGGCTGCGCGCAGAAGACACGGTTCCGGGGAGGGCGCCCCCGCCCCCCGGCGCCCCGCCCTATGCGCCCGCGTCACCGCCCCGCATGACGGAGGGCGCTTCGAGCGCGGGCTTCGCCCGCGCAATCCTGCTTTTCGGGGGGAGGCAGGGAGGAGTGCGCCGTCAGGCGCGCGACGACCGTCGGAAGGGGGGCAGAGCCCCCCTCCGAGCTAGTACACGTCGTCGCGCTCGCCGAATTCGAACTGGTAGGTGGTCTCGTCGAGCTCGGTGTTGGTGACGAGGCGCTTGCGGGCGAGGAGATCCTCGAAGGTATGGAGCCAGATCTCGTAGTAGACGAACGGGCCGCCGCGGGCTTCCGCGGCGGCGACCTGGGCGATGAGGGTCTGGCGGAACTCGTCCCATTCGTAGAGACCGCGCTCGTGCAGGGCCACCGCCATCCCGAAGACCCGGCCCTGCCAGGGCTCCTCGAAGACCAGCTCGCCGTTCTTCCGCGGCAGGGCGGCCCGGCCCTCCATCACCGCGACCACGCGGTCCACCGTGAGGGCGCGGCCCTCGCTGGTCATCCCCGAGGGCATGGACTCGCAGGCATGCGCGCGCCCGCGCCAGAGGCGGGCGTCGTCCACCGGCTGGCCGTCGGGACGCGGCTGCCAGGCGGAGGCGGTGAAGTGATACGGCGCGAGCGCCGGCGGCGGCGGCAGGCAGGCGTCGGCGTCCAGCATGGTCTCGACGTGATCGTAGAGCGCGACGGCGAGCGCGTCCGAGTCGATCGAGTGGAACCACTGGGCCTGACCGTCGAAGAGCAGGAGCGCCACGTTGGCGAGCGCGCAGGGGCCCAGGCAGCCGCCGATGGTGAGGTGGATGACATTGCGCAGCCGCCGCCGCTCCCATTCGCGGTGGAAAGTCTCGGTGGGGACCGGCGCGAAGCCGTCCTCGGTGCGCCCGCAGCAGCAGGCGGTGGCGCAGACGAAGAGCTGCCCCCGGAAGCGCGCCACGTTGACGCGCCGCCCGTCGCGGCACACCACGATATTCCGCCGCCGCTCGTACCCGGAGCCGTCGCCGCTCAGGAGACGCCGGGCCCCGGCTCCGCCACGCCGATGAGGGCGTCGCGGGTGATCAGCGGCACCAGCTCCGTCTCACCCAGGCTCTCGGTGCCCGCCGGCCGGCGCGGCAGCACCATGTAGCGCATCTCCGCGCTCGAGTCCCAGACGCGGATCTCGCGCGCCGCCGGCACCGAGAGCCCCATCTCCTGGAGGATCGCCCGCGGCTCGCTGACCGCGCGCGAGCGGTAGGCGGGCATCTTGTACCAGGTTGGCGGCAGCCCCAGCACCGGCCACGGGTAGCAGGAGCAGAGCGTGCACACGATCAGGTTGTGCACCGCCTCCGTGTTCTCCACCACCATCAGCATCGCGTAGTCGAGGTTGAATCGCCCGAGCGCGGCCCGGGGGTCGCCCAGGAGCAGCCGCCGGTAGTCGGGATCCGTCCACGCCTTCGCCACCGCGCGGGCGCCCACCATCGGGCCGGTGTCCGCCTCGTAGCGCTGGATCACCCGGTCCACCGCGTCGGGGGCCAGGATGCCCTTCTCGAGCAGCAGCGACTCCAGCGCCCGCACGCGGGAGACGATATAGGGGTCGACGTTGGGGTGGTTCTTGCCCATCCGACTTACCTCCCGGGCAGGAGATAGCTCTCCCAGAGATCGATGTGCACGGCCTGGTTCGGCTCCGCCGACTCGCCCCACAGCTCCCGCGCGTCGAAGCGCACGCTGTAGAGGGGCTGCGGCTGCTCGCCCTCGCCGTGGGCGTTGGTGTCGGGGAAGACGTGGATGCCGTGGCAGCAGTGGACGACGCCGCGCTTGCCGCGCGCGTAGCGCGGCAGCCGCGTGTGCCCGTGCGGGTGCATCGCGCGGGTGAGGACCGCGTCGCCCGGTCCGAACCGCGGCGTGGCCCCGGTCTCGCGGATGAAGTCCATCAGCGACGCCGGCCTGGAGGCGCCCCGCGGCCGCGGCGGCCCTGGGAACGCCGCCGTGGCCGGCGCGTCGAGCTTCTGCTCGAAAAACGCCTGGCGCGCGGTCAGCTCCTCCGCGCCCACTACGCCCTTCTCGAGCAGGACCCGGGTCATCCCCTCGAGCCACTTCTCGTAGTAGGTCGCGCGCAGGTAGTGAGCGGGAGCCATGCGCTCGATGCCGTGGCGAAACTCGTCGATGTTGTAGAGCAGGCCCAGGCGGCCCGCGTGCTGCATGGCCAGCACCACGGCTTCCCAAGCGGCGTGGAACGTGGGCTCGTTCTGCTCCCGCTCCACCGGCCCGAAGCCCTGCATCCCCCCCAGATCGTGCACCCCGTCCATACGCCGCGATTCTACCTCAGTGGGTTCGCGGGGGCTCGGCGTGAGCGGGCGGCGGTTCGGCGGGCACGCCGGCGTGGCGGGCGCGCAGCGCCATCCAGAGCTCGAGGCGCGACCACTCGGGGGTGTCCACGTAGCGGCCCCGCGCGGGATCGATCCACGGGTTCGGCAGGAAGACGGTCAGCATCTGCTCGCCGCGGCCGTTCCAGAGGCGCAGGCCCCAGGAGCTGGGCCGCCCGGCCCGGTCGCGGTTCTGGAAGAACGCGGCGCGGGCGCAGCGGCGCCACTCGGCCAGCGCGGGGGGTGTGGGCAGCCCGGGCGAGCCCCGGTGCGGGCCGATGCAGAGGTGGAAGTGCCAGGACTCGCTGCCCTCGACCTGCACGGTGAGGTAGCCGTCCAGCACGGAGAGGGTCGGCCGCCGGCCGAACCGGCCTTCGAACACCGCACCCTCGATGCACGGGCCGAAGATCACGTCCTCCCAGTGCTCCTCGAACACCTCCCGGAGCAGGGCGAGCAGCCCGGCCTCCGTGCACGCGACCGCGAAGTACTCGGTGCGGCTGCCGTCGAGATTCTCCTGCACGGTGATTTCAGAGCTCACGCCGGGGTCAGGGCTCACGCTGGCCCACCCGCGCGGCGGTCAGGGCGCGCCGGTCCACCCGCGAGAGCGCGCGCGCCATGGCGGGCCGCAGCAGCCGCGTGTGCGGGATCTCGAGCAGATGCTCGGCGATCCACCAGAGATCCTCCTCGGTCGTCATCCAGCCGGGCCGCGTCCGGTCGAAGCGGGCCAGGTTCACCGGTCCCGCCCAGGCCCGCAAAGTCCGGTCGCCCCGCAGGTTGATGTAGCCGTCGAAGTAGCTCATGACCAGCTCGCGCAGGCTCCGGTGCACCGGCTCGCGATAGCGCAGCCCCGAGAAGTTCGACTTGGCGATGGCGCCCCAGTGCCCGCGGCTCCGGAACACCGCCACCACGTGATCGGTGTCCTGCACCGCCTCCAGATCCAGCAGGAACGGCGGAAAGCCGAGCACGCGCAGCGCCGCCGCCGCGAACACCGCGCCCTCCAGGCAATGCGCGGTGCGCTCGTGCAGCACCCGGCGCGGCGACCACGCGGTGCCCGCCAGGTGATACGGCATGGTGTCCAGCGCCCGCTGGATGCCGATGGGGCTCCGCAGCGCCCGCAGCGCGCGCAGCTCGCGCGGGGAGAAGCCCAGGGCCGCGATCGAGCGGGCCGGGCTCAGAGCCGGTAGAGCTCCCGGGCATTGTCGCAGAGGATGCGCCGGCGCGTCGCCTCCGCCACACCCCGGAAGTTCTCCTCGATGGCCCGCTGCGAGTCCGGCCAGGTGCTGTCGGCATGCGGGTAGTCGGAGGCCCACATCACCCGGCCCGCGCCGAGCACGTCCACCAGGCGCAGCCCGACCAGGTCGAGCTGGAAGGTGGCCCACACCTGGCGCTTCCAGTACTCGCTGGGCGGCATGGTGAGGCGCAGCCCGCCGTGCGCGCGCCAGTACTCGGCGGCGTCCACGAAGCGCTCGTAGGTGTCGTCCATGCGCTCCAGCATGTAGGGCAGCCAGCCGATGCCGGTCTCGGCCAGCACGATCCGCAGCCCGGGGTGACGCTCGAGCGCGCCCGAGAAGATCACCGCGGCGAGCGGCTCGTCCATCTGGAGCGTCGAGCACGCCACCCGCACGCCCATGTTGCCGGGATCGGCGGCCTTGGGCCCGCTGAAGGTCACGGTGCGCAGCCCGCCGCCCAGATGGAAGCCGATCGGCAGCCCGGTCTCCGCGGCGGCGTCCCAGAGGGGCTCCCACGCCTCGTCCCAGAGCGGCAGCTCGACCCGCGCGGCGAGGAACATGCCGGTGCGCAGCCCGAGCTGGGCGAGCGAGCGCACCTCGTCGGCGGCGACCTTCGGCTCGTCGATCGGGATCAGCCCCGCGCCGATCAGCCGCTCGGGCGCGGTGGCGCAGAATTCGGCGAGCCACTCGTTGTAGGCGTGGTAGCAGACCTGGCGCAGCGCGGGATCCTTGATCAGCAGCGGCACGATCGGCCCGTACATCACGGTGGCGTCGACCCCGTCGCGGTCCATGTCGGCCAGGCGCAGCGCGGTGGTGGTCGGGCGCAGCACGTCGGGCTCGAGCACCCCACCCCTCTCCAGCGCGAGCCGCCGCCCGCCCATGGAGCCGGCCACGCCCTTGCGGCCGCCCCACGGATCCCAGCGCTCCTCCCCGCAGACCCAGTAGGGCCCGGCGTCCGTCTCGACCACCCGGGGCGCGCGCTCGCGCCACGCCGCCGGCACCCGCTTCTGCCAGAGGTCGCGCGGCAGCCACTGCATGTCGATGTGATCGTCGGCCGAGATGATCCGGTAGTTCATGCGGGCTCTCTCCATTTGCAGGCTCGGGCGCGTGCTACCAGTCGAGGCGGGACTCGAGGACCACGCCGCGGCGCCGGTTCAGCCAGCGGGTGAAGCGCACCACCTGGAAGAACCCCCAGAGCGACAGGCGCAGGTGCTTCGGCAGGCTGCCGAACGAGCCGCCCGCGAGCACGCCGGTGACCGCGGGGACCATGCCCAGCACATTGCGCGGGCGCAGGAAGACCTCGAGGAAGGCGCGGTCGTAGAAGGACTCGATGAAGCGCTCGAAGGGCCGCGTGCCCCGGCGCACCGCGCGCTCGTAGGCGCGGAAGCGCCGGGCCTCGAACCGGTCGCCGCGGAAGGCCCGCAGGATCGCGCCCGCGGCCAGCTCGCCCGACTGCATCGCCAGGAACACCCCGGGCGAGAAGATCGGGTCCACGAAGGCCACCGCGTCGCCCACGCACAGGAACCGGTCCCCCACCACCGGCTCCACCGCGTACGCGAAGTTCGCGGTGGTGTACAGCTCGGTGACAAGCGAAGATCCCTGGAGGTTGTCGCGCACCGCGTGGCAGCGCTCGACCATGTCGTCGAACAGCTCCTGGAGCGAGCCGCGGCGCGCCTTGACCACTTTCTGGTGGAGCACGCAGCCGACGCTGGTCTCGTCGCGCGCGAGCGGGATGTACCAGAACCAGCCCTCCGGGAAGATGTGGATGCGGACGTGGCCTTCCTCGCGGCCGGGGAAGCGGCGCGCCCCGCGGAAGTAGGCGAAGATGGCCACCTTGCCCAAACCCGGCCGCGGCTTCCGCTGCCCCTGGCGCGCGGCCAGGAAGGCGTCGCGGCCGCTCGCGTCCACCAGGAAGCGGGCGCGCAGCTCGCGCTCGGCGTCGCCCAGGTTGACGCGGGCGGTGACGCCGTCGGCATCGAACACCACCTTCTCGACGGTGGCGGGCTGCAGCCGCGTCACCCCCTGTGCCACCGCGTGGTCCAGGAGGATCTGGTCGAACTCGGCGCGGTGCACGTCGAGCGTGAAGGCGGGCCACGGCCGGCCGGGCTTGAAGTCGAAGGTGGACGAGAGGCCCAGCTCCTGGTCGTGGAAGGTCGCGCCATACTTCATCTGGAAGCCGTGCGCGAGCACCCGATCGAGCACGCCCAGGCGGCGGCAGATGTCCATGCACGTCGGGATCAGGGACTCGCCGACCTTGAAGCGCGGGAAGGCCTCGCGCTCCACCAAGGTGACGCGCAGCCCGCCCCGGGCGAGGAAGGTCGCGGTGGTGCTGCCGCCCGGACCGCCGCCCACCACCAGCACGTCGGCGTCATGAGAAGGCCTGGCCACGCCCGGCATCTTACCCGATCCCGCGGGCGACCCGCGAGTCCCTGGGCCACGGGTTTGCCGCCCCTCGCCGGGCATGCTAGCCTCGGCCCCGCGCTGGCCCGGGCGGAGAGGAGGAACGCCAATGACCGACATCCGGATCGTGTCCGATCCCCATGCCTCCGAGAGCCTCAAGCAGGTCGTGGTGGACCATCTCGACACCTACAACGTCGCGGTCACCGGGTTCCGCGAGTACTCCCCGGTCAATCTCTTCCTCCGGGACGCGGGCGATGAGGTGGTGGGGGGGCTCCTCGCGGGGATCTGGGGCGGCGTCCTCTTCGTCCGCATCCTCTGGGTCAGCGAGGCCCTGCGCGGGGAGGGCTTCGGCCGGCGCCTGATGGAGACGGCCGAGCGGCGCGCGGTGGAGCGCGGCTGCCGCCACGTCTATCTCGACACGTTCAGCTTCCAGGCCCCCGGCTTCTACGAGAAGCTCGGCTACCAGACCTACGCCAAGGCCCACGACTGGCCGGTCGGGCACGCGCACCATTTCCTCAGGAAGGATCTGCCGCCCGCGCCATGATCAAGCTCGTGTTCTGCCTGCGCCGCCTGCCCCACCTCTCCCGCGAGGAGTTTCAGCGCTACTGGCTCGACACCCACGGCCCGCTGGTGCGCGAGCTGGCCCCCGCCCTGGGGGCCAAACGCTACACCCAGGTGCACACGGTGACGTCCGCCTTCAGCGAGGCGATGCGCCGCCACCGGGGGGCGCCGGAGGACTTCGACGGCGTCGCCGAGCTCTGGTGGGAGACCGTGGAGGATTTCGCCCGCGCGGGCGCGACGCCCGAGGGCCGGGCGGCGGGGCGCCGGCTCCTCGAGGATGAAAAGCGTTTCATCGATCTCACGCGCTCACCGATCTGGTTCGGCGAGGAGCACACGCTGGTCGATCACACCCGGTAACTTTCGCGACGCCACGTATCCGTTACGCGGTAACTAGTACTCGTCCGGCCCGCCCCCGCAATAGGCGGTAGAACGATAGGGCCGGCTCTCCCCTGAAAGCGCGCGTGTTCCCGAAGATTTCATCCGAACCTCGAGCGCCGGCCCCCACCGCCCTCCCGCGCCGACCGTTGGCACAACACTTGTTTCTTGCGATCTGCAATCGCCGCAATCTTCGGTCAGGAGGCATCAGATGGGACGTCTGATCACGCTTGTTCTCATTTCGCTCATCGTGGTGGTGGGTAGCCTCGGGATCGCGCCCGCCGCCCACGCCATTCCTTCGTGCGTCAGCGCGGGCGATGTTACCGCGCTGGGGTCGGCCGGATGCAATCTCGGAAACCTGAACTTCACCGACTTCGCGGTGAGCCCGGTCGGCATGGCCGCGAAGATCTACCTCGGGGCGTTCTCGGCGGTGGTGGGCAACAATGTCAACCTGTCCTTCCAGGTCGCACACAGTCCCTCGCCTGCCACACTCTCCGACATCGTCTTCATGTACACGGTCAAGACCTTGAGCGGGCTGCCCGAGCTGGGTGGGATGGACCTCTACAACGGGGGCTTGAACGTCACGATCAAGGAGACGGTGTGCGCGACCAAGATCGTGGGCGGGGTCTGCCCGAGCGGCGCCCTCGCGGACTATGTCGTGACGGCCGGGAAGACCGGAGAGGGGACCTTCTCACCGCTTCTGTCCACGATCTACATCAACAAGGACATCCAGTTCGGGTACCACGGCTTCATCAGCGAGTTCATGAACAGTCACGACGAGCCACCGATCGCGACCCCGGAGCCGGCCACGCTCCTGCTCGTGGGCGGAAGCCTCGTCGCGGCCGGCCTCGCCGCCCGTCGCCGCGCAGCCCGGAAAGCCGGCGCCGCCTAGCGAGGATAGCCGAGGGCCTTCAGCGAGTCGCTGATCTCGGCGAGGATCGCGGGGTCGTCGATGGTGGCGGGCACGGTGTGCTCGACGCCATCGGCGATCTTCTTCATGGTCCCGCGCAGGATCTTGCCCGAGCGGGTCTTGGGCAGCCGCTTCACCACCGCCACCGTCTTGAACGCGGCCACCGGCCCGATCTTCTCGCGGACCAGCTCCACCAGCTCGCGGCAGAGGTCGGCGTCGGCGCGGGCCACGCCGGCCTTGGTGACCACGAGCCCCACCGGCACCTCGCCCTTGATCTCGTCGGCCACGCCCATCACCGCGCACTCCGCCACGTCCGGGTGCGCGGAGAGCACCTCCTCCATGGCGCCAGTGGAGAGCCGGTGCCCGGCCACGTTGATGATGTCGTCCACGCGGCTCATGATGTAGATGTAGTCGTCCTCGTCCTTGTAGCCCGCGTCCCCGGTGAGGTAGTAGCCCGGGTGCCGCGCGAGGTACGAGCTCTCGTAGCCCGCATCGTTGTTCCAGAGCGTGGGCAGGCTGCTGGGCGGCATCGGCAGCTTCACCGCGAGGGACCCGATCTGTCCGGCCGGCACCTCCCGGTTGTCCTCGCCCAGCACGCGGATGTCGTAACCCGGCACGACCTTGGTCGGCGAGCCCGGCTTGACCGGCAGCATGCCGAGTCCCACGCAGTTGGCCGCCATCGGCCAGCCGGTCTCGGTCTGCCACCAGTGATCCACGACCGGGACCTGGAGCTTCTCGCGCGCCCAGAGCAGGGTGGCCGGGTCGCAGCGCTCCCCGGCCAGGAAGAGCGTGCGGAAGCGCGAGAGGTCGTACTTCCCCATGTGGGCGCCTTGCGGGTCCTCCTTCTTGATCGCGCGGAAGGCGGTGGGCGCGGTGAACATCGCGTTCACCCCGTGCTGGGCGCAGAGCCGCCAGAACGCGCCGGAGTCGGGCGTGCCCACCGGTTTGCCTTCGTACAGGATGGTGGTGCAGCCCCGGAGCAAGGGCGCGTAGACGATGTAGGAGTGCCCGACCACCCAGCCGATGTCGGAAGCGGCCCAGAACGTCTCCCCCGCGCCCATGCCGTAGACCGCGTCCATGCTCCACTTGAGCGCGACCGCGTGGCCGCCGTTGTCACGGACGACTCCCTTCGGAATTCCGGTGGTCCCCGAGGTGTACAGGATGTAGAGCGGATCCGTGGCGGCCACCGGCACGCACTCGACCGGAGAGGCCGCCGCCACCGCCTCCCCCCAGTCCACGTCGCGGCCCGGCACGAGCGACGCCGCCTCCATCGGCCGCTGCAGGATCAGGCAGCGCGCCGGCTTGTGCGAGGCCATCGCGATGGCCTGGTCCAGGAGCGGCTTGTAGGGGATCACCCGGCTGCCCTCGATGCCGCAGGACGCGGAGAGCATGACCTTCGGTTTCGCGTCGTCGATGCGGGTGGCCAGCTCCTTGGGGGCGAAGCCGCCGAACACCACCGAGTGGATCGCCCCGATGCGCGCGCACGCGAGCATCGCGATCACCGCCTCCGGCACCGCCGGCATGTAGATGATGACCCGGTCGCCCTTCTCCACTCCCTGCCGGCGCAGCGCCCCCGCGAAACGCGCGACCTCGTCGCGCAGCTCGAAGTAGGTGAACGCGCGAACGGTCTGGGTCACCGGGGAGTCGTAGATCAGGGCGGTCTGCTTGCCGCGGCCGCGATCCACGTGGAGATCGAGCGCGTTGTAGCAGGTGTTCAGCACGCCGCCCGCGAACCAGCGGTAGTAGGGCGGGCGCGAGGCGTCGAGCACCCGGTCCCAGCGCTTCTCCCAGTGGATGTCCTCGGCGCGCGCGGCCCAGAAGCCCTCCGGGTCGTCGAGCGCGCGCCGGTACACCTCGTCGTAGATCGTCGCCATGATCGCCGCCTCCCTGGCCCCGGACTGTACAACGCGCCGCCCTGCCTTGCCAGCGGCGGGCGCGCCACCTATCATCGGGCCAGCCCATGCGCGCGCGCTTCTTCGCCGGCCTCCTCCTCGCCGCCACGCTCCCCGCCCCGGCCACGTGGGCCGCCGACGAGGAGGTTCGCACGATCCCGGCGCGGCCGGGCGTCACCGAGTCGTTCCTCCTCCTGCGCCCGGCCGGCACGCCGGTGGCCAGCGTGATCATCTTCGCGGGCGGCGACGGCAACCTCGCGATGACCGCCGACGGGATCGGCCAGCTCCAGGGCAATTTCCTGGTGCGGACCCGGATGCGCTGGGTTCGCGAGGGCTTCCTGGTGGCCGTGCTGGACCAGCCCTCCGATCGGAAGAACGGGCTGTGGAACTTCCGCACGACGTCCGACCACGCGGCGGACGTCAAGCAGGCCATCGCGGCGGTGCGCGAGCTCGCCCGCGTGCCGGTGTGGCTCGTGGGCACCAGCATGGGCTCGCTCTCCGCGGCCAACGCGGCGGCCCGGCTCCCCGAGGGCGGGCCCGACGGGATCGTGCTCACCTCCTCGGTCACCGAGACCTCGAAGCTGAGCTACGAGACGACACGCCACGCCGGGCTCGGCGACATTCGCGTGCCCACGCTCGTGGTCCACCACAAGGACGACACCTGCCGGGCCTCGCCCTATTCCGGCGCGGAGGACATCCTGAAGGCGCTCAAGCGGGCGCCGGTCAAGGAGCTGATGGCCTTCGAGGGCGGGAGCCCGGCCATCTCGCCGCCGTGCGAGGCGAAGGCCCCCCACGGATACCTCGGGATCGAGGCGAAGGTGGTCTCGGCGATCGCCGCCTGGATCCGCGCCCACTGACGAAGCCGCGGGCCCGGCCGCGGCGCTAGACGGCCACGTACGGGGTCTGGCGCGTGCGGCGGATGCGCGCCTGGATGTCGCGCACCCGATCCTGCTCGAAGTCGATCTGCACCTCGTGGTTCTCCATCTCCCAGTGGCTCACGGTGGCGAACCAGCCGAACCGCCGGCCGCGGTGCGGCACCAGGCGCTCGCCGCGGTAGATCACCGCGCGGATCTCGCCCGTGGGCAGGCGCTGCTCCTCCTCGGGCGCGCTGCCCACCAACCGGAGCACGTCCTGGTAGGTCGTCTCGCCGGGCCGGATGCGCGCCAGCACCTCCTGCGACGGCACCTCGCCGCGGGCCCGCCCGGTGGCCTCCCCGCGCCCGACGTGCACCCGGTCGCGCAGGGTCCGGATGAGCTTGCGGAGCACGTTGCCGACGATCGGCCCGGTGAGATTGCCCAGGCCCAGGAGCAGCGCGGAAAGGAGGATGGGCCGCCAGGGCAGCCGTCCCTGGAAGTAGACGAACTGCACCTTCAGCACCTGCGGCACGATGCCGTCCGCGGCGATGAGGGGAATCGAGAACGTGTCCGTGTTCTCCCGCGTCTCGCTCATCCTGCGGAGCGCGGTGGACGGGATCACCTCGTCGATCTTGAGGTGGTTCGCCTCCGCGAAGTTGATCATGAGGCGGGAGAAGTCGGCGGCGAGCGGGATGACCCGATCGCGGTTGCCGTAGTAGAGCGGGTACAGGGACGAGTAGCCGACGTCACCGAAGCTCAGCGTGATGATGTTGCGGCGGCCCCAGAACGCTTCCTCGAGCCAGCTCACGCGCCGCGGTGTGATGACGCCCTTGGCCGCGAGCTCGAGCCGGGGGATCCAGTCGAGGCTCGCCAGCTCGGGCTTCCACGGGATGCGGATGTAGGTCGCGGGCTTCGCGCCACGCGCGAGCCCCTGCGGCCGCGCGAAGGTGACGAAGAAGGCGCTGCCGAGATCTCGCCGGCCGGCCGCGCCCGCCCCGGTGCCCATCTGGAGCCGGTTCCGGGCCGAGAACGGGACGCGGCCGTGGACGAACACCTTGAATCCAGCGGTCTCCACCTGCCGCGCCAGCGCGGGATCGGCGCCGTCGGCGCCGTCGGTCCCGACCAGCTCGCCCGGCCAGAGGAGAAAGATGTCCTGGGCGAACTCGGACGGGTCGCGCGCCGGCGGCGGGGCCACGCTGAACGAGACCTGGATCATGAGCGGGCCCGGACGGTCGTCCACGTCCTTCCGCTGGACGTTCGCGGTGATGAAGACCGGCGCGATCCAGAACTCGGGATGCGGCTTGGACGCGATGAAGACCTGCGCGGAGGCGACCGCGGGGCTCAGGCCGAGGGCGAGGAGAGCGGCCGCGACCGCGCGCGCCAGGCGCCCGCGCCGGATCACTTGGTGGGATCCTCCCCGACGCGCACGATCAGCTTGCCGAAGTTCCTGCCCTGCAGCAGCCCGATGAAGGCCTCCGGCGCCTTCTCGAGGCCGACCACGACGTCCTCGCGGTGCTTGAGCCGGCCCTCGCGCAGCCAGCCGCCGCAGTCCTTCAGGAAATCGGGCAGCCGGGCCAGGTGGTCCGACACCATGAAGCCCTTCACGAGGGCGCGGTTGAAGAGCAGGGGGCGCAGGTTCGGACCGGGCACCGATTCGGTCGCGTTGTACTCGGAGATGAGCCCGCAGAGGGGGATGCGCGCGTTCATGTTGAGGAGCTGCATCACCGCCTGCAGCACGTCGCCGCCCACGTTCTCGAAGTACACGTCGATGCCGCCCGGGCAGGCGGCCTTGAGCGAGGCGAGGAGATCGCCCTTCTTGTAGTTCACGCAGGTGTCGAAGCCGAGCTCGCGCACGACGTAGTCGCACTTGTCCTGGGATCCCGCGATGCCCACCGCGCGGGCGCCCTTGATCTTGGCGATCTGCCCCACCGCGGAGCCCACCGCCCCCGAGGCCGCGGAGACCACCACCGTCTCACCCGGCTTGGGCTGGCCGATGTCGAGCAGGCCCACGTAGGCGGTCATGCCGGGCATGCCGAGCACGCCCAGCGCGGTGGACACCGGCGCCTGCTTGGGATCGAGCTTGCGCACCGCCGCGCCCTTGGCCACCGCGTGGGACCGCCAGCCATCGTAGCCCATCACGATGTCGCCGCGGGTCAGGCCCGGGTGCTTCGACTCGAGCACTTCGCCGACGGTGGCGCCGACGATCACCTGCCCGAGCTCGACCGACTGCGCATACGACTTGGCGCCACTGATGCGCCCGCGCATGTAGGGATCGAGGGAGAGATAGATGGTCCGGCTCAGGATCTCGCCGTCCTTCGGCCCGGGGAGCGGCGACTCGACGAGATCGAAGTCACCGGGCTTGGGCATGCCGACGGGACGGCTGCGGAGCACGATCTGGCGGTTGATGGATGTGGGCATGGGCTGCTCCTCGTGACGGAGACGCCGCTCAGCGCGGGTCGTCGCCCCAGCGGTACTCGCGCGTCATCTCGTCGAGCCGCGCCTTGAGCGCGGCGTCCAGCGGCTTCTCGGTCGCGGGCAGCACGTCGTCGAGCTGGTCGGGGCGGCTCGCCCCCACGATCGGCGACGTGATCGCGGGCTCGGCCAGCATCCACGCCACCGCGAGCCGCGCGAGCGACATGCCGGCCTCGGCGGCCAGCGGACGGAGCGCCTCCACGGTCTCGAACTCGCGCTCGTGCCAGTAGCGGTCCTGGTAGCGCTCCGCCGCGTTGCCGAGCGTGAAGCGGGTGCCCGCGGTGGGGCCGGTGTCCCGGCGGTGCTTGCCCGAGAGGAAGCCGCCGGCCAGCGGGTTGTAGGGGATCACCCCGATGCCTTCCTCCCGGCAGAGCGGCAGGAGCTCGCGCTCGACCTGGCGGAAGAGGAGATTGTAGCCGCGGCTGGACGGAGTCGAAGCGCGCGAGGCCGAGCGCCTCGCTGCGGCCCAGCGCGCGGGCCACCTGGTAGGCGTGGAAGTTCGAGCACCCGACGTAGCGCGCCTTCCCGGCCCGCACCACGTCGTCGAGCGCGCGCAGGCTCTCGTCGATCGGAGTCTGGGGGTCGAAGTGGTGGAGCTGGTAGAGATCCACGTAGTCGGTGCGCAGCCGGCGCAGCGAGCCGTCGATGGCGTCCAGGATGTGCTTGCGCGAGGCGCCGCGGTCCCACGGGCGCGCGCTCATCGCGCCCACGCACTTGGTGGCCACCACGACGTCGTGGCGGCGGCCCTCGAGCCAGCGGCCGAGGATCTCCTCGGTGCGGCCCACCGTCTCGAGGCCCCCGCCCAGCGGGTAGACGTCGGCGGTGTCGAGGAAGGTGATCCCGCCCGCCGCCGCGCGGTCGAGGATGGCGCGGGACGCCGCGTCGTCGCACTGCAGGCCGAAGGTCATGGTGCCGAGGCAGAGGCGCGAGACGGACAGGCCGGTGCGGCCGAGGCGCGTGTGGCGCATGGAGATCAGAGAGTAAACGACCCTCCCGCGGCGGGCAAGCGGGCCACGCGCGGACCGTGGTATAACCAGCGGCCATGGAATACCGAACGCTGGGACGAACGGGATTGCGGGTCTCCACGCTGGCCTTCGGCTGCGGCGACGTGGGTGGGCTGATGGTGCGGGGCACGCCGGCCGAGCGGGAGCGCGGGGTCGCGCGCGCGATCGAGCTCGGGATCAACTACCTCGACACCGCCCCGGCGTACGGGTCGGGCGAGTCGGAGAAGAACCTCGGCCAGGTGCTGCGCGCGCTCAAGCCCGCCGCGATCGTGGGCACCAAGTGGCGGCTCGGCGCCGCCGACCTCGCCGACGTGCCCGGGGCGGTCGCGCGCTCGGTGGAGCAGAGCCTCGGGCGGCTCGGGCTCGAGCGGGTGGACCTGCTGCATCTCCACAACCTGATCGGGCGCATGGGCGACGAGCGGCCGCTCGGGGTGGCGCGCGTGCTGGAGGCGGTGGTGCCCGCGGTGCGGCGGCTCCAGGAGCAGGGCAAGGTGCGTTTCTTCGGGGTCACCGCCTCCGGCGAGACCGGGGCGCTCCATCGCGTGCTGACGAGCGGGGCCGTCGACACCGCGCAGGTCGTCTTCAACCTGCTCAACCCGACCGGCGCGTACGAGGTGCCCGCGGGCTTCCCCGCGCAGGACTACGACCGGCTGCTGCTCCTGGCCCGCGAGCAGGGCGTGGGCACCATCGGCATCCGGGCGGTGGCGGGCGGGGCGCTGAGCGGTCAGGTGGAGCGCCACCCGACCGCGATCCCCTCGGTGGCCCCGATCGCGTCGGGCCCGGACTACGCGACCGAC